>Ga0209051_1000657_pt1 | contig 39033 bp, 33 predicted proteins | sample AraplaCvi_mMS_r2_2_FD_184286 | JGI IMG/M metagenome (GOLD analysis project Ga0209051, IMG submission 184286) | Arabidopsis root microbial communities from North Carolina, USA - plate scrape MF_Cvi_mMS_r2 (SPAdes) (version 2) | ecosystem: Host-associated > Plants > Roots > Endosphere | place...
CCGGCGGAACCTGGCCAACGCGCTCTACTAGCCTGCGATTTCGCCGCGCTCATCCGCGGTAGTCGCGGACGAGCGCGCCGAAGTCGCGTCGGGGGCTAGACCGGCTCGAACCACAGGGCGGAGAGCGGCGGCAGCACCATCTCCGCCGACGCCGGGCGACCGTGCCACGGATCCGCCGTCGCCTCGACGGCCCCGAAGTTGCCTGCGCCCGCACCGTTGTAGACCGTCGCGTCGGTGTTGAGTACCTCGCGCCACGTCCCCGTGTGCGGCAACCCGAGCCGGTACGAGCTGTGCTCGGCACCCGAGAAGTTGAACACGCACGCGAGCATCGAACCGTCGTCACCGAAGCGCATGAAGCTCAGCACGTTGTTGGCCGAGTCGTTGGCGTCGATCCACGAGTAGCCCTCGGGGCTGGAGTCGCGGGAGAACAGGGCGCGACGGGTCTTGTAGATCTCGTTCGCATCGGCGGTGAACCGTTTGATGCCGCCCGAGAAGCCCTGCTCGTCGAGCTGGAACCAGTCGACGCCGCGCTCCTCGGACCACTCGGCGCGCTGCCCGAATTCCTGGCCCATGAACAGCAACTGCTTGCCGGGGTGGGCCCACTGGTAGGCCAGCAGGCTGCGCACGCCTGCGGCCTTCATGTGGTCGTTGCCGGGCATGCGACCCCACAGCGTGCCCTTGCCGTGCACGACCTCGTCGTGGCTGATGGGCAGGACGAAGTTCTCGCTGAAGGCGTACAGCAATGAGAACGTCAGCTCGTGATGATGGAAGCTGCGGTGGATCGGATCGCGCTGCATGAAGGCCAGCGTGTCGTTCATCCAACCCATGTTCCACTTCATCGAAAAGCCAAGTCCGCCAAGGTTCGTCGGACGGGTGACACCCGGCCACGACGTCGACTCCTCGGCGATCGTGACGATGCCAGGGGTGGCCTTGTGGACGGTGGCGTTCATCTCCTGCAGGAACTGCACGGCCTCGAGGTTCTCCCGGCCGCCGTAGATGTTCGGCGTCCAGCCGCCCTCCGGCCGCGAGTAGTCGAGGTAGAGCATCGACGCCACGGCGTCGACCCGCAGCCCGTCGATGTGGTACTCCTGCAGCCAGTACAGCGCATTGGCGACCAGGAAGTTGCGGACCTCGGCGCGACCGAAGTCGAAGACGTATGTGCCCCAGTCGAGTTGCTCGCCGCGACGGGGATCGGAGTGCTCGTAGAGAGCCGTCCCGTCGAACCGTCCCAAAGCCCAGGCGTCCTTCGGGAAGTGCGCGGGCACCCAGTCGACGATCACGCCGATGCCGGCCTGATGCAGTCGGTCGACCATGAACCGGAAGTCGTCGGGAGTGCCCAGCCGCGACGTCGGCGCGTAGTACGACGTGACCTGGTAACCCCAGGACCCGCCGAACGGGTGCTCGGCAACCGGGAGCAGTTCCACGTGGGTGAAGCCCTGCTCGACGACGTACTCAGTCAGCTGGTCGGCGAGTTCGCGGTAGCTCAGGCCCGGCCGCCACGACATGAGGTGCACCTCGAGGGTGCTCATCGGTTCGAAGACCGGGTTTTTGATGGCCCGCTCGGCCATCCAGTCGTCGTCTTCCCACGTGTACTCGCTCTTGGTGACCCGCGAGGCGCGCAGCGGCGGCACCTCGGTGGCGAAGGCCATCGGGTCGGCGCGTTCTGTGGTGACGCCGTCGGCACCGTGCACGCGGAACTTGTACAGGCCGTTGGCCGGGAAGTCGGGCCAGAAGAGTTCCCACACCCCGGAGGACCCCAGCGTCCGCATGGGCGCGTCGTTGCCGCTCCAATGGTTGAAGTCACCGATCAAACTGACGCCCTTGGCATTTGGTGCCCACACGGCGAAGGAGACGCCGCTGACGGGGCCGTCGGCGGTGCTGTAGGTCCGCGGGTGGGCCCCAAGCGCCTCCCACAGCCGCTCGTGGCGACCCTCGGAGAACAGGTGCATGTCGATCTCGCCGAGGGTGGGCAGGAAGCGGTAGGGGTCGGCCACGGTGTGGACGTGCGGGTCGTCGTCGCCGTTGGGATAGCTGACCTCGAGGCGGTAGTCGATCAGCCCGGTGAACGGCAGGACGACCGCGAACAGCGCGTCCTCGACGTGGGAGAAGGTGTAGCGCTCCTTGCCGACGAGAGCGACGACCTCGAGCGCATTCGGCCGCAACACCCGGATGACGGTGTGGTCGTCGTATTCGTGCGCGCCGAGGATCGAATGCGGGTCGTGGTGCGTGCCCCACAGCAGACGGGACAGCTCCGACGGGTCGGGCCGCAGGTTCTTGGTGGTGATGTCGTTGGTGCTTGTCATGTGAATCAATCCCTCCGCAGCAGCTCGAGCCGCTTGTCGGTTGGTATGTGCGGCATGTTCAGGATGTGGGCGACCGAACGCCCAGGCTCGAGACGTACGTAATTGGCCTGGCCCCACTGATATTCGTCGCCGGTGATCTCGTCGCGCACCCAGAAGCGGTCGTAGTCGGCCATTCCCAGCGCCGCCATGTCGAGCCTGATGGTGCCCTCTTCCGGGCCGAATGCGTTGAGCGTCACCACAACCAGCACGCAGTCGCCGCTGATGGGGTCGAACTTGCTGTACGCAAGCAGCGCGTCGTTGTCGATCTCGTGGAACGTGATGGTGCGCAGTTCGGTGAGGGCGGGGTGCACCTTGCGAATCTCGTTGAGCCGGGTGATGAACGGCTCGAGCGAGTGGCCCGATGCGAGAGCACCTTCGAAGTCGCGCGGCCGCAGCTCGTACTTCTCGGAGTCCAGATATTCCTCGCTGCCCGCGCGGACGGCTTGGCCCTCGAACAGTTCGTAACCGGAGTACACACCCCAGGTGGGGCTCATCGTTGCGGCCATCACCGCGCGGATGGCGAACATGCCCGGTCCGCCGTACTGCAGGATCTCGTGCAGGATGTCCGGGGTGTTCACCCACAGGCTCTGACGTGCGTAGTCGGCGTGTTCGGCGATCTGCTGGCCGAACTCGGTCAGCTCCCACTTGGCCGTTCGCCACGTGAAGTACGTGTACGACTGCGTGTAGCCGAGCTTGGCCAACCCGAACAGCCGCGCCGGACGGGTGAACGCCTCGGCGAGGAACAGCACGTCCGGGTCGTCGTTCTTGACCTCACCGATGAGCCAGGCCCAGAAGTTCGGCGGCTTGGTGTGCGGGTTGTCGACCCGAAACACCTTGACGCCGTGCGACACCCAGAACCGGACCACGCGAAGGACCTCGGCGTAGATGCCTGCCGGGTCGTTGTCGAAGTTGATCGGATAGATGTCCTGGTACTTCTTGGGCGGATTCTCGGCGTAGGCGATCGTGCCGTCCGGGAGGACGGTGAACCACTCGGGGTGGTCCTTGGCCCACGGATGGTCGGGCGCGCACTGCAGGGCCAAGTCGAGTGCCACCTCGAGACCCTGATTGCGTGCCTCGGCCACGAAGTCGTCGAAGTCGTCGATGGTGCCGAGCGCCGGATGCACCGCGTCGTGCCCGCCCTCGTCGCTGCCGATCGCCCACGGTGAGCCGACGTCGTCCGGCGCGGCGGTGACGCTGTTGTTGCGTCCCTTGCGGTGCACCTTTCCAATCGGGTGGATCGGGGGCAGGTAGACGATGTCGAAGCCCATCCGCGCGATGCGAGGCAGCGTCTTGCTCGCCGTCGCGAACGTGCCGTGCACCGGCTTGCCCTCGCCGTCCCAGCCGCCCGTCGAACGCGGAAAGATCTCGTACCACGCGCTGAAGCGGGCCAGCGGACGGTCGACCCAGATGCCGTACTGCTCACCGCGGGTGATCAGTTCGCGCAACGGATAGTCGTGCAGCAGCGCCTCCACCTCGGGTGCGAGGGCCGCGCCTGCGCGCGTAAACGGGTCGCCGGGGGCGCGGAGATTCTTGGCGGCCTCCAGCAATGGATAACGGTCCTGCCGTGGCACTCCGGTGGACGCGCGTTCGAACAACTGCGCTCCGATGAGCAGGTCGTTGTTCAGCTCGGCTTCGCCCTGGCCGGCGTTCAGCTTGGCCGTGACGTTCTTGCGCCACGTGGCGATGGGGTCGCCCCACCCGTCCACGCGGTAGGTCCACAGGCCGACGGCGTCGGGGCTGAACTGGCCGTGGAAGGTGTCGGGCTCGTCACCGGGCTCCATCGGCAGCCGCTGCGGTTTGACGCGTTGCGAGCCGCCGACGACCTCTTCGATGGGCACCGCTTCGACATGAGGGTGCGCCAGGCCCTGGGGTGCTTCGGCGAGTTGCGGGTACGTCTTCCCGTGGTACCGCACCACCAGCGTGGCCGACACGGCGTCGTGGCCCTCTCGCCACACCACCGCCTTGATCGGCATCACCTCACCGACCACGGCCTTGGCCGGATAACGGCCGTTGGAAACTACCGGTGCGACGTCGTCGATCTCGATTCGACCGGCCACCACTGCTCCTTACGCTCGCGGTCCGACCGCGGGCTGTCATCTGCTTGATTACCTTGTCGCGCTCTATACCCACCGTAGTGTCCGACTGAACCCCATGTGCCGGATGGACCGATCGAGCTGACCTTGAACGGGGTGCTGCGGTGGGTAGGGTGAATGCGCGTGAAGGCACTCCGTAGATTCACCGTTCGCGCCCATCTTCCGGAACGTCTTGCGGCGCTTGAGCGACTGTCGGTCAACCTACGCTGGTCATGGGACAGGCCCACGCAAGAGTTGTTCGCCACAATCGATTCCGGGTTGTGGGAGCAATTCGGACAAGACCCGGTGGCAGTGCTCGGAGGGGTCAGCCCGCAACGCCTCGACGAGCTTGCTGGGGACGAGGCATTCCTCGAACGGCTGGACCATCTCGCGGCTGAATTGGACACCTATCTGACCCGCCCGATGTGGTATCAGGAACGAGAGTCCGCTGGCGTTCAGTTGCCAAGGGGAATTGCCTACTTCTCGATGGAGTTCGGGGTAGCCGAAGTGCTGCCGAACTATTCGGGCGGCCTCGGCATCCTGGCGGGTGACCATCTCAAGTCCGCGTCCGACCTCGGGCTGCCGCTCATCGCAGTGGGCCTGTACTACCGGTCGGGATACTTCCGTCAGTCGTTGACGGCCGACGGTTGGCAGCGCGAGGACTACCCGTCCTTGGACCCGCAGGGGCTGCCGCTGCGACTGCTCACCAACGCGTCGGGCGATCCGGTGCTGGTGAGCCTAGCGATGCCCGACGGCGGACAGTTGAACGCTCGGGTGTGGGTGGCACAGGTTGGTCGAATTCCCTTGCTGCTGTTGGACTCCGACATTCCGGAGACCGAGCACGAGCTGCGGTCGGTGACCGACCGGCTCTACGGCGGCGACCAGGAACACCGCATCAAGCAGGAGTTGCTCGCCGGCATCGGCGGGGTGCGGGCCATTCGGGCGTTCACCGCGGTCGAGGGACTGCCGGAGCCGCAGGTGTTCCACATGAACGAGGGGCATGCCGGGTTCCTCGGCGTCGAGCGGATTCGTGAGCTGGTCACCGACGGCGAACTCGACTTCGACACCGCGCTTGCCGTGGTGCGCTCCAGCACGGTGTTCACCACCCACACCCCCGTCCCCGCGGGCATCGACCGCTTCCCGGTGGAGATGGTCGAGCGGTACTTCGGCTCGTCGGAGGCTGGCTCCGAGCTGGTGCCCGGCGTGCCGCTGGACCGCATCGTGGCGTTCGGCGCCGAGGACGACCCGGCGAAGTTCAACATGGCCCACATGGGGCTGCGGTTGGCCCAGCGCGCCAACGGGGTGTCCCTGCTGCACGGCGAGGTCAGCCGCGGCATGTTCAACGACCTGTGGCCGGGCTTCGACCAAGACGAGGTGCCCATCGGGTCGATCACCAACGGAGTGCACGCCCCGACGTGGGCGGCGCCGCAGTGGGTCGAGCTGGCCCGAGAACTGATCGGCACCGACGACCTCAGCTCCCTCAACGAAGCCGACACCTGGAAGCGGCTGCAGCAGGTCGACACGGGCCACCTGTGGTGGATTCGGTCGCAGCTGCGGGGGTTGCTGGTCGAGGACGTGCGCCGTCGGCTGCGACGCTCCTGGCTGGAGCGCGGCGCGTCGGAGGCCGAACTCGGCTGGATCGCCGACGCCTTCGACCCCAACGTGCTGACCGTCGGCTTCGCCCGAAGGGTGCCGACGTACAAGCGGCTGACGCTGATGCTGCGGGACCCCAAGCGGCTCGAGAGGCTGCTGCTCGACGAGGAACGGCCGGTGCAGCTGATCGTCGCAGGCAAGTCGCACCCCGCCGACGACGGCGGCAAGGCGTTGATCCAAGAGATCGTCCGGTTCGCCGATCGGCCCGAGGTGCGGCACCGGATCGCCTTCCTGCCCGACTACGACATGTCGATGGCGCGGTTCCTCTACTGGGGCTGCGACGTGTGGCTGAACAACCCGCTGCGGCCGCTGGAGGCATGCGGCACGTCGGGGATGAAGAGCGCGTTGAACGGCGGACTCAACCTGTCGATTCGCGACGGATGGTGGGACGAGTGGTACGACGGCGAAAACGGTTGGGAGATCGCGACTGCCGACGGCCTGGCCGACGAGTCGCGCCGCGACGACCTGGAAGCCTCTTCTCTGTACGACCTGTTGGAGAAGTCGGTCACCACGAAGTTCTACGAACGCGACGAGCACGACGTGCCGCGGCGGTGGATGGAGATGGTTCGTCACACGCTGCAGGTGCTCGGCCCGAAGGTGCTGGCCTCGCGGATGGTGCGCGACTACACCGAGAAGTACTACGCGCCCGCGGCGGCGTCGCTGCACCGCACGATCGAGGAGGTCGACGGCGTGCCGTTCGGGGCCGCCCGTGACCTCGCCGCGTTCTGCGAGCGTGCGCGCGCCAGCTGGCCGAACGTCCGCATCACCGACGTCGACGGTTACGGGTTGCCGGACACCCCGCTGCTCGGCTCCGAGCTCACGTTGACCGCCACGGTGCACCTCGACGACCTGCAACCGGACGAGGTGGTGGTCGAGGCGGTCGTCGGCCGGGTGGACACGGCCGACGTGCTGGTCGACCCGCTCGTCGTACCGATGACGCACACGGGCTCGGTCGACGGCAACGACGTCTTCTCGAGCACGACTCCGCTGCCCGTCGCCGGCCGGGTCGGTTACACCGTTCGGGTGTTGCCGCACCACCGGCTGCTTGCCGCCGACGACGAGCTCGGTCTCGTCACGCTCGCATGAGCCGCATCTTCGAAGTCGCAGTCGACGGCGGACCGTATGCGCTGGCGGCCGGGTCCGACGGCGCGATGTGGGTGACGCTGGTGCATCGCGGCGCCATCGCCCGGGTCGGCCCGGACGGCTCCCTCGAGGTCTATCCGGTGGCCGAGGGCAGCAAGCCGTCGATCATCACCGCAGGGCCAGACGGCGCCCTGTGGTTCACCCGCGCCGGCGACGACCGGATCGGGCGAATCTCCACCTCGGGCCACCTCACGTCCTACGAATTGCGAAGCGGCAGTGAGCCATACGGCATCACCGCCGGCCCAGACGGCGCGCTGTGGTTCACGGCGGCCGGCACCGGTGTCGTCGGCCGGGTCGACGTCGACGGCGAGATCATCGAGGAAGCCGTCCCCGGCGGCATGCCGTCGACGATCACCACCGGACCCGACAACGCGCTCTGGTTCACGCTGAACCGGGCCAACGCCATCGGTCGACTCGACCGCGGCGAGGTCACGGTGCGCAAGCTGCCGACGCCCAACGCGGGCCCGGTGGGGATCACGCGGACCCATGACGACGCGGTGTGGTTCACCGCGGTGCTCGCCGACAAGGTGGGCCGCATCCCGATGAACGAGGCGATGCAGGAACTGGACCTGCCCGGCAAGCCCCACGCCGTGGTCGCCGATCCGTCGGGCGGGGTGTGGGTCAGCCTGTGGGGTGCCGATCAGATCGCGCATCTGAGCGCCGACGGCGAGGTCGACACCATCGATCTGCCCGCCGGCAGCGAGCCGCACGGCTTGGCCATCGGTCCGGACGGGGCGCTGTGGGTGGCGCTGGAGGCGGGTTTCGTCATGCGGCTGCCGACGGTCTAGTCGAAGCGCTTGAAGCACCGATCCTGATCACCAAGGACGCCGACGCGGAAGGCGTCGATCCGCGAGAAACCCGACGGCACCGAGTCGCCGTTGACGTCGCTGGCGGCCACGCCGTTGACGAGGATGCCCGAGACCGCCTCGTCGACGTCACCGGCGGTGAGCTGGACCGTGTCACCGCTGGCGGTGGTGATGCTGTCGGTCATCTTCACCGTCGCGACACCGGTGAGGCATGCGGTGCGCAGGGCCGCCTTGGCGTCGTCGAGTGCGACGCCGCCACGTTCCCTCTGCACGGCCTGCATGAACCGGGACACGACGACCGAGTAGGCGGTGTTGTCGCCGGAGACCACGCCGCTGTCGTCGACGCTTTGCGCGCCGAGTTCTTCGAGCGCGGGCAGGTCCACGGTGATGGTGTTGGTCGCGGGGCAATACGATGCCGGACCGCCGGAACGTGCGTCGGGGCAATCGGTTTCGGTGAAGCTGAGCCGCGGCGGGTCCGCCGGTTCGAAGGCGACGTTCATCGCGTCGACGATCGACGTCACCGACTGCCGGGTCACCGGCAGTTCGCCGGTCTCGTCGTCGGGGAGCACCACGGGAAGGTCGCCGCGCCGCTGGTTGATCTCGTCGACGTCGATCGCCTCGCAGACGGCGGCGCCGTCGGTGAAGCCGAATTGAAATGCCGACACCCGCTCGAACGCGGAGCCGTGTTCGTCCTCGCCGAACTCCCCGTCGCCTTCGGTCAGCAGGGGGTCGCGGAACGCGATCATCGCCGCCAGCAGGTTGTTGAGCCCGTCGCCGGTGCTCAGCGTGAACCTCGACGACCTGCCCTCGGCAACCGAGCGCATGTAGACCCCGGCCAGGCAGTCGGCCTGCTGCTCGCCGACCAGCGTCGGCGTGTCTTCGGTCAGCAGACCGGCCTGGTAGGCGACGGAGTGTCCGTACTCGTGGGCGAGCACCATGGTCACCGCCATGTCGCCGTTCGCCTCGCGCAACCGCGGCAGCAGCTCACCGCGGTCCCAGCCAATGGTGTTCTCGTCGAGGCAGTAGCCGGCGTTGACCAGGCCGAGCACGTCGTCCCCGCAGAAGTAGGCCTCGTCGTCGTAGTTCGTGGAATCCCAGGAGACGAGTTCGTCCACGGGGGTGAACTCGCCGTCGAACGTCTCGGCGTAGTGCCCGGCCCAGAACTCCTCGATGTCGCTGACGGCGCTGCCCGCGAGCTCGTCGACGTCCCCGCCGTCGGTGTTCTTGACATCCCGCGAGGGTGCCTCCGCGTCGTCGCGCAGGCCGGTTGGGCCGTTCACCGCGGGCATGCCCGCCACACTGAACGGGTTGGCGAACACCGAAACCGGAGTGCCCTGCAGTGTCGTCGTGCACGACGTGAGGAGGACGGTGCCGAGGGCGAATGCCGCGATGCTGCCCGCGAAGTGTCGTCGCATCGTCGACGCCGCCTTTCTGTCCGTTCCGGCGCCGGAGCGGCGCGCTGGTGAACGTGCAGGCCAGAGTAGAGAGCGCGGGGGACCCCGATCCCAACTTCGGTGCCGGGACTACCCCTCGCGGAGGCGTTCCAGGGCCCGTCGTACCTGGCTGGTGTCGGTCGTCGCCCAGAACGGTGGCAGCGAGGCGCGAAGGAAGCCGGCGTAGCGCGCGGTGGCCATCCTCGAGTCGAGAACCGCGACGACGCCCCGGTCGTCGACGCTGCGCAACAGCCGTCCCGCGCCCTGGGCCAGCAGCAGCGCGGCGTGGGTGGCGGCCACCGCCATGAACCCGTTCCCGCCGTGCGCGGCGATCGCCCGCTGCCGGGCGGTGACGAGGGGGTCATCGGGACGCGGGAACGGGATTCGGTCGATCAGCACCAACGACAGCGAGGGCCCTGGCACGTCGACGCCCTGCCACAGCGACAGCGTGCCGAACAACGTCGTCTCGGGGTCGTTGGCGAACCGTCGGACCAACGCCGTGGTGGTGTCCTCGCCCTGACAGAGCACCGGAGTGTCGAGGCGTTCGCGCATCGCCTCGGCTGCCGCCTTCGCGGCGCGCATGGACGAGAACAAGCCGAGCGTCCGACCGCCTGCCGCGGTGATGAGGCCCTCGATCTCGTCGAGCTGTTCGCCCGAGCCGGCGCCGTCGCGCCCGGGCGGTGGTAGGTGGGCGGCGACGTAGAGGATGCCCGACTTGGCGTGGGCGAAGGGCGATCCGACGTCGATCCCCTTCCACTTCGGCGCCTCGGCGCCAGCCAGACCCCAGGACCGCGCCATTGCGTCGAACGCGCCGCCGATCGTCAACGTCGCCGACGTCAGGATCACCGTCGACTTCTCGAAGAGCCTGTTGCGCAACAGCATCGCCACCGACAGTGGGGCCACCCTCAGGATCGAACGCCGGTTTCCGCGCACCTCGTCCTGGTCGAGCCACACCACGTCGGTGCGATCGGGTATCGCCGGACCGAAGGACGACAGGATGCGCGTCGCGGTGTCGCTGACGTCGTTGAGCGCCGTCACCGCCTCGTTTCTGGCCGCAGCCGCCTTCGGATCGGCAGGCGCGGTGTCGATCGCCGAACGCACCCGATCCGCCGAATCCCGCAGTGCGGTCAGGTAGGTGGCCATCTCGTCGTCCAGGACGTCCTTGCGGCCGGGTTCGGTGTCGTAGAGCGCGGAGGCGAACGTCGCGATGGACGCCTCGAAGCGTTCCGCGATCTCCGGGTCGACGAGCCGCGACGAGCGTCGATCGGCCATGCCGAGCATCGTCGCCGACAACTCGCCGGTGGCCACGCTGGTCACGCGGTCGACGAGCTCGTGGGCTTCGTCCACCACCAGCAGTTGGTGCTCGGGCAGCACGTTGATGTCGGAGATCGCGTCGATGGCGAGCAGCGCGTGATTGGTGATGACGATATCGGCTGAGCCGGCGGTTCCTCGTGCCTTCTCGGCGAAGCAGTCGGCGCCGTACGTGCACCGGGCCGCCCCGATGCACTCGCGGGCCGACACGCTGACCTGGCTCCACGACCGATCTGCGACGCCGGGCACCACTTCGTCGCGATCCCCAGACTCGGTGTCCGAGGCCCATTCGATCAGGCGCTTGACGTCACGTCCCAACGCGGTCGTCGCGACGGCGTCGAACAGCTCGTCCTGCGGCAGGTCGTCGGAGTCGGAGGCGCCGTTGTGAATCTTGTTCAGGCACAGATAGTTTCCGCGCCCCTTCAGCAGGGCGAACTCGGGACGACGGGACACTTCGCCGGCCAGTGCGTCGGCCAGCCTCGGCAGGTCGCGGTCGAACAGCTGGCGCTGCAACGCGATGGTGGCCGTCGAGATCACCATCGGCTCGGCCCGCGCCATCGCCTGCTTGATCGACGGCACCAGATAGGCCAGCGACTTGCCGGTGCCGGTGCCGGCCTGTACCGCGAGGTGCTCGCCGGACTCGAAGGCGTGGTCGACCGCCTCGGCCATCTCGATCTGGCCGCTGCGTTCGGTGCCGCCCAGTGCGGTGACCGCCTTGTCCAACAGCTCCTTGACGCCGCCCGTCATTCCTCCTCAGGCCCGGCGCGTCGCGTCGACCATGCGGGTGGGTATCGCGGGATCGCCGCTGGAGAGGCCCAACCCGTCCCAGGGCAGGCTGACCAGTCCCGCCGCGACGCGGGCCCGCGCGGCCTGCAGATCGGTGTCGGCGACGACCTGGCCGGCGCGCACCAACGGGTGGGCGAGCGCGGTGGCCACCAACCCGTTGGATTCGACCGCGGGGCTGTCGGCCATCTGCACGACCTCTTCCACGACGGTGCCGGTGGGCTTCGCCAGCCGGTAGGCCTGCTTGCGGCCGCCGTGGGACTCCTTGTGGCTGCTGCGCTTCGCGACGGGGACGCCGTCCACTTCGACGAGCTTGTAGACCATGCCCGCCGTCGGCGAGCCCGACCCGGTGACCAGCGAGGTGCCGACCCCGTACGAGTCGACGGGTTCGGCGCGTAGCGACGCGATCGCGAATTCGTCGAGGTCGCTGGTGACGACGATGCGGGTGTTCGGTGCGCCCAGCTCGTCGAGTTGGGCGCGGACCTGCCTGGCCAGCACTCCGAGGTCCCCGGAGTCGATGCGGACGGCGCCCAGCTCGGGGCCCGCCACGGCGATCGCGTTGGCCACGCCCTTGGTGATGTCGTAGGTGTCGACGAGCAGCGTGGTGCCGACGCCGAGGGCCTCGACCTGGGCTCGGAACGCCGCTTGCTCGTCGGGTCCGTCGGGGGAGGTGTGCAGGAGGGTGAAGGCGTGCGCGCTGGTCCCGAGGGCGGGAACGCCGTACTGCCGCTGCGCCTCGAGGTTCGACGTCCCGACGAAGCCCGCGACGTAGGCGGCGCGCGCCGCGGCGACGGCCGACATCTCGTGGGTGCGGCGGGACCCCATCTCGATGAGCGGCCGACCTTCGGCGGCGCTGACCATCCTGGCCGCCGCCGACGCGATCGCAGAGTCGTGGTTGAAGATCGACAGGGCCAGGGTCTCCAGCACCACGCACTCGGCGAACGTGCCCTGAAGCGACAACACGGGGGAGCCGGGGAAGTACAACTCGCCTTCGGCGTAACCGTCGACGTCACCGCTGAAGCGGTAGTCGGCCAGGTAGGCCAGGGTCGTCTCGTCGAGGAAGTCGGCGACCAAGGCCAGGGCGGCGTCGTCGAACCTGAAGCGCGGCAGTGCTTCCAGGAAGCGCCCCGTCCCGGCGACGACGCCGTATCGCCTGCCGTTGGGGAGGCGACGGGCGAAGACCTCGAACGTGGTCCGCCGGTGGGCCGTGCCGTCCCGCAGCGCCGCGGCGAGCATCGTCAGCTCGTACTTGTCGGTGAGCAAGGCCGTCACCGCGCACTCCTCGCGAGTGCGCTCCTGGGAAGTCACGGTGCCAACCGTAGCCGTTCGGACCGTCATCGATACGGGTGTCTATTCTTGGCGGCATGGTTACCCCGGCGCGAACCGAGCCAGGGACTCGCGTGGATCGGTCCACCGACGAAGACGTGGCCACCGAGAGTCCCTGGGTCACCCTCGTCTGGGACGATCCGGTGAACCTCATGTCGTACGTGACCTACGTGTTCCAGAAGCTCTTCGGCTACAGCGAACCGCACGCGACCAAGCTCATGATGCAGGTGCACGAAGAAGGCAAGGCCGTGGTGTCGGCCGGGAGTCGGGAGTCCATGGAGATCGACGTGACCAAACTGCATGCGGCGGGCCTTTGGGCCACGATGCAGCAAGATCGCTGAGCCCGGCAGCGTGCGTAAGTGGAAGCGTGTGGAAACCGCTGACGGAGCGCGGTTTCGGTCTGCCCTGGCAGCCCACGAGTCGGCGCTGCTCGAAAGCCTGGTCAACTCCCTGATGGACATGCTCGTCGACCGCGAAACGTCTTCGCCCACCGACGAACTCGAAGAGCTCACCGGCATGCGTACGGGCCACTCGCAGCCGCCGGAGGACGACACGATGTTGCGGTTGCTGCCCGACTTCTTCCGGCCGCAGCACGACCATCCGGCTGGCTCCCGCACCGCGGAGAGCCTCAACAGCGCGCTGCGCAGCCTGCACGAACCCGAGATCATCGAAGCCAAACGCCGTGCGGGACAACGCGTGTTGGCCACCTTGCCAACCGGCGGCGGCAAGTTCGAGATCGCCGAGGACGACGCGCACTGCTGGGCCGCCTGCGTCAACGACCTCCGGCTGGCGCTCGGCACGATGCTCGAGATCGGAGCCGACGGCCCCGACCACCTGCCTCCGGAGCATCCGATGGCGGGGCACCTCGACGTGTACCAGTGGCTCACCGTGCTGCAGGAATACCTGGTGCTCGGGCTGATGGGCAAGCGCTAGTGCGGGATCTCGGCGCGCAAACGGTCGCCAGGCGAACGGAAACGCGCCGAAATCACTGGGGGATGCGCACGTGACGGGCTCGATCACCGACGTCTCGGGCATCCTGGTCGGCAACCACCACCGCCTGGATCCCGACGCGACCCTGGGCGCAGGCTGGGCGTGCGGCACCACCGTCGTCCTGGTTCCGCCAGGCACCACCGGTGCCGTCGACGTCCGTGGCGGAGCTCCGGGCACCAGGGAAACCGACCTCCTCGACCCCGCCAACAGCGTGCGCTACGTCGACGCCGTCGTGCTCACGGGCGGCAGCGCCTACGGACTCGCCGCCGCCGACGGCGTCATGCAGTGGCTCGAGCAGCACGATCGTGGCGTCGCGATGGACGGCGGCGTGGTCCCGATCGTGCCCGCAGCGGTGATCTTCGACCTCCCCGTTGGGGGGTGGCAGTGCCGTCCGACCGCCGAGTTCGGTGCCGCCGCTGCGGCCGCCGCGGGCGTCGAGGTGCCGATGGGCAACGTCGGGGCGGGGGTCGGCGCCCGCGCAGGCGCGCTGAAGGGCGGTCTCGGCACGGCGTCGGTCACCCTCGACGACATCGGCGTCACCGTCGGTGCCGTCGTCGCGGTGAACTCGGCGGGCAACGTCGTCGACCCGCGCACCGGGCTGCCGTGGATGGCCGACCTCATCGCCGAACTGGGCCTGACCCCGCCACCGGCGGACCAGCTCGCGGCCCTCGCCGAGCGGGACGCCGAACTCTCACCGCTCAACACGACCATCGCCGTCGTCGCCACCGACGCGGCGCTGAGCAAGGCGGCCTGCAAGCGCGTGGCCGTCGCCGCGCAGGACGGTCTGGCTCGCACCATGCGGCCCTCGCACACGCCGCTCGACGGGGACACCGTCTTCGCGCTGTCGACCGGCGCGGTCGAGGTGTCGCCCGCGTCGGACACCCCTGCCGCGATGTCACCGGAGACCAAGCTGACGACGCGCGTCGGGGCAGCCGCCGCCGACTGCCTGGCCAGTGCCGTGCTCGCGGCGGTGCTGGCCGCGGAGACGATCGCCGGCGTCCCCAGTTACCGCGACCTGCTGCCGGGAGCGTTCACCACCTAGGACGTTCACCACCTAGGCACCCCGTCCGGCGCCGGTAACCTCGGTGGGGAGCGGAAGGGACGGCAATGGCGACGAGTGGACCAGGTCTCACGACGGACCCGAAGAAACCCGGTTGGATGATCGGCGGCGCCACCGTCCTGGCCTTCGTCGCGCTCCTCTACGTCGTCGAGGCCGTCGACCAGGTGTCCGGCAGCCGCCTCGAGCAGGACGGCATCCGACCGCTCGAGGTGGACGGACTGTGGGGAATCCTGTGGGCCCCACTGCTGCACGCCAACTGGGCGCACCTCGTCGCCAACACCGTGCCCGCGTTGGTGCTGGGCTTCTTGGTGTCGCTCGCCGGAATGGCCCGCTTCGTCTACGCGACCGTCATCGTGTGGGTCCTCGGCGGACTCGGCACCTGGGTGATCGGCAACATCGGCGCCCCCGCCGGGGTGGAGACCAACCACATCGGCGCGTCCGGCCTCATCTTCGGCTGGTTGACCTTCCTCATCGTGTTCGGGTTCTTCACCCGGCACGCATGGCAGATCGTCGTCGGCATCGTGGTGTTCTTCGTCTACGGCGGCATTCTGTGGGGCGCCCTTCCCGGCACGTTCGGGGTGTCCTGGCAGGGCCACCTCTGTGGCGGCGTCGCCGGGGTGTTCGCGGCCTACGTGCTGTCCGGGCCGGAACGACGGGCGAGGGCAAGGCGCCCGTCCGGAACCTTGCCGCGGTCGGCCGTCTGAACTCCGCGGAGCTTTGCTGAAATGAGGCGTTCGCCACACCCGCCGCGCGCCGAGCGCCTGGTCTCGGTCCGCGTCACGCCTGCTCGACGGTCACGTACCTGCCACTTCGTGACACTCGGAACCAATTGCACTCATGTTTTCGTCGCGCGGTGATCGGGCATGGCAAGCTGATGGGCGTGCGAGTCACCGTACTGGGGTGTTCCGGTAGCGTCACCGGTCCGGATTCGCCTGCTTCGGGTTACCTCGTCACTGCGCCGGACACCCCGCCGCTCGCCGTCGACTTCGGTGGCGGAGTGCTGGGAGCGCTGCAGCGGCACGCCGACCCCGGGACCGTCAGCGTCCTCCTTTCGCATCTGCACGCCGACCACTGCCTGGATCTGCCCGGGTTGTTCGTGTGGCGCCGCTACCATCCGACGCCGCCCAAGGGCCGCGCGCTGATGTACGGCCCAGCCGACACGTGGTCCCGGTTGGGGGCGGCGTCCTCACCCGAGGGCCGCGAAATCGACGACTTCACCGACATCTTCGACGTCCATCAGTGGGTGGACGACGAGGCGGTGCAGATCGGTGCGCTGAACGTGCTGCCCCGCTTGGTGTGTCATCCGACGGAGTCCTACGGCATGCGCTTCACCGATCCGTCCGGGGCGACGCTGGTCTACAGCGGTGACACCGGCTACTGCGACGAACTCATCGAATTGGCCGCCGGCGCAGACGTCTTCCTCTGCGAGGCGTCGTGGACGCACGCCGCCGACCGACCGCCGAATCTGCACCTGTCGGGGACCGAGGCGGGCCGCGTGGCCGCGAAGGCCGGTGTGCACGAGCTGCTGTTGACCCACATCCCGCCGTGGACGTCACGGGAGGACGTCATCAGCGAGGCCAAGGCCGAGTTCGACGGTCCGGTGCACGCCGTCGTGTGCAACGAGACGTTCGAGGTTACGGCGCACTAGCCCCTCGTCCGCACCCGTTAGGGTTGGCGGGTGTCCAGACGAGAAGACGGAAGACTCGACGACGAGTTGCGACCGGTAACCATCACCCGCGGCTTCACCAAGCATCCGGCCGGATCCGTGCTCGTCGAGTTCGGCCAGACCCGCGTGATGTGCACGGCCAGCGTCACCGAGGGCGTGCCGCGCTGGCGCAAGGGCTCCGGGTTGGGCTGGCTGACCGCCGAGTACGCGATGTTGCCCGCCGCCACCCACACCCGCTCGGATCGCGAGTCGGTCCGAGGCAAGGTCGGTGGCCGCACCCAGGAGATCAGCCGGCTCGTCGGCCGATCACTGCGGGCCTGCATCGACCTCGCCGCACTCGGCGAGAACACGATCGCGATCGACTGCGACGTGCTCCAGGCCGACGGCGGCACCAGGACCGCGGCCATCACCGGCGCGTACGTGGCGCTCTCCGACGCCGTGACCTATCTGGCCGCGGCCGGGCGGCTTTCGGACCCGAGGCCACTGTCGTGTGCCATCGCGGCGGTGTCGGTCGGCGTCGTCGACGGGCGGGTCCGGACGGACCTGCCGTACGAAGAGGACTCGCGCGCCGAGGTCGACATGAACGTGGTCGCCACCGACACGGGGACCCTCGTCGAGATTCAGGGCACCGGTGAGGGTGCGACCTTCCCCCGTACGACGCTGGACAAGATGCTCGACGCCGCGCTGGCCGCCTGCGACCAGTTGTTCGTCGTGCAGCGCGAAGCGCTCGCCCTGCCGTACCCCGGCGAGCTGCCCGAGCCGAAGACCCCGGCGAAGAAGGCGTTCGGAAGCTGACCACGACATGACCGACCTACTGGTCGCCAGTCGCAACCCCAAGAAGCTGGCCGAACTTCGCCGCGTCCTCGACGGCGCGGGCGTGACGGGGCTGCGGCTGTTGTCGCTCGACGACGTCGCGCCGTTCGAGGAAGCGCCCGAGACGGGTGCGACGTTCGAGGAGAACGCGCTTGCCAAGGCGCGCGACGCGTATCGGGCCAGCGGGCTGCCCTCGGTCGCCGACGATTCGGGGCTCGCCGTCGACGCGCTCAACGGAATGCCCGGGGTGCTCTCGGCGCGGTGGGCGGGTGCCCACGGCGACGACGTCGCGAATCTTCGACTGTTGCTTGGTCAGCTCGGCGACGTCCCCGACGAGCGGCGCGGCGCGGCGTTCGTGTCGGCATGCGCACTCGTCTCGGCATCCGGCGAGAGCGTCGTGCGGGGGGAGTGGGCCGGGCATATCGCCCGCGCTCCGCGAGGCGACGGCGGATTCGGGTACGACCCGATCTTCGTACCGACCGGCTCGGACCGGTCCGCAGGCGAACTGTCCCCGGCGGAGAAGGATGCGGCGTCTCACCGTGGGCGCGCTCTCGCACTGCTGTTGCCGGCATTGCGTGCGCTGGCCTGACCGTCAGTTTTACGTAGCGTAACTAACGTGTAGCGTGCGACGGCGTGGGTCGACGCGTTGCAGGGCCAGGGAATGCGCCGTTGCCCACGGCGCACCCCGGCGTGTTGATCGCCGCCCTGGCGGCTGCCGGCATCGGCGTCTCGCTGATGCAGACCCTGATCATTCCGTTGCTCCCCGAGTTGCCAAAGCTGCTCGACGCCAGCGCATCCGACACGTCATGGGCGATCACGGCGACGTTGTTGACCGCCGCGGTGGCCACGCCGGTGTTCGGCAGGCTCGGCGACATGTACGGCGCGAAGCCGATGCTCATCACGTGCGCGCTGCTGCTGATCTGCGGATCGGTGCTCGCCGCCTCGACGAATTCCCTGATGCCGCTGGTAATCGGCCGCGGACTGCAGGGCTTCGGCTTCCCGATCATCCCGCTTGGCATCAGCGTGTTGCGGGCGTGCGTGCCGACCGAGAAGGTCGGTGCGGCAATGGGTCTCATGAGTGCGTCCCTTGGAGTGGGTGGCGCCCTCGGCTTGCCCCTGTCCGCGGTGATCGCCCAGCACTACGACTGGCACATGCTGTTCTGGTTCGCCACCGCTCTCGGGGTGGCCGCCCTGCCGATGTTCCTCTTCCTGGTGCCGCACGTGCCGCCGCGCACCCGGGGACGGCTCGATCCGGTCGGCGCGGTGCTGCTGGCGGGTGGGCTGGTCACGCTGCTGCTCGGAATCTCCAAGGGTCAGAGCTGGGGCTGGCTGAGCGCACCGACGCTGTTTTCGTTCGGCGCGTCGGTGCTGATCTTCCTGGTGTTCGGCTGGTGGGAGCTGCGGGTGTCCTCGCCGACGGTGGATCTGCGGACCACGGTCAAACGGCCTGTGCTGGCCACCAACGTGGCGTCGGTCGCGGTGGCGTTCGGCATGTTCGCGCTGTCGCTGGTCGCCCCGCAGGTCATGGAGATGCCGCGGGAGACCGGCTACGGACTTGGTCAGTCGATGCTGGCGACCGGCCTGTGGATGGCCCCCGGCGGCCTCGCCATGATGGTGACCTCGCCGCTGGCGGCGCGGATCGCCGCCGTCCGCGGCCCGCGGTTCACCTTCGTCGTCGGCGCGCTGGTCATCGCGGTGTCCTACGCCGCAGGCGTCGCGTTCCTGGCCGCGCCGTGGCAGATCATGGTGCTCAACGTGGCCGTCGCCGGGGGAGTCGGATTCGCGTACGCCTCCATGCCCGCGCTCATCAACGCCGCCGTGCCGATCTCGGAGACCGCCGCCGCCAACGGCATCAACGCGCTCGCGCGGTCACTGGGCACGTCGATCTCCAGTGCGGCGATCGGTGCCATCCTGGCCGGGATGACGGTGTCCTACGCCGGCGCAGCGGTGCCGTCGATGGCGGGATTCCGCACGGCGATGGTGGTCGCCGCCGTGGTCGCAGCCCTCGCCGCGGGCCTGGCGCTGCTGATCCCCGTTGCAGCGGCCGAGACCACCGAGGAGTCCGTCGAGGTCGAGCGTCAGAGGTCGTAGTCGGCCTTGACCTGCTTGGTCTGGAAGTGCTCGACGATGATGCCGAGCAGCGGAATGGTGCCTGCCAGCAGCACGCCGATGGTCTTGCCGATGGGCCAGCGCACCTTGGTGGCGAGGTTGGCGGCGGACAACAGGTACGCGAAGTACACCCAGCCGTGCACGACGCCAATCCAGCTCGGCGGATCCTCGACCTGCACGATGTACTTCAGCACCATTTCGTAGCAGAGGGCGATCAGCCACAGGCCCGTGGTCCAGGCCAGGACGCGGTAGGCGATCAGTGCCTTGCGGATGGTGTCCTTCGGGGTCCGCGACACGGGTGCGGCATCGCTAGGCGCTTCGGGTTCGGGGCTGCTCATGTCGTGGTCCTGTCGTCGGTGTCGGGGCGGCCGTCGGCCTTGGCGAGCTCGGCCAGGTACGCGTTGTACTCGGAGAGCGTGGGGTCGTCGTCGTGGTGCGCCGCGGCCGTGGGCCGCTCGGGCAGCAGTCCGTCGGGGATCTCGGTCGGCTTGTCGTGGTCCGGCTTCGGTGGCGGCGCCTCTTCGTAGCGGACGAACTTGTAGTACGCGTAGAAGCAGAAGCCGCCGAACATGGGCCACTGCAGGGCGTATCCGAGATTCTGGAACGAGCCCGACGCCGACTCGTAGCGCGTCCACTGCCACCAGGCCAGCGCCAGGCAGCCTGCGGCGGCGACGAACACCAGCGCGACGAGCGCCGGTCTCCTACGCCGTGTAGTGGACATTCGTCCACGGTACCGCGACGGACTTGGGTCCGATGAATTCGTCCAGGCGTGCGATGACCGCCCTCCCCGCCGCCACGATGGGAAGCACCACCGACACGAGTCCGGAACGGGGACACAGGTACGATTTCACGCACCGCGGGCGTGATGGAATTGGCAGACATGCCGGCTTTAGGTGCCGGTGCTCGGAAGAGCGTGGGGGTTCGAGTCCCCCCGCCCGCACTCATTCTCGAAGGTGTGTAGCGTCTCCATCTGAGTATTGCCAACTATACCCAGGAGCATGGATGGCCGGAGAATTGAAGCCCCTAGTGCTGGTGATCGGCGCGGGCGGACACGGCGGCACCGGGCGACACGTCGTCGAGCAGCTCCTGGCCCGCGGTCGCGCGGTGCGCCTGTTCATTCGTTCCCGCGGCGCGCACGTCGACGCTCTCGAGGCGCGGGGTGTCCAGGTCGTCATGGGTGACCTGATGGACCGCAGAACGCTCGTCGACGCGGTCAGCGGCGTCGACGCCGTGTACTTCGCCTACCCGATCGCCGCCGGTGCCGTCGCCGCTGCCTCCAACCTTGCCTCGGTGCTACGCGCCGAGGGGGCGTCACCGCACCTGGTGGTGATGTCGATGGGCCCGGCCGCGGCAGACAGCCCGAGCGCACTCGGGCGCGCGCAGTGGGTTGCCGAGGAGGTGTTGACCTGGGCCGGCCTGAATCCCACGGTGCTGAGAGTCGCGGCGCTGTTCTACGAGAACGTCGTCGTGTTGCACGGCAACGAAATCCGCGAGACCGGCCGGTTCGCCAACAGCTTCGGAACGGCCCCCGCGCCGTGGATCAGTGGCCGCGACGCCGCCGACCTCGCCGTCGCCGCTTTGGTCGACCCCGACCGCTTCGCCGACGCCAAGGTGAGCTACCCGCCGGGGGCCGAACTTCTCAGCCACGTCCAGGTCGCGGAGGTGATCAGCGCGGAGATCGGCCGTGTCGTCGAGTTCCAGCCGATCTCGGCCAGGGACTGGCAGCGCGGTCTGGAGGAAGTGTCGCAGTCGTCTGGGGTCGTCAACGTTCCGATGGCGCAACACATTTCGGCGGTAGGGGCTCAGCTTGCCCACCGCGCCGGGGCGGCGATCGTGCCGGACCCGCAGCGGCTGGCCGAGATCACCGGCCGGCAACCGCAGTCGTTCGCCGAGTTCGTCCGCGAGAACCGCGACGCGTTCACGTCGACCGGGACGTCCTGAACCGACTTCGGTAGGCGCTCGGCGTGATTCCGAGCTCGCGGTGAAACAGCCGACGCAACGACTCGCTCGATCCCACCCCCGTCTGCTCGGCGACCTGGTCCAGCGTCGCGTGGCTCCCGGTCAGCGCCACGCACGCCGCCTCCAGTCGGGTCCGGTCGACGAAGTGCTGTGGAGTGTGGCCGGTTTCGGCGAGGAACAAGCGCGACAGATGCCGCGGGCTGACCCCGGCCTCGCCCGCGAGGCTGGCCAACGTGTGGTTGCGACGCGGGTTCTCGGTGATCGCGTCCATCACCACACGCACGACGGAGTGGTCGGTGGGTTGCGCGTCGAGACGCACACTGAATTGGGATTGGTCACCGGGGCGCGCCATGAACACGACGAGATCCCTGGCGACCTCCCTGGCCATCACCGGGCCGTGGTCGTTCTCGATCAGCGACAGCACCAGGTCGATGCCCGCGGTGACGCCTGCGGAGGTGACGTACTTGCTGTCGGTGACGAACAACGACGCCGCGTCGACGGTGACCTCGGGATAGCGCGCGGCGAGTTGGCGGGCGAGCTTCCAGTGCGTGGCGGCGCGACGACCGTCGAGCAGTCCCGTCGCCGCCAGCGGGAAGGCGCCCGCGCAGATGGAGACCGTGCGTCGGCTGCGCTGGGAGAGGTCGCGGACCGCCCCGACGAGCGCGGTGTCGGTGACGCTGGCCTGCCAGTTCGGCGACCCTGGCACCAGTAGCGACCCGAACGTCGCGGGTAGGTCGTCGACGCCGACGTCCGCGCCGTGCCGGGCGCCCGAGCTGGCCACCACGTCCGCCCCGGTCAGCGAGGCGTGGGTGATGCGGTAGGCCGCGCCGAGGGCGTTGGCCGAGGCGAACGCGTCGATCGGACCCGCCACGTCGAGCATCTGGACGCCGTCATACAGCAGCACCACGACGTCGTGCGCGTCAGTGTCCATGTCCGGTGTCCATATCTGAGGGTTTCATGGCCACGCGCGCACGGCGCCACCGAGGCGTGCAGGCCGATAGTCGAGGTATCCGGTCGACGAGCCCGCCGACCGTGACCACCATTCGAAGGGACGAAAGATCATGACCGAGACCATTGGCGGCGTAGCCATCCCCGACAGCGCGCTGGCGAAGGATGCGACCGAGCTGGTCCGAGACACCACCAACGAGTTGATCTTCCACCACTCGCGCCGGGTGTTCCTGTTCGGAAGCCTTCAGGCGCGCAAGTTCGGGATCACGCCAGACGCCGAATCGTTGTACGTCGCAGCGCTCTTCCACGACACCGGACTGGTGCCGCCCTACCGTGGCACCGCCCAACGCTTCGAGATGGACAGTGCCGACGCCGCCCGGGCATTCCTGATCTCGCACGGCTACTCCCGTCCCGAAACCGACGTGGTCTGGACGGCGATCGCGCTGCACACCACCCCCGAGGTGCCGTACGGGATGGATCCGGTGATCGCGGCGACCACCGCGGGCGTGGAGACCGACGTTCTCGGGCTCCGGTTGGACGCGATCGAGCGCGCGGACCTCGACGCCGTCACCTCGGCGCACCCGCGGCCGAACTTCAAGGCCCAGATCCTGCAGGCCTTCGCCGACGGCTTCTCCGAGCGTCCCGACACGACGTTCGGCACCGTCAACGCCGACGTGCTCGAACACTTCGTCCCCGGCTTCCGCCGGACCGACTTCGTCGACGTCATCACCAACTCGGCCTGGCCGGAGTGAGGGCTACAACCCGATCTTGCCCAGCGCCCTGCGGAGCACGCCCCCGGAGTGACCGGTCGGAGGCTGGCGGTCGGCGTAGGGCCACGGCCGGTTGCGTTCGGGCACCGAGGACGCCCGCGACTGCTTGAGCTGCATGCGCAGGTGTGCACGCACGTCGTGCAGTGCGGGGTCGTCCCACCGGTTGGCGGTCTCGATGGGATCGGCGGTCAGGTCGTATAGCTCCCACTGGTCGTCGAGCGGATCGGTCCGGTAGGCCTCGCCGCCGAAGCCGTTGGCGGCCAGGTGGCGTACTCCGGGCTCGGTCCACGTCGACGGATCGTCGAAGGTGCGCACCAACTTCCACAGATGCCCCGCGCCGCCGGACGCGTCGGCGTCGTCCACGCGGACCACCAGGCCCTCGAAGTTGGACGCCACGTGCTCCGGAATCCGGATGCGCAGCGGCGCAGGAGGATTCACCGTCAGACCCATGCCGCGGGCGGCGGCCGACGCCCCGGTGTCGCCCTCGAGCACGTTGTCCCTCGTCATCAGATAGATGGCCCGACCGTCATCGGCGGCCGCACCGTTCACCACCGGCATGAGGTCGCGGCCAGGCAGCGGGTGCACCTCCGAGAACGACTCGGACAGCACGTCGGCGACCACGTCGACGTCGACGCCCGCCGCGGCGAGCAGGGTCGGCACCAGGTCGACGTGTGACGTCGGGGCCGAGACGACCCGGGCCGTCGTCGCGTCCGCGCCGATGCGGGCGACGACGAACGGCACCCTGGTCGCTTCGTCGTACAGGTTGAACCACTTCTGGTGGAGTCCGCCATGGGCGCCCAGCAGATCCCCGTGATCGGACGTGCGCACCAGGACGGCGTTCTCGGACCCGCCCTCGGTGACCGCGCGGCGCACCCGGTCGATTGGTCCGTCCACTTCGGCGTGCAGGCGGTAGTACAGGTCGCGGTACTGCTGCGCGTTGCGCTTGTACCCGCGGCCGATCGCCTGCGCCGGCCCGTACCCGGAGTAGTAGGCCTCGCGGAACGCGATCTGCGCGGCCGGCTTGGTGCGCAGATCCTCGTCCGCCGTCGGCGCGGCGGGCACGTGCGGCGGATCCAGTGACGGCGACGCGGCCAGCGGGCTTCGGCGTTGCCACGCCGGGAACAGGACGATGTCGTGCGGGTTGACGAAGCTCGCGACCAGAAGGAACGGGCGCAGCGCGGCCTCGTCACCGGCGCGGCGGCGCTCGTAGCGGTCCTTCAGCCAGGCGACGACGCGATCGGCGAACAGCGGATCGCGACGAAAACCGCTGTTGGACAGGGCAGCTCCATGCGGCTCGGGGCCGACCCAGCCGGAGAAACCGTACGGGCCAAGCGGGTCGGCGTCGAGGTAGCGCCGAACCGCGGCTTCGTCGACCACCCCGTCGTCGTCGTTGGTGGCCAACGGACCGCCGGTGCCCGGGTCCTCGAGATCGGCGTGCGAGATGTGCCACTTGCCGTCGTAGTGGGTGTCGTAACCCGCGGCTCGGAACCAGTTGCCGAGCGTCGGCACCTCACCGCTGCGCAGCCAACGCAGTCGGGAATCGTCGTAGCGCTTGCCGATTCCGTCGGTCTGGGTCACCCCGTGCAAGTCGGGATACTGACCGGTGAAGATCGTCGGGCGGCTCGGCACGCACGCCAGCGACCCCGTGTAGTGCCGGGTGAAGCTCACGCCGTTGTCGTCGAACCACCGTCTGCCGCCGAGGGCGCGCCGGCGCCAAGCGAGCAGATCCGCCGACTCGTAGGGCGGTGTCGCACGTTCCTCGTCGGTCATGAGGATGACGACGTCGGGTCGTCGGGGATCGGTCACGGGGTGTTCTCCGTTCGTCGGGCCAAGCCGGTGAGCATCGAATCGGACAGCTTGGCCATGGTGCGACAGACGGCCCATTCGGCCGCGCCGGCCACTGGACCCGGGCCGATCTCGACACTGCTGGTCACCGTGACCCGCGTCGTGGTGCCGAACGTGCGCAGCGTCCAACGGTTGGCGACGCTGCGCAGCCGACGGGGCAGGCCTTCGACGTCGTAAGCCAGTGCCACGGCCGGATCGAACTCGGTGATGCGCTCCACCAGCACGTTGCGCCCAACCTGCACGCGGCGCGTCGTGCCCGTCACCGCACCGCCGGGCCCGTGGTTGAGGATGCACGAGTGGTCGACGTCGTCCGCCCACGCACTGAGTGAACCGAAGTCGGCGAGAACGTCCCAGATCGCCTGCGGCGGGGCGGTTATCGTGCGGCTGCGGCTGATGTCTGCCACGCGACAATCAAACACCATCGGCGACGGCCGCGGGCGCGAGTCGACGAGGTGGCTAGATCATGTCCTTTCTGGTCAGCCACCGCATCACCGGCCAGCCGACGAAGACGGGTAGCCAGCAGGTCAGCACCCGGTACAGCAGGACCGACGGGACGGCCACGGCGGCGGGCACCCCGAAGGCGGCGAGTCCACCGATGAGCGCGGCCTCGACGGCCCCGACGCCGCCGGGGGTGGGGGCTGCCGAGGCCAGCGTGCCGCCGATCATGGTGACGACGGTGACGGTGACGAAGGTGGTGCCGCCGCCGAACGCGCCAACACTCGCCCACAGTGCCAGGGCGGCCCCGAGAGTGGTTGCGGCACAACCGGCGACGATGATCGCAAGGCGTTTCGGTTCGCGCGCCAGCTCCGCGAGTTCGCCGCCCAGTTCCTTGACGCGCGGCCGCAGTTCTGTGCCCAACCACCGCCGGAGCTTGGGCACGAACGTGAACACGCCGACGATGCCGAGCGCCACGCCGCCGATGAGGTAGAGCACCGTGGTCTTGGGGACGAAGTGGGACAGGTTTGCCGACGTTCCTGCGACGACGCTGAAGAAGATCAGCAGACCGACGTGGGTGATCACCTGAACCGACTGCTGAAGGGCCACCGCGGCGGTGGCACGCAGCGCGCCGAGTCCGCCCTTCTGAAGGAATCTGGTGCTCAACGCGAGACCGCCGACGCCCGCGGGCGTGGTGGTGGCGGCGAACGTGTTGGCCACCTGCATGATCGTCAGGTTGCGGAAGCTCACCGACCCCGAGGCGCACGCCCACAGCGCCGCGGCCGCACCCACGTACGTCAGCGCAGACACCGCCAATCCGAGCAGTGCCCACCACCAATTGGCGGTCCTCAACTCGGAGAAGAACGCCGGCACGGTGCTGATGAAGGGGTAGGCGACGTAGACGAGCGCCACCAGCAGCACCAACTGGATGACCTGGATCCTGGTGAACCGGGTGATGGTCTCGGCCTTGATCTGGTCAGCCCCGGTCTGGTGCATCACCTCGTCACGGGCGGCCGACATCACGGTGGCCGGGTCGATCACCGACGCGCGGATGTGCTTGGGCAGAGCGGCTTTCGTCAACCGTCGGGAGGCGTTGAGGACGGTGTCTTCGTCGTATTCCGCGATCGCGGCGCGCACCGCGGCCTCGGCGCCGAAGATCGCCGTCGTCGTCACCAGGAGGGCGGCGATGTCGGCCTGCAACAGCACGTCGGTCGCACCGTACTCGGCGCTGCCGAAGCCGCCGAAGAGTGCGGTGGCTCCGGCGTCTGCGACGTCGACGGTGATCTCCTTGCCCCGCAGGTCACCGTGGGAGATCTGGTGGGCGTGCAGAACGGCGAGCGCCTTCCACACCGGTGCGACGAGGGATTCGTCGGCGGAGGTCTCGTCGAGTGCCACGCCCCGCGTCGGGGTGTGGGCGTACAGGGTCCACCCGCGGTCGAGCGCCGACAACGCGACGGTCGTGCTGTTGGCCACCCCGAGGTCGCCGATGGCGATCGCCATCAGGCCGCGGTGCTCGACGGCGCGCCGCATCGAGGCGTGCAGGGGAGCGGTCTCGCTGTTGCGCAACCGCACTCGCCGCCAGACCTGGCTCATGATGCCGCCGCTGCGCTGGTTCGGGCCGTACATCTCGACGATGGCGCGCGACCCCGACTCGTCCTCGGAGTCGTCCGTCGCCGCCCACAACACCAGCGGTCCGGGTCCGGCGGGCCGCACCACCGTCAGCCCGGTCACGGCGAATCCGCGGCGCAGCAGCGCGCGCACGGCGCCGTCGAGCGGCACCTCCAACGCCGGGGTTCCGACGATCAGCACCGTCAGCGCCCCCACGAACCACCCCACCGCGAGACCCAGCAGCGTTCGGGCAGGCACCACGGCGCTCACGACCAGATGGATGGGCACGAAGGCCAGCAGCAGCGCCCACCACCACCGGCGCCAGCGCGCCTCCAACCAGGGGCCGGACACCGTCAGCATCGCGGCGAGCATGGCGATCCAGCGCGGATCGTCGAGGAACTGCGACAGCAGCGTCCGCAGCCGGTCGTCGAGGTCGAAGTGCCAGCGGGGCGCCGCGAAACCGCTTGAGTTGACCGAGAGGGCGAGAACCGCGGTGAGGCCCGCCGCGCCGTAGGCGCCGAGCAGGCGCCACTGGCGGGCGGTGACGAGCCCGAAGAGGATCGCGAAGGGAAGCGCCAGAATGGCCACGCCATAGGCCAGGTACACCAGGTTGGACTGCGTCGGGGTCAGCAGCGCGACGATCCCCGAGATGGACCGCTCGAGGGCCACCCAATCTCGGCGCGTGATCAGCGAACTGGTGATGACCACGACGAGGAAGACCGTCGAGAGGGCCAACCGGAAGATGTCGTTGGTGCGACGCGCGAGCGGCTGCAACAGGTCGCCGGAAACGGCGACGTCCCGTCCGTCAACTCGCATGCTTGAAGGAATTCTTCCGATCGATCGTCGTGCCGCGTGGTCGGCGGCCCGCGGCCAACCTATCCCAGCCGACAACCGGTTCCCGGGATTGTCGGACCCGAGCTACATGTGCGTACCGCCGTCGACCCGCACCTCGGTGCCCGTCATCCAGTACGCGTCGGGGGAGCCGAGCATCGCCACGACGCTGGCCACGGCGTCGGGCTTGGCGAACATCGCGCCATCCTCCAATGGCAGCACGGACATGATCTTTCCGAGCAGCGCGAAGTCCATGTCGTCGGGCAGGCCGGGTCCCACACTTTGTTTCGACTCGCCGACGCCGTCGGTCATGCCGGAGGACACCGACCCCGGCTGCACGCAGTTGAACCGGATGCGCTCCTTGCTGAACTCCAGGGCGAGGGCGTGCGTCATCGCCTGCACGCCACCCTTGGACGCGGCGTAGGCCGACATGTACGGGTGGGCGAAGTTCGCCGAGGTGGAGCTGAAGTTGACGACGGCGGCCCCGGTGCCGCGCCGCAACGCGGGAATGGCCTCGCGGGTGACGAGGAACGTGCCAAAGAGGTTGACGCGCACCACCTTTTCGAAGTCGGCAAGCGTGGTGTCGGCGAAGTGCGCCGACCGGAGGATGCCTGCAGCGTTGACCAGGGTGTCGAGACCGGCCGCCGGGCCGAGGGCCTCGGCGAACCCGGCGCGCACCGACTCCTCGTCGCCGACGTCCATGCGCACGGTCGACAGGCGGTCACCCTGCGAGCCGGCCTTCGCCACGGTGTCCGCGAGCCCGGCCTCGCTGACGTCGGCCGCGACGACGGTGCCGCCCTCGTCGAGGATGCGCAGAACGGTGGCCTGCCCGATGCCGGAGCCGGCGCCGGTGATCAGGGCCCGACGGTCGGCATAGCGCCGCAGTGAGGAAGACATGGCCGAATGATGCCTGCCGTAGGCGCCGGTGTCAGGCGGTCGCGGAAGAGGCCATGTGCAGCGCGGCGAGGTGACTGAACAACATCGAGGCGCCGATCGGGTTGCCGCCCCCCGGATACGTGGTGCCGCTGACCGCGGCCATCGTGTTGCCCGCCGCGTACAGACCCGGGATCGGCCGCCCCGCGGTGTCGAGGACGCGCGCGTCGCGGTCGGTGCGCAGACCGCCCTTGGTGCCCAGGTCGGACAGGCCGAACGCGGCGGCGTGATAGGGCGGCCGGGTCAACGGCACCAGGGGTGACGCGCCGCCGGTGAACGCGCGGTCGTAGGCCTCGTCGCCACGGCCGAAGTCGGCATCGGTGCCGTCGGCCGCCAATTCGTTGAAGCGCGAAACGGTTTCGACGAGATGGGCGGGCGGGACGTCGATTGCCTCTGCGAGTGCCTCCAGGGTGTCCGCGGTGTGCCACAGCCCGGCCTCGCGGTACCGCTCGGGCTCGACGAGTGACACGCTCGCCGACAGCATGGGCGGGGTCTCGCCGCCCGTGTCGTCGTAGATCATCCAGAACGGCAGTCGCAGTGCGCCGGAGTCGACGTGCGCGATGACTGCGCGGCCCAGCCGGTCGTACGGGGCGGATTCGTTGACGAAACGCCGACCCTCGGAGTCGACGAAGATGCCTCCCGTGGCACCGAGGGAGAAGGTCGACCTGCCGTCGGGATGCGTCAGCCCCGGCGACCACCAGGCCTGGTCCATCAGATCGGTTGCGGCACCGACTCGGATGGCCGCCTGGTGCGCGGCGCCGGTGTTGGCTGATGCGCCCATGGAATCGGTGGGATCCCCTGGCACGCCGAAGGTCTCGCGCATCTCGGCGTTGTGTTCGAACCCGCCTGCGGCGAGCAGGACGCCCCGGCGGGCCCGGATCCGGACCGGGGCGCCGTCACGGAGGACGACGGCCCCCGTCACGGCGCCGTCGTCGTCGACGACGAGGTCGGTCAGGGGCGAGTCGAGATGTACCGACGCCTGCGGAAGGCGCAGCAGCGCGGCGAGGAATCGGCCGACGAGGGCTCGGCCACCGGTGAGCAGGTCCGGTGCGGGCGCGCCGAGGCGCTCGTTGTCGAGTGGTCCGCGGATCCGGCCCGAGTAGGGCCCGAGGGCCTCGGCCTTCAGCGCCCGAGACACGATGTGGCGCATGCCGTCCAGGCGCGCGCTCGGAGCGCTGCCGAAGTAGTCGGGCCACGGCAGCACCTTGAACGCGAACGAGTCGTCCTGCTCCAGGTATTCGACGAGGCGTGCCCCGCCCTCGACGTAGGCGTCCTGCAGATCCCGTGGCGTGCGATCGCCGACGACGGCGTGGAAGTAGGTCAGCGCCTCGGCGATGGTGTCGTCGACGCCGAGGCGACGCAGCACGGGGTTGCACGGAAACCACATTCCGCCGCCGCCGGAGAAGGCCGTCGTCCCCCCGAACTTGTCGGACGCCTCGACCAAGGCGACGGTCAGACCCTCGCGGGCGGCGGTGTAGGCGCCGGTGATGCCGCCGCCCGAGCCGACGACCACCACGTCGACCGTCTCGTCCCAGGTCTCCGGTGCGCCAGTCGTCACGGTGAATCATCAACTCCTCAGGGTGAATCCGGCGTCCAACGGCCACGACGTGCCGGTGATGAACGCCGCGTCGTCGGACACCAGCCACGCCACCGCGGCCGCGATCTGCTCGGGTTGCAGCAGGGCGATCGGCAGGGCGTTGAGCTGACTGGACAGCCACGGATCGCCGGCCGCGGACAGCTTCATGGTGGTCTCGTTCAGGATCATGTCGGTCGCGACGCCGCTGGGGTGGATCGTGTTCACCCGGATCGAGTGCTCGGCGAGCTGGTCGGCCCACACCTGCATCAGGGCCACCAGTGCGCGCTTGGAGGCCGCGTATCCCTGGATGCCCGCGCGTTCGGTGCCCGCGGCCCTGATGCCCTGGGTCGAGCTGACCAGCACGATGGATCCGCCGCGACCGCCGGCGATCATCGCGGGGATGGCTGCGTCGACGGTGTTCCACGCGCCGATCAGGTTGACCTCGACGACGTCTCGGAAGGTCTTCGCCCGTTCGTCGGTGTCGCTGACCCGGATGATTCCGGCGTTGGCGATGACGACGTCGAGGCGGCCGAACCGCTCCACGGCGTCGGCGACCGCGGCCGTCACCGCGTCGGGATCGCGAACGTCGGTCTGGCTGGCGAGGATTCGCCCGTCCTGTTGCTGAACCAACCGCACCGTCTCGGCCAGGTCGTCGGTCGTGGCGCCCGGGTAGTCGGTGGCGTCGAACTCGGCACAGACGTCGAGCGCGACGACGTCGGCGCCCTCGCTCGCGAGTTTGACGGCGTGGGCGCGGCCCATCCCGCGGGCGGCTCCGGTGACGAGCGCGACCTTGCCGGTCATGGTTCCCATCAGAACTTGAGGTGCTGACTGACGTCGCCGACCTGGTCGACGAACATGGTTCGGGTGTCGAACCACCACGTGCCGTCGACGCGACGGAAGGTGTCGCGGTAACGGCCCGTCACGATGACCTGCAGCGGCAGTTCGGGCGTCGCCTGCGTGACGCAGTAGTACGCACTGGCACGCGCGGTGCCCGCGTCGTCGTCGACCTCGACCCGCACGTTGGTGGTGACGTGTTTGGTCATCGGGGTGCCGTCGTGGTGGAAGCGCACCGCCATCTCGTACATCTTGCGGACGCCGGCGCTTCCGGTGAACACCGTCTCGGGTCCGCCGCCGTCGACGCCGCAGATCCTGCCGTGCGCGAACAGGGCGGCGACCCCGTCCAGATCGCCCGCGTCGAACAGCTCCGCGTAGGTGTAGACCAGGTTCTCGACGTGCCGCGCGCTGTCCATCACGGCAGACATTACGGTCGTCGAGCCGAATTGGTCACCGGTTCAGCGCAGGTGGTTAATCTGACGACCGTGACATCTCAGTGGTCGCCGACCCGACTCGGCAATCTGACCGGCAAGCGCGTCGTCGTCACCGGGGCCACCAACGGTGTCGGTCTTGCGACGGCGGGCGCGCTGGCCCGTGCCGGAGCGCACGTGATCCTCGCGGTGCGCAACGTCGAGTTGGGCGCCCAGCGTGCCGCCGAGATCGGCGGCAGCACGGCGGTCGTCAAACTGGACCTCGCCGACCAGTCCTCGGTGCGCGCGTTCCCGGAGCTGTTCGACGGCGACGTCGACGTACTCGTCAACAACGCTGGTGTGGTCGCACAGAACCGCTCCGAGACCGCCGACGGGTTCGAGATGACGTTGGGCACCAACTTCCTCGGGCCCTTTGCGTTGACCAATCTGCTGTTCCCGCGGGTGCGTTCGCTGATCGTCAACGTCGCCTCCGACGCGCACAAGTCGGGCAAGATCGACCTCGGCGACCCGCATCTGCGCACCACGAAGTGGTCGGCGTTTCCCGCCTACGGCCGGTCCAAGTTGGCGGTGATGCTGTGGGGTCTCGAACTCGACCGTCGGTTGCGTGCGGCCGGGTCGCCCGTCACCAGCCAGCTGACCCATCCCGGATGGGTCGCCTCCAACCTGACCAATCTCGCCGAGAATCGAGTGATGGCGGCGTTCCACACCGTGGCGAAGACGGCGGCCAGCGTGCTCGCCAACGACACCGATGCGGGCGCGGCGCCGACGCTGTACTGCATCAGTGAACCCATCCCGCCCGGCAGCTACGTCGGCATCGACAGCCGGCTGGGGCTCAAGGGCGCGCCGACGTTGAGCGGCCGCTCGGCCAAGGCGTGCGACTACGAGGTGGCCGCCCGTCTGGTGGCGTTCGCCGAGAAGGAAACGGGCACAACCATTCCCGTTTAGCCGCGCGCGAGCGCCCACCGGATGCCGCCGACCAGGGTGCGGCCAGCCACCCGGACGGCCGTGACCTCGAGCGGCGGCAGATACGGCAGGCGCAACGGCAACCGGGCCCACGCAGGCAGCATGGCCACCGAGGTCGCGGCGAGCACCGCGTACGGCGGCTTGGCCAGCAGCGGCAACGGGGGAGTGAGCAGCAGGAACTTGGCGGCGTCGCGGGCGGCGGCGGTGCCGCGCAGCTCGGGACGATAGTCCGAAATGCGTTGGCTCAGTTCCTCTTCGGTGCGCGGCGGGTCCACCACCCCGAGCGCCGCGGCGACCCGGGCGGTGTCTGCGACGTAGTCGTCACGCTCCTGCTGGTCGAGCGGACGGGCCCCGTACAGCTGGTGCGCCCGCAGAAAGCTGTCGACCTCGGCGACGTGCACCCATCCGAGGAGGTGCGGGTCCGACGCCTCGTAGGGTCGGCCGTCGGCGGCGATCCCGTGCACTCGACGGTGAATGCCACGCACCTTGTCGACGGCGCGCTGGGCGTCGTCGGCCGGACCGAACGTGGTGACGGCCAGGAACGTGCTGGTGCGCTGCAGTCGCCCCCACGGATCGCCCCGGTAGTCGGAGTGTTCGGCGACACCCGCCATCGCCAGCGGGTGCAGGGATTGCAGCAGCAACGCGCGCAGTCCGCCGACGAACATCGACGCGTCACCGTGCACCCGTCTGATCGGGCGGTCCTCGGCAAACCACCGTGGTCCGGGAGTGTCGTGAATGCGGGCGCGATTGGCCGGTCCTTCGGGACCCGCCACCATGCCGAACAGTCGTTGACCAAGGCCGTCGCGCACGGTCGTCAATCCATGCAAGGCCACGCAATCGACAGTACGCCCGGCATCGTCGGGCTATCTTGCAGAAAGTGCGACAGAAGGGTGACGGCGATGGCCGTGTTGACCTCGTTGAACGTGGGCCTTCCCGCCGACGTCGAGTGGAACGGGCGAGTCGTCCACACCGGGGCGTGGAAGGCCCCAGTCGACGGGCCGCGAATGGTGCGCCACCTCAACGTCGACGGTGACGGCCAGGGCGACCTAGGTGGGCACGGCGGTGAGAATCGGGCGGTCCTGGTGTATCAGGTCGACTCCTACCGGCACTGGAATGCCGAATTCGGGCGGGACGACCTGGCGCCCGGCCACTTCGGGGAGAACTTCACCGTCGACGGTCTACCCGACGACGAGGTCTGCATCGGCGACCGCTACCGGATCGGCGACGCTGAGTTCGAGGTCACCCAACCGCGCGTCACCTGCTACCGCGTCGGTCTCCGGGTGGGAGTGCCAAGCATGGCCGCGCTCCTGGTGTCCCACCGTCGTCCTGGGTTCTACCTGCGGGTCATCCGGGAGGGCGAGGTGCGGTCCGGCCAGGAGATCGTCAAGACCGTCTCGGGCCCCGGTGGGGTGACGGTCGCCGAGATCGACGCCCTGCTGTACCTGCCCGGCCATCCCCGCGACGGTCTGCAGCGTGCGCTGCAGGTGCCCGCGCTGAGCCCGGGGTGGAAGGCGTCGCTGGAAAGCCTGGTGGCGCAGGCGGACGGGTCGGCGGGCAACGCGGGCTTGACCGCCGCGGCCAGTGCCCCACCGCCCGCGTGGACGGGGTTCCGGCCGCTCGTCGTCACCGCCGTCCACGACGAGAGTGCCTTGATCCGGTCGCTGACGTTGGCCGACCCCGACGGGCAGCTGCTACCCAATTGGTCTCCCGGACAGTCGATTACGCTGCGCCTGCGACCCGACCCCGATGGGCCCGCCGTCATCCGCAACTACTCGCTGTCCAACCCGCCGGATTCGGGGATCTACCGCATCGGCGTCAAGAAGGAACCCCAGGGGCGGGGCAGCGGGTATCTCCATGCGGGGGTCGTGGCGGGTGACGTGCTCGACGTCGCCGCTCCCCGTGGCACTTTCGCGCTCGCCATCACCGAGGACCCCGACGGCCCGCCCGTGCTCCTGGTGTCCGCGGGCGTCGGAATCACCCCGGTGCTCTCGATGCTGCACGCGCTCGTCGCGGCGGGCTCGACGCGTGAGGTGTGGTGGTTGCACGGTGCGCGCGACGGGACGGCCGACGCGTTCGCCGCCGAGTGCCACGAGCTGCTCGGCAAGCTGCCAGGTGGTCGGTCGCACGTGTTCTACAGCCGGGCTGCCGCGGCTGATCGGCTGGGCCTCGACTACACCGAGGCGGGTCGAATTTCTGCCGAGGCGTTCGACGCACTCGGACCGCCCAAGGACGCCGACGCCTACCTGTGCGGCCCCGTCGACTTCATGACGGTGCTCACCGCGGCGCTCGTCACCTACGGGCTGGCGCCGGGGCGCATCCACAGTGAAACGTTCGGCGCTACGGCGGCTCTCACCCCCGGCATCGCGGCGGCCGCGGCTGGCCCACCGCATCTACCCGCCGGTGCGCCGGGGCCGGGGCCCGACGTCTGCTTCGCTCGCAGCGGTCTGACCGTGCCGTGGGGGCCGTCGTATCCGAGCCTCCTGGACTTCGCCGAGGCGTGCGACGTGCCCGTCCGGTGGTCGTGTCGCACCGGGGTCTGTCACAACTGCGAGACGGCCGTGTTGTCGGGATCGGTGCGCTACGAACCGGAACCGTTGGAACCGCCCGCGGAGGGGAACGTCTTGATCTGCTGCTCGACGCCGGACGGTGAACTGGTACTCGACCTGTAGCCGCTCGTCAGATCTTTCGGAGCGTGTCCCAGTCGTGCTCGTCCTCGAGGGCCGCGATGGCCTTGGCGGTGCGCTCCCTCATCACGAGGGTGAAGACGACGCCGATCACCACCGCGAGCACCAGCGCGACCCAGGAGAACCGGGACAGCCACTTCTCGGCGGCCAGGCCAAGGTAGTAGACGACGGCCGTGGTGCCGCCGGCCCAGAAGATCGCGCCGGTTGCGTTGGCCGCCAAGAACTGTCGGTACGGCATCTTCAGCGCTCCGGCGAGCGGGCCCGCGAAGATGCGCAGCAGCGCGATGAACCGCCCGAAGAACACCGCCCACACGCCCCACCGGGTAAAGAGCTGTTTGGCCAGTGCGACATGGCCGGGGCCGAAGTGCTTGGGGAAGCGCCTGCCGAGTCGCTCGAACAAGCCCATGCCGTACCGGTGCCCGATGCCGTAGCCGATGGTGTCACCGACGATCGCGCCGATGGTCGCCGCCGTCGCCACGCCGACGGGGTTGACGTCCAGCGTGTGCCGCGAGGCCAGCAGGGCGGCGCTGACGAGGGCGATCTCACCGGGGAGCGGAATGCCGAGACTCTCCAGGCCGATCACCACGCCGACGACGAGATACACCGCGATCGGCGGGATGGTCTGCAGCAGGGCGTCGACGGTCACGCGCCAAGGATGCCCTACTCCGTCGAGTGTGCGCGGAGATCGGGTTTTCGGCGCGGACGGCGATCTGGCAGCACACCCGATGAGGGTCGGCGGGAACGTCGGAGGGCATAGAGTCGCACGGCATGGCCGACTACCGCTTCGTGACCTACGAGACCGTCGACGAGGGCACCATCGCCCGGATCATGCTCAACCGCCCGGACCAACGCAACGCCCAGCAGCGCGGGCTGCTCGTCGAACTCAACGAGGCCTTCCTCCGAGCGGAGGCCGACGACGCCGTCCGCGTCGTGATACTCGGCGGGCATGGGCCGATGTTCTCCTCCGGCCACGACCTCGGCTCCAAGCAGGCCATGGCCGAGCACGCGCCGGGGCCCGACCAGCACCCGAGCTTCCTGGAGGGCGGCGCGACCCGCAAGGCGGCCGAGAAGCTGATGCTGCAGGAGTGGCACCACTTCTTCCAGAACACCCTGCGGTGGCGCAACCTCCGCAAAATCACCGTGGCGCAGGTGCACGGCGACGTGTACGCCGCCGCGCTGATGCTGATGTGGTCGTGCGACCTCATCGTCGCGGCAGAGGGCACGCGGTTCGCCGACGTCGTCGGCACCCGGCTCGGCATGTGCGGTGTCGAATACTTCGCCCACCCTTGGGAATTCGGGGCGCGCAAGACCAAGGAGCTGATGCTCACCGGTGACACCCTCTCGGTCGACGAGGCGTACCAACTCGGCATGGTGTCCAAGGTCTTCCCCCTCGACGACCTGGCCGAACGCACGCTGGAGTTCGCCAGGCGGATCGCGAAGGTGCCGACGATGGCCGCCCTGCTTGTCAAGGAGTCGGTCAATCAAACGCAGGACAACCAGGGCTTCTACAACTCGTTGAACGCGTGCTTCACGCTGCATCAGCTCAACCACAGCCACTGGACTCAGCTGCACGGCGGCGGATTCCCCGTCGCAAACGAATCCGATGGCGTCCCCAACTGGCGGCAGGCCCCACCGGTGGTGCCCGCGGTGAAGGACCAGGTCCGCGCCGGTGGAACGGAGCAGGCCGATGCGTGAGACCGTGATCGTCGGAGCCGTGCGCACGCCGGTTGGCAAGCGCAACGGCGGCCTGTCGGCCCAGCACGCCGCCGACCTGTCCGCGGTCGTGCTCAACGAACTCGCCGAACGCACCGGCGTCGACCCCGCGGTGGTCGACGACGTGATCTGGGGTTGCGTCTCCCAGGTTGGGGACCAGTCGAGCAACATCGGACGGTGGGCGGTGCTCGCCGCGGGCTGGCCGGAGCACATCCCAGGCACCACGGTGAACCGGGCCTGCGGGTCCAGTCAGCAGGCGCTGGACTTCGCCGTCCACGCGGTGATGTCGGGCCAACAGGACGTCGTCGTCGCCGGGGGTGTCGAGGTGATGAGCCGGGTGCCGCTTGGCTCCGCGCGGGCAACCGGCATGCCGTACGGGCCGAAAGTGCTTGCCCGCTATGACGACTTTTCGTTCAACCAGGGTCTGTCGGCGGAGATGATCGCGACGAAGTGGAATCTCTCGCGGACCCGCCTCGACGAGTTCTCCGCGCAGTCCCACGCCCGCGCGGCGGCGGCCCAGGACGCTGGCGCGTTCGTCGACCAGATCGTTCCGGTCTTCACCGACGACGGGGGAGTGGTGACTGCCGACGAGGGCATTCGGCGGGGGACCACCGCCGAGAAGCTGGCAGGCCTGAAGCCGGCCTTCACCGACGACGGTGTCATCCATGCGGGCAACTCGTCGCAGATCTCCGACGGCGCCGCGGCGCTGCTGGTGACCACCGCGGAGAACGCCGTCACCTTGGGCCTGACCCCGCTGGTGCGCTACCGCGCGGGTGCGGTCACCGGCGCCGATCCGGTCCTGATGCTGACGGGTCCGATTCCGGCGACCGAGAAGGTGCTGCACAAGGCCGGCGTCGGCCTCGACGAGGTAGGCGTCTACGAGGTCAACGAGGCGTTCGCGCCGGTCCCGCTGGCGTGGCTGGCCGAGACCGGGGCCGACGAGGCCCGGCTCAACCCGCTGGGCGGCGCGATCGCCCTAGGCCACCCGCTCGGAGCGTCGGGAGCGGTGCTGATGACGCGGATGATTCATCACATGCGCGACAACGGAATTCGCTACGGACTGCAGACCATGTGCGAGGGCGGCGGCACGGCGAACGCGACCATCGTCGAACTCATCGCCTGAGCGTCACTGGTTTCCGGCTTCCAGGTCCAGGTACTCGGCGAACCTCGCCCGCGCCTCGTCCCGCTTGCGGGGAATCCAGCCCGTCGGCCACACGTCGTCGCTGGCGCGGTAGCCCCGCAGCACCTGCTTGGCGACGGTGGTCTTGTGCACCTCGGTGGGGCCGTCGGCCAATCCCATCACGCCCGCGGCCGTCACCATCCCGAGGAACGGCATCTCGTTGGTGACCCCAAGCGCACCGTGGACTTGCATTGCGCGCCAAGCGATGTCGTGGAGCACGGTCGGCATCAGCACCTTGACGGTGGCGATGTCCTTGCGCACCCGCTTGTAGTCGTCGTACTCGTCGATCTCCCACGCGGTGTAGAGCACCAGCAGCCGGAACTGCACGAGCTGGGCGTAGGAGTCGGCGATGAAGGCCTGCACGGCCTGCTTGTCCGAGAGTCGGCTCCCCGCGGTCTCGCGGCTCAGCGCCCGCTCGCACATCATGTCCATCGCCTTCTGTGCAAGGCCGATCGTGCGCATCGCGTGGTGGATCCGGCCGCCACCGAGGCGGGTCTGGGCGATCGCGAAGGCCCGTCCCTCGCCGCCGAGCAGTGCGGTGTCCGGCACCCGCACGTCGTCGTAGTGGATCAGCGCGTGGGAGCCGTGGCCCTCGGCCTCGCCGTGCAGGCCGGCGTTGCGCACGACGTGGACGCCGGGAGTGTCGGTCGGCAGCAGGAACATCGACATGCCCTGATAGGGGCTGACGTCGGGGTTGGTCACGACCATCACGATCAAGAAGGCCGCGGTGCTTGCGTTGGAGGAGAAGTACTTCCAGCCGTTGATCACCCAGTCGTCGCCGTCGCGCACCGCGCCGGTGGTGAACTGGGTGGGGTC
>Ga0209051_1000659_pt1 | contig 38923 bp, 35 predicted proteins | sample AraplaCvi_mMS_r2_2_FD_184286 | JGI IMG/M metagenome (GOLD analysis project Ga0209051, IMG submission 184286) | Arabidopsis root microbial communities from North Carolina, USA - plate scrape MF_Cvi_mMS_r2 (SPAdes) (version 2) | ecosystem: Host-associated > Plants > Roots > Endosphere | place...
TGAAGCGGCGCTTCGCTTGGTCTCGCAAGTACTCCGGGGTGCTGATGGTCGCCATTGGCATGCTCCTGGGCTGAAGGACGTCTGTGGTCGATGTCACTGACCTGACCCATCCTGTCGTTGACACTTGACGCATGTCAAGTTTTGATCTGGCGTGGCGTCGGTGCAAAGGTTGTACGCGATGACCGCCGAATCCGCTCCCAGTGGGGCCCGCCAAAGCCGCGGTGACCGGCAACGCGAGGCCATCTTGAACGCCGTCCACGACCTGCTCCGGGAGAAGCCGTTCTCGGAGCTGTCGGTGAGCACCATCAGCGACCGCGCCGGCGTGGCCCGGTCGGGCTTCTACTTCTACTTCGACTCCAAGTACTCGGTGCTCGCGCAGATGCTCGCCGAGGCCATGCAGGAACTCGAGGAGCTGACCCACTACTTCGCCCCGCGTGGCGCCGACGAGTCGACGGCCGCGTTCGCCAAGCGAATGGTCGGCAGCGCAGCGCTGGTCTACTCGCACAACGACCCGGTCATGTCGGCGTGCAACGCCGCCCGCAGCACCGACGCCGAGATCCGGGAGATCCTCGACCAGCAGATGGCATCGGTGATCGACCAGATCGTGAAGATCGTCGAAGACGAGACGAAGGCGGGCACGGCCCACCCGATCTCCGACGACGTGCCGACGCTGGTGCGCACCCTGGCCGCCACGACGGGCGCCACCCTCTCCGGCGACTCGTCGTTCGTCGGTGCCGGCCGCGACACCTCGCGCGCGGTCGAGGTGCTCGAACGGCTGTGGCTCTACTCGCTGTGGGGTGGCGGGAGCCTGCCCGGCGACTGACCCGGTCGGTAGGGTCGCGACCATGATCCAGAGCTACGCGGGCAAACGATGTGTGCTCACCGGTGCCGCCAGCGGAATCGGTCGTGCGACCGCGCTGAGGCTGGCCGACGACGGTGCCGAGCTCTTCCTGACCGACCGCAACGCCGAGGGGTTGGCCGAGACGGTTGCCGAGGCGCGTGACCGTGGTGCCACCGTGACGGTTCACCGTGCGCTCGACGTGTCCGACTACGACGAGGTGGCCGCCTTCGCCGCCGAGGTGCACGACGCCATCGGCGGTCCGACGCCAGCGGTCGACGTGGTGATGAACATCGCCGGGATCTCAGCCTGGGGCACCGTCAGCCACCTGACCCACCGGCACTGGGAGTCGATGATCTCGGTCAACCTGATGGGGCCCATCCACGTCATCGAGAACTTCGTTCCGGCAATGGTTCTCGCCCGCCGGGGCGGACACCTCGTCAACGTCTCGTCGGCCGCCGGACTGGTGGCCCTGCCCTGGCACGCGGCCTACAGCGCCAGCAAGTACGGCCTGCGCGGGCTGTCGGAGGTGCTGCGGTTCGACCTCGCCAGACACCGCATCGGGGTGTCGGTCGTCGTGCCGGGGGCGGTGAAGACGCCCATGGTGCAGAGCGTCGACATCGCCGGCGTCGACCGCGACCACCCGCGGGTGCAGAAGTGGGTGGAGCGGTTCAGCGGTCACGCCGTGTCGCCGGAGGTGGTCGCGGACAAGATCCTTCGCGGTGTCGCCCGCAACCGGTATCTCATCTACACCTCGGCCGACATCCGCGCGTTGTACGCGTTCAAGCGCGTGGCGTGGTGGCCGTACAGCGTCGCCATGCGCCGGGTGAACGTGATCTTCACCCGCGCGCTGCGACCGTCTAAGACCGGTTGAGGCCGAGCGCGTCGGTCATCGTGAAGAAGAGGTCGGTCTGGTCGGTCAGCGCCACGACGTTGGCGGCACGGGGGCCGAAGGCGGCCAGCCGCAGCTGCGTCCCGGTGTGGCCCTGGTCTTCGACGCCCACATCGGCCGACGTGCCGTAGCTGACCAGCATCTCGGCGTCGTCGGCCGTGGTCAACAGGCGGGTGAGGCCGGGATACATGACGTCGCGGACCCGTTCGATCGGCTGCTTGGTGTCCTCGGCGATGCCCCGCAGGTCCTCCTCGGTGTACGGCTCGGCGATCTGACTGGTGTGGGCGTGGTCGGCCGTCGCGATCACCAGCGTGTTGCCGTCCTTCTTGGCGAACTCCAGTGCCGCCTGCACGGCTTCGTCGAAGACCACTGTCTCGCCGATCTGGCCGCATGGGTCCGCCGCGTGGTCGCGCTTGTCGATCGACGCGCTCTCGACCTGGAGGAAGAAGCCCTTGTCCTTGCCCTTGGCACTGCCGGAGAGCAGGTCGATCGACTTCTTCGTCATGGCCGCCAACGTGGGCACCTCGGCGCCGCGCTCGGGGTTGTCGGCGCACCTGGCCGCGGGCTGCAGGTAACCCTGCCGGACGGCGGCGGGACCGGTCCAGCTGACCGGCATGTTGCCGTCGGCGAAGAGGCCCAACAGCGGAGCGTCCTGGTCGGCCTTGGTGATCGAGTTCAGTTCATCCGCGGTGCGGACCATCTGATAGCCCCGCTCCTTGGCCTGCACCTCCAGGGTCTTGCCCGTGAAGTCGCCGCCGTTGGCGGTCTCGGCGAAGGTCTTGGCGCCGCCGCCCATCGTGACGTCCGGTCGCGTGGCCAGCATCTGCTCGGTCACCGAGCCGCGCCCGCCCCGTTCGAGGGCTTCCGACGCGCAGTCCTCGGCGGTCTCCTTCGGGCCGTAGCAGTCTCGTTCGGTGATGTGCGAGAACAACGCCGCGGGGGTGGCGTCTTGGATCTCGGAGGTGGTGATGTCGCCGGTCGCCCGGCCCTGGGCGATCGCGAGTTCGAGGATCGTCTTCTGCGCCGCGCCCTTGACGTCTATGCCGAGCGCGCCGTTGTAGGTCTTGGTTCCGGTGGACCAGCCCGTCGCGCTGGCCGCGGAGTCGGTGACGTAGTTGGGCTTGCCGTTCTTCTGCAGCGCGTAGGTGGTGTACTGACCCGTCAGCGGGAGGGCGTCGAGTCCGGCGAAGAAGCCGCCCGCCCCCTTCTCGTAGTTGCGGGCCAGGGTGATCTCCGAGTCGCCCATGCCGTCGCCGATCAACAGGATCACGTTCTTGGCGCCGGAGGCGTTCACCGCGTTGCGGATGGCCTCGCTCTGGTCGCCGTCGAGGCGACGGGCGCCTCCGTTGGTGACGAGATCTCCGGTGGCGGCGCGCGTCACCGGGTCGCCGTTGGAGGCCTTCTCGGTGTCGCTGCTACACGCCGCCAACGGCAGCATCGCGACCGCACCGACCACCAGTGCCAGCTTGAGGCCAGTTCTCATTGCCACTCGTGTCTCCTCGTTCGCCGTGCGTTGCCTGGCAGATTGAACGGGACCTGGGTTAACGGATGCTTATGCCGTTGCGAACGGCGAGAGCCGTCAGCGCTTGCCCCAGTCCCACGGCGGTGTGGTGAGCAGCGTCTGGTCGGCGACCAGAGTCTCGCCCCACTGCTTGTAGAGCTCGATCTCGCTGGCGCCGTCGACGTCGAGGTGCCCGCGCATCGCCCGGGAATGCGTGACGACGACGACCTGCGTCGCCGCGGCCGCGGCGCGGATCATCGAGGCCAGGGGCGCCACCAGATCGGGGTGCAGCGAGGTCTCCGGCTCGTTGAGCACCATCAGCGACGGTGGTCTCGGACTGAGCAGTGCCGCTCCCCAGAGCAGGAAACGCAGTGTGCCGTCGGACAATTCGGCCGCGCGCAAGGGTCTGAGCATCCCCGGTTGGCGGAGCTGCAATTCGAAGAGTCCGTCGTGGACCGCGACGGACAGTTCGGCCCCGTCGAAGGCTTCGGCGACCGCCCTGGACAGGTCGCCCACCCCCAGCTCGAGAATGGTCTGGACGGCAGCGGCCAGGTCGCCGCCGTCGTCGGACAGCACCGGGGTCCTCGTGCCCACCTGGGGCCGGCGGGCCGGTGCGTCGGCGTCGACGCGGAATCCGTCGTAGAACCGCCAGTCGCGCAATCGGTCGCGCACCGTGGCGAGCTCGGGCAGCGCGTACTCGGCGAGCACGCTGCGATGGGTGGGCAGCGCGCGGGTGAGTTCGGTGAACCCGCGGCCGGCGTCGTCGGCGACCTCGGCGTAGTCGGCACCGCGCCGGACCAGCGTCGCGCTCGGGCGAAGCCGCGGCCCGGCGAACACCATCTCCCGCTTGATCTCGGGATCGCGCGCGAACAACGACCGCGGCCCGGCGTACTGCGGCAGGCCCAAGTCGATCAGATAGCCGAGATCGTCGGAGGCGAAGCCCATTTCGAGGGCGACCGGCCGGGTCCGCGTCGTGCCCTGCACGTCCCCCGCGCGGCGCGCGCCGGTGGGGTTCTCCGGGCCCGCCCACAGCACCGACTGGAGTCCGCCCTCCCGCGCGAGAGAGCCGATCACCTCGCCGCGACCGCAGTCGGCCAGGAGCTTCAGGGCGCGGTAGACCGAGGACTTGCCCGTGCCGTTGGCGCCGGTGACGACCGTCAGGTCGGTCAGGGGGACCACGACCTCACGCAACGATCGGTAGCCACGGATGGCCACGGTGTGCAGCATGCCGACGAGGTTAGGTGGCGCTGGTGACAGCCGGGGCGTCCGGCATGGCCAGTTCGAGGCGAACGCCGAGCAGCCGCACCGGCCGATCCAGCTCGAACCGGTCGAACACCGCGAGCGCGGCGTCGCGGACCACGGATTCGTCGGTGCCCGGGACCGGGAGCTTGCGGATCTTGGTTCTGGTGAAGAACGTCGAGGTGCGGACGGTGACGGCGACTCGGGTCACGGTGCGGCCCTGCTCGACGACCTCGGCCAGCGTCTTGCGGGCCAGCTCGGCGACGGCGGCGTCCATCTCGGTTCGGTCGGTGAGGTCCTCGGCAAAGGTGATCACGTGGCTGCGCGACCTTGGTACCCACGGCTCGGTGCTGACGTCGGTGTCTCCGCCGCCCTTGGCCAGCAGCAGGATTCCCAGTCCGGTGCTGGGGCCGAACGTCGACGTCAGGACCTCGGCGTCGGCGGCGGCGAGGTCGCCCACTGTGCTGATGCCAAGGGCAGCAAGTCGTTTGGTGGTCTTGGGGCCGACGCCCCACAGTTCGCCGACGCTGCGATCACCCATCACCGCCATCCAGTTGTCGTCGTCGAGGCGGTAGACCCCGGCGGGCTTGCCGAAGCCGGTCGCCACCTTGGCGCGTTGCTTGTTGTCGCTGATTCCGACCGAGCACGACAGGCCCGTCTGGGCCTCGACGACGTGACGGATGCGCGTAGCCAGTTCGTACGGGTCCGCGACGTCGGCCCCCAGGTACGCCTCGTCCCAGCCCCACACCTCCAGGGGATGACCGAGGTCGCGTAGCAGTCCCATCACCTCGTCGGAGGCCGCGTCGTAGGCAGCGGGGTCCGACGGCAGGAACGTCGCCTCGGGACACTTGCGGGCGGCGACCCGCAGCGGCATGCCCGCGTGCACGCCGCGCCCGCGGGCCTCGTAGGACGCGCAGGTGACCACCTTGCGCGGTTCGGTGGGGTCGCCGTTGCCGCCGACGATCACCGGCAGGCCGACGAGGTCGGGCCGCCGTCGCAGTTCGACCGAGGCGAGGAACTGGTCGAGGTCGACGTGCAGCACCCAGGTCATCGACGGCTAACTCCCGCAGAGCTTGCGCGCCAGGCTTTCCCAACCGTCGCCCTGGCGGTCGAGGTCGTGCCCGAGATCCTCGACGGAGTGGGTGACGTAGTCGGCGTCCAACAGCGACAGCAGTGCCTGAGTTTGGGCCTCGAGATCACCGGAGGTGCCCGCGGACTCGAGGAGCATCCGCACGTGGGTGCGGTGCAGGGTGGCGGGTGCGTTGAACCTCGTGTGCGGATCGGTGTTGGCGTCGGCGAGCAGCGCGCGGTGGTCCCAGACGAACCGCAGGCGGTCGCGTCCGTAGGCGATGAGCCTGGTCAGCGGGGGAGCGCCCGGTCCCAGCGGTGGGGGACCGAACATGAACGCCCGCTGCTCGGCCTTCTCGTCCTCGTCGAGGAGCACGATCATCAGGCCGGCGCGGCTGCCGAAGCGGCGGAACAGGGTGCCCTTGCCGACGCCGGCGGCGGTGGCGACGTCGTCCATCGTCACGGTGTCCGCGCCGTGCTCGTCGATGAGCCGGCGGGCGGCGGCCAGCAGCAGAGCTCGGTTGCGTGCGGCGTCGCCGCGCTCGACGGGCGCGGAATCTGTGACCGGTAGCCCAACCAGTCCGTCGCCAACGCTCATGCCTGCACTTTAGCTCAGCCGGAATGAATCGGACTGCGGTCCGGTTGAGCTGTGAGAGGATCGGAACGAATCGACCGAAAGGGGCCTACGGGCATGGCAGACGTGAAGGTTTTGGTACTGGTTGGCAGTCTGCGCGCGGCATCGCTGAATCGCCAGTTGGCGCAGGTGGCGGCCGAGACGGCGCCGGCCGGAGTGTCGCTGCAGCTGTTCGACCGATTGGGTGACCTGCCGTTCTACAACGAGGACGTCGACGGTGACGGGGTGGCCGAGGCGGTCCAGGCCCTGCGCCTCGCGGCAGCCGAAGCCGACGCCGCGCTCGTCGTGACGCCGGAGTACAACGGCAGCATTCCGGGCGTGCTGAAGAACGCGATCGACTGGCTGTCGCGGCCGTACGGCAACGGCGCGCTCAACGGCAAGCCGTTGGCCGTCATCGGCACGGCGCTCGGCCAGTACGGCGGGGTGTGGGCGCACGACGAGACGCGCAAGTCGTTCGGTGTCGCGGGGCCCAGGGTCGTCGAGGACGTGAAGCTGTCGTTGCCGGCGGCGATCTTCGACGGCAAGCATCCGCGGGAGAACGGCGACGTGGTCCAGCAGGTCCGCGAGGTCGTGGAGAAGCTGACCGCCGAGGTCGGCTGACGGTTCGACACCAGGAGCCGCCGGTGAGCCCAATGAGCTCACCGGCGGCTTCGTCGTCACCGGATGTCTTGGGCGGGATTCGCGAGGCCACGGGCTCCGTCGGGGCCGCTCAGCACGACTTTGCTCCACGACCCTGCAACGGCCCCGTTCCCGGACCGCCGACGAGAGCGCGTCCGCGTCGCGCCGGCGAGCCGACGTTCGACTAACAGGAACCGGCGGTCGACTAACAGGAAGACGTGCGGTTGTGAATGACACGCCGGAAATCCCGCGACACACCGCAGCGACGAGGCGAAATGTCATTTGTGTGATTAAGTCCATCTTGTATGTGCTCTACTAGCTGGACACAACATCTAGTGCCAAGCAACGAAGCGTCACAGGCTCGACTCACGACCAGTTCGACCGGCCCAGCCGGGAAGCCATCCCTTCGGGGAGGTGTTGAACATGGTGATGATCAAGCCAAGATGGGGTCTTGTCGGTGCCGTGCGAGACGCTTGTGTGGAAGACACGCCACTTGCTTGACCATCGTTTCGCTGAGGGGAGCCCACCAATGACCGTCACCGTCTACACCAAGCCCGCATGCGTGCAGTGCAACGCCACCTACAAGGCGCTCGACAAGCAGGGTGTCGCCTACGAGGTCGTCGACATCACCGAGGTTCCCGAGGCGCGTGACTACGTCATGGCGCTGGGCTACCTGCAGGCCCCCGTCGTGGTCGCCGGCAACGACCACTGGTCGGGCTTCCGGCCGGACCGGATCAAGTCGCTGTCCGCAGTCTCGGCGACGGCGTAAGCGAGAAGAGCCCGGCGGGTAGGAGAGGAGGCGTGATGGGAAGTCTCGTCTACTTCTCCAGCGTCTCGGAGAACACGCACCGCTTCGTCGAGAAGCTGGACCTGCCCGCCATTCGCATCCCGCTCCGCGACCGCATCCGGGTCGACGAGCCCTATGTCCTGGTCCTGCCGACCTACGGCGGCGGACACGCCAACGGGCCCGACCCAGACGCCGGGGGTTACGTCCCCAAGCAAGTCATCGCCTTTCTCAACGACGAACACAACCGGGCGTTGATCCGCGGCGTCATCGCCGCGGGCAACACCAACTTCGGCGCCGAATTCGGCTACGCCGGCGACGTCGTCTCACGCAAGTGCGGTGTTCCCTACCTCTATCGCTTCGAACTCATGGGCACCACCGACGACGTCTTCGCCGTCCGCGCGGGGCTCAGCGACTTCTGGAAGGACCAGACGTGTCACCAACCGTCACTGCAGAACCTTTGACCACCGGGGTCCACGCCCTGCCGGGCGAGACCGACTACCACGCGCTCAACGCGATGCTGAACCTGTACGACAAGGACGGCAAGATCCAGTTCGACAAGGACCGGGAAGCCGCCAACCAGTACTTCCTGCAGCACGTCAACCAGAACACCGTCTTCTTCCACAACCAGGACGAGAAGCTCGACTACCTGGTGCAGAAGGAGTATTACGAGCGCGAGGTGCTCGACCAGTACTCACGCAACTTCGTGAAGTCGCTGCTGGATCGGGCGTACGCCAAGAAGTTCCGCTTCCCGACGTTCCTCGGCGCGTTCAAGTACTACACGTCCTACACGTTGAAGACGTTCGACGGAAAGCGTTATCTCGAGCGCTTCGAAGACCGGGTCGTGATGGTGTCGTTGACGCTGGCCGCCGGTGACACGACGCTGGCCGAGAAGCTCGTCGACGAGATCATCGACGGCCGGTTCCAGCCGGCCACCCCGACGTTCCTCAACTCGGGCAAGAAGCAGCGCGGTGAGCCGGTCAGCTGCTTCCTGCTGCGCATCGAGGACAACATGGAGTCCATCGGGCGGTCCATCAACTCGGCGCTGCAGCTGTCCAAGCGCGGTGGCGGAGTTGCCTTGCTGCTGAGCAACATTCGCGAGCACGGTGCGCCGATCAAGAACATCGAGAACCAGAGCTCGGGCGTCATCCCGATCATGAAGCTGCTGGAGGACTCGTTCTCCTACGCCAACCAGCTGGGTGCCCGCCAGGGTGCCGGTGCGGTGTACCTGCACGCGCATCACCCCGACATCTACCGGTTCCTCGACACCAAGCGCGAGAACGCCGACGAGAAGATCCGCATCAAGACGCTGTCCCTCGGCGTGGTGATCCCGGACATCACCTTCGAGCTGGCGAAGAAGAACGAGGACATGTACCTGTTCTCGCCGTATGACGTCGAGCGCGTCTACGGCGTGCCGTTCGCCGACGTCTCGGTGACCGAGAAGTACTACGAGATGGTCGACGACGCCCGGATCCGCAAGACCAAGATCAAGGCGCGCGAGTTCTTCCAGACCTTGGCCGAGCTGCAGTTCGAGTCCGGCTACCCGTACATCATGTACGAGGACACCGTGAATCGGGCCAACCCGATCGAGGGCAAGATCACCCACAGCAACCTGTGCTCGGAGATCCTGCAGGTGTCCACCCCGTCGCTGTTCAACGAGGACCTGTCCTACGCCAAGGTGGGCAAGGACATCTCCTGCAACCTCGGCTCGCTCAACATCGCCAAGGCGATGGACTCGCCGGACTTCGCGCAGACCATCGAGACGTCGATCCGCGGGTTGACGGCGGTCAGCGACCAGACCCACATCTGGTCGGTGCCGTCGATCGAGCAGGGGAACAACGACTCTCACGCCATCGGCCTTGGCCAGATGAACCTGCACGGCTACCTGGCCCGCGAGCGGATCATGTACGGCTCCGAAGAGGGCGTCGACTTCACCAACATGTACTTCTACACCGTGCTGTACCACGCGCTGCGGGCCAGCAACCGGATCGCGATCGAGCGGGGCACGGCGTTCGGCGGCTTCGAACGCTCCAAGTACGCCTCGGGCGAGTTCTTCGACAAGTACACCGATCAGGTGTGGGAGCCGGCCACCGCGCGGGTGCGGGAACTGTTCGCGGACGCCGACATTCGCATCCCGACGCAGGAGGACTGGAAGCGGCTCAAGGAGTCGGTGCAGACCCACGGCATCTACAACCAGAACCTGCAGGCCGTGCCGCCGACCGGGTCGATCTCCTACATCAACCACTCGACGTCGTCGATCCACCCGGTGGCGAGCAAGATCGAGATCCGCAAGGAAGGCAAGATCGGGCGGGTCTACTACCCGGCGCCGTACCTCACCAACGACAACCTGGAGTACTACCAGGATGCGTACGAGATCGGCTACGAGAAGATCATCGACACCTACGCCGCGGCCACCCAGCACGTGGACCAGGGTCTGTCGCTGACGCTGTTCTTCAAGGACACCGCCAGCACCCGCGACGTCAACAAGGCGCAGATCTACGCCTGGCGCAAGGGCATCAAGACGCTGTACTACATCCGCCTGCGCCAGATGGCTCTTCAAGGCACTGAGGTGGAAAATTGCGTCAGCTGCATGCTGTGATATCTCGTCTCTGAAGCTGAATTCAGTTGGCGGCCGAACTTCCGACCGGAGGCGTGATCTACGGGATCAGCCTCCGGTCGGAAGCCGTCTACCGCTATGTAGGTCTGACGACCAAATCGGTGAAAGTTCGCCTCAGGCAGCATGTCAAGATCGCGCGGTCAGGGAGAAAGACACCCTTCTACGACTGGCTCCGAAAGCATGACGCCGTAGACATCGTCGCTGATGAACTCGAGCGCGTAGAAGGCCTCCACGAGCTTGGACAGGCGGAAATCGTCTGGATCGAATCGCTTCGGCGGGAAGGTCATCCTCTACTCAACTTGTCTCAAGGCGGTTTGGGTCCCATGGGTATCGAATGGACCCCCGAAATGCGGGAAGCCGCCAGGATTCGATCGACCGGGCGGAAATGCGTAAGCCGATTCGCAGACGCCAACCCGTTCTACGGGCGCACTCACGCGTCGGAGCAGCGCGCGAAATGGTCGAAGCTACGAACGGGGCAGAACGCCGGACCCGATAACCCAAACTACGGAAGGTTTGGGCAAGACCACCCGAGCTTTGGCCATGTGATGTCGGACGAAGCCCGCCAGAGACTGTCCGAGCAGAGAAAGGGCGTCGGCAACCCGAATTACGGGCGTCGTGCGAGCGATGAGACCCGCGCCAAGATGTCGGCAGCGCGTAAGGGACGACCAAGGCCATCGAGTCGACGTAGTGCGCATACCCGCCACCACACGAATCGGGGGGTCAAGAAGGACACGTGCAAGTACTGCATCGAGGACGCAGAATGAGCTCCGTTGCGGGGTCAAATTAGTGCCGAAGTGCCGCGCCGACGACCGTTCAGATGCGCTTGTCGTCCCTCATGTCTGCCATCCGTGTCGGGGTCGTCAAAGTCCGTCTAGATATCAGGGTGCGGCCGGCAGACCATCACTCTCGTCTTGAGACACAAACGGATGCCGATTGGGTTGCGTCGGAGGACGTTTCGGTCTCTCGGCTCAGCCTTCGCGAGCCTGGTCCTCGCGCAGCGCCTTCACGCGTCGCTCCTCGCGCAGCACGGCCTGGAAGCTCTCGCGTTCGGCGACCAGCCAGTCCGGCTTGTCCTCGAGCAGTGCGGTGATCTGCTCGGTGGTGAGCGCCTCGGTCACGCCACCGCGCGCGAGGCCGGCGATCGAGACGCCCAGCTTCGCGGCGACCAGGTTCTTCGGGTGCGGTCCGTTCTTGCGGAGATCCTTGAGCCACTGTGGCGGATCCTCCTGGAGGGCGGCGAGCTCGGACCGGGTGATCGCGTTCTCCTGAAACTCCGCGGGCGTCGCCGGCAGGTAGACGTCGAGCTTCTTCGCCGCGGTGGCGGGTTTCATGGACTGCGCGTTCGGCCTGCTCATGGGCAGAGCCTATCGGTAGCCTGAGGCCGTGGCTTCATCCTCGCTGCCCTCGCTCACAGTGGGGTACGTCCCGGGCGTGACACCCGCGAAGTGGGCTCGCACCTGGGCGCAGCGCCATCCCGACGTTCGGTTGGAGCTGCGGGCGGTCGACGCGGCGGACGCCGTCGAGGCGCTGCGATCCGGCGCGGTGGACGTGGCCTTGCTTCGACCGCACGCCGACTCGTCCGGGCTGGCGCTCATCGGTCTCTACGAGGAGACGACGGTGGTCGTGGTGCCCACCGACCACCTGCTCACCGCCGACGACACGGTCGCCGCCGCCGACCTCGACGACGAACCGGTGTTGTTCCCACTCGACGACGTCGTCGGCTGGGCGGACATGCCCGGCGTCCGGGCCGACCATCGACCCGAGACCGTCGGTGACGCAGTCGAACTCGTCGCGGCCGGGGTCGGCGTGCTCGTCGTCCCGCAGTCCCTGGCGCGGCTGCACCACCGCAAGGACCTGACCTACCGCCCGATCGCCGACGCCCCCGGTTGCCCCGTGGCGCTCGCCGTTCCCGCCGGCGAGCAGTCGGAACCGGTGGCGGAGTTCATCGGCATCGTCCGGGGCCGCAAGCCGAGTTCGTCGCGCGGGCAGGCCGAGGCCACGCCGAAGCGAACCGCGCGGGAGAAGACCCTGGCCAAGCAAGCCGCCCGCGCCGCAGCGGGAAAGGTCGCCCGGACTCCGGGGCCGACCAAGCGCGGCCGACGCTGACCCCCCGCTGGCACCAAACCGCCGATAAATCAGTGGAATTCGCGGGCCGCATGGCTCACCCTCGTAGGCATGAACGTTCACCTGTACGCGACGCCGGACGGCTTCGGCCCGGTGGCCCGGTGGGTGTATCGCCGTGACCCCGTGCGGTTCACCGTCGAGCTGACCACGCTGCGCACCTCGGCGTGGCCGGCCGACCGTGTGCTGTTGGCCGCCGTCGACTGCGACGGCGCCGTGGGTGCCGCACTGCAGATGAGGGATTCGGTGCTGTTGGTCAACGGGCTGCCGCCGACCTTGGCCAAGGAATCCGCCGCAGCACTCGCACCCGTGCGGCCCGATCTGCCCGCGGTGCGCGGAACCACAAGCACGGCAACGGCATTCAGCCAGGCGTGGGTCGAGGCCACGGGTGTCGCCGCGACGACGTCGTTCACCGAGACGTTGTACCGCCTCGGCGACCTGGTCCCGCCGAACGGCGTCGTCGGCACGCCGCGGCTCGCCGGCGTCGAGGACGCCGAGTGGCTCGCCGGCTGGTTCGACGCGTTCTTCGTCGAGGCGTTCGGCACGGCGCCCGACCCGGCGGCCCGTCGCGGCGTGCTCGGCGACGTCGCCGACGCGGGCGGCCAGGTGGTGCTCTGGACCGACGACGACGTGCCGGTGGCCATGGCTCGCGTGCACGGGTGCCTGCTGGGGATGTCGCGGATCGGTCCGGTGTACACCCCGCCGGAGCGCCGCGGCCACGGCTACGGCGCGGCGGTCACGGCGCAGGCGGTGCGGCACGCCTGGAGTCGAGGGGCGCGTGACGTGGTGCTGTTCGCCGACGACGCCAACCCGGTGTCCAACCGCATCTATCGGCGCCTCGGCTTCGTACCCGTCGGGGAGAACGTGCAGTACGCGCTCACCGGGTGACGACGAGTCGCGCGCCCTCGACCACAATGGGCCCAATGGACTCGAGCTTGGCGAGACGTGTGGCGCTGGTGACCGGAGGCGGGCGGGGCCTCGGCCTGGCGATGGCCGAGGCCGTCGCCCGGGCCGGCGCCAAGGTCGCCCTCCTCGACGTGCGCGACGAGGTCCACGACGCGGCCACCGAGCTGGGCACCGCCACCGGCACGGACGTCGTCGGAGTGACCGCCGACGTGACCGACGAGGGCTCGGTCGAGGCGGCCATCGCCGCCGTCGCCGACCGCCTGGGTGTCGTCGACGCCCTGGTGCACGCCGCGGGTGTGGCCGACACCACCAGCGCGCTGGAGATCACGCCGGAGCGCTTCCGCCAGATCGTCGACGTCAACCTGACGGGCACGTTCCTGGTGTGCCGGGCCTTCGCGCGGCGCCTGGTCGACGCCGGCCAGACCGGCTCGGCCGTCACCATCGCCTCGATGTCGAGCCTGCGGGTGAACCGGCCGCAGGACCAGGCCGCGTACAACGCGTCCAAGGCCGGTGTCGCGATGCTGACCAAGAGCCTCGCGGTGGAGTGGCTGCCGCTGGGCATTCGGCTCAACTCGATCTCGCCGGGGTACTTCGCCTCCGAGCAGACCCTCGACGTGCCGCGGAAATCACCGGAGCAATTCGCCGAGTGGATGGCGCACACCCCGGTCGGCCGGATGGGGGAGCCGCACGAGCTCGGTCCCCTGGCGGTCTACCTGCTGGGCGACGCGTCGGCCTACGTCGTCGGCCAGTCGATCGTCATCGACGGCGGCTACACCGCGCTCTGACGGGCAAGGCGGAGAAGGGCTACTTCACCCGGTGCTGCGGACCCTGCTCCTTCTTGTACAGCGCCTTGAGCATGCGGTCGCGGAAGAACGCGTTGTCGATCAGCTTGATGCCGTTGTTCGCCACCGCGGGGATGCCAGCCAGCTTGTGGAAGTAGCGGCCCCGCTTGTACTCCCGGCCCCAGGCCGCTTCCATCCGCTGCGCGTAGTTGGTGAAGTCGTCCGGCCCACCGTTGGTCAGCGCCGCGATCGCGCACTCGCCGGCGGCGAGGCCCGATTCGAGCGCCTTCGAGATGCCCGCACCCGAGGCCGGCTTGCCCGCGCCCAACGAGTCGCCGGTGAAGAGCACGCCCGGGCGCCACGGCGGCCACGCGGTGAAGCCCATCGGCAATCGCCACGCCCGCACCAGCTTGTCCTTCTTGAGCTCTTCGATGGGCGGCAGGCCCCAGTCGCGGGGCAGCGTCTGCATGAACTCGCCCATGAACTGGGTGGCGTTGATCTTCTGCCAGTCCTTGTAGCTGTTGACGTAGCCCAGGCCGATGTTGATGCGGCCCCCGCCGAACGGGAACACCCACGCGTAGCCGGGCAGCTGGTCGCCGTTGAACTTGAGGTTGAGGTAGATGTCGAGGGAGTCGGAGTCCGGCTTGTTGGCCGGCATCTCGGCGCGGATCGCGATCGCCGAGTAGCCGTTGTACTCGGAGTCGATCTTCAGGGCCCGCTTGATGGGGGAGTAGGCGCCGTCGGCCGCGATCACGGCGTCGCCGAGGACCTTCTCGCCGCTCTTGAGGACGACGCCCACGACGCGACCGGTGGCGTCGAGCTCGGGGCCCGTCACCTCGCATGACTGGCGCACCTCGGCGCCTGCGGCCTCGGCGTGCTTGAGCAGCAAGGTGTCCAGTTGCGGGCGCGGGGCGACGTAACCGTGGTTCGGCATGCCGGGCCGGGTCGGGAACGACAGCTCCCACTGCGACGGGCTGAAGACCGTCACCCGGTTGACCCGGTGGAACTGGTCGACCTCCTCGGCCAGGCCCATCTTCTGGAGATAGCTGACCGCCCGTGCGGTCAGACCGTCACCGCATGGCTTGTCGCGGGGGAACTCGGCCTTGTCCAGGACGACCACCTTGGCGCCCGTCTGAGCCGCCTGCCAGGCCGCGGCGGCACCCGAGGGCCCTCCGCCGGCAATCACCAGGTCGTACCGCTGCGTCATGAGTCTCGTCTCGCATAGCTGGGGTATATCGGCTCCAGATGCTACCCGCGCGGGTCGCCGAGTACGCGCCGTCAGCTCGGCCTCTGCGCGGTCTTGGCAGGTCAGCACCGTTCAGCCGGTACAGTGATCCCGTGCGCAGACCGTCTCGGCCCCATCCGGGCACCCCACCGGGGGTGAAGGTCGACGCCAGGAGTGAGCGCTGGCGCGAGCATCGCAAGAAGGTCCGCGCCGAGATCGTCGACGCCGCCTTCCGCGCGATCGACAAACTCGGCCCCGAACTGTCCCTGCGCGAGATCGCCGAAGAGGCGGGCACGGCGAAGCCGAAGATCTACCGGCACTTCACCGACAAGTCCGACCTGTTCCAAGCGATCGGCGAGCGCCTGCGAGACATGTTGTGGGCAGCCATCATTCCGTCGATCAACGTCGGTACCGACCCGGCCCGCGACGTGATCCTGCGCAGCGTCGAGAAGTACGTGCACCTGGTCGACGAGCACCCCAACGTGTGCCGGTTCCTGATCCAGGGTCGGTTCGCCGAGCAGAGCGAGACCATGCGGGCACTCAACGAGGGTCGCGACATCACCCTGGCGATGGCCGCCATGTTCAACGACGAGCTGCGCGAGATGGAACTCGACGGTGCGGCGATGGAATTGGCCGCCTTCACGACGTTCGGGTCCGCCGCGGCGGCCACGGAGTGGTGGCTGGGACCCGGTCCCGACAGTCCCCGGCGGATGCCGCCGGAGCAGTTCGTCGCCCACATGACGACGATGATGTTGGCGGCCATCTACGGCACGTGCGAGCTGCTCGGCATCAAGATCGACCCCGATCTGCCGCTGCACGAGGGCGTCCGCCGCCGCGAGTCCGTGGCCTGATACCGGTACCCGCGTTCCCAGGTATCGTGGCGGCATGACCATTGCCGAAGAGGCCGACGCCGCCGCGGCGCAGCAGAGCCCCGTCCGCACCCGTGCCGTCATCATCGGCAGCGGCTTCTCCGGTCTGGGGATGGCCATCGCGCTGCAGAAGCAGGGCTTCGGCGCCGGCGACTTCGTCATCCTCGAGAAGGCCGACGACATCGGCGGCACGTGGCGGGACAACACCTATCCCGGCTGCGCCTGCGACATCCCGTCGCACATGTACTCGTTCTCGTTCGAGCCGAAGCCGGACTGGACCCACATGTGGTCCCTGCAGCCCGAGATCTTCGACTACCTCAAGGGCGTCGCCGAGAAGTACGGCTTGCGCCGGTACATCCGGTTCGGCGCCCGCGTCGAGCGCGCGCACTGGGACGACGCCGAGCTGCGGTGGCACGTGTTCACCGCCGACGGTCAGGAGTACGTCGCCCAGTTCCTCGTCTCGGGGGCCGGCGCGCTGCACATCCCGCTGATCCCCGACGTCGAGGGCGCCGACGAATTCGCCGGGGCGGCATTCCATTCCGCGCAGTGGGACCACTCGGTCGACATCACCGGCAAGCGGGTCGCCGTCATCGGCACCGGTGCCAGCGCCATCCAGCTGGTGCCCGAGATCGCCGAGGACGTCGCCGAACTGCAGGTCTACCAACGCACGCCACCGTGGGTGATGCCCCGGCCCAACAACGCACTGCCGGAATGGGTCCGGCGGACGTTCACCGAGGTCCCGGGCGCGCGAGCCTTGGCGCGGGTGGCCATCTACTGGTTGCACGAGGTGGTCGGCTTCGGCATGACCAAGCAGCCGGGGTTGCTCAGAATCGGTGCGCTCCTGGGCAAGTGGAACATCCGGCGTGCGGTCAAGGACAAGGCGTTGCGCCGCAAGCTCACTCCCGACTACCGGGCCGGGTGCAAGCGAATCCTCAACTCCGACACCTACTACCGCGGCATCGCCAACCCGAAGACCCAGGTGATCACCGAGCGCATCACGCGGATGACCCGCGACGGCATCGTCACCGCCGACGGTGTCGAGCATCCCGTCGACGTGGTGGTGTTCGCCACCGGCTTCCACGTGACCGACTCGTACTCCTACGTCGACGTCACGGGTCCCGGCGGCGAGGACCTGGTGGAGCGGTGGAACCGCGAGGGCGTCGAGGCCCACCGCGGCGTCGCCGTCGCCGACATGCCGAACCTGTTCTTCCTGCTCGGCCCGAACACCGGCCTGGGCCACAACTCGGTGGTGTTCATGATCGAGGCCCAGATCCGGTACGTCGCGCAGGCGATCGCCGCGGTCGACGGAGCGCGCGCCCAGGCGGTGGCGCCCACGCGCGCCGCGCAGGACGCGTTCAACGCCGACCTGCAGGGCGATCTGGCCAAGACGGTGTGGAACACCGGCGGTTGCCGTAGTTGGTATCTGGATTCCCACGGCGTCAACCGGGTGCTGTGGGGCGGCATGACCTGGCAGTACTGGTTGGCGACCAGGCGTTTCAAGCGCCAGGAGTACCGGTTCCTCTGGCGCTGATGACGACACGCGAACACAAGTGGTTGTGTTGGCGCGCGTTGTCACACCCCAGTTGTAGTGTCGTGGGAGCTACTCGCCACGCATCGAATTGGGGTTCACAGTGTCTGATGGAATCAAGTTGATCGACCGGGTCTCCGCCATCAACTGGAACCGCGTGCACGACGAGAAGGACGCCGAGGTCTGGGAGCGTTTGACCGGCAACTTTTGGTTGCCGGAGAAGGTCCCGGTGTCCAACGACATCCCGTCCTGGGGCACGCTCAACGACCACGAGAAGCAGCTCACCATGCGGGTCTTCACCGGTCTGACGCTGCTGGACACCATCCAGGGCACCGTCGGCGCGGTCAGCCTGATCCCCGACGCGATCACCCCGCACGAGGAGGCGGTGTACACCAACATCGCGTTCATGGAGTCGGTGCACGCCAAGAGCTACAGCAACATCTTCTCCACGCTGTGCTCGACGGTCGACATCGACGAGGCGTTCCGCTGGTCGGAGGAGAACGTCAACCTGCAGCGCAAGGCCGAGATCGTCATGAACTTCTACAAGGGCGACGATCCGCTCAAGCGCAAGGTCGCCTCCACGCTGCTGGAGAGCTTCCTGTTCTACTCCGGCTTCTACCTGCCGATGTACTGGAGCAGCCGCGCCAAGCTCACCAACACCGCCGACATGATCCGGTTGATCATCCGTGACGAGGCCGTGCACGGCTACTACATCGGCTACAAGTTCCAGAAGGGTCTGGCGCTCGCCGACGAGGCGCGCAAGGCCGAGCTGAAGGACTACACCTACGAGCTGTTGTTCGAGCTCTACGACAACGAGGTCGAGTACACCCAGGATCTGTACGACGAGGTCGGGCTCACCGAGGACGTCAAGAAGTTCCTGCGCTACAACGCCAACAAGGCCCTGATGAACCTCGGCTACGAGGCGCTGTTCCCCAAGGACGAGACCGACGTCAACCCGGCGATCCTCTCGGCGCTGAGCCCCAACGCCGACGAGAACCACGACTTCTTCTCCGGGTCGGGGTCCAGCTACGTCATCGGCAAGGCGGTCAACACCACCGACGACGACTGGGACTTCTAGGCTCCCGCGATCGAGTCGCGCGACACCATCTCCACCGCGACGGGCCGGCCCGACTCGAGCGAGGCGACGCCCGCCGCGCACACCGCGGCCGCGGCGTAGCCGTCCCAGGCGCCCGGCCCGTCGACGTTGACCCCGGAGCGAACGGCGTCGACCCAGCGCTGGATCTCCACGTCGTAGGCCTGCCCGAAGCGTTCCTTGAAGCTTGGCGTTATCTGCCCGCCCCAGTGGCCCGGCGCGCTCTTGCGCAGCAGCCCGACGTCGAGGCCGATCATGGCGCTGCCCCGCTCGCCGACGACCTCGGTGCGCACCTCGTAGGCGACACCGGTGGTGACGAACACCTCTACGTCGACGTGCTTGCCCGTGGCGGTCGTGAAGATCGCGATCTGCGGATCCTGAAGACCCTGCGGCGCATGGGGATTGGCGGCGGGCTTGATGACCTGGACCTGGGTGATCTCCTCGTCGAACAGAAAGCGCGTCACGTCCACCTCGTGGACCAGTGAGTCCTTGACGATCATCGAGCTGTCGAAGTTCGGGGGCACCTCGGCGTTGCGGTGCACGCAGTGCATGACCAGCGGCGTGCCGAGTTCGCCGTCGGCCAGCAGTGCCTTCAGTGCGACGTACTCCGCGTCGAAGCGGCGCATGAAACCGACCTGGATGAGCCGCTTGCCGAGCTCGGCCTCGCGCTTGACCACCTCCAGCGACGTCGCGACGTCGGTGGTCAGCGGCTTCTCGCACATCACCGGCTTGCCGTGTTCCAGACAGGCCAGGAGCTGCTTTTCGTGGGTGGTGCCCGGAGTGGCGAGGACGACGGCGTCGACGTCGACGTCGGCGATCGCGTCCAGGGGATCGGCGACGGCCCGGCAACCGGGGATGGTCGCGGCGAGCTGCTCGGCTTTCTCGGTCACGTAGTCGTTGACGACGGTGACCCGGGCCCCGGCGATCTTGGATCCGATGCGGGCGACGTGGTCGGCGCCCATCATCCCGACACCGAGGACGGCGATTCTCAAGTCAGACATGCTCTCGTACTCCTAGCTGAAGCGAACGGACGGTACGCCGCACGACCCGAGATACTGCCGGGTGCGCTGCGCGATGGGTAGGGGCGCGTCGACGGCGCAGGGATACATGTCCTGCTCGACGATGGCGAACACGTCGACGCCGAGGCGTTCGACGGCCGCCAGCAGTGGCGGCATGTCGGGAATGCCAAGGGGTGGCTCGGTCATGGCACCGAGTTTGACGGCCTCGCCGAACGGAAGGTCCTCGGCTTCGACCTTGGCGCGCACCACCGGGTCGACCTGCTTGAGGTGGAGGTAACCGATGCGATCGGGCGCCCGCTCGATGATGGCGATGTTGTCGCCGCCGCAGTAGCTGATGTGACCGGTGTCCAGGCACAGGTTGACGAACTCGCCGTCGGTGCCGTCGAGGAAGCGGTACACGTTCTCTTCGGTGTCGACGTGGCTGTCGGCGTGCGGGTGGTATTGCGCACGGACGCCGTACTTCTCGAACATCGCCTTGCCCAGCTCGTTCATGCCGGTGGTCTTCTTGACCCACTGTTCTTCGGTCAGGGTGCGGTCCTCCAAGACGGCGCCGCTGGCCGGGTCGCGCCACATCTCGGGGATGACGACGACGTGCTTGCCGCCGACGGCCGCGGTGAGCTTGGCGACGTCCTCGATCTGCGCCCATACCGCATCCCAGGAATCGTCCTGGTGCAGGTGCTCGAACACCGTGCCGGCCGAGAGCTTCAGATTGCGTCGAGCCAGTTCGTCGGACAGCTTCGCCGGGTCGGTGGGCAGGTACCCGAAGGGGCCCAGTTCGATCCACTCGTAGCCCGATGCCGCAACCTCGTCGAGGAAGCGGGTGTAGGGGGTCTGCTGGGGATCGTCGGGGAACCAGACGCCCCAGGAGTCGGGGGCCGAGCCAACCAGGATGTTGCTCATCGTGACGAGAGTCCCTTCGCTTCTTCGTGGTCGACGCCGGAGTGGGGGCGTCTGGACCGATGTGAACTAAAGCGCGTTAGTAACGCGCGTGAGGTCTACTATGAACGCGACGACCGAGACGTGTCAAGCGTCACAGCGAGGGGACTGTCCGTGGCCACTGCACGCCCGACCATGGCCGACGTCGCCCTCCGTGCCGGGGTGTCACGGACGTTGGTGTCGTTCGTCCTCAGTGGAAAACCCGGCGCAAGTGCGGAGACCCGTCGTCGAGTGCTCGACGTCGCCGACGAGATCGGGTACCGCCCGGACTCCGCCGCCCAACTCCTCGCCCGCGGTCGCAGCCGGACGATCGGTGTCCTGATGGACGTCCGGCAGCCGTTTCACGCGGAGATCGTCACCGATCTCTACCCGACCGCCGAGAGCGCGGACTACGACGTGCTGTTGACGGCGAACCTGCCCGACCGCGACGAGACGGAGTCCATCGAGTCGTTGATCAGTCATCGGTGCGGCGGCCTGATCCTCCTGGGTCCGATGTCGAATCGAGATGCGCTGCAACGGCTTGCCGAACGCCTTCCCACCGTTGCGGTGGGCGGCGACGTGGCCGGCAAGCCACTGGTCCGCGGCCTCAGCTCCGTCCGCACGGCCGACGCCAAGGGGATCCGTCAGGCGGTGGACTACCTGGTGGAACTCGGGCACCACGACATCGCCCACGTGGACGGCGGGCGCGGCTCCGGGTCGGCCGAACGCCGCCGCGCGTACCGTGCCGCAATGCGCAGTCACGGGCTCGAAGCCGCCGCACGGGTGATCGCCGGCGCCCACACCGAGGAGGCTGGCGCCCACGCCGCACGCGTCATCCTCGACCAATCACCCCTGCCGACGGCCATTCTGGCGAGCAACGACCGATGCGCGCTGGGCCTGCTCGACGTGTTCACCCGGTCCGGGGTTCAGGTGCCGTCGGAGCTGTCGCTGATCGGATTCGACGACAGCCGGCTCTCGGACTACCCGCTCATCGACCTGACGACGGTGCATCAGGACGCCGCCGGCATCGCCAAACATGCGGTGCGGCTGGCGATCGGCATGATGGAGGATGAGAAGGGTGAGCTCCGCGAAGACGTCGTCCTCGAACCCAAGCTGGTGGTGCGCGGCACCACCGGGATCCCACGGGCGTCGTGACCGTGGGTGCGGTCGGCGGAGGAGGGGCCGTGCCCGGTGAACTCGGCTGGCGAGCAGGCGTCTTCGGCGGCGCGCTCGTCGGCGGGCTGTTCTGGGGTGTGGTCGCCGCGGTGACCGTCGGCGCGCCCGGCGACGAGGTCAGCCACGCCGCCGCCGACGCACACCGGCTGGTGCTGGCGGCGATCGCGTGGCTGGTGCTGGCCGCAGCGGGTGGGGCCACGGCCCGACTCGCCGGCCATCGCCGCGTGCGTACCGCCGGACTGATGCTGCTGGTCGGCCCGACGGGTGGGTGGCTGGTGTTCGCGTCGCTGGTCGTGCAGAGCCAGCTCTTCGGCTGGGGGATGGTGTGAGGTCCGCGGAGGTGGACCGCGCCCTGGACTCGCGTCGCGGGCGGGAGCCCGGATCACCGTGGATGCTACTGGGATTCGGGCTCGGCCTCCTGGTGATGTCGCCGGGGGCAGTGCTGTACTACTGGTTCTTCGCGCCGGTGGCCGCCCTGATCCTGGCCGGTGTGCTCACCCCGGTGGCGGCCGTCAGAAGCCGGGTGTGGCCGGTGGCCGAGGGGGTGTTCGCGGCGGCGCTGTTCGGCTTCGTGGCAGTCGTCGTGTTCGCGGTCGGGGTGCGCTGACGACGCCCGTCACCGTGGGGGCGTGTACTGACGCAGCCGGCAGTCGGAGAGCGCCGACAGCACCGTGGCGACCGCCGTGCCGAACTTGACCTCGACACCGTCGGGCCCGGTGACGACGAGGTCGTGGTTGCCGGGACGGTCGACGAACGGTTGGACCTCGGTGGCACCCAGTCCGGCGGCGGTCGCCTCGACGATCGTCACCGCCCGCGGCCACACGGAGTCGGGCGTGGGCCCGCTGAACACCGCGAAGACGTAGGCCTGAACGCCCTTGGTGTCGACGAATTCTCCGCCGCAGCCTTGCCAGCTGTTTTCCTCAAGATGCCACGTCAGCCCGGGCACCAGCGCGGCGATCTGGTTGGCGGTGTCGGTCACCGCGGCCAGGTACTGCTGTTGGGCGGCTTCGAACGGCGGACGGTCGCGCAGGATCGCCTCGGGGTCGCGCGGTGGGGCCGAACTGCCATCGGACACGGCCGCCGGCTGACCGGGAGTCGTGGTCCCACACCCGATTACCGCCGAGGCGCACAGCGCGGCGACCCACAGACCCCGCCCGCGCCGCGGACGTGGCGCGGCCGGCGGGCTCATGCGAGGAGCCTAACGGCGGGGTTGCCCTGCCGGGATCACCACCGTGGGCGGGGCGTCGGGAGCGGCGTCGGGCTGCGGCGCGGAGTCGTTGAGCACCAGCGGACTGGCGGGCCGAAGCAGCGTCATGACCAGGGCGATCGCCGCCAGAGCGCCGGCGAGTGCCGCGGGGGCCAGGAAGGCAGACTCCCCGAAGTGGTGCTGCAGCACGCCGCCACAGACGGCCCCCGCCGTGAGTCCCGCCCACAGTGGACCTTGGATCCAGAAGGACGGCGCCGGCTTGTGCAGCAGGATGTTGGCGAGCCCGGCGCCGAATCTGATGACGGTGCCCGTCACGTAGGTCAGGGCCATGCTTCGTCCGGCCTCGTCCTGCAGGGTCGCGTTCTGCAGGCCGAGGGCCAGCACGACGGGGTACGCGTGCAGCGGGACGGCCTCGGGGCCCTCCGGCATGACGAGTCCGACCGTCAGCAGCAGTGCGGTGATGACGAGCAGGGTCGAGAGGCGCCACGGACCCGACCACGCTGCGATCAGGGTGCCGAGGAAGGCGCCCAGGCAAAAGAGCGCGATCACCGAGCCGAAGCGGGCCACGCCGACCCAGTCCAGTGAACTGGCCGCTTCGCCGAATCGAGTGGTGTTGCCACTCATGAACGACATGAACAATTGGCCGTATTCGAGGAAGCCGATGGTGTCGGCGACGCCGGCGACCACGGCGAGGCTGATGGCGAAGAAGTTCCTCGTCGTGTCGTCGGCTGGAAACGCCTTGCTTGCCATGGTGTCCTTCGGTAGGGGCGTGCGCCGTCGCGCCGAATCTCTGTAGCCGATCCCAGCCGGACTGAAACATGTAGCGACGTACGACATTTGGCAGTGTCTGTCAGCCGGTTCCCCGAAAGGGGTTGGGCGCCAACGATTGACGCCGACGGCAATTGCGGTGAACGCAGAGATCCCCGCACGCCGAGGCGTACGGGGATCTCCGGTGACACGGTGCCTGGTCAGGCGTCGGTGCGCTCGTGCGCGTCCTCCATGACCGTGCGGCCGATTGCGGCGTAGATCGTCGGCCTGGTGGTGCGCAGCCACACCGCGTAGCCGAGGCCGATCACGAAGACCGCCAGGATCATGTACGGGGCGGCCTTGAAGACGTCGGACTTCGCCGCGAGCCCGGCGGCGAATTCACGGTTGTCCCACAGCAGCCACACCACGTACAGCATCGCCAGGCCGCCGACGAGAGGACACAGCAGCGTCGTGATCACGTTGCCGCGGTGGGTCTTCTTGACCCAGAAGAACCAGATGACCGCCGCCGAGCAGATCGCCTGCACCAACAGGATCGCGGCGGTACCGATCAGCGCCAGCAGACCGTAGACGTTCACATACGGCACCAGGGTCGGGGTGTCGACCGGCGTGCCGTTGGCGTCGGGCACCTGCACGGCGGTGAAGAACGCGAACGCCAGCACGATCAGCAGCGTGATGACGCTCTGAATCGTCGAGGCGATGTACGGCGAGCCGTGCGTGGGGTGCGTGCCGCCGACGGTGGCCTTGATCTTCTCCGACGGCATCTCGCGGCCGAGCGCGTAGAGGTAACGCGACGCGGCGTTGTGGAAGGCCAGCGCGCAGGCGAACGACCCGATGACCAACAGCCCCTTGTAGACGTCGAGCAGGACGCCGCCGAGGTTGGCCTGTACGAGGTTGAAGAACAGGTCGAGAGGCGAAGCGCTGATGGAGGTTTCGACGGAGGTCTTGGCGCCGTTGCCGGCGATCACCATGGCCGAGATGAACGTGTAGAACAAGCCGAGTCCGACGACCGCGATGATGGTGGCCCGCGGGATGATCTTCTTCGGGTTGCGTGACTCCTCGCCGTAGACCGCGGTGGTCTCGAAGCCGACCCACGACCAGAACGCGAAGAACAGTCCGATGGCCATCGACCCGGCCGCCGCAGCGGTGCCGAACGCACCGGCGGGGAGGCTCTCGAAGGCGTTGTTGAGCAACACCGTCTGGTTCAGCATCAGGCCGTCGGGGCCGCCGCCGGAGAAGATCACCGAGAACGCGAGGGCGAGCAGGATGAGGACCTCGGCGGTGAGCGTGACGCCCAGAATCGCCGCGGTCAGGCTGATGTCGAAGTAGCACAGGACGGCAATGGCGACGATCGCGACGACGGCGATCACGAGCCACGGGACGTCGACGTTGAAGATGGTCTTGAGGGCGTCGTTGGCGAAGTACGCGCACCCGCCGATCAGCGACCCCTCGAACACGACGTAGGCGAACGTGGCGAGCATGCCGCTGGCCATGCCCCAGGTCTGGCCGAGGCCGTGGGAGATGAAGCCGTAGAACGCGCCGGTGGTGGTGATGTGTCGCGCCATTGCGACGTATCCCAGGGCGAACAGCGTCAGGATGATCGTGGCGAACAGGAAGCCGGCCGGGGCCCCCAGCCCGTTGCCGAACCCGACGGCGATGGGCACGTTGCCCGTCATCGCGGTGATCGGGGCGGCATTGGCGACGGCCATGAAGATGACCGCGACGATGCCGATGGACCCCTTCTTCAGGCCGGTCGCCCGGGCTGCTGCCGGGTCGTCGGTAGTTGCGGAATCGGCACCCACGAGGGCCTCCAAGCTTCGGAATCAACGCGAAAAGGGCTCCGCCACGCTGCGGTCTGTTCCAGAGCGTCGCACTCGCGCCCCAATCCGACAACTCGAACGGGAAACTTTGCGCAAAGTGACAGGCGCGGAATTGACGTAGGTGCTGGTCGGTGGACGGGCCGGTCATCGACGCGAAACGGCCCAGACCCCCAAGGGGTCTGGGCCGTTACCGGTTTGCTGGAGTGCCGCGACCGCTACAGCGTCGCGGTGTCGATCACGAAGCGGTACCGCACGTCGCTGGCGAGCACGCGCTCGTAGGCCTCGTTGACGTAGTCGGCCGCGATGACCTCGATCTCGGGCGTGATGTCGTGCTCGGCGCAGAAGTCGAGCATCTCCTGGGTCTCGGGGATGCCACCGATCATCGAACCGGACAGGCTGCGACGCTGCGCGCCGAGCGGGAAGAACGGGACCACCATCGGCTTCTCCGGCGCACCCACCTCCACCAGCGTGCCGTCGGTGGCCAGCAGACCCATGTAGGCGGCGAGGTCGAGAGTCGCCGACACGGTGTTGACGATCAGGTCGAACTTGCCCGCCAGCTTCGTGAACGTGTCGGGGTCGCTGGTCGCGTAGTACTCGTCCGCACCGAGGCGCAGACCGTCTTCCATCTTCTTGAGCGACTGGCTCAGGACCGTTACCTCGGCGCCCATCGCGTGAGCGATCTTGACGCCCATGTGGCCGAGGCCACCGAGTCCGACGATGGCGACCTTCTTGCCGGGTCCCGCGCCCCAGTGGTGCAGCGGGGAGAACAGGGTGATGCCCGCGCACAGCAGGGGAGCGGCCTTGTCCAAGGGAATGCTGTCCGGGATGCGCAGGACGTAGTTCTCGTCGACGACGATGGCCTGGCTGTACCCGCCGTAGGTCGGGGTGCCGTCCTTGCCGGTGGCGTTGTAGGTGCCGACCATGCCGCCCTCGCCGGTGCAGTACTGCTGCAGACCGGCCTTGCAGTTGTCGCACTCGCGGCACGAGTCGACGAAGCATCCGACGCCGACGTGGTCGCCGACCTTGTACTTGGTGACCTCGGAGCCGACCTCGGTCACGACGCCGGCGATCTCGTGGCCCGCGACGACCGGGTATTCGGGCTCGCCCCATTCGGCCTTGACGGTGTGGATGTCGGAATGACAGATGCCGGCGAACTTGATGTCGAACGCCACGTCGTGCGGGCCGACGTCGCGGCGCTCGATGGTGGTCTTGGTCAGTGGTTCGGTCGCCGAGGTGGCGGCGATCGCGGAAACGGTGGTGGTCATCTTCTCTTCGTACCCTCTTGTCGTCTCGTCAAGCATTCGTCGCCGCCATTCGTGGCGGCGACACCCAAAATTCGGACGCGTCGTTGCGCCCCCCAAGAGTGCCAACCGGGGTCGTCGGCGGATTAGTCCCCGCCTCGGCGATTCACAGCTCGTTGGACCTCCTTCCGATCTAACCAGGCCACCCGGGTGACCAGGAACCCGTCACACGACGGACACGCGCGAAGCCTGTTGTTAACCGCCCACCCGCGATCGGTTACACCGCGGCAACCACCGGTGGCGTCCGGCCGACAAAACTGTCACCTGACAGATATGTCGGGACCGACCGGCGCCAAGAACCCCTGGAGTAGCAGTGACCAGCCACGTGCGCGACGCACCCCACGCCGACCACCCGGACACCGCCACCACCGCGGGCGCCAAGGCACACGCGCGGGCTCAGCACGGACGGACCGCCGACGTCATGCGCCACGTCCCGGCGTCGAGCAGCCCCACCGCACCCGACGGCGTGCCGGCTGAGGGTCTGGTGTGGTCGGAAACCGTTGCTGCAGGCGGATATACGACTGCGGTACTGGCACGCGGCACGCGCATCCGGTTCACCGACCTCGACGGCGACGCGTGCGCGCACGTCCTGATCCACCGCGCGGACGGCCCGCACGAGCGCCTCAACGTCGCCGACACCGTCAAGGTGCCCTGGCAGGCCTACCTCGGCGTGGGACATCCCTTGCTCAGCGGGTTCGGCCGCGTGCTCGCGACCGTCGTCGCCGACACCTCGGGGCACCACGACGCGCTCGCGGGCACCACCACGCGCGCGGGGAACGCCGCGCGCTACGGCGCGGGCGCGCCGGAAAGCCCGTCACCGGCAGGTCGTGAGCTCCTCCTGCTGGCCGCCCTGAAGAACGGCCTCGGGCCGCGTGACCTGCCGCCGTCGCCGTCGTTCTTCAAGGGCGTGCGCGTGGCGTCGGACGGCACGCTGCAGTGGCAGGGGTCCGCGGGCGCGGGCGCGCACGTCGACCTGCTCCTGCACGTCGACGCGATCGTGTCCCTGGCCAACACGGCGCACCCGCTCGACCCACGGCCGGAGTTCACCTGCTCGGCCCTGCGCATGCACGCGTGGCCGGCCGGCGACGACCTCGACCTCCTGGCGGCCGGTGACCTCGTCGGGCCGCTGCGCCCGGAGCACCGTCAAGCCGTCGCCAACACCGATGCCGACCTGATCGCCCGAGGAGTCCTGTGAACGCCCCGACCGCCGCAACGGACACCGCCCTGATTCCGGGTGTCGTGGTGCTCGACGAACAGGTCGGCGCGCGCGCCGCGTGGTCGGCCGTCGTCGCCGCCGGTGACGTGCTGACGATCGTCGACCTCGCCGGCAACCAGGCCGTCGACTGCCTGCTCTACTCCGCCGCCGACACCGCCGTCCGCTACAGCGCCTCGGAGACCATTGCGCGACAGGGCGGCATCGTGCTGACCACGGGATCGGTGCTGCGCGCCGACACCGGAGCCGCGTTGAGCACCGTCGTCGGCGACGAGGTCGGCGTACACGACACCCTGGGTGGGGCGTGCTCCAAGGAGTCGAACACGCTGCGCTACGGCCAGCACACCCGAGCCCAGCACGGCTGCATGGAGAACTTCCTGCTGGAGGGCTCCCGTTACGGACTAGGCGCCAAAGACCTTGCCAGCAACATCAACTGGTTCATGAACGTCCCGGTGGATCCCGACGGCGCGCTCGGCATCGTCGACGGGTTGTCGGCCCCGGGCAAGCGCGTCGCCCTGCGGGCCGAGGTCGACGTGCTGGTCCTCGTCTCCAACTGTCCGCAGGTCAACAATCCGTGCAACGCCTTCGATCCGACGCCGGTCCGCATGATCGTCACCCGGCCGGGTGAGGCGGCGTGACGAACACCGTTCTGATCGCCAACCGCGGCGAGATCGCCGTCCGCCTGGTCCGCTCGGCGCGGCTGCTGGGACTGCGCACCGTCGCCGTGTTCTCCGACGCCGATCGGGGCGCCCCGCACGTGCGCCTCGCCGACGAGGCCGTCCGGTTGGGGCCCGCGGCGCCCAGCGAGAGCTACCTGCGCGTCGACGCGCTCGTCGACGCGGCGGCGGCGACGGGCGCCGAACTGATCCATCCCGGCTACGGCTTCCTCTCCGAGGACGCGGATTTCGCGTCTGCGGTCGAGTCGGCCGGAATGGCCTTCGTCGGGCCGACGCCGCACCAGCTGCGCATCTTCGGCACCAAGCACACGGCCAGGGCGGCGGCACGCGCCGCAGGCGTTCCGGTGTTCCCGGGGTCGGAGTTGCTCGACGACGCCGCGGCGGCCCGCGCAGCGGCGGACGAGATCGGCTATCCCGTGATGTTGAAGGCCACCGGGGGCGGTGGCGGGATCGGCATGCAGGTGTGCCGCGACGACGGCGAGCTCAGGGCGGCGTTCGACCGGGTCTCCCGGCTGGCCGCCCGCAGCTTCGGCTCCGCCGGGGTGTTCGTCGAGCGCTTCGTCGACGACGCCCGCCACGTCGAGGTCCAGATCTTCGGCGACGGTACCGGCAGAGTGGTCTCCCTCGGTGACCGGGACTGCTCGCTGCAACGGCGCAACCAGAAGGTCATCGAAGAGGCGCCCGCCCCCGCAGTGCCGGACGACGTTCGCGCCCAGCTGCATTCGTCGTCACGTGCGCTGGCCGCCTCGGTCGCCTACCGCTCCGCGGGCACCGTCGAGTTCGTCTACGACCCGCGCCGCCAGGAGGCGTCCTTCCTCGAAGTCAACGCACGTCTTCAGGTCGAACACCCCGTGACCGAGGCGGTCACCGGCGTCGACCTGGCGGCGTGGATGTTTCGGCTGGCCCTCGGTGAGACCGACGTGCTGGCGCCACACCTCGAGCCAGGCACGAACCTCGGGTCCGTCCCGGTACGCGGTCATGCGGTCGAGGCGCGGGTCTACGCCGAAGACCCCTCCCGGGACTACCGTCCGAGCACCGGAACCCTGGTCGCCGTTGCGTTTCCGGACGCCGTGGCGGGCGATCCCGCGCCGCGCGTCGACACCTGGGTCGAGACGGGCACCGAGGTGACGGCGTCCTACGACCCGTTGCTGGCGAAGGTCGTCACCGCCGGTGGCGACCGGGACGAGGCGTTCGACAGGCTGGGCCGGGCCCTGGACGCGACCGTCGTCCAGGGCATCGAAGTCAACGTCGGACTGCTTCGGGCGGCGGTGAGCCTGGACGACGTGCGGGCCGCCCGCCACCACACCGGCACCCTCGCCGGAATCGTCGACCCCCGTCCGCGCATCACCGTCGAGGCGCCCGGGCTCTCGACGACCGTCCAGGACCTGCCGGGCAGGATCGGTTTGTGGAGCGTCGGCGTTCCCCCGAGCGGGCCCATGGACGATCTGTCGTTCCGGCTGGGGAACCTGGCGCTCGGAAATGCCGAGGGCGCACCGGGTCTGGAATGCACCGCCTCGGGACCGGCACTGCGCGTGACGCATTCGACGACCTTCTGCGTCACCGGCGCCGACTGCGTGGTGACCGTCGACGGCGTGCGGGTGCCGATGTGGGAGCCGATCGTCGTCCCGGCCGACGGGGTGCTCGCCGTCGGCGCGGCCGAGACCGCCGGGTTGCGTACCTACGTCCTGGTCGACGGCGGGTTCGACGTGCCGGCCTACCTCGGCAGTGCCTCGACGTTCACCCTTGGTCGCTTCGGCGGCCACGGTGGCCGCCAACTGGTCGTGGGCGACGTGCTGCGGGCGGCGCCGGCTGGCTCCTCGGGCACGAAGGCCGCCGTCCCGCAGGATCTTCGGCCGTCGTTGCCGTCGAGATGGGAGCTGGCGGTGACCGAGGGGCCGCACGCCGCCCCGGAGTTCTTCACCCGCGAGGACGTCGACGTGCTCTTCGAGGCCGACTACGTCGTGCACTTCAACTCCGCCCGCACGGGGGTGCGGCTGGAGGGGCCGCGCCCGAAGTGGGCTCGTCCCGACGGCGGCGAAGCGGGACTGCACCCCTCCAACATCCACGACACCGCCTACTCGGTCGGTGCGCTCGACTTCACCGGTGACACCCCGATTCTGCTGGGCCCCGACGGCCCCAGCCTCGGCGGCTTCGTGTGCCCGGTCACGGTGGTGGCGGGCGACCGGTGGAAGCTCGGGCAGTTGCGGCCCGGGAACACGGTCAGGTTCGTTCCGATCCGGGCGGCCGACGCACCGTCCCGAGCGGAGGTGGGTCCCGATCGGATGGCCGCCAGCGCCACCGTGCGGCGGACCGGACGCGACGGCGACGACGGCGTCCTGAGCCGCCGCGCCGGCGGTGACGCGCCGGCGGTCACCTACCGCCGCAGCGGTGACGACAACGTGCTGATCGAATACGGGGACATGGTGCTCGACCTCGCGTTGCGGGCCAGGGTGCACGCGCTCGAGGAACGCCTCGAATCCAGTTCCGTGCCCGGCATTCTCGATCTCACCCCGGGAATCAGGTCCCTGCAGGTGCACCTCGATCCGGCCGTCCTCCCGGTGGGCCGGCTCTTGGGACTGCTGGCCGAACTCGAGGACGACCTGCCCGCCACGTCCGAGCTGGTCGTGCCGAGCCGGTCGGTGCGGTTGCCGCTGAGCTGGGACGACCCCGCGACCCAGGAGGCCATCGCGCGCTACACCTCGGGGGTACGCGACGACGCGCCCTGGTGTCCGTCCAACATCGAATTCATCCGCAGGATCAACGGTTTGGCGAGCCAGGACGACGTCATGGCGACGGTGTTCTCGGCGGAGTACCTCACCCTGGGCCTCGGCGACGTCTACCTCGGCGCGCCCGTCGCCACTCCACTGGACCCGCGGCACCGGCTGGTGACCACCAAGTACAACCCGGCCCGCACCTGGACCGCGGAGAACTCGGTCGGCATCGGTGGTGCCTATCTGTGCATCTACGGCATGGAGGGACCCGGTGGTTACCAATTCGTCGGCAGGACCACCCAGGTGTGGAGCCGCTACCGACAGGCACCGCCCTTCGAGCCGGGCAGCCCGTGGTTGCTGCGGTTCTTCGACCGCATCTCCTGGTACCCGGTGACGGCCGAGGAATTGCTCGACCTGCGGGCGGACATGGCCGCGGGTCGCGGATCGGTCGAGATCACCGACGGCACGTTCTCACTCGCCGAACACGAGCGATTCCTGGCCGCCAACGCGGATTCGATCGCCGAGTTCCGCGCCGTCCAGGCCACGGCGTTCGCCGCCGAACGTGCCGCGTGGTCGGCGGCGGGGGAGTTCGACCGCGCGGAGCGGGCCGAGTCCCGGGTCGCGGTCAGCACGACCGACCTGGTCCTGCAGGACGACGAACGACGGGTGGACGCACCGTTCTCCTCCAGCGTGTGGAAGGTCGACGTCGCCGTCGGCGACCGCGTGGTCGCCGGGCAGGCGCTGCTCGCGCTGGAGGCGATGAAGATGGAGACCGTGCTGACCGCGCCAGCGGACGGCGTCGTCACGCGGGTGCTGGTCGAGGCCGGAAACCAGGTCGACCCGGGAACGCCCCTCGTCGTCGTCGAAGACCACCCCTCACTCGAACGTAGCGCGACGGGAGTACCGGCATGAGTGCCCGTGAACGGGTTCGAGCGGCCTACGCCGCGGTCGACGCGGCCGCCCGGCCCGAGGTGTGGATCTTCCTGCGGCCCATGGCCGAGGCCCTCGCCGACGCCGAGGCCGTCGACGCGGCCGTCCTGGCCGGTGCCGAGCTGCCTCTCGCCGGTCTGGTCGCCGCGGTGAAGAACAACGTCGACGTGGCGGGCCTTCCGACGACCGCCGGCTGCCCGTCGTTCGCCACCACTCCCGCGGCCGACGACGCCATCGTCGTGGCCAGGTTGCGGGCTGCCGGTGCGGTGGTGATCGGTGCGACGAACCTCGACCAGTTCGCCACCGGCCTCGTCGGCACGCGCAGTCCCCATGGGGCCGTGCGGGATTCGCGGCGGCCCGACAGAATCTCGGGCGGGTCGAGTTCGGGATCCGCGGTCGCGGTCGCCCTCGGCCTGGTCGACGTCGCGCTGGGCACCGACACCGCCGGGTCGGGCCGGGTGCCCGCCGCGCTGCAGGGCATCGTCGGCATCAAGCCGACCTACGGCGTGGTGCCTACCGACGGAGTCGTCCCCGCCTGTCGGTCCTACGACTGCGTGACGGTGTTCGCGCGGGACCTCGACACCGCAGACGTGGCGATGGGCGTCATCGCCGGTGCCGCACGCCCGTTCCCGCCCGACGCGCCGCTGGCCGCGCCCGAGACTCCGACGGTCGCCGTGCCCCGCGAACTTCCCGGGCTGTCGGGGCCGTGGCAGGAGGCGTTCGGCGCCGCCCGAGCCCGTCTGGAGGCGCACGGCGCGGTGATCCGCGAGATCGACCTGTCGGCGTTCCTCGCCGCCGCGCGACTGCTGTACGACGGCGGACTGGTCGCCGAACGTCACGACGCCGTCGGAGAGTTCGTCGACGATCGTCGGTCAGAGGTGGATCCCACTGTCGGAGCGATCATTTCGGCGGCAGGCACCGTGTCGGCGACCCAGTTGCTGCGGGATCGCCGCCGGCTCGCCGAGCTCACCGAGGTCGCGTCGAGCACTCTGGGCGACTGCGACGCGCTGCTGATCCCCACGACCACCGAACATCCCACCATCGCCGAGGTCGGCGCCGACCCGGTCGGCGTCAACTCCCGGCTGGGGACCTACACCAATTTCTGCAACCTGATGGACATGTGTGCCGTGGCGGTGCCGTCGGGCACCGCGGGCGACGACCAGTTCGGCGTGTCGGTGATCGCACGAACGGGTGCCGACGCGGTGGCCCTCGACGTCGCGCGGCTGGTCGTGTCACCGACACCGTCGGTCGCACTGCCCGGTGCGACGTCGACCGGGGGCGCGTCGACCCACCGTCCGTGGCCGACGTTCGCCGGCGCCGACGCGACGACCTTGATGGTCGTCGGCGCCCATCTTCGCGGACAGCCGTTGGCCTTTCAGCTGGAGGATCGAGGTGCCCGATGGTTGGGGCCCGTCTCGACGGCACCGGTGTACCGGCTCGCGCGCCTCGACACCACTCCGCCGAAGCCCGGCTTGGTCCGGGTCGGAGCCGAGGATGGTGCCACCATCGGCGGTGAGCTGTGGCTGGTCGGCACGGCGATGCTGGGCGACTTCCTGGCGGCCCTTCCGGCGCCGATGGCGCTGGGCCGGGTCACCCTCGCCGACGGCACCGAGGTCGTCGGCTTCGGATGTGCGCTCGAGGCGTGGCGGGCCGGTGAGGACATCACCCACCACGGCGACTGGCCGACCTATCTGAGCAGTGTCTCGGCCGGTTCCACGCTGGTGTAGCGCTGGATCAGCGCGCGGGTGCGCATGCGCAGGTCGGCGTCGGACCCGCCCAGCACGCGCAGGCAGGCGTCGGCCACGTGGAGCGGGAGCTCGTCGCGTTCGTCACCCGGCGGCACCGACCACATGTTGACCAGCGACTCGACCAGCCGAAACGGCAGATCCGCGGCGGCGGCGTGCACACCGGTCGCGGCGATGACGGCCTGGCTCAACGCCAGGTAGTGCAGCCGCAAGCGCTCCCGATCCGACCAGAAGGACTCGAGCCCGGCCCCCCGCAGCTCCGGCAACAGGTACAGCGCGCCAAGGTTCCATCGGCCGGCGAGCAGTTGACCACCGTCGAAGGCGGCCAGGGCGTGCAGGTGTTCGGCGGCACTGAGGGCCGGCTCCGCGCCGAGCAGGCTGGGGATGAACGCCAGTGTGGGACTCACGGTTTGACCGAGCAGGGCGCAGAGGATGTCGTCCTTGGTCCTGAAGTAGTGGTAGAGCGACGCCTGGCGGATGCCCACCGACTCCGCGATGGACCGCGTCGACGTGGCGGTGTACCCCAGCGTGGTGAACAGTTCACCTGCGGCATCGAGGATCTCGTCACGCGCGGTGACGCCGGGACGCTTCTGGTCGTGGTGGCGGGGGCGACCGGCCCTGGCGAGCGGCATGACTTCATCGTGGACCACGAGAGGCCGAATATGGTCATGTCCCCATGTTTCTGTCACACGACAGAAACGCGCGACACCCATCGGTTACCTGAGCCGCCGTTTGGTTACGCCAGCGACACCCACGGCGACGGCGGGGCCGGAAAACTGTCAGTTGACAGGCGAGTGGCCCACGGACGTGCCGCAGTCCCGCCGACCTCGACACCTACTGGAGCTCACATGGGCATCGCTGTTTCCGAAGGGGTTGCCATCACCGACGTCGCCACACCGACGGTGCCAAGGATCTCCGATCCCGTCGCGGCCGTCGACGACCTTCACGTGACCTTCCGGCGCAACGGCCGCGACGTGCACGCCCTGCGTGGGGTGTCGTTGCAGATCGCACCGGGGGAGATCCTCGGTCTGGTCGGCGAATCGGGTTCGGGCAAGAGCGTTCTCGGGTTCAGCATGCTTGGCCTGCTGCCCGCGCACACCCAGATCGACGGCACCGTCACCGTCGCCGGATCCGACATGGTCCACGGCGACGACAAGGCGATCCGCAACGTTCGGCGCCTCGACCTCGGCGCGGTGTTCCAGGACCCGATGACCTCGCTGAACCCCACCATGCGGATCGGCAAGCAGGTCGCCGAGGCGGCAGGCAGTGACGAGGAGGCGTTGAGACTGCTCACCGCCGTCGGCATTCCCGAACCGGGACGACGGATGCGCGCCTTCCCGCACGAACTCTCCGGCGGCCTGCGTCAGCGGGTGATGATCGCGATCGCCATTGCCGGTGACCCGGACCTGATCATCGCCGACGAACCGACCACGGCGCTGGACGTCACGGTGCAGGCCCAGGTGCTGCGGCTGCTGGCGCGGCTCCGCGACGAGATCGGCTGCAGCATCGTCTTCATCACCCACGACCTCGGGGTCGCCGCGCAGATCTCCGATCGCATCGCCGTGCTCTACGCGGGCCGCATCGCCGAGATCGGTCCGACCCCTGCGGTTCTCGGCACACCTGCCCACCCCTACACGCACGGCCTGCTCCGGTCGCGCCTCACCCTGAACACGGCGCGTGACCGCAAGCTGGCCGCCCTTGCCGGCTCCGTCCCCAGCGCCGTGTCCCCGCTGCCCGGGTGTGCGTTCGAACCCCGCTGCACGGTCTCGCGCGACGAGTGCACGACCGCACCTCCCGACCCGGTCGCGGTGGCAGAGGACCGCACCAGTGCCTGCATCCTCCCGTTGGAGGAGATCGCGAAGGACCTCGGTGCCGCGTCCACCACGACCCACGAACCCTTCCCCGACACCGACGATCGCCAGGAGATGCCCCCCTCGGTCGTGCTGCGCGACGTGACCAAGACGTTCTCGGTGACCAAGCGCTGGCTGGACCGCTCCGCCGGCGGCGGCAAACTTCACGCGCTGCGCGGTGTGTCGCTGCGCGTGGCACACGGCGAGTCGGTGGCACTGGTCGGGGAGAGCGGCTCGGGCAAGTCGACGCTGCTGCGCACGATCGCCGGTCTCGAGAAGCCGACTTCCGGTCAGGTGGAACTGGTCGAGGGGCAGCGACCCCAGATGGTGTTTCAGGACGCCGGCGCCTCGCTGACGCCGTGGCTGTCGGTGGGCGAGCTGATCTCCGAGCGGCTCAGCGGCAGTGGTTTGTCGCGGGCGCAACGCCGGGACGCCGTCGTCGAGGTGCTCGAGCGGGTCGGACTTCCCGCCGAGGTCGCCAAGTCCCGGGCCGGTCAACTCTCCGGTGGGCAACGGCAACGAGTTTCGTTGGCGCGGGCCACCGTGGTGCCGCCGTCGGTGCTGCTGTGTGATGAACCGACCAGCGCGCTCGACGTGTCCCTGGCCGCCTCGGTACTGAACCTGATCGGAGACCTACGCCGCAGCCTCGACATGTCGGTGGTCTTCGTGACCCACGACCTGTCGGTGGCCCGCGTCGTCGCCGACCGGATCGCGGTCATGTACCTCGGCCGGATCGTCGAGATAGGACCGGCAGAACGGGTCATCGGCGATCCTGCGCATCCGTACACGCAGGCACTCGTCGACTCGATTCCCGACCTGGGTCGCGAATCCCGCATCCTGCCAGGCGAACCCGCCAGTCCGCTGTCACCCCCGACCGGGTGTGCCTTCCATCCCAGGTGCTCGATCTCGGTCGACGCCTGCAGCGGAGCCGAACTCGACGTCCGGCTCGAGGGTGTCCCCGGCAACCCGCACCAAGTGGCGTGCATCGAAAGGCGAGCGGTCTGATGGCAATTGCGACGGCGGCTCCGCCTGCTGTACCGCTGGTGCGTGGGCGCCAGCGCCGGATCCTGTCCCTGCAGTCTCGTTCGACGGCACTCAACTGGGCCGGTGTCTCCCTGATCTTCGTGGTCACGCTGATCGCGATCGCCGTGCCGCTGCTGGCGCCGCACGATCCGCTGGTTCCCGTCGGCATGCCGCTGCAGGCGCCCGGCAAGAGCGGCTTCCTCCTCGGCAGTGACAGCATCGGCCGGGACATCCTGTCGCGAGTGCTCTACGGCATCCGCTCGAGTTGGTTTGCGGCGCTCGTCGTGGTGGCCGTCGGGCTGCTGTTCGGCGGATTGATCGGCCTGATCGCCGGCGCGACCGGAGGCTGGGTCGATTCGGTGCTGATGCGCATCACCGACGGGTTCCTGTCGCTGCCAGCCCCGGTGCTGGCCATCGCCGTGGTGGCCGCGCTCGGACCGAGTTTCGTCCACACCCTGGTGGCGGTGTCGATCGTGTGGTGGCCGTTCTACGCGCGACTGGTCCGCGGTGAGGTGGCCAGGCTGGCGGCCCGACCACACGTCGAGGCGGCCCGGCTGGCCGGAGTCAACCGCTTTCGGCTCGCCAGACGCCATCTGCTTCCCGGCGCGGTACCCAACGCGGTGGTCGCCGCCAGCCTCGACATCGGCACGCTCATCCTCACCCTCGCCGCGTTGTCGTTCTTGGGGCTCGGACAGTCCGCGCCGGCGGCCGAACTCGGCGCCGACTCGGCGCGCAACCTGAGTTACTTCCTGCAGCAGTGGTGGATTCCGGTGATGCCCGGGTTGGGCGTCCTGGTGCTGGCGCTGATCGGAAACATCGCCGGCGACAGCCTGCGCAACCTGATGAAGACGAGCTGACCCATGAAGACCTTCATCGCGGCGCGCATCGGCGCCACGGTAGCGATCCTGATCGCCCTGACCGGCGTGATGTTCCTGCTGCAACACATCTCCCCGATGGATCCGGTCAAGGCGCAACTCGGGGCCCAGGCCTCGGCGCAGGCCGTGGCCGCACGGCGGGAGGCACTGGGGCTCAACGAGCCCGTGCTGGTGCAGTTCTGGCACTACCTGACCGGTGCCATGACCGGCGACCTCGGTACGTCGTTCCGCACCCGCCACGGCGTCGCGTCCGACCTCGGCACGTTCTTCCCGGCCACCCTGGAGCTGGCGCTCTACGGCCTGGCCTTCGCGTTGGTGCTGGCGGTCCTGCTGGCCTTCAGCACGACGCTGAAGTGGCGCGGCGCAGGCATCCTGCGGGCCGTCCTGTTCACCGGGTCGTCGGCACCGATGTTCCTGCTCGGCATCCTCGGGCTGATCGTGTTCTACAAGGAGTTGGGCTGGGTACCGGCCAACGGCCGAATCGCCATCGCCAACCCGCCCACCGGACCGACGGGCCTGCTCACCGTCGACGGCCTGCTGCACGGGCGATTCGACGTCGCCGCCGACGCCTTCCACCACCTCATCCTGCCGGCGCTGGTCATCGCCATCGGCCCCGCCGTCGCCATCGGGCGCGTCCTACGCAGCAGCCTGCTCGGCGACATCGACAGCGACTACGCCAGGACGGCCCGGGCCAAGGGACTACCGGAGGGCAAGATCCTGGCCCGCCACGTGCTGCGCAACTCCGTCGGCTCGGCGCTGTCGATGACGGGTCTGCAAGTGGGACTGATGTTCTCGGGTGTGCTGGTGGTCGAGCAGGTGTTCGGCTGGCCGGGCATCGGGCAGTACATCGCCCAAAGCATCCCCGTCGCGGACTTCCCGGCCATCGCCGGCGTCACCCTGATGCTCGGGGCCCTCTACGTCTTCATCAACACGGCGGTGGACCTCATGCAGGCCGCAGCTGATCCACGTATCGTCACAACA
>Ga0209051_1000661_pt1 | contig 38725 bp, 39 predicted proteins | sample AraplaCvi_mMS_r2_2_FD_184286 | JGI IMG/M metagenome (GOLD analysis project Ga0209051, IMG submission 184286) | Arabidopsis root microbial communities from North Carolina, USA - plate scrape MF_Cvi_mMS_r2 (SPAdes) (version 2) | ecosystem: Host-associated > Plants > Roots > Endosphere | place...
TCGACGTATTCCTGGTGGTAGTACAGGCCCATGGCCTGCTCGTCGGGCATGTCCTCGACCAGGCGCAGCTTGTAGTCCTCGCCGCGCGACTTGAAGACCTCGATGACCTCGGCGCGCGGCGTCATCTTCTTGACCACGTCGTAGTCCTGCGCAATGAGCTCGCGCATGCGCGCCTCGATGGCGGCCATGTCCTCGGGCGTGAAGGGGCGCTCGTAGGAGATGTCGTAGTAGAAGCCCTCCTCGATGACCGGCCCGATGACCATCTTGGCCGTCGGGTAGAGCTGCTTCACCGCGTGGCCGACCAGGTGGGCCGTCGAGTGGCGGATGATCTCCAGGCCCTCGTCGTCCCTGGGCGTGATGATCTGGAGCCTGGCGTCATGGTCGATGACGTCGCTGGCATCGACGAGCTTGCCGTCGACCTTGCCGGCCACCGTCATCTTGGCGAGCCCGGGTCCGATGGACTGGGCAACTTCGGCCACCGAAACCGGGCCGGGGAACTCGCGGCGCGAGTTGTCGGGAAGCGTGATCTGGATCATGGAAAACCTCGGGCGAAAAAACAAAAAGCGCGGTGACTGGCCGCGCTTTGCTTGGGATGAGAGCTGGAAGAAACCAGCGAGCGCGGGCTACCGACCCTTTTCTTCGGAGACGAAGAAAAAGCCGCTGAATCCTTGCGGAGTAGTTCGCGGTGTCATAACCAAGGTGCCTTTCTCGCTCTTGTTGGGTGCAGAGACCGCAATTCTATCCGCTGGCCGCCGGGCGCAAAAAAAGCCCGGCGCTCGGCCGGGCTCGAAGGTGACAGCGAAATTGTTGTGCTGGCGGATTCAGCGGATCAGTGGAATTGCTCTTCCTCGGTCGAGCCGGTCAGCGCCGTGACGCTGGACTTGCCGCCCTGGATGACCGTGGTCACCTCGTCGAAGTAGCCGGTGCCGACTTCCTGCTGGTGCGAGACGAAGGTGTAACCGCGATCGCGCGCTGCGAACTCGGGCTCCTGCACCTTCTCGACGTAGGCCGACATGCCGCGCTGCACGTAGTCTTGCGCCAGGTCGAACATGTTGAACCACATCGAGTGGATGCCGGCCAGCGTGATGAACTGGTACTTGTAGCCCATGGCGCCGAGTTCCTTCTGGAACTTGGCGATGGTGGCGTCGTCGAGGTTCTTCTTCCAGTTGAACGACGGCGAGCAGTTGTAGGCCAGCATCTTGCCGGGGTGCACCTTGTGGACCGCGTCGGCAAACTTCTTGGCGAACTCGAGGTCGGGCGTGCCGGTTTCGCACCACACCAGGTCGGCGTAGTGGGCGTAGGCGATGGCACGGCTGATGGCCTGGTCGATGCCCTTCTTGGTCTTGTAGAAGCCTTCGGCGGTGCGCTCGCCGGTGAGGAAGGGCTTGTCGTTCTCGTCGTAGTCGCTGGTGATGAGGTCGGCGGCTTCGGCGTCGGTGCGGGCAATCACGAGCGTCGGCGTACCGCAGACGTCGGCGGCCATGCGCGCGGCGATGAGCTTCTGCACGGCCTCGGTGGTGGGCACGAGCACCTTGCCGCCCATGTGGCCGCACTTCTTGACCGAGGCGAGCTGGTCTTCGAAGTGCACGCCGCCGGCGCCGGCCTTGATCATGGCCTTCATCAGCTCGAAGCCGTTCAGCACGCCGCCGAAGCCGGCCTCGGCATCAGCGACGATGGGGGCGAAGTAGTCGACGTAGCCCTTGTCGCCGGGGTTCACGTTCTTGGACCACTGGATCTCGTCCGCGCGGCGGAAGGTGTTGTTGATGCGCTCGACCACGGTCGGCACCGAGTCCACCGGGTACAGCGACTGGTCCGGGTACATCGACGAGTAGGTGTTGGCGTCCGCGGCAACCTGCCAGCCCGACAGGTAGATGGCCTTCACGCCGGCCTTCACCTGCTGCATGGCCTGGCCGCCCGTGAGCGCGCCCAGGCAGTTGACGTAGGGCTCGTTGTTCACCAGCTCCCAGAGCTTCTCGGCGCCGCGGCGCGCCAGCGTGTGCTCGATGGGGAAGGAACCGCGAAGGCGAACCACGTCGGCGGCGCTGTAGCCGCGCTTGATGCCCTTCCAGCGGGGATTGGTGGCCCACTCTTTCTCGAGGGCGGCAATTTGCTGTTCGCGGCTCAATTGTTCGGTGAGGGTCTGGGGCATGGTCACTCCGTGAGGTTGATTGAAAGGATCGGGCGCTGCGGCCGTGGAGCTACTCTAAACCGAAGCCGGACTCTTATGTCTTATAGAAGACATATTTTTAATCCATGAAAATCAACCACTTACAAAGACATTTCTCAATGCAAAATTATTTTTCTCATATCGAGAAAAAATATTGCGCCGCAGCAGCCGTCTTTTTCGCAATGTGCAATCGATGTTTCAGGCGTGAAAACCGAACACCGAAAACACCTCAACTGGCTGCGGCGTGCGCCATCCAGTCGCCGCTGTCGATCACTGCGCGCCCTTCGATGCGCGACGGATGGATCTCGTAGACCAGGCATTCGAAGCGCTGCGCACCCGCTTCCACGATCAGGTGGCGGCGGATGTATTCGCCGGAGCCGTCGTCGGCGACGCCCTCGAGCCGGTCGAGCTCGGCCTCCACCTGTTGCGCGATGCGGTAGATCTCGCCGACCACGCGCCGCTCGCCGCCGAGCACCGCGCCGGGGTAGGCACCCAGGTCGTACAGCGTGGCGGCAATGCACGCGTCGGCCACGTGGACCGGCGCGGGCCGGTAGCGTGCGATGTCGTTGCGCCCGCCGCGGCGCAGGGTGCCGTAGACAAAGACGTGGTGCTGCGCGCTTGCGTCCGGCACGCCATCGGGCTCGGGGGATTGGGGCATCATCGAATCCATCGTTCCAACAAAGCCGTCCAGTCTATTGAACACCACTGCTCCCGCCAGCCGCCTGCTGGCCTATGGCTGCCTGGCCCTGAGCATGTCGCTCGTCGGCGGCTACGTCGCCCTCTCCAAGCCCCTTGTAGCGGCCTTTCCGGTGCTGCTGCTCGCCTGGCTGCGCTTCGGCATCGCGGCGCTGGCCATGCCGCACTGGCTGCGGCGCGCACCGGGCGAGCCGCCGATGAGCGCACGCACGCGCGGGCTGGTCTTTCTCGAATCGTTCCTCGGCAACTTCCTGTTCTCGATCTGCATGCTGTTCGGCGTGAGCCTGACGAGCGCGGTGTCCGCGGGCGTGATCATGGCGTCCATCCCGGCGGCCGTGGCGGTGGCGAGCTGGCTGTTCCTGCGCGAGCGCATCACGTTGCGCATCGGCCTGGCCATCGGCTGCGCTGCCATCGGCATCGGCCTGCTGGCCTTGACGCCAGCGCATGCACCAGCGGCGGGCAACAACGGCGCCGCTGCGCCTTCGATGCCGTGGCTCGGCAACCTGCTCGTGTTCTGCGCGGTGCTCTGCGAAACGGCCTATGCGGTGATCGGCAAGTCGCTCACCGGCCGCCTCGGCCCCAAGCGGATCTCCTCGCTCATCAACCTGTGGGGCTTCGTGCTGTCGATGCCCTTCGGCATCTGGTTGGCGCTGCAGTTCGACTTCACGGCGGTGCGCCTTGGAACCTGGGCGCTGCTCGTGGTCTATGCGCTGGCCGCGAGCATCTGGACCGTGTGGCTCTGGATGACCGGATTGCGCCATGTGCCTGCTGCGCAAGCGGGCGTGTTTGCCGTGATGCTGCCCGTGAGCGCGGCCCTCGTGGGCGTGCTGGTGCTCGGCGAAAGCCTCTCTGCGGCGCAGTTGCTGGCATTCGCTCTTGCACTGGTTGGCGTGGTGCTGGCGACCTGGCCCGCGCCCCGAAGCTGAAAACCGCGGGTTCTCCCCTCTGAAAAAACAACAACTCCCAATGAAAAAACCGCTTTTTCCCTTGGAAACGCGTTTTTTCTCCTTTAGCATCCGCAATGCCACTGGAGACGCAAGTTTTTCATTGGTGACTGTTTAACCAAAAAAGGAAATCAACCATGGCAACTGCAAAGAAGGCTCCGGCCAAGAAAGCTCCGGCAAAGAAGGCCGCTCCCGCAAAGAAGGCTGCGGCTCCTGCGAAGAAGGCCGCACCGGCCAAGAAGGCGGCTCCCGCAAAGAAGGCTGCTGCTCCTGCGAAGAAGGCTGCACCGGCGAAGAAGGCTCCTGCAAAGAAGGCCGCTCCCGCCAAGAAGCGCACGCCCAACGCTGCGTTCATGAAGGCCCTGACCCCCAGCCCGGCACTCGCCGCCGTTGTGGGCTCGACGCCTCTGCCGCGCACCGCAGTCGTGAGCAAGCTGTGGGACTACATCAAGAAGAACAACCTGCAGGACAAGGCCAACAAGCGCAACATCAACGCCGATGCCAAGCTGAAGGAAATCTTCGGCAAGCCGCAAGTGTCGATGTTCGAACTGGCCGCGCTGATCGGCAAGCACGTCAAGTAAGCACCCGGGGGCCCCGCGCTCCCGCATCAGAAAGCCGGCTCATGCCGGCTTTTTTTTCGCCTGCGGCAGCGCCGCTTCCTCCTCGAAGAAGCGCGCCGGCGTGCAGCCGAAGTTCTTGCGGAAGGTCTCGATGAACGCGCTCACCGAGCTGTAGCCAACCGTCAATGCCGCGGCCGTGACCGATTCGCCGAGGCTCAGCCGCTCGACGGCCTTCAGCAGGCGCGCCTGCTGCCGCCATTGCGCAAAGCTCAGTCCGGTCTCGCGGGCGAAGCGGCGCGTGAGCGTGCGGCGCGCCATGCCGATGCGGTGCGCCCACTGGTCGATGGTGTCGGGCATGGCCGGATCGTTCGCGAGCGCCGCGGCCATCGCCGCCAGGCGCTTGTCCTCGGGCATCGGCAGGTGGAGCGACGGCGTTGTTGCGCTGGCGGCCAGTTCGTCGATCAGCACGGCGGCAAGGCGCAGGCGGCGCTCTTCGAACGCCGCCCGCGGAGCATCGAGCGATGCCAGCCGATCGACCAGCGCCCGGATCAGCGGTGTCGTGGCGAACACATGCGGACCGCCCGGCAGGCCGGCCGCCATCGCCGGATCGATGTGCAGGCTCCAGCCCACGGTCGCGCCGAAGCTCTGCGCCGCATGCGCGCAGCGCGGTGCGATCCAGCCGATCCACCCCGGAGGCTGCACCCAGCGCCCCGATGGCGTCTCGATGAGCTGCAGCCCCTTGCGCAAGGCGAACAGCTGTCCGGTCTGGTGCGCGTGATAGCCCGTGACACGCGGCCCCTCGGAGGCGTTGATCCAGAGGCTGACCGGTGCCTCAGCCGACATGCCTGGCCCGCCGGAGGTATCGATTGGCCTCGTGCCGCAAGCCGCAGGGCGCACCGCTGCCTAGCATCGGGTCCATCTTCTCGACGCCTTCAAAGGAACGCACATGCAAGCCCAGGATGTATTGCCCGACGGACAGGATTTCGTGACCAGGAACGGAATCCCCTTGCGCAAGGGGTCGGTCGCCGCCTTTCTCGCGAACGCGCAGTTGCTGCAGGACCCCGGTGCGACCGCCGAGGCAATGCAGGCTGCCGAGCGCGACCTGGTCGCGCTGCTGCCCACGCTCGAAGCACTCGGCCTCTTCGACGTGTTCGAGTTGCGCTCGCCCGCCCTGCGCGACAAGGTGGCGCGCCATCGCGCAACGCTCATCGGTTCTGCGCCTGCTGCTGCGCCGCGCGCCTGATCGAGCCCAGCGTGCCGCGCGTGGTGATCACCTCGGGGTCCAGCGGGATCTCGATCAGCGTGCCGGTGTCGGCCGCCAGCGCGCGCAGCAGCGCGGCCTCGAACTGCGCGGTTTCGGTCACGCGCTCGGCCGCGTAGCCGTAGGCCCGCGCGAGGCCGCAGAAGTCGGGGTTGCGCAGCGCGGTGCCGCTCTCGCGCTCTGGATATTCGCGCTCCTGGTGCATGCGGATGGTGCCGAACATGCCGTTGTTCAGCAGCACGATGATGCTCTTGCCTCCGTGCTGCGCAGCAGTCGCGAGCTCCTGTCCGGTCATCAGGAAATCGCCGTCGCCCGCAATCGTGAAGGCCACCCGGCCCGTCGCCAGGTTGGCGGCGATGCCCGCCGGCACGCCGTAGCCCATCGCGCCGCTGGTGGGCGCCAGCTGCGTCTTGTGGCCCTTTGCCAGGCCGTGGTAGCGGAAGTAGCGGTGCACCCAGCTCGCGAAGTTGCCGGCGCCGTTGGTGACGGCCGCGTCCGGTGGCAGGTGCTTCTGCAGCAGCGCGACGACCGCCGCCATGTCGACCGGGCCGCGCGGGGCTTCGGCCGGCATACCGGCGAGCGCCTGCGGCTCGAGGTTCGCCTCGTAGTCGGCACGGGCCTGTACCGCCCACTCCTCCCACGGCAGCGTGGGCGGCGCGCTCAGCACTTCGAGGCTGCGCGCAGCGGCGCTCATGCCGGCGTTGATGGCCAGGTCGGCCTGGTAGACGCGGTTGAGCTCCTCGGCGCTGGCATGGATGTGCACCAGCGTCTGCTTCGTCTTGGGTGCCTCGAGCAGCGTGTAGCCGCCGGTGGTCATCTCGCCGAGCCGCGGGCCGATCGCGAGGATGAGGTCCGCATCCTTCACGCGCTGCGCGAGCTTCGGGTTGATGGCGATGCCGACGTCGCCCGCATACAGCGGATGGTGGTTGTCGAAAGTGTCCTGGAAGCGGAAGGCATTGGCCACCGGCAGCCGCCAGTTCTCGGCAAAGCGCTGCAGCGCCTGCGCGGCCTGCGCCGTCCAGCCGCCGCCGCCGGCGATCACCAGCGGCCGCTGCGACTTCAGCAGCAGTTCACGCAGCGTGCGCAGCGCGCCCGGGTCGCTCCAGGGCTGCACCGCCTCCACGCGCTTCAGCGGCCGCGCCGCGGTCTGGCTGCGCAGCATGTCTTCGGGCAGTACCAGCACCACCGGCCCCGGCCGGCCGTTCATCGCGGTGGCGAAGGCGCGCGCCACGTATTCGGGAATGCGGTTCGCGTCGTCGATGCGCTCCACGCGCTTGGCAAAGCCCTTGGTGCCCGGGCCGAAGAAGCTGCCGTAGTCCACTTCCTGGAAGGCTTCGCGGTCGCGGAAGTCGCTGCCGACGTCGCCGACGAACAGCACCATCGGCGTCGAATCCTGGAAAGCGGTGTGCACGCCGATCGATGCATTGGTGGCGCCGGGTCCGCGCGTCACGAAGCACACGCCCGGGCGGCCCGTGAGCTTGCCGTGCGCCTCGGCCATGAAGGCCGCGCCGCCCTCCTGCCGGTTGACGATGAAGCGGGCCCGCCCGCGGTAGGCATGGAAGCCGTCGAGCACCGCCAGAAAGCTCTCGCCAGGAACGCCGAACGCGATCTCCATGCCCTGCTCGACCAGGCATTCGACGATCAGGTGGCCGGCCGGTTGTGATGTACTCATGGGAAGTCGAACCTCAGCTGCAATGTCTCCGGCAATTATGTGCGCCCGCCCCCAACGCCTTGCGTTAATTCACCAATTGGTTAAATTCGCGCCATGAAGGCCTCCAAGGAATCCCCGTCCGAAGCGGCCGAGCCGCGTTCGCGCGATGCCGACCGCTCGCAACTGGCCATCCTTGCGTCGGCGCGCGACGAGTTCGCCCAGCGCGGCCTGGCCGGCGCACGCATGGACAGCATCGCCGAGCGCGCGGGCCTCAACAAGCGCCTCATCTACTACTACTTCGGCAGCAAGGACGACCTGTTCCTGGCGGTGCTCGAGCGCACCTACGCCGACATCCGCGAGGCCGAGCAGCGGCTGCACCTGGACGAGATCGATCCGGTCGAGGCCATTCGCCAGCTGGTCTCGTTCACCTGGCACTACTACCTCGAGCACCCCGAGTTCATCACGCTGCTGAACAGCGAGAACCTGCACTGCGCGGCGCACCTGAAGCGCTCCGAGCGCATCCAGGAAATGAACTCGCCGCTGGTGCAGATGCTGGACACGGTGCTCGAGCGCGGCCGGCGCGACAAGCTGTTCCGCGCCGGCGTGGACCCGGTGCAGCTCTACATCTCGATCGCCTCGCTGTGCTACTTCTACCTCTCGAACAACCACACGCTCTCGGCCATCTTCGGCCGTGACCTGCGCGCGCCCAAGGCGATGGCCCAGCGCCTTTCGCACATGACCGACCTCGTGCTGGGCTACGTCCTGCACTGAGCCTGCGGCCCCCTCCAGGCCCCGATCCTCCGGGTATTCACTAGGCAGCGGCGGTTGACGCTGCGGCGCAGCCCTTCCTAAAATCGATAATTCACTTATTGGTGAATTGATCGATTCAAGACAGCGGCCCCACCGCGCGGAGACAACCGACCATGAAGCAACTCGTACGCACCACCGCCCTTGCGGCGCTCACCTGCCTGGGCGCACTGCTGCCCGGCCTCGCTTCCGCGCAGAACGGCTATCCCAGCAAGCCGATCCGCGTGATCGTGCCGTTCGCGGCCGGCAGCACCACCGACATCATTGCCCGCGCGATCGCCGACAAGATGGGCGCGAGCATGGGCCAGGCGCTCGTCATCGACAACCGCGGCGGCGCGAGCGGCACCATCGGCCAGCAGGCGGTGGCCACGGCCGCGCCGGACGGCTACACGATCATGATCCACTCGTCGTCGCACACGGTGAGCCCCTCCACCTTCGCCAAGCTGCCGTTCGACACGGTGGGCGACTTTGCCGGCATCACGCCGATCTCGTCGCTGCCCAACGCGCTGGTGATCTCGCCGGCGAAGAACATCAAGACGCTGCCGCAATTGCTGGCCGCCGCGCGCGCCAAGCCCGGCAGCATGAACTTCGCATCGGCCGGCCAGGGCAGCGCCACGCACCTGAACGCCGAGAAGTTCAAGATGGCCGCGAAGATAGATGCCACCAACATCCCCTTCAAGGGATCGGGCGAGGCCGTCACCGAGGTGCTCTCGGGCCGCGTCGACTACTACTTCTCGCCCATCGCGCCGGTGATCGGCCAGATCAAGGAGGGCCAGCTGCTCGCGCTCGCCGTCGGCTCGCCCAAGCGCGCCGCCGCCCTGCCCGACGTGCCCACCACCAGCGAGGCCGGCGTGCCCGGCTCGGAGTTCAATTTCTGGATCGGGATGATGGCGCCCGCCAAGACGCCGCGCGACATCGTCCACCGCCTGCACGACGAAGTGGCAAAGGCGCTGGCGACGCCCGAGGTGAAGGAGCGCTTCCTCAAGCTGGGCGCCGATGCCTGGACGCTCAAGCCCGAGCAGTTCGACGCCTACATCAAGGACGAGATCGCGAGCAATGCCCAGCTCGTGAAGGCCGCGGGCCTCTCGGTCCAGCAATAGCAAGCCTCCTTCGAAAAGCCCCCGGGTCGTCTTCATGCTCCGCAAGCTGCTGCTTTCTCCGGCCCTGCGCCCGTTCCTCTTGATCCTGTTGCTGCTGGTGCTGTGGGACGTGGCGATCCGGCTCTTCAGGATTCCGGCCTACCTGATTCCGCCGCCGTGGGAGGTGGTGAAGCAGCTCGTGGCCGAATGGCCGCGCCTGCTGGCCGAGAGCTGGAAGACCACGCTCGCCACGCTCGGCGGCTTCGGCCTGACGATCGTCATCGGCATTCCGATTGCGATGGTCATCGCCTACTCGCGGCTGGTCGAGTCGTACGTGTACCCGCTGCTGGTGTTCTCGCAGAGCATTCCCAAGGTGGCGATCGCGCCGCTGTTCGTGGTGTGGTTCGGCTTCGGCATCTTTCCGAAGGTGATCAGCGCGTTCCTGCTGGGCTTCTTTCCGGTGGTGGTGTCGACGGTGATGGGCTTCAAGTCGGTCGAGCCCGACATGCTCGACCTGGCCCGCTCGATGGGCGCGAGCCGGCTGCAGACTTTCTTCAAGATCAGCCTGCCGCAAGCCATGCCCGCGATCTTCAGCGGCCTGAAGGTGTCGGTGACGCTGGCCGTGGTGGGGGCGGTGGTCGGCGAGTTCGTCGGCTCCAACTCGGGCATCGGCTACGTGCTGCAGGTGGCCAACGGCAACTTCGACCTGCCGCTGATGTTCGCCGCGCTGGTGGTGCTGTCGAGCATCGGCGTGATTCTTTTCGTCGCGGTCGACCTCATCGAGCACGTGATGATTCCGTGGCACGCCTCGCAGCGCCACGCGAACTGAGTTCCTTCGCCATACCCAGAAAACTCCAGGAGACAACGCCATGAAGAAACTGCTTCCCTCGCTGCTCGCCGCCGCGGCCCTCGCCAGCTTTGCCATCGCTCCCGCGCATGCGCAGGGCGACAAGCCCAAGGACAAGGTCACGCTGATGCTCAACTGGTACCTGTACAGCGAGCACGCGCCCTTCTTCCTCGGCAGGGAAAAGGGCTTCTACGCCGACGAGGGCATCGACCTGGAGATCCAGGAAGGCCGCGGCTCCGCCGTCACCGCGCAGGCGGTGGCTGCCAAGTCGGCCACCTTCGGCTACATCGATGTCACGACCATGATCAAGGCCGCCGCCAAGGGTGCACCGCTCAAGTCGACCGGCGTGCTGTTCCAGGTGAGCCCGATGTCGGTCATGGGCTTCAGCGAGAAGAACATCAAGACGCCCCAGGACATCATCGGCAAGACCGTGGCCGTCACGCCGGGCGACTCGATGTCGCAGATGTGGCCCCTTTTTCTCAAGGTCAACAACATCAAGCCCGAGCAGGTGAAGATCGTCTCGGGCGACGGCCAGACCAAGCTCAATGCGGTGATCAACGGCCAGGCCGACCTGCTGCTGGGCTATGTGATGGACCAGGCCATCAAGCTGCAGGACGCCACCGGCAAGCCCGTGACGCCGATCCGCTTTGCCGACTCGGGCGTGAACCAGATCAGCTCCGGCATCATCGCCAACAAGAACCTGCTGGCCGAGAACCCAGACCTCGTGAAGCGCTTCATGCGCGCCTCTACCAAGGCGGCCGAAGCCGCAGAGAAGAGCCCTGAAGCCGCCGTCGACGCCATGCTCAAGGCCAACCCCAAGGCCGGCGTGCGCGACACGCTGATCGTGGGCATGAAGCAGAGCGTGGCGCTCTATCACACGAAGGACACGGCCAACCAGCGGCCGTTCCGCGTCGCGATGAAGAACGTGAACGACTCGCTCGACTTGCTGGTGCAGTACGGCGGTATGGATGCGTCCACGCGCGGCAAGCCGGAAGACTACGTGACGCTCGAGTTCTTGCCGAACTGACCCCTCCCGTCCGCGCGCCCGCTGTTGCCACCTCTCACGCATTCCATGTCCCAAGTCAACCTGATCGAAGCGCACGGCGTCTCGAAGACCTACCAAAGCAAGGACGGACCGGTCGAGTCGCTGAAGCCGCTGGACTTCGCCATCCAGGAAGGCGAGTTCGTCTCGGTCGTCGGACCTTCGGGCTGCGGCAAGAGCACCCTGCTCAAGATGGTGGCGGGCCTGCTGCCGATCAGCGGCGGCGAACTCACGCTGGCGGGCAAGCCGATCCAGGGCCCTCAGAAGGACGTGGGCATCGTGTTCCAGAGCGCGGTGCTGCTGCCCTGGCGCAGCGTGCAAGACAACATCCTGCTGCAGGCCGAGATGCGCCACCTGCCCAAGGCGGCCTCCGAGGCCCGGGCGCGCGAGCTGATGGAGATGGCGGGCCTCAAGGGCTTCGAGGGCAAGTACCCCTGGCAGCTTTCGGGCGGCATGCAGCAGCGCGCGTCGATCTGCCGTGCGCTGCTGCACGACCCCTCGGTGCTGCTGATGGACGAGCCCTTCGGCGCGCTCGATGCGATGACGCGCGAGAAGATGAACCTCGAGCTGCAGCGCATCTGGATGGCCTCGAAGAAGACCGTGATGCTGATCACGCACAGCATTCCCGAGGCAATCTTTCTCTCGGACCGCGTGATCGTGATGAGCGAGCGCCCCGGCTCGATCGCTGCGGTCTACGACATCGACCTGCCGCGCCCGCGCACGCTCGACGTGATGGCCTCGGCCGAATTCGGCGCCTACACCAGGCAGGTGCGCGCGCACTTTTTCTCGCAGGGCATCCTGGACCACTGAGCCGCATCCATGGACGCGCCCCGTTTCCACGTCGAGGAGATCCGGTTTGCCGAGCGCGACGTCGCGCTCAGGCTGCCGTTCCGCTTTGGCGCCGCCACCGTCACGGCCTGCCCCCAGGTGTACGTGCGGGCGCGCATCCGCTTCGAGAACGGCCGCACGGCCGAAGGCTCTGCGGCCGAGATGATGGTGCCGAAGTGGTTCGACAAGAACCCCGCGCTGACCAACGAGCAGAACTTCGAGCAGCTTCGGTTTGCGCTGCGCGATGCGCGCGAAGCCTATCTGGCCGAGGACGAAGCGCAGACCGCCTGGACGCATTTCGCGTCGAACTACGCCGCGCTGCAGGCCCGCGCGAAGGCCAAGGGCCTGCTGGCGCTGGTGGCGGGCTACGGCCCCGCGCTGATCGACCGCGCGCTGATGGATGCGCTGTGCCTGCACACGGGCCAGAGCTTTGCCGCGGCGATGAGCGCCAACCTGTGCGGCATCGACATCGCCGGCAGCGGACTGGCCGAGGACCTCGCCGGTTTCGACATGCCTGGCTTCCTGGCCAGCCGATCGCCGCGCGCCAGCATCGCGGCGCGCCACACGGTCGGCCTGGCCGATGCCATCGACGACAGCGACGCACTGCCCGATGCACCCACCGACGGCCTGCCCACCACGCTTGCCGCGGCGGTGCAACGCTACGGCCTCACGCATTTCAAGCTCAAGCTCTGCGGCCGCACAGCGCAGGACATCGCGCGCCTGGAACGCATCGCCCGCGTGATCGACGGCCACGCGCAGCTCGTGACGCTCGACGGCAACGAGCAGTACGCCGACGCCGGCGACTTCGCCGTCTTCCTCGACCGCATGCTGTCGACGCCCGTGCTGTGGAAGCTCGCGCAGAAGACCGCCTTCGTCGAACAGCCGATCCGCCGCGATGCCGCCCTGCAACGCGACGTGGCAGCGCTGGGCAAGCGCATCCCCCTGCTCATCGACGAATCCGACGCCACGCTCGATGCCTTCGTGCAGGCCCGTGCGCTGGGCTACACCGGCGTGTCGAGCAAGAGCTGCAAGGGCTTCTACAAGTCGGTCGTCAATGCGGCACGCTGCGCGCACTGGAACGCCCTGGAGAAGGCGAGCCGCTATTTCCTGTCCGGCGAAGACCTGACCATGCAGGCCGGCATCGGCGTGCAGCAGGACCTCGCGCTGGTCGGCTGGCTCGGCCTCTCGCATGTCGAGCGCAACGGACACCATTACGTCAACGGCCTTGCGGCCGTGCCCGAGGCGGAGCAGCAGGCCTTGCTGAAGCTGCATCCCGGCCTCTACGAACCGAGCGACGGCGCCGTGCGCCTCGCCATCCGCGGCGGACAGCTCGACCTGTCGCCGCTCGCCACCGCGCCCGGCTTTGCCACCGGCAAGCCCGGCGCCGGCATCTCGTGGGACGCCATGCGTTCCGTCTACTGAAGCACCCCTCTCGCACCCAAGGAAGAAAACGATGGCCACCCAACGACTCGGAATCATCATGCACGGCGTCACCGGCCGCATGGGCATGAACCAGCACCTGATCCGCTCCATCTGCGCGATCCGCGCGCAAGGCGGCGTCACGCTGTCCAACGGCGACAAGGTGATGCCCGACCCGATCCTCATCGGCCGCAACGCCGAGAAGATGGAAGCACTCGCAGCGAAGCACGGCATCGCGCGCTGGGGCACCGACCTCGACGCGGCGCTCGCCAACAAGGACGACACGATCTTCTTCGACGCCGGCACCACGCAGATGCGCCCCACGCTGCTGGCCAAGGCCATCCGCGCCGGCAAGCACGTGTATTGCGAGAAGCCGATCGCCACCAACCTCAATGAGGCTGTCGAGATCGCGCGCCTGGCCGAAGGTTCGGGCCTGAAGCACGGCGCCGTGCAGGACAAGCTCTTCCTTCCGGGCCTGCGCAAGCTCGACATGCTGCGCCGCGCCGGCTTCTTCGGCCGCATGCTCAGTGTGCGCCTGGAGTTCGGCTACTGGGTGTTCGAGGGCGACCTGCAGCCCATCCAGCGCCCGAGCTGGAACTACCGCAAGGAAGACGGCGGCGGCATGATCCTGGACATGATGTGCCACTGGCGCTACGTGCTGGACAACCTGTTCGGCGAGGTGAAGTCGGTCTCGTGCATTGGCGCCACCCACATCCCCAAGCGCTGGGACGAGGCCGGCAAGCCCTATGAAGCCACCGCCGACGACGCGGCCTACGCCACCTGCGAGCTCACCGGCCACAACGGCGAGCCCGTCATCGCGCAGATCAACATGAGCTGGGCCACGCGCGTGCGCCGCGACGACCTCGTGACCTTCCACGTCGACGGCACCGACGGCTCGGCCGTGGCGGGCCTGTCGAGTTGCCGCGCCCAGTCGCGCGTGGCCACGCCGCGCCCGGTGTGGAACCCCGACGAGAAGCAGATGATGAATTTCTTCGACCAGTGGCAGGAGATTCCGGATTCGCAGGTCTACGACAACGGCTTCAAGATCCAGTGGGAGCACTTCATTCGCCACGTGGTCGAGAACGAGCCCTACAAGTGGACCTTGCCCGAAGGCGCCAAGGGCGTGCAGCTGGTCGAGGCCGCGCTCGCGTCGTGGAAGGACCGGCGCTGGATCGACGTGCCGCAGCTGAAGATCTGAGGCGGCGGGCATGGCACTCACCCTGAACCTCCCCACCGCGAGCGGCTCGCTCGCGCCCTACGCCCTGCGCGGCACCGCGCCGGTGAAGCCCGATGCGGGCGTCAAGTTCAACCGCATCGCCTATTCGGCCGCGCACGTGGTGGCCGACCCGCTGGCCGCGATCGACCCATGGCTGCAAAGCGCGGTCGACTGGGACGCGACCATCGCCTACCGCCGCCACCTGTTCTCGCTGGGCCTGGGCGTGGCCGAAGCCATGGACACGGCGCAGCGCGGCATGGGCCTGGACTGGCCGACCTCGCTCGAGCTGATCCGCCGCTCGCTCGACGCGGCCAGGGACGTGCCGGGCGCGCGGGTCGCCTCGGGCTGCGGCACCGACCACCTGAACCTCGACGAAGTGAAGAGCGTCGACGACGTGATCCGCGGCTACGAGGAGCAGATGGCCGCCATCGAGGCGCTGGGCGGCCAACTGATCGTGATGGCGAGCCGTGCGCTGGCGCGCGTGGCGCAGAGCCCCGCCGACTACGAGTGCGTGTACGACCGCATCCTGTCGCAGGCGAAGCAGCCGGTGGTGCTGCACTGGCTGGGCGAGATGTTCGACCCGGCACTGGCGGGCTACTGGGGGACGAAGGACGTGGATGCCGCGATGGACACCGCGATCGGCATCATCGCGGCGCATCCCGACAAGGTCGACGGCATCAAGATCTCGCTGCTCGACAAGGACAAGGAAATCGCGATGCGCCGCCGCCTGCCGAAGGGCGTGCGCATGTACACCGGCGACGACTTCAACTACGCCGAGCTGATTGCCGGCGACGGCTTCGGCAGCGAGCCCACGCACGGAAAGAGCGATGCGCTGCTGGGCATTTTCGACGCCATTGCTCCCGCAGCGAGCGCTGCCCTGGGCGCACTGGCGCAAGGCAACACCGAGAAGTTCCACGCGATCCTCGGCCCCACGGTGCCGCTGTCGCGCCACATCTTTGCGGCGCCCACGCGCTTCTACAAGACCGGCGTGGTGTTCATGGCCTGGCTCAACGGCCACCAGAAGCACTTCACGATGGTGGGCGGCCAGCAGAGCACGCGCTCGCTGCAGCACTTTGCCGAGCTGTTCCGGCTGGCCGATGCGGCCAACCTGCTGGAGCAGCCGGAGCTGGCGGTGCGGCGCATGAAGACGCTGCTGGCCTTGCACGGCGTGGAAGGCTGAGAGCAGGCATGCGCGACTTCTCACAGAACCACGACTGGCTGTCGATCAACACCGCCACCGTGCGCAAGCAGCTGGGTGCCGAGGTGCCGCTGGACCGCATCATCGACCAGTGCGCCGAGCGCGGCATCCGCGCCATCAGCCCGTGGCGCGACCAGGTGGCGGCCGTCGGGCTCGGCAAGATCGCGAAGCAGCTGAAGGCGCACGGCATCGGCCTTTCGGGCTACTGCCGCGGCGGCTTTTTTCCGGCGGCCGATGCAGCGGGCCTGAAGGCTGCGCTCGACGACAACCGCCGCGCCATCGACGAGGCCAGGACGCTGAACGCACCCTGCCTCGTGCTGGTGGTCGGTGCCCTGCCCGGCGCGCTCGAGGGCAAGGCCGCCTACAAGGACATTGCCCGCGCCCGCGGCGAGGTGCGCGACGGCATCGCCGCATCGCTGGAGTACGCGCGCGAAGTCGGCATGCCGCTGGCCATCGAGCCGCTGCACCCGATGCAAGCGGCCGACCGCGCCTGCATCAACACGCTCGAACATGCGCTGGACATCTGCGACGAACTCGACGCGGGCAGGAGCGGCATGCTGGGCGTGGCACTGGACATCTATCACGTCTGGTGGGATCCGAAACTGCAGCAGCAGATCGCCCGCGCCGGCCGCGAGCGGCTGCTGGCGTATCACGTCTGCGACTGGCTCACGCCCACGCGCGACCTGCTCTCCGACCGCGGGATGATGGGCGACGGCGTGGTCGAACTGAAGAAGATCCGCGGCTGGGTCGAGGACGCGGGCTTCGCGGGGTTCAGCGAAGTCGAGATCTTCTCGAACCTCGACTGGTGGCAGCGGCCTGGCAGCGAAACGCTCGACGCGTGTATCGAACGGCACAAGCAAGCTGTCTAGCGAAGACATTCGGGGTTGTGCTGCAATTCGCCCATGGCCACCCCGACCCTCGACGACCTGCGCCGCTACGCCATAGCGCGCACCCTCTTCAAGCCGACGACGCTGCCGGGCGCGATCCGGCGACTCGGCTTCGTGCAGGCCGACCCGATCCGCGCACCGGCGCGCGCGCAGGATCTGACCTTGCGCCACCGCGTGAAGGACTACCGCGCAGGCGATCTCGAAAGCCGCTACACCCGCCTCTCCATCGACGAAGACTGCCTCGTCAACTACGGCTTTTTGCCGCGCGAGCACCTGGCGCTGATGCATCCGCGCGAAGCCCGGCGCGCCTGGGATGCCGATACGCAGCGCAAGGCCGCCGACGTGCTGGCCTTCGTGCGCGAGCACGGGCCGGTGCATCCGCGTGAAGTCGAACAGCACTTTGCGCATGGCAGCGTCAAGAACTACTGGGGCGGCTCGAGCAATGCGACGACGCGCCTGCTCGACGGCCTGCACTACCGCGGCATGCTGCGCGTGGTGCGGCGCGACAGCGGCACGCGCGTCTACGAGGCCGTGACGCATGTGCCGGCCGACGACAGCCCCGCCGGCCGCGCACAACGCGCCGCCGCCCTGATCGACCTGGTGGTGCGCAAATACGCGCCGCTTCCGGCCGCGAGCCTCACGTACCTCGTGCGGCTGCTCGGCTACGGCGCGCCGCATCTGTCGGCCCAGACACAGGCCGCGCTGCGCCTGGCGCGCGACGAACGGCTCGCGAGCTGCCGCATCGATGGCACCACCTGGTACTGGCCCGTCGATGAAAACCCGGCTTCGCGGCGCCATGCGCCCGACGAGGAAGTGCGCCTGCTCGCACCCTTCGATCCCGTGGTGTGGGATCGCCGCCGCTTCGAGCTGCTGTGGGGCTGGACGTACAAGTTCGAAGCCTACATGCCGGCGCCGAAGCGGCAGTTCGGCTACTACGCGCTGCCGATGCTCTGGCACGAGCGCGTGATCGGCTGGGCCAACGTCACGGCACCCGAAGGCCGGGTCCGGCCCGCGTTCGGCTACGTCGACCGGAAGCCGCGCGATGCGGCGTTCCGCGCGGCGCTGGACGACGAACTGCAACGCATGACGCAGTTCCTCGCGAAGCGCTGAGCCGCCCCCTCCTTCCTGCATGCAACGAGAATCCCCGCGCCGCGGAAGGTCTGGCGCACGGGCGACAACCCGGGCGGCCGGCCGCTCCTAGAATCGCACCGTCGTCCGGCATGCCGGACGGCAAGCGTTCTCAGGGCGGGGCGAAACTCCCCACCGGCGGTCATGGCGGTTTCTTCGAGAGAAGGGCCGCACGAGCCCGCGAGCGCCCAAGGCCTGCAACAGGCGGCGGGGTCAGCAGATTTCGGTGCGATTCCGAAGCCGACGGTCACAGTCCGGATGAAAGAGAGCGCGAAATGCGGGCCGGCCCGCGCGCTTCGCATTGGAGCGCGCGGTCTGCCCCGCGGTTTCGTGCGCCCTGATTCAGGAAACCTGCTTTCAAGAGGCACACCATGAGTCAGATCAACGACCTTCCCCTTTCCGCCGTCGACGCGACGGCCAGGCCGCGCGGCGAGCGCATTGCCTTTGTCGAGGCGCAATGGCATTCCGACATCGTCCACCAGGCGCGCGACGCCTTCCTTGCCGAGATGGAGCGGCTCGGCGTGGCGCGCGAGCTGATCGACATCTTCGACGTGCCCGGCGCCTTCGAGATTCCGCTGCATGCCAAGCGGCTCGCCAACTCGGGCAAGTACGCGGCCATCGTGGGCTGCGCGCTGGTGGTCGACGGCGGCATCTACCGCCACGAGTTCGTGGCCGGCACCGTGGTCAGCACGCTGATGTCGCTGCAGCTCGAGACCGACGTGCCGATCTTCTCGGCCGTGCTCACGCCGCACCACTTCCACGAGCATGTGGAGCACCGCAAGTACTTCCACCGCCACTTCGCCGTCAAGGGCACCGAGGTGGCCGAGGCCTGCGTGAAGACGCTCGAGGGCCTGAAGAAGGTCGACGCCGTGCTGGCCGCGTGACAACCGGCACGCAGCTGAAGTAATCTGGGCGGATGGCTTCTTCATCCGCTTCGAACGACCGCTACACCCTCTACGGCGCGCCCGGCTCGGGCGCCACGCCGGTCCATGCCGCGCTGACGCTGATCGGCGCGCAGGTCGACACCGTCGATGTCTCACCCTGGGAGAACGACTCCGAGCGCGAGCGCATGTCGGGCATCAACCCGATGCAGCAGGTGCCCGCGCTCGTGCTGCCGTCGGGCGAGGTGATGACCGAGAGCGCCGCCATGCTGATCTGGCTTGGCGACCGCTATCCGGAGGCCGGGCTCTGCCCCGCGCCCGGCGATCCGCTGCGTGCGCGCTACCTGCGATGGATGGTCTACCTGCCGGCGGCCATCTACTCGCTGTTCTGGGTGCGCGACGAACCCACGCGCCTCACGCCCGACCCGGCCGCGCAGGCCGTGATGCTCGAACGCACGGCCGAGCGCATCGCGCACTGCTGGCATCTGATGGACACGCAGATCGACGAGCCCGCGCCCTACCTGCTCGGCGAGAAGATCAGCATGCTCGACCTCTACGTGACCGTGCTGTCGCGCTGGACGCCGCGGCGCAGGCGCTTCTACCGCGTGGCGCCGCGCATGGCGCAGGTGGTGCGGCGCGTGGATGCCGATCCGCGCCTGGCCGATTTCTGGGCGGCGCGCTTTCCGTTCTCGATGGACCAGGAAACACAGAAAGACTGACGACGACACCATGGCCGCACGCACCCCGACCACCGATTACCCGATGACCATCTTCCACAAGCCCAACTGCAGCACTTCGCGCAACGTGCTGGGCCTGATCCGCGAGAGCGGCGTCGAACCCGAGATCGTCCTGTACCTGGAAACGCCGCCTTCGAAGAAGAAGCTGCGCGAGCTGGCCAAGGCCATGGGCCTGGGCGCGCGCGACCTGCTGCGCACGAAGGAAGCGCCCTACGAAGCGCTGGGGCTGGCCGACCCGAAGTGGAGCGACGACCAGCTGTTCGACTTCATCATCGCGAACCCGATCCTGCTGCAGCGGCCCATCGTCGTCTCGCCGCGCGGCACGCTGATGTGCCGGCCCTGGGAGCGGGTGCGCGAGATCCTGCCCGCGGCTTGAGCCGAAATCCGCGGGGAGGTCAGGCCGAGGCCGGCACCAGCGCCGTGCGGCGCACCCGCGTCACGTTGAAGGCGCTGGCAATCAGCACGCCTTGCACCAGCGCAAGACCGGCGATCACGCTCGTGTACTGCCCATGGTCCATCAGGCGGCCGAACACCAGCGGCGCCAGGGCCTGGCCGATGTCGAGGCCTGCATACACCACGCCGTAGACGCGGCCGGTGGCGTTGGGCGGCGTCGAGCGCTTGACCAGCAGGTCGCGCGAGGGCCCCGCGACACCCGACACGAATCCCATGGCACCGAACAGCACCGGCACCATCACCGGCGGAAACTGCGCAAAGGCCAGCACCAGCGCCAGTGCGGCCGCCACCCCGAAGCCGATGCCCACGATGCGTTCGCAGCGCGACGGGTCCGAGGCCAGGAAGCCGCCCGCCACCATGCCGGCCGCGCTCGCCACCATGTAGACCGTGAGGCACACCGCCACCAACGCCACCGGCACCGCATGCAGGTGGCCTGCCGCAGCCGGCGCGAAGGTCTGCACCACACTGATCACGACGGCGTAGAAGAAAAAGAAGCCGAAGCACATCCACACGGCCGGAATGCGCAAAAAGTCGAACTCGCCGCCGATGGGCGCCGGTTCGCCGTGCCCGGTGGCCTTGTGCACCGCCTTCACGTCCAGCGCCAGCACGCTGCGGTAGGCCCAGAGCACCAGCAGCACCACGATGGCCAGCGCACCGGCCGAGGCCAGCGCCACGCGCCATGAGAAGGCAATGGCGATCGGCACCACGAAGGCCGGCGCCAGCGCCCAGCCCAGGCTGCCGGTGATGCCGTGCACGCTGTAGGCGTGGCCCAGGCGCGTCGGTGCCACCTTGCGGTTGAAGAGCGTGTAGTCGACCGGGTGGAACACGCCATTGCCGATGCCGCCCACGATGGCGCACAGCAGCAGCATCCAGTAGCTCTGGGCCAGCGCATAGCCGAAGGCCGCCAGGCCCAGCGCGCCCAGCCCGACGAAGAGCACCGGCCGCGGCCCCAGCTTGTCGACGATGAAGCCCGAGGCCGCCTGCACGATGCACGAGACCACGAAGAACACCGTCAGCACCGCGCCCAGCTCGGTGTAGCTCACGTTGAACGCGTCCTTGAGCCAGGGAAACAGTGGCGCCAGAATCAGCTGGCTGAAATGGCTGATGGCATGGGCCAGGCCGACCAGGCCGATGAGCTGGGCGTCGCCGCGCAAGCTGGTGGAAGAAGAGGCTGTCGGGGAGGGAGAGGAAGACATGGATTGCTACAAAAAACCGCGCAGGCACCGATGCTATGCCCGCTGGCCGCGGCAGAATGGCGATACAGCGACAACATTTGTCGAAACCATGCCAAGCGCCGTTTCACTCCCTTCCCCGGTCACCAGCGTCGCGTCGCTCACGCCGCATCTCTATGCACCCGACGCGGTCCGGCCGCTGCGCGCCAAGGAACATTTCCTGAGCGCGGACACCTTCGTCGAGCTGCACCAGCACCCCTGGCCGCAGCTCACTTTCTCGACCCGCGGCGTGATCCGGCTCAGCACGCAGGACGGCAGCTACATCGTGCCGCCCTCGCGCGCGGTCTGGGTGCCGGCCAACATGCCGCACAGCATCATGCTGATCGAGGACGCCGAGCTGCGCACCGTGTACCTGCATGCCTGGCTCGGCCCGCCGTGGGAAAAATGCGAGGTGCTCGAGATCAGCCCGCTGCTGCGCGCGCTGATGCTCGCGCTCGACACCACGCCCGACGGCTTGCCGCCGGCCGACCCGCACGCGCCGCAGCGCGAACGCATGATCGCCCCGCTGCTGGTGGACGAGCTCGAACGCGCTACGCAGATCCGCATCGACGTGCCGCTGCCGTCGGACAAGCGGCTGCGCCAGCTGTGCGAAACGCTGCTGCGCAACCCGGCCGACCGCGCGACGCTGGCCGAACGCGCCGCCGCCATCGGCGCCAGCGAGCGCACCGTGGCGCGGCTCTTCCGAGACCAGCTCGGCATGAGCTGGCAGCAGTGGCGCCAGCAGGCCGTGATGGCGCATGCACTGCCGCTGCTGGCGCGCGGCATGGCCGTGAGCCAGGTGGCGGCGGCCAGCGGCTACGCCACCGACAGCGCGTTCTGCGCCATGTTCAAGGCCGCCACCGGACGTTCGCCCACGTCCTTCCAGCACAAGAAGCGATCCGCCGCGCTGGCCTGAATGGCGCCATGCCGTCACGGCGCTCTGGCAAGATCGGCCGGCCGACAAAACCACGGACCACCCGACCTCCTGCCCATGGCGCCCCTTCCGCGAACGCACAGCCCCCAGACCTGGACCGCAGACATCGGCGCGCGCATTCGCCGCCTCTTCTGGCTCAAGGCGATCGGCACCACGGTCTTCACCTGGCTGTTCTTCATCGGCTACTTCCACATGCTGCGCAACCCGGCCTACCCGGTCGTGGTGATGCCGCTCACGGCGCTGGACCATCTGATTCCGTTCCAGCCCTACACGCTGGGCGCCTACCTCTCGCTGTGGGTCTACGTGGGCGTCGCGCCCGGCCTGCAGCCGAACTTTCGCGAGCTGGTGGTCTACGGCCTGTGGATCGGCGCGCTGTGCCTGACGGGCCTGGGCCTCTTCTACTTCTGGCCGACGCAGATACCGCCGCTGGCCATCGACGTGTCGGGCTATCCCGGCTTCGCAATGCTGCAGGGTGTGGATGCCGCGGGCAACGCCTGCCCCTCGATGCACGTGGCGGTGGCCATCTTCACGGCCATCCGGCTGGACCACGTGCTGCGCGAGGCGCGCACGCCGGTCTTGCTGCGCCTTGCCAACTGGCTGTGGTTTGCCGCCATCGCGTATTCGACATTGGCCGTCAAGCAGCACGTGGTGCTCGACGCGCTGGCCGGCGCGCTGCTGGGAATGACCTTCGCACTTCCTTCGCTGCGCTGGCGGCCGGAGGGCGCAAGCCGAAGCAATACCCTGGTGGGAGCGGATATCATTGGCCATCACTGACCCACAAGCCGAGCGAGGAAGGGGTCGATCCCACGCAGCGCCCCCAGGGCGGCGATCGATCAGCGGCTGGCACACGACAACAGGCATCGCACGATGAGTTCGCTGAAGGAATTGCAGGACCTGATCCACGAGAAGTACGGTATCGAACCGTCCAAGCTCGACCCCAACGCATCGATGCGCGAAACCGGCGGGCTCGACTCGCTGGCATTGGCCGAGTTCCTGTTTGCCATCGAGGACCACTTCGGCATCACCATGCCCGATGAAGACGCCAACATCGACACCCTGAACGAACTCGCGGTGCTGGTCGACAAGGTCAGGGCCGCGAAGACAGCGTGAAGCACGAGGTCTGCGTCACCGGACTGGGCGTCGTGGCGCCGCACGGCGACGAGCCCGGCGCACTGTTCCAGGCCCTGCTCGACGGCCAGTCGGCCATCCAGCCGATCTTCCCCGAACTGCCCAAGCCCGCCGCCGCGGCCACGGTGGCCTTCGACGAAACACGCTGGTTCACCAAGCTGCAGCTCGCCGGGGTCGACCGCGTAAGCCAGCTCGCGGTGGCCGCCGCCGACCTCGCGCTACGCGATGCCGGCCTTGCACCGAACAACGACGCCGATCCCGAACGCGTCGGCATCTATGCCGGCTGCGGCATGGGCGGCGCCGCGGCACTCGAGGCCGCCTACCGCGGCAACGGGCGGGTGTCTCCGCTCACCATTCCGGCCTTCATGCCCAACGCGCCCGCGGCCCACGTGGCCATGCGCCAGGGCGTGCAGGGACCGGTGCTGACCTATTCGGTCGCCTGCGCCTCGTCGTCGGTGGCGATTGCCGAAGCGGCCAAGGCCATCGAACGCGGCGAAGTCGACATGGCCATTGCCGGCGGCAGCGAAGCGCTGATCGTGCCGGGCGTGGTGCTGGCCTGGCAGGCGATGCAGACCTTGGCCAGCTTCCAGCCCGGCGAAGCGGCCGGCGCGGTACGGCCTTTCGCGAGCGACCGCAGCGGCTTCGCACTGGGCGAAGGCGCGGCCTTCCTGGTGCTCGAATCGGCCGAACGCGCGCGCGGCCGCGGCGCCCGCAGCTATGCCACGCTGGCCGGCTGGGGCCTCGGCAGCGACGCCACCCATCTCACCAAGCCCGACGCGCCCGGCCAGGCGCGCGCGCTGCGCCAGGCGCTGCGCCAGGCCGGCCTCCAGCCGCGCGACGTGGGCTACTGCAACGCGCACGGCACGGCCACGCGCATCGGCGACGTGGTCGAGCGCAACGCGCTGGCCGATGTGTGGGGCGATGACCTGGGCAGCCTGCGAGTCAGCTCCACCAAGGCGCTGCACGGCCACATGCTCGGCGCCGCGGGCGCCATCGAGGCGCTCATCACGGTGCTGGCGCTGCACCGCCGCCAGTTGCCGCCGAATGCGAACTGCAGCGAGGTCGATCCGGCCTGCAGCCTGAACCTCGTCACGCCGCACGACACCAGCGCGCCCAACATCGAGGCGGCCATGAGCAACTCCTTCGCATTCGGCGGCACGAATTCCGTGCTGCTCTTCCGCCGCCCGTGAAACCGGGGTTCCGTCGGGGGTATGCTGACGATGGAATCTTCAATCAATCGATCACCTCGACAAACGGGAGTTCGTCATCATGCGTTTTCGCACCGCAATGATTTCCATCGCGCTGGTTGCGGCCAGTGTTTCGGCCTCGGCCCAGTCGGACCTGCTCGGCAGGCTCAAGGACCAGATGGGCTCCTCGGGCGGCGGCGCTGCCCTCGGCGAGAACCTCGGCTTCAAGATGCCCGCGATCGGCTCCAGCACCATGGGCAATGCGGCCGGCGTGCTGCAGTACTGCGTCAAGAACAACTACCTGGGCGGCGATGCGGCCTCGGTGAAGGACAAGCTGCTGGCAAGGATCACCGGCCAGAAGCAGCAGGAAACCGGCTTCGCGAGCGGCGCCAAGGGGCTGCTCAAGGGCGGCGACGGCAAGACGCTGAACTTCAAGATGCTCTCGTCGAAGGTGAAGGAAAAAGCCTGCGACTACGTGCTCAAGAACGCGAGCTCGCTGGTCTAGCCACTCTCCCACGCGCGCGGCCCGAGCGGCCGCCCCAGTTTCCGCCTGCGGTGGCGCAGGACAATCGCCAGCAAGCCACCCACCATCCATGAATCCGGCAGCCACCCCCTCCTCCGCTTCTTCCTCCCTGCGCCAGCGCATCGCGCGCTGGGTTCCCTGCCTGGCCTGGCCCCGTCCTTCCGCGGCGCTGCTGCGCAACGAGGCCATGGCGGGCATCACGGTGGCGCTGATGGTGCTTCCCCAGGGCGTGGCCTATGCCGCGCTGGCGGGCATGCCGCTGGTCACCGGCGTGTATGCGGCGCTGTTCCCGGCGCTCATCGCGGTGATCTTCAGTTCGTCGCAGCGGCTGTCGGTCGGGCCCACGGCGCTCACCAGCCTGCTGGTGGGCGCATCGCTCGCGCCGCTGGCGGTACCCGGCAGCGCCGAATGGGTGGAAATGGCGGTGTGGCTCACGCTGATGTCGGGCGCGATCCAGATCGTGCTGGGCATCGGGCGCTTCGGCTGGCTGCTGCGGCTGGTCAACTCGCCGGTGCTGATCGGCTTCACGCAGGGCGCGGCGGTGCTGATCGCCATTTCGCAGCTGCCGGCGCTGCTCGGATTCACCGGGCGCACCCTTCCCCAGGTGCTGCAGGGCGGGCCGCCGCCCGACCTGGTCGCCATTGCCTTCGGGCTCGGCAGCATCGCCGTGCTGTGGCTCGGCAAGCGGCTTGCGCCGCGCTTCCCGACCACCATGGCGCTGGTGGCGGGCGCCGCGGCCATCAGCTGGAGCATCGGCTACGCACTGCGGGGCGGCGCCGTGGTGGGCAGCCTGCCTTCGGGCCTGCCTTCCTTCTACTGGCCGGGCCTGCTGCCGCTGAACACGCTCAGCGCGCTGGTGCTGCCTGCGTTGATGATCACGCTCGTGAGCTTTCTCGAAACCGCGTCGAGCGCCAAGGTCGACAACGCGCGCGCCGGCACGCTCTGGAACGAGAACCAGGACCTGATCGGCCAGGGCCTGGCCAAGCTGGCCTCGGGCTTCACGGGCGCCTTTCCCACCAGTTCGTCGTTCTCGCGCTCGGCCATCACGCTGTATGCGGGCGCCCAGACCGGCTGGGCCACGCTGTTCAGCGTGGTGGTGGTGGCCGGTGCGCTGCTGTGGCTGATGCCGCTGCTCTATCACGTACCGCAGGCGGTGCTGGCGGCGGTGGTGGTCACGGCCATCCTGGGGCTGGTCAAGCCGGCGAGCTTCGTCGCGCTCTGGCGCGTGTCGCGCATCGAGGCGGGCATTTCGTTCGGCACCTTCGTGCTGACCATCGCCACGGCGCCGAGCATCTACTGGGGCGTGCTGGGCGGCCTGCTCGCGAGCCTGGCGCACTACATGTACCGCCACCTGCATCCGCGCATCATCGAGGTGGGCCTGCATCCCGACGGCAGCCTGCGCGACCGCAAGCTCTGGAAACTGCCGCCGCTGGCGCCGCAGCTCTATGCGCTGCGCATGGATGCCGAGCTCGACTTCGCCTCGGCCTCCACGCTCGAGCGCGCACTCACGACCGCGCTGGCCGAGCGCCCCGAACTCACCGACGTGTGCCTCTTTGCGCAACCCATCAACCGCATCGACATCACCGGCGCCGAAGTGTTCGGTTCGATCCGCCGGATGATGGAGGCCAAGGGCGTGCGCCTGCACCTGAGCGGCCTGAAGCTGCCGGCCATGCAGGTGCTGGAGCGCGCCGGCCTGCTCGCGCCGGGGCCGATGCTGTTCAGCTACCGCACCGACGGCGAGGCGCTGGCGGCGCTGACCCAGCAGCGGGTCGACGTTCCGCCGCTGCCGGTGCCGGAGGACGACGACGGCCGCTGAACGAAGGGCCCGGCGGCCGCGCCATGAAGACCACGTCAGCGCGCCGCGACGAAAGGCTCCACCGAGGCCGACTTGATCTCGTAGCCGCTCACGCCCATGTCCACGGAGGAATAGCGCGCCGCCTTCAGCAGGCCGCTCACGCGCACCGTGTCCATGGCATGCAGGCCCTTCACGGTGTCGGCCGCGACCACGTGCACGATCTGGTTGGCCGGCGGCGGCGGCGTGTGGATGCAGGCACCGAAGTACGGCACCAGCAGGAACTCGCGGATGCCGGCCTGCGTGTTGTCCAGCGGGACGACGAAGCCCGACAGCCGCGCCGCCGTGCCGTCGAGCGCCACGTTGACCGGCGCGTTGTCCCAGACGGCGCGCATCTCGTCGAGCATCTGGATCGCGCGCGGGTCGTTGTCGCGCAGCGACTCCAGGCTCAGGTTGCGGTAGCGCTTGGTCGGGTCCCAGTTCTTGGGAACGAGCTCTTCCCATTTGAGTTCCTGCGCGGCAGCCGCCGGCACCGCGCCGGTGCCGGCGGCCGGCCCGCAGCCCGCCAGGGCAGCGGCGCCCAGCGCCAGCAGGAAGGCCGGCAAAGTGCGGCGGAAGAAGGCTCTCATGGCGCCTATTGTGCTTGCGGCCCGTGTCCGCCAGCTTAGCGGGGGCTTAACGGTGAGGACAAATTGCCCGCGCCCGGCCAGAATCGCGCCACCACGACTCCGAGGAGATCCGCATGGCTGCAACAGGATGGCTGGGACTCACGTCCCTTGGCATTGTTCACACCGCGATCAGCCTGATCGCCGTGATCGCGGGGCTGGTCGCCCTGTTCCGCTACAGGGAAATCACGCTGCGCACCGGCTGGGGCCGGGTCTTCGTGTGGACCACCGTGCTGACCTGCCTGACCGGCTTCGGCATCTTCCAGCACGGCGGCTTCGGCAAGCCGCATGCGCTGGGCATCCTGACGCTCGCGGCACTGGCCGTGGGTGCAGCCGCCGGCCGCGGCGCCCTCTTCGGCCAGGCCTCGCGCTACGTCGAAGCCGCGGCCTTCTCGGCCAGCTTCCTGTTCCACTGGATTCCGGCCTTCACCGAAACCCTGACCCGCCTGCCGCTGGGCGCGCCGCTGCTGCCCAATGCCGATGCGCCCGAACTCAAGGCGATCACCGCGGGGCTCGGCGTGCTGTACCTGGTCGGCGTGACGCTGCAGATCAAGCGGCTGCGCGGCGGCAAGCCGGTCAGTCCCGCACCGGTCCGCGCAGGTTCTTGATCTGCGAGCGCTGGCTCTTGCCTTCGAGCCGGCGCTGCTTCGAACCGTAGGTAGGCTTGGTGGCGCGCCGCACGCGCGGCGGCGTGGCCACGCTGTCGACCACCTCCTGCAGGCGCACGAGCGCGTCGGCGCGGTTCATTTCCTGCGTGCGGTGCTGCTGTGCCTTGAGAACGAAAACGCCCTCCTGCGTGATGCGGCTGTCGCGCAGGGCGAGCATCCGCTCCTTCACGTCGGCAGGCAGCGAGCTCGCGTGGATGTCGTAGCGCAGGTGCACCGCGCTCGACACCTTGTTGACATTCTGGCCACCCGCGCCCTGCGCGCGGATGGCGCTGAACTCGACCTCGTCGGGGTCGATCAGGACGGGTGGGCGGAGCATGTCCGCAAGTGTGCCTTCAAACGCGTTCGAACACGGCCGCAATGCCCTGCCCGCCACCGATGCACATCGTGACCAGCGCATAGCGCCCGCCGGTGCGGTGCAGCTCTGCGATCGCCTTCGTCGTGATGATCGCGCCGGTCGCGCCTACCGGATGGCCGAGCGAAATGCCCGAACCGTTCGGGTTCACCTTGGCCGGATCGAAGCCCAGTTCCTTGATCACCGCGCAGGCCTGCGCCGCGAAGGCTTCGTTCGATTCGATCACGTCGAAGTCGGCGACCTTCAGGCCCGTGCGCTCCAGCACCTTGCGCGTGGCCGGCACCGGGCCGATGCCCATGTACGCGGGCTCCACGCCGGCATGCGCGTAGCCGACCAGGCGCGCCAGCGGCTTCAGGCCCAGCGCCTTGGCGCGCCCGCCCTCGGCCAGCACCACGGCGGCCGCGCCGTCGTTGATGCCTGAGGCATTGCCGGCGGTCACGAGGCCGTCCTTCTTGAACGCGGGCTTCATCTTCGCGAGCGTCTCGGCGGTGGTGTCGGCACGCACATGCTCGTCGGTGTCGAACAGCACGACGCCCTTGCGCGTCTTCACCTCGACCGGAACGATCTGTTCCTTGAAGCGCCCGGCAGCGATGGCTGCCGCCGCACGCTGCTGGCTGGCCACGGCCAGTTCGTCCATCTGCTCGCGCGTGATGCCGTAGCGCGCCGCCACGTTCTCGGCCGTGATGCCCATGTGGATCTTCTCCCACGGGTCGTGCAGGATGCCGAGCATGTAGTCGACCAGCACCGCATCGCCCATGCGCGCGCCGTAGCGCGCCGAGGTGTCGAAGTACGGGCCGCGGCTCATCGATTCCGAGCCGCCGCCGATGGCGATGTCGCAATCGCCCAGCGCAATGGCCTGGGCCGCCGACACGATGGCCTGCAGGCCCGAACCGCAGAGGCGGTTGACGTTGAAGGCCGGCGTCTCGATCGGGCAGCCCGCGTCGATGGCGGCCACGCGGCTCAGGTACGCGTCCTTCACGTCGGTGGGAATCACGTTGCCCATGACCACGTGGCCGATGGCATCGGCGGCCACGCCGCTGCGTTCGATGGCGGCCTTGACGGCGGTGGTGGCCAGTTGCGTGTTGGGCACGTCCTTCAGCGCGCCGCCGAAGGTGCCGATGGCGGTGCGGGCGGTGCCGACCACGAAGATGTCGCGCGTTGTCATGGTGTGGTTCTCCTGGATTGAAAAATGGATTCGATGGCCGCTCACCTGGCCTTCGCCGCCGCGGGCTTGCGGCGCGCCGCGGCGGGGCGATGCAGCACGCCATTCAACAGCAGATCGATGCCCTGGTCGGCAATCTGGTCGGGCGTGAGCTCGCCATCGGGGCGGTACCAGCGGCCGATCCAGCTCAGCGCGCCGGCCAGCATGAAGGCGGCCATCTTGGGATCGCAGGGCGCGATCGAGCCTTCGGCGACGCCGTCTTCGATGAGCCGGCGAAACTGCCCGTCAATGCCGGCCTTGAGGCGGCGCAGTTCCTTCTTGAGCGGAGCGGGCAGCGGGTCTTCGCCGATGCGGATCACGCACATGCCGAAGTCCTGCGTGACCACGCCCGAATAGATGCGCATGCAGGCCTTGAGCTGGTCGATGGCGCTGCCACCCGCGGCACGCACCTCGCCGATGCCGGCCTGCATCAGGTCGAGAGCGGTCTTCACGCACTCCAGCAGGATCTGGTCCTTGCTCTCGACGTAGTAGTAGAGCGTGGGCTTGCTGACGTTGAGCCGCTCGGCGATGTCGTCGAGCGACGTGGCATGGAAGCCGCGCTCGTTGAAAAGCTGGGCCGCCGTCTGCAGCACGGCGTTGCGCTTGACCTCGCGCTGCTGCGCGCGCTTGCCGGCGGGTGCCCAGGGAGAAAGCGCTGCGGGGGACGCGGAGGGAGAGGATGCGACGAGGGCAGGACGGGCCATGGGGTTTGTGCGGGCGGGGAAAGTCCTGATGCCGCGGCCTGCGGCGAACCGTGACATTACCCACCAGTAGGAATTTTACGGGCCAGTAGCTTTTTTGGTCCTGGACACAAACCCTGACGCTAGCGCCTCCTCCTTAGCCATGCCTGACGAGCCCCACCGGGACGACTTCTGCGCCCCTGCCGCATCCGTGCTCCAGGTCGACGCGCTGACGCTCGCGTTCGGTGGCGTCAAGGCGCTGACGAACGTGGGTTTCGGCGTGGCGCCCGGCTCGATCACCGCGGTGATCGGTCCCAATGGTGCGGGCAAGACATCACTGTTCAACACGATCTCGGGCTTCTACAAGCCCGCGCAGGGCCGCGTGCTGTTCGAGGGCGAGGACATCACGCGCCTGCCCGCGCCGAAGCGCGCCGCGCTGGGCCTGGCGCGCAGCTTCCAGAACATCGCGCTGTTCCGCGGCATGACGGTGCTCGACAACATCAAGCTCGGCCGCCACACGCATCTGAAGACCAATGTGTTCGACGCGCTGTTCTACCTGGGCCGTGCGCGCCGCGAAGAAGCCGAGCTGCGGCGCGACGTGGAAGAACGCATCATCGATTTCCTCGAGATCGACCACATCCGCCACGCCTCGGTGGCCGCCCTGCCCTACGGCCTGCAGAAGCGCGTGGAAATGGCGCGCGCGCTGGCCATGCAGCCCAAGGTGCTGATGCTCGACGAACCCGTGGCCGGCATGAACCGCGAGGAAACCGAGGACATGGCGCGCTTCATTCTCGACGTGCGGCGCGAATGGGGCATCACGGTGCTGATGGTGGAACACGACATGGGCATGGTGATGGACCTGTCAGACCATGTCGTGGTGCTCAACTTCGGCCAGGTGATCGCGCAGGGCACGCCGACGCAGGTGCAGGCCGACCCCGAGGTGATCCGCGCCTACCTCGGCGCGGGCGACGTCGGCGAGCTGCGGCGGCGGCTGCGCGGCGAATCCATGGCAGGAGCAGCCTGATGGATTGGGCCTACCTGTTCGAGATTGCGCTCACCGGCATTGCCGGCGGCGGGATCTATGCATTGGCCGCGCTGGCCTTCGTGCTGGTCTACAAGGCCACGCGCGTGGTCAACATCGCCATCGGCGAGATGCTGATGGCCGGCGCCTACCTGTTCTTCACCTTTGCTGCGAGCTTTTCGCTGCCGATCTGGCTTGCGGCGCTGGGCTCGGTGATCGGCACCGGCCTGCTGGGCGCGGTGATCGAGCGCACGATGATCCGGCCATTGCTGGGCGAGCCGCCGATCTCGGTGTTCATGGTGACGGTCGGCCTTGCATCGATCCTCGTCGGGCTGGTCGAGATCATCTGGACCGCAGACCAGCGCCGGCTGCCCGAATTCCTGCCGAACGCGCCGGTGATGATCGGCGACGCATTCCTCGCGCCGAAGATCGCCTACGGCGCGTCGATTGCGGTCGTGCTGATCGGCATGGTGCTGCTGCTGTTCCGATTCTGGCGTGGCGGCGTGGCGCTGCGGGCCACCGCCTCCGACCAGGCGGCGGCCTATTCGATGGGCATCAACGTGCCGCGCGTGTTCTCGCTCGCGTGGGTGGCCTCGGCCATGATCGCGGCGGTGGCCGGCGTCATCGTCGGCGCCATCGGCGGCATCTCGTCGTCGATGGGGGTATTCGGGCTGTCGGTGCTGGTGGTGGTGATCGTCGGCGGGCTCGACAGCGTGCTGGGTGCGCTGGTCGGCGGCCTCTTCATCGGGCTGGTCGAGGCCCTCGCGGGGGCCTATCTCGGCGGCGAGTACAAGCTGCTTGCGACCTTCATCGTGCTGGTGCTCGTGCTGATGGTGCGGCCCTACGGCCTCTTCGGCACACACGAAATCGAGAGGCTCTAGCCATGCGCATCGGCACCCTCAAGCAAAGCTACACAGCCGACGCAGCGCTGTTCGACTCGCGCACCCAGAAGGTGTGGCTTGTGGTCGGCGCCGCGCTGCTCGTGCTGTTCCCATTCATCGCCAGCGACTACTGGCTCTACCTGGCGTGCCTGGTCGCCATCAACGTGGCGAGCGCGACGGGCCTCAACATCCTTACCGGCTACACGGGTCTGGTGAGCCTGGGGCAGGCAGCGTTCATGGGACTGGGCGCATACACCGTCGCGATCATGCAGACGCGGCTCGGCACGCCCTTCCTGCTCAACATCGCCGCGGGCGGCATCGTCGCCATGCTCGGCGGACTGGTCGTCGGCATCCCCTCGCTGCGCGTGAAGGGCCTGTACCTCGCCATCGCCACCATCGCCGCGTCGTTCATCGCGCACTTCCTGTTCGCCAACCTCAAGCTCACGGGCGGCACTTCGGGCCTCTCGCTGCCGCCGGCGCAGTTCTTCGGACTGCCGCTGGATACCTCGTTCCGGCTCTACTGGGTGATCGTGCCCGTGATGCTGCTGATGGTGCTCGGCGCGGCCAACCTGTTCCGAACGCGCGTGGGCCGGGCCTTCATCGCGATCCGCGACCGCGACATCTCGGCCGAGGTGCTGGGCATTCCGCTGCTGCGCTACAAGCTGCTGTCGTTCGGGCTCTCGTCGTTCTATGCGGGCGTGGCGGGTGGCCTCTGGGCCTACTTCTTCCGCGTGGTCACGCCGGAGAGCTTTCCGCTCCTGATGTCGATCTTCTTCCTGGCCGCGATCATCGTCGGCGGCATGGGCACGATCCTCGGCGGCATCTTCGGCGCGGTGTTCATGACCATGGTGCCCGAGCTGCTCAAGCTGGTGGTCGACCTGCTGCCAGGCGGCGTCGAGATGACCGTATTCCTGTCGCCCGTGCGCACCGTCGTGTTCGGGCTGCTGATCGTCGGATTTCTGGTGTTCGAGCCGCACGGGCTCGCAGAAGTGTGGCGGCGCATCCGCCGCTTCTTCCATCTATGGCCGTTTCGCAACTAGAACCAGGAGACAAGCATGCCCAAGACACCGAAGCTTTCCCACCATCGCCGCGCTTTGCTGATCGCGGCCGGCCTTGCGGTCACTGCCGTGCCGCTCGCGAACGCACAGGGCAACGAGGACATCGTCATCGGCGGCTCGATCCCGATGACCGGCGTGTTCGCCTTCGCAGGCGTCGGCATCAACGCCGGCATCGCCGACTACGTGAAGATCGTCAACGACGCGGGCGGCATCAAGGGGCGCAAGCTGCGCTATGTGCCGGAAGACACGGGCTACAAGGTCGATGTGTCGGTGGCTGCCTTCAAGAAGATCACGAGCCAGAACAAGGTCAACCTCTACTACGGCGACTCGACCGGCTTCTCCAAGACCATCAACCCCGAGCTCGAACGCAACGGCCAGATCCTCATGGCCGGCGCTTCGTTTGCCACCGAACTCAACGACTCGGCCAAGTACCCGAACCAGTTCCTGGTCGGTCCCGACTACACCGAGCAGATCGGCATCCTGCTGCGCCACATCGCCAAGGAAAAGCCGGGTGCAAAGGTGGCCTTCGTGTATTCCGATTCCGAATTCGGCCGCGATCCGATCGAAGCCAGCGAAGCCGCCGCCAAGAAGCTGGGCCTCACCGTGCCGGTCAAGCTCATGACGCCGCCGGGCAGCGTGGACGTGTCGACCGAAGTCATCAAGCTGCGCCGCGCTGCGCCCGACTACACCATCTTCCACGGCTACATCCTCGCGCCCATTCCGGAGTTCGTGCAGCAGGGCAAGCAGATGGGCATGACCAGCAAGTGGATGGGCACCTTCTGGACCATGGACAGCTCCACCGTCATGAAGATGGGCGAAGGCGCCGACGGCTTCATGGGCGTGATGCCCTACCGCTACTACTACGACACCTCGGCCAAGGCGCCGATGCTCGACAAGATCCGCGCGCTGCGTCCCGAGTACCAGAGCACGGCCTACACGCAGGGCTTTCTCACCGCGATGCTGTTCACCGAAGCAGTCAGGCGCACGCTGGATGCGGGCAAGCCGCTGGACGGCAAGAACCTGAAGGCCTCGCTCAACACCATCAAGGACTTCGACACGGGCGGGCTCATCGGCATGCCGATCACGGTCAAGGGCAACTCGATTCCGGTGGGCCGCGTCTACAAGGCCGACATGAAGGCGCAGAAGATGGTGCCGGCATCGGACTGGATCTCGCTGAACTGATGGACGCGCGCGCGGCACCCGACCTCGTGCTCGAGGTCAACAACCTCGAGGTGGTCTACAACAAGGTCGTGCAGGTGTTGCGCGGCCTGTCGCTGGCCGTGCCGCGCGGGCAGATCGTGGCGCTGCTGGGCAGCAACGGCGCGGGCAAGTCGACCACGCTGAAGGCGGTGTCGGGTCTGCTCGCGCTGGAGGACGGGGAAGTCGAGGCAGGCCGCATCGTCTTCGATGGCGCGCCGACCGCGCAGCTGGCGCCGCAGCAGCTCGTGCGGCGCGGACTGAGCCATGTGATGGAGGGCCGGCGCGTGTTCGAGGACCTGACGGTCGAGGAGAACCTGGTCGCCGCGACCTATGCGCTCACCGGGCGTGATGGCCCCGCGCCGCCGCGCAATTTCGACGACGTCTACGCGTACTTCCCCCGCCTGCACGAGCGCCGCAAGGGCCTCGCGGGCTATCTCTCGGGCGGCGAGCAGCAGATGCTGGCCATCGGCCGCGCGCTGGTCGCGCAGCCCAAGCTCATCCTGCTCGACGAACCCTCCCTGGGCCTCTCGCCCAGGCTGGTGGAAGACATCTTCACGATCATCGCGCGCATCAACGCCGAGCGCGGGACCTCGATGCTGCTGGTGGAGCAGAACGCGAGCGTGGCACTGGCCATCGCCCATACCGGCTACATCATGGAAAGCGGCAAGGTCGTGATCGACGGCAGCGCCGAGCGGCTCGCGGCCGACCCCGACGTGCGCGAGTTTTACCTGGGCGTGGGCGGCAGCGGCGAGTCGCGCAGCTTTCGCGCGCTCAAGCACTACAAGCGCCGCAAGCGCTGGCTCTCATGAGCGCAGCGCTGGGCCGCCCGCAGGCAAGCTCGCTCCCGCTCGGCGAGAAGGCGCGCAGCGCCAAGGGCGCACCAATGACCGATGCTGCGCTTCCCTCGCTGACATTGCCGCAGATGCTGCGCGAGCAGGCGCGCCGGCAGCCGCAGCGCATTGCCATCCGCCAGAAAGATTTCGGCATCTGGCATCCGCTGGACTGGGCCGGCTACCTGCGCCGCGCTTCCCGCTTCGGTCTCGGCCTGCATGCGATGGGCCTGGCGCCCGACGGGCACCTCGGCGTGATCTCGGAGAATCGTGTCGAGTGGCTGCTCGCGCAGATGGGCGCCGGCCTGATCGGCGCCGTGACCGTCGGCGTCTACCCGACCAGCCCGAGCAACGAAGTGGCCTACGTGCTCGGCCATGCAGACATCGAGGTGATCGTCTGCGAAGACCAGGAGCAGACCGACAAGGTGCTCGAGGCCATCGGCCAGCTGCCGCGCCTGCGCAAGATCGTCGTGATCGAGACCAAGGGCCTGGCGAGCTATCCGCCCGAAGTGCGCGGACTCATCGCGACCTTTGCCGAAGTGGAACAGGCCGGCGCCGAGGTGCACGCACGCGAGGGCGACGCGCTGATCGAAGCCGCCCTGCAACGCCAGACGCCCGCCGACATCGGCCTGATGATCTACACCTCGGGTTCCACCGGCAAGCCCAAGGGCGCGATGATCTCGTACCGCAACATCCGCGGCGTGGTGCCCGGCATCGTCGAGCGGCTGGCGCTCGACGGCGACACCACGCATCTTTCGTACCTGCCGCTGTGCCACGTGGCCGAGCAGATGCTCACGGCCTTCGTGCCGGTCTACCTGGGCTCGCAGGTGAGCTTCGGCGAATCGATCCGCACCGTGCAGGAAGACCTGCGCGAAGTGGCGCCCACCATGTTCCTTGGCGTGCCGCGCATCTGGGAGAAGCTGCACGCGGGCATCAGCATCAAGATGCAGGAGGCGGGCCGGCTGCAGCGCGCGCTGTTCCGCCGCGCGCTCGCGGCCTGCGCGCCGCTGGCCGAGAAGCCGCGCAGCGCCTGGACACTGGCCGAGCGCGGCCGTTTCTCCCTGTACTACTGGACGGTGCTGCGCGCGCTGCAGAACTTCATCGGCCTGCGGCGCGCGCGCGTCGCGCTCACCGGCGCGGCGCCGATTCCGGCCGACGTGGTGCGCTTCTTCCGCACGCTGGGCGTGCCGCTGGTGGAGGTGTACGGCCTCACCGAATCGACCGGCATGATCGCCGGCCACCGCAGCGATGCCGTGAGGATCGGCACGGTCGGCCCGCCGACGCTGGGCACCGAGTACCGCATCGGCGAAGCGGGCGAACTGCTGGTGCGCGGCGAGATGGTGTTCGAGGGGTACTACAAGAACCCCGAGGCCACGGCCGCGTCGATCCGCGAAGGCTGGCTCTACACCGGCGACGTGGTGCGCGAAGAGGATGGCCAGCTGCGCATCATCGACCGCCTGAAGGACATCATGATCACGGCCGGCGGCAAGAACCTCACGCCCTCGGAGATCGAGAACACCATGAAGGGCAGTCCCTTCATCAAGGAATGCATCGTGGTGGCGGACGGACGCAAGTTCGTCGGCGCGCTGCTGCAGATCGACTACGAAACGGTGGGCAAGTGGGCTGAGGCCGAGCGCATTCCGTTCACGCACTTCCGCTCTCTGGTGGAAGAGCCGCGGGTGCGCGCGCTGATCGAATCGGAAATTTCACGCGGCAACGACAGGCTCGCGCAGGTGTCGCAGATCCGGCGTTTTCACCTGCTCACAAAAGAGTTGGACCACGACGACGGCGAAGTCACCGCAACCATGAAGGTGCGGCGCTCCAGCATCTACAAGGCTTACGCCGAAGAGATCGAGGCGCTGTACCGCGCCTGACCCGCAGCGCGTTTTACTCGCCGCGCGCAGGCCGGGCCCGCACGTCGGTCACGTCGCCTGCGGGGCGCAGCGACAGCGGGCTGCGCACCGACTCGCCGCGCGCACGCGCATTGGCCACATCGGCGGCGCTAGGCCCGGCCGGCTGTGCCGCATTGCGAAAACGCTCGAAGCCCGAACGCGGGTTGAAGCGCCCGCCCATCGAGGCCATCCAGGGCGTCACGGGCTTGCCCGTGATCCGCCCCCAGGCGTAGCGAACGCCCCACACGGCCGCCAGCAACATGACCGCCACCGCCAGGCTGGCCGCGAAGACCAGCCCCAGGAGCAGAAGAATGACGCGAAAAATGAAGTTCATCATCCGACTTTAGGCCGCAACGGCCTCCGATGGTTCCCCGGCCCTGGTGAACGAGAACTGGCCGGGGGTCCGGATCGGGTCGGTATTCACCTCGATGGTGTCCTTCGGCCCGAAGCTGCCGTCGAGCAGCAGCTTCGAGAGCGGATTCTCGATGCGCTGCTGGATCGCGCGCTTGAGCGGCCGCGCGCCGAACACCGGGTCGAAGCCGACCTTGGCAATCTCGGCCAGCGCCGCGGGCGACACTTCCAGGCCCAGGTCCATCTTCGCAAGGCGCGCCTGCAGCACCTTGAGCTGGATCGCGGCAATCGATTCGATGTTCTTCGCATCGAGCGCATGGAACACCACGGTCTCGTCGATGCGGTTCAGGAACTCGGGGCGGAAGTAGTTCTTGAGCTCGTCCCACACCGCTTCCTTAATCTCCTCGGCGGGCCGGCCCACCATCGACTGGATGATCGGCGAGCCGATGTTGCTGGTCATCACGATCACGGTGTTCTTGAAGTCCACGGTGCGGCCCTGGCCATCCGTGAGGCGGCCATCGTCGAGCACCTGCAGCAGTACGTTGAACACGTCGTGGTGGGCCTTCTCGACCTCGTCGAGCAGCACCACGCTGTAGGGCTTGCGGCGCACGGCTTCGGTCAGGTAGCCGCCCTCCTCGTAGCCCACGTAGCCCGGCGGCGCGCCGATCAGGCGGGCGACCGAGTGCTTCTCCATGAACTCGCTCATGTCGATGCGGATCAGGTGGTCTTCGCTGTCGAACAGGAAACCCGCGAGCGCCTTGCACAGCTCGGTCTTGCCCACGCCCGTCGGGCCGAGGAACAGGAACGAGCCGGTCGGGCGGTTCGGATCACTCAGGCCCGAGCGCGAGCGGCGGATCGCATTGGCGACCGCGCCGATGGCCTCGTCCTGGCCCACGACGCGCTCGTGCAGCTTGTCTTCCATCACCAGCAGCTTGTCGCGCTCGCCCTGCATCAGCTTGGCGACCGGAATGCCGGTGGCGCGCGCCACGACCTCGGCAATTTCCTCGGAGCCCACTTGCGTGCGCAGCAGCGTGGGCGCGCTGGACTTGCCCTTGCTCGCCTCGCTTTCCTCGGCCTCGCGCAGGCGCTTCTCCAGCGCCGGCAGCTGGCCGTACTGCAGCTCGGCGAGCTTGTTGAAGTCGCCCTTGCGCTTCCACTCCTCGATCTCGAACTTGATCTTGTCGATGTCCTCGCGGATCTTCGCGCTGCCCTGCGCCTGCGCCTTCTCGGCCTGCCAGATCTCGTCGTAGTCGGCGATCTCCTTCTGCAGGCGCCCGATCTCGTCCTCGATCAGGCCGAAGCGCTTCTGCGAGGCTTCGTCCTTTTCGCGGCGCACGGCTTCGCGCTCGA
>Ga0209051_1000664_pt1 | contig 38581 bp, 42 predicted proteins | sample AraplaCvi_mMS_r2_2_FD_184286 | JGI IMG/M metagenome (GOLD analysis project Ga0209051, IMG submission 184286) | Arabidopsis root microbial communities from North Carolina, USA - plate scrape MF_Cvi_mMS_r2 (SPAdes) (version 2) | ecosystem: Host-associated > Plants > Roots > Endosphere | place...
CAAAAGGGGATGCTGTATTGCGCGGCCTCGTTCGATTGCGGTTCGCTCTGGTTGGGAAGCGTCAACGCCCGATCGAAGGTTTCGACGACGATGCTTTCGATCTCACTGTCGCAGACCTGCATCAGGGCCTTGAGGATGAGGGCACCGTCAATTGCGGCATGAGCCCACCGACAGCAGCTGTAGATCTTGAAGTAGGCCTGCTCAATCGCCCACTCGCGTCCAAAGTTTTCAATGAGCGCGGCACGATCGTAAGCAACAGGATCGTCGAGAAGATCCAATGGCCCTCTGTGGCCGCTAGCCGCCAGAGCAACGGCCTGGAGACCATTTGCCGTAGCCCAGGGGATCCCTTCCTTGACGGTGTGGCCAAGCCTTGTCCAGCCGGTCGCGGCCTGAGATGTCGACGTCTGCCCGGCGATCGCCATCGCATGCGCAATGACTGGCGTGGAATGGCCGGCTAGCCATCCTGCAGCCGCTGCGACGCCAAGGCCACACCATAGCCCGCTGTCGGTCGTGCGCAAGTTTGCGATGTCACGAGCGGCCGAGGCCCTGACGGCGACCTCGTAGCCGAGCACGATGGCCGTCAACAGCTGTGCCGGACTGGCATTGGTCGTTTGGGCGACCGCCAGGACGGCCGGAATGATTGCAGCCGCCGGATGTCCGGATGCCCCTCGATGACCATCATCGAGATCCAGGGCCGCAGCATAGGTCGCATTCACGAAAGCGGCGCCCGCTGGCGGCAGTTTCGTCGTGGAAAACCAGACGGAAGAGGCTCCGCTGCCCCAGATGGTAGGGGCGGCAGCATGGGAGGCATTGCCGCCGGCCGTCGCGGAACCCGCTGCCGAAACACCCAAGGTGTCCAGGAGGGTTCTGCGGGCGGCGTCAAGAGCATGTTCGGGCACATCCGTTGCCGCCCTGCAGGAATTTGCCAACGCCATAAGGGCGTAGGTCGCCCCAAAAGCTCCAATACTCTTCAAAGTAGTACTCAAGTTTCGAACATCCCCAGAAAGAACAAGTTGAAGGTGGATAGTAACACGCGTTGACATCCATAATGTGGATGAATAGCCTGTCAACAACAAATGCGGGAGTGAGGTTCGAAATGGCCAGAAAGCAGGATTCCAGGCCGGCAAGGTTGGCACTAGCCGTGGCTGCGCCAGTCAACATCACGGTTGACAAGCGCTCGTTATCAGCAAGGCGTGGCGAGAGCGTTCTGACCGCACTTCGCTTGGAGATTGGCTACGTGCGCAACTCCGAGTTCTCGAAAGAAAGGCGCGGGGGTTTCTGCATGATGGGCGCCTGCCAGGACTGCTGGATCTGGCAAGCGGACGGTCGTCGATTGCGGGCCTGTACGACCCGCGTCGAAGAGGGGATGCAGCTGATGACAACACGGGAGGTCCTGTCATGACAGCGCCCATCGTGATCATAGGCGCCGGTCCCGCGGGCATCGCGGCAGCTGGCGTGCTCGTTGAGGCCGGTGTCAAACCAGTACTCATTGATGAGGCGCCTGAATTTGGCGGGCAGGTCTTTCGGCAACCGCAACCGGAGCTGACGCGACCGACAAGGCAGCTCTATGGGTTTGATACCGCAAGAGCTCTTGCAAATTTCAACGCAGTCGCGTCGCTGAGGAGCGACATTGACTACCGTCCGAACACCCAGGTCTGGGGCGCGGCCGTTGGGATGCTCCACGTCGTCAATGCCGGCAAGGCTTCCGTGCAACCATGGTCGAGCCTCGTCATCGCATCGGGGGCGATGGATCGCATCTTTCCGGTTAAGGGCTGGACTGCTCCCGGAGTTTACAGTCTCGGCGGCGCTCAGGTCGCCCTAAAGGCGGATGCTTCCCTCGTTGGCCGCCGCGTCCTGTTTGCGGGTACTGGTCCGCTACTCTATCTCGTCGCCTACCAGTATGCCTTGGCAGGCGCGTGTGTAGTTGCCGTTCTCGAGACGGGCAGACCGAATCGTGCCTGGCGCCATCTCCCAGCACTGGCGAGCGGCAAGGCCATGTTCGTCAGAGGTCTCTACTACATGGCTGCACTGCGCGCCCGCGGCGTTGCCATTCATCAAGGCGCCGAACCCGTCGAAGTGATCTGTGGCGCTGATGAAAAAGTCGCCGGATTGGTTTTCAGGCACCGCCGGCGCGAGACGATCCTGGCCTGCGATGCGCTGGCGATCGGGCATGGTTTGAAAGCCGAGTCTCAAATTGCGGACCTGCTCGGCGCTGAATTCGATTTCGACGCGGGACAAAGGCAATGGCTGCCACGCGCAGATCCAGACGGGCGCTCGACGATATCGAACGTCTATCTTGCCGGCGATGGAATGTCGGTTCGAGGCAGCGGGGTTGCGGAATTAACGGGAAGAATTGCTGCCTCTGCCTTGCTCGCCGACGCTGGATATGGTGCCCACCCGCGCTTGCGCCGGGACCGTCGACTTGTGGAGAGATCGGCGCGATTCAGGAGGGCACTGGACAAGGTCTTTGCGTATCCGCACGTGAAGGCTTCAGAAATTCCCGACGAGGTTACGGTATGCCGGTGCGAAGAGTTGACGGCCGGCACGATACGGCAGGCGGTGGTTGCTTCAGGCGAAACTGAGATCAATCGGATCAAGGCTTTTTGCCGCGTTGGTATGGGACGCTGTCAGGGCCGTATCTGCGGACCGGTGACCGCCGATCTCATTGCGGCAACCGCTGGTGTGCCGGTCGAGTCTGTTGGACGTCTGCGTGCTCAGGCTCCGGTCAAACCAGTCTCGCTGGGCGAGCTCGCAGAGGGAATATCATGAGCAGCCTCTACGATATCGCCATCATCGGCGGCGGCCTTGCCGGATGCTCCACTGCGCTTCACGCGGCCTTGAAAGGCGCATCCGTTGTTCTGCTGGAGCGCGGGCGCTGCGGCGCCCAGGCAAGCGGTGTGAACTATGGTGGGGTGCGTCAACAGGGACGCCATCCGGCAGAACTCCCTCTGGCGCGGCGCAGCCGCGCTATCTGGGGCAACCTGAAACAACTGGTTGGCACCGGCTGTGAGTTCTCGGTGACCGGCCATTTGAAACTGGCCCGCAATGACATGGATATGATGGAGCTGATCGCACATCAGCGGACACTTGCGGAGCACGATATCGATGCTGCAATTCTCGACGGAAGCGATCTGAAGCGCCGCTTCCCTTATCTTGCCGGGCATTACGCGGGTGCGTCCTTGTGTGGCGAGGACGGGCAGGCAAATCCACGCCTTGTCGCGCCTGCCTTTGCGCGCGCCGCCCGGGCTTGGGGCGCACACATTCGCGAAGGGACCGCCGTCAGGTCCGCGGCCACCTGTCCGGAAGGATTTGTATTACATCTCGAAAACGATCCGGTTCCTGTCAAGGCGCGGCGCCTCGTTAACACGGCGGGGGCTTGGGGTTCGGCATTCGCCGCGCAATTCGACGATCATGTCGAAGAGGGCGTCATAGCGCCGAACATGTGCGTGACAGAACCCATCGCACCTTTGATCGGACCGAATCTCGGAATCTGCGGAGGCGGCATTTACATCCGTCAGGCAGCCCATGGCAGCGTCATCTTCGGGGCAGGTCTCGGCTCTGCCGATCGGGATTTGCAACGAGCCCGACCTCTGGCTGCCGTGACAATGGAAGCTGCTGCCGAGGCGATCGCCATGGTGCCTCAGCTCGCCAATGTTCTCCTAGTCCGCAGCTGGACCGGCATCGAGGGACGCATGCCAGACGGCCTCCCGATTGTAGGGGAAAGTCCGAACGTGAGCGGTCTTTTTCATGCCTTTGGCTTTTCCGGTCATGGTTTCCAGCTGGGGCCAGCCGTGGGCGCAGTCCTTTGCGAACTTTGTCTTGATGGTCACTCGCCGACTTCGATTGCCGGCCTGTCCATGACACGATTCCAGCCGGCACTCACGCCGGCGGAACAACCCTGAAAGAGGAAAAGAAAGGGGAACAGACGTGCGATATTCTTTCGTTCAACTGCTAGGAGGAGCGCTTGCGTTGACTGCAAGCCTTCAATGGAGCTCTGCGTTTGCCGCCGAGCCGGTTTATCACCTTGCCGAACCAGGCGTTCTTTCTGTCGCCATCACTGGTGATATGCCGGGGCTCGTGGCGCGTGACGGAAAACTTGCCGGCTATGACGGCGACATCCTGCAAATGGCTGCGGAAAAGCTCGGTTTGACGATCAGGCCAGTTCCGATGGAGTGGTCAGGAGCGATTGCCGCGGTGCAGACAGGTCGCGTGGATGTCATCGGGGGCAATGTCGCGTGGACAAAGCAGCGCGCCGATACACTGTCGATGAGCGACCCCACCGGCTATTTCCAGAATGGTATCACCTCCAGGAAGGACGCTGGGTGGCATAGCCTCAAGGATCTGGAAAACCGCAAGGTCGGGTCGATGACAGGATTTTCCTTCCTGCCGGAGCTCAGGAAGATCAAGGGGCTGGAGCTATCGCTTTACGACAGCACTGATGCTGCGCTGCGCGACCTCCTGGCTGGTCGCGTCGAAGCGTTGGTCGGAGACCCACCGGTCATCGATTATGCGCTGTCGAAGAACCCCGATTGGGGTCTGGTCAACCTGGCCTTCACCGATAACAACCCTGACTTCCCACTACTGACCGGTCTCGGGCGTCAATATGTGTTCGGCCTATCCAAGGAAAATGCAGACCTGGCAGCGGCCTTGAGCAAGGAGATCCGCGGCTTATGGGCCTCATGCCAGATCAAGTCGATCGGCAAGCTCTACGGCAATATCAGCGAGGCAAACTACACACCGTCTGCGGAGAATTTCAGAGCGGGCGTCGACCGACCTGCCGATTGGAAACCACCGGTTTGTAACCATTGAACATCAGCGGCCGGTGAAACGGCCGCTCTTCACAGAAAAGGAGGCCACGATGGCCGCCGACGTTCTTCTTGAGGTTAAAGACCTCGGAAAGTCATTTGGACCGTTGAGGGTTCTCAACGGCATCTCTTTCAGTCTGCGCCGCGGCGAGCGCATTGCGTTGATCGGTCCCAGTGGTTCCGGCAAATCAACCTGCTTGAGAGCGATTAATTTTCTCGAGCCGCCGAGCGAAGGCGAAATTCGCCTGGAAGGGACACTGATCGGTCGTCGCAGGAACGGGCGTTTGATGAGTGAACGTGAGATGGCGCCGCAACGAGCGGACATAGGCATGGTGTTCCAGCACTTCCACCTCTGGCCACATTTGTCAGTTCGCGCCAACGTGGCACTGCAGCCGACAAAAGTAAGGGGGTTGAAGCATCGAGAGGCGGACAAGCTTGCTGGCGAACTTCTCGCGAAAGTCCATCTCTCGCAGAAGGCCGATGATATGCCGCATCGGCTTTCTGGAGGACAGCAGCAGCGTGTTGCGATCGCCCGCGCGCTCGCCCAGCAGCCGAAGTTGCTGCTTTTTGATGAGCCGACGTCCGCGCTCGACCCGGAGCTGGTGGGAGAGGTTCTGACGGTAATAAAGGAACTCGCGCAAGAAGGACGGGCGATGGTGCTCGTCACGCACGAAATTGCGTTCGCGCGCGAGGTTGCCGATCGCATCATCTTCATGGACGGCGGCCGTATCATTGAGGAAGGTCCGGCCAAGACGGTTCTGGATGGCCCGCAAACGCCCCGCCTGAAGCAGTTTCTTGCGAGCCTGCAGCTTGGGGGACGGGACCATGGATGACACGTTTGCCGGCACGCTTGCAGGAGCACTCGTTTCAGGTGCGGCAGTGACTATCGAGGTGACCGCTGGGTCGCTCATCGTGGCTCTCATCATCGGCATCGCCCTGGCAACCAGTGAATTTCTGTCAGACAACAGCCTACTGCGGATCGCCATCCGTTTCTATGTCGAGAGCCTGCGCAACATTCCGAGCCTGACCTTCCTCTTTCTTCTCTACTTCGGTCTGGCGTCGCTCGGGTTCAGGCTGTCCTCAATCGCAGCGGGCGTCGCCGGATTGGGCATGATCGGCGGTGCTATCTGCGTCGATATCTTCCGCTCGGGACTTCAATCCGTCCCGGTCGGGCAAAGCGAGGCAGCGGCGTCAATCGGCCTCACGCCGTTTGCTGCATTCCGGCTGATCGTGGTCCCGCAGGGGCTGAGACTGGCGCTCCCTTCCATTGGAAACTACGCGGTCTCGCTTGTCAAAGATACGTCCCTGGTCGCAGCCATCGCCGCGCCCGAGATCCTCTTCAATGCAAGACAGCTCGTAAACGAAACCTTCGAGACGACACTGATCTACGGCGGCGCTGCCGCGGTCTATTTGATCCTGACCAGCGTCGTTGCGCGGTCCGTCGCCCTGATCGAGCAGAAACTGGAGATTAGATGATGTTCATCGAGATCATTTCCAACAACCTCGCTGACTGGGGTCCGCGTCTCCTCAAGGGGCTTCACCTTACTCTTTCATTGACCGCAGGAGGGTTCTGTCTCGCTTCCATCATCGCCCTGCTGATCGAGTACCTGCGCTCGCGGCGCGCAGTTATCCCTCGACTGGTCGCACGCCTCTACATCTCGATTGCCCGCGGTGTCCCGATTCTGGTGATCCTCTACCTGGTCTATTTCGCCCTCCCGGAGGCAGGCGTCACATTGTCGGCGTTCATGGCCGGCACGGTCGGCCTTGGGGTGGTCTACGCAGCTTATCTTGCAGAGGTCTTTCGTGCCGGTCTCGGTGCAATTCCAGCTGGTCAACGAGAAGCAGCGCTTGCAGCTGGTCTGACGCCGCTTGCAGCCTTCAGAATTATTCTTCTGCCGCAGGCCGTCCGGCAGACGATGGCACCATTGTTGATCAATCTCGTCTCTCTCATGAAAGACAGTTCGATCTGTGCCCTGATATCTGTTCCCGAACTCACCTTGGTGTCACGGGAGCTGATGTCGGAGAGCTTTCTGCCGCTGCATGTCTTTGCGCTGACGGCACTACTCTATTTCGGCCTTGCATGGCCGGCGTCGATTGCCGCTCGCTTTATCGAGCATCGGTTACAGGAACACACGCCGCGTCGGACCAACCGCCGCGCCCTCCCAAACGTCGTCGCAGCCTCTCCGTAGGCCGCGGCTGGACGTAAAAATTCCCCGAAATCAAAGGTTCAAGAGCATTCAGGAGTGCAGATGAAAAAGCTGATCAATCGTCCCGAAGAGGCTGTCCGACAGGCGCTGGAAGGCGTCGTTGCATTATCGCCAGGCACCGGTCTTCTTTCCGATGAGAATATCGTCATTCAATCGGGCTTGCCAGATGCCGCAGCCCGTCCCGTTGCTGTCATCTCCGGCGGCGGAAGCGGGCATGAACCGGCGCATGCAGGCTACGTGGGCAGATCTATGCTGGCTGCTGCGGTAGCTGGCGACATCTTCACATCGCCGAGTTCCGACGCGATATTGTCTGCCATCCGGGCGGTCAGTGGACCTGCGGGCGCCGTGTTGGTTGTCAAGAATTACACCGGAGACAGACTGAACTTCGGGCTTGCAGCCGAGATAGCAAGGGCAGAGGGCATTCCGGTCGAAATTGTTGTTGTCGCTGACGATGCTGCCCTGCGCGATACGGTGGCTCCCAACAGACGGCGCGGCCTCGCTGGCACAATTCTCGTCCACAAGCTGGCAGGAGCCGCGGCGGCCCAGGGGAATTGCCTCCCTGACGTCGCCGCAATCGCACGCAGTGCAGCTCAGCGCGTTTCTTCGATGGGCATATCGCTCGGAACCTGCATTCTTCCTTCTGTCGGGAAACCGGGTTTTGTTCTTGGCGAAAAGGAAATCGAGGTTGGTCTTGGTCTTCACGGAGAGCCAGGAGTTTTCCGCAGGGAAATTGCCAGCGCCGATGAATTGGTCGAGCTGACGTTGAATACCATCCTGGCCGACGGCAAGATCAGAAGGGGAGACGAAGCCGTCCTCCTGGTAAATGGACTTGGTTCAACGCCGCCGCTTGAGCTCGCAATTCTCGCAAGAAGCGGCCTGGGAATTCTCGCAACGGCAGGCGTGACGGTCGTGCGGGCATGGGCGGGCACGTTCCTGTCTGCCTTGGATATGCCGGGATTTTCACTGTCGGTCATGCCTGTGACATCTCAAGACTTGCCGTTTTTCGATATGCCGGTCGAAGCGCACGCCTGGCCGGGGCGCGGCCTTGTGAACGCGGAGCCCATGGTGGCAGCGCTGAGTCCGCAGAACCTCCCGGTTGTGGCACAGGAAAATCAAGCAAACATCTCACCCGCCGGCCGGCGTCTGCAGCAGATATTTGCCTTCGCCGCACGCGCATTGATTGCGGCGGAAGATCACCTTGCCACGCTTGACGGAATTTCCGGTGATGGCGACCTTGGGGCGAGCATGCGTCGCGGTGCCGAGGCTATTCTGGATCTCCCGGAAAACGCGTTTTCGTCCGTCTCCAACGGGCTATCTACCGCCGCCGATCGCGTCAGGAGGGCGATCGCAGGGAGTTCCGGCCCCTTTTACGCTGCCGGACTGATGCGGGCGTCCAGGAATCTGGCTACGATCGACGAGCCGTCTGCGAGCGATATCGCCGCCGCTTTTACGGCCGCGGTCCAGGCGATTTCTGATCTCGGCGGAGCAAAACCAGGCGATCGGACCATGGTCGACGCATTGCTGCCTGCGGCAACCGCGTTCCAGGAGCAACTTGCCGCGGGGCTTTCTCCGAAGGAGGCATGGCAATCAGCAGTAACCGCGGCAGAAGACGGCACGCGACGGACGATAGCCATGCGGCCAAAGCTCGGGCGAGCCAGCTATCTCGGTGAGCGGGTAATCGGTAGTCCTGACGCAGGTGCAACGGCTGTGAGCATCTGGATTGCCGCGACTGGGCGGTAATTCTAGGTCGCTGAGTTATGTTTCCGCGAAAGAGCCCCCCGATATCTGTTAGGATCGATGGCGACTTCGGAATGCGATGTTGTTGGCTCTGGGCGCGGTATAGGCGCGACATAAGAGCAATGCGACCTTCAACTGTGTTTCGGGGTGCAAAATTGGCTCTGACTAAGTTTTGCTGCTGTCTCGGAGGGAAATTATGCTGATTCATCGGAGGATCAGCTCATGCAACAGCGGTTTCCGCTCGTGAGCCTCGCGGCTTTGCGGTCGATAAAGTGGAGGTTGTCGCGGACAGTATTCGAGTTCGGCTACGACCACGTCACCCCTCAGCAGTTTGTCCGGACTGCGGCGTATCAGCCGGAGAATTCAAGTCAGTATATGCGCCGGCCTTTGGATCTTCCCCTCAGCGGCCGGCGCGTTGAACTGAGGATCATGGTGCGTCGCTTCTGGTGCGATGCGGTTCTTTGCGGGCGGTCTCCTGCGAACAGTTCGAAAGGACGTGCTAGCTCGCTACGGCCGCCGGACTCACCGCTCGAGACGATCGTCCATCACCTTGGTCTGGCACTCGGAGGCAGACCTGGTGCTGCTTTCGCCCATCGCCTGATTATGCTGTTGAGCAATGATAAACTGCTGCGGGAAACCATCGCTGGCACGAATGTAGGGCCATCCTTCACCGCAACTGCCAGTTCTTGCCGGCGCCACGTATAAATTAGCCTTGTTGAAGCATCAAAGCGACGCGCCACCTCCGAGACGTTCGCTCCAGGCGCAAAAGCCACCTCCAGAATCTCCAGTCGATCATCTGCTGACCAACGACGACGCCGTACTTGCCCGCTCAGCAAAATTGCCTGTGCCATCGATCCTCAATGCGCTCTTAAACCCCTGCCCAAGAGCGCAAAATCACGATTTCTCTAAAACCCCGCAGGGCGGTTCACGCCGGAGGGATACCCTCACGCCGCGCATCAGCAGAAAGGTGCTCTATCTCGGCCGGCGATGGATCGGCATGCTCCCGAGCGATGGATTTTTCACTCGCTTTCTTGATCCAAATCGATGGACCTACGTACCAGTAGGCCAGCTCTTAGATTTGCTGGTAGCCGGCAACCCCTCCGTCGGCGGGCCCGCATTCCGACCCACGAATGCGGGCTTCTTAACGCCTATCGGTTTCAGGCCGATCAACGCGTGCGGGCTAATCCAGAGCTTTATAGGTCAGCCGCGCGCTAACTTCATGAACCGCGACTGGTTCGCTGCGGAGCCTTCAAACAACCCAATGAACGTTGTCGTTATTGTCTTGACACCTTGCTTTTGAATGCCGCGCATCGCCATGCACATATGCTCGGCTTCGAGAATCACCGCGACACCTTTCGGTCGCAAGGTGTCGTCGAGAGCCTTTGCGATTTGGGCCGTCATTGTTTCCTGCGTCTGCAGCCGGCGCGCATAAAGATTGACCAGCCGCGCCATCTTGGAAAGGCCAAGAACCCCGCTTTCGGGTATATAGGCGATATGCGCGACGCCATGGAAGGGCATCATGTGGTGCTCGCAATGCGAATGAAACCCGATATCCTTGACGATCACCATGTCGCTGTAGCCGGCGACGTCGGAAAATGTCTTTGCCAAAATGTCTTCCGGTGTCGCGTCGTATCCGGCGAAAAGCTCGCGATACGCTTTCGCCACGCGCCTGGGCGTATCCAGAAGGCCTTCGCGCGACGGATCGTCGCCAGCCCAACGGATCAAGGTTTGCACGGCAGCCTCCGCTTCCTCCTGGGTCGGAAAGTCTGGGGTCGTTAAACGCTCGGGATCGTTGACAATCACCTCCATCAGAACCTCTCCTGCGTTTTCTCAACAGCAGTGCTACGCTCTTCGCCTTTGGTTGGATCAAATCCACGAAAGCAGACGGCAACGCTTGAACCTTGGAAAGGGGATACTTGGCCTGATTGGAGCACGTAAATGAACGCGAGACAGCGCACTGTTTCAATTCTACTAACTTATTCGGGCGCTTTACCCGCCGACATCAGGCTCCTATCCGAAAGGGAATTTGGTTGGTATACCAGACTTGGCTCGAAGGTAACGAGACGTGATCAGTATTCGCATGCAATCGTAACGCCCGCCACGACCCTGTTATTAGAGGTCAGACATTCAGCCATATAAGGGACGCGTTGAGAAGCGAGGCAAAACCCACCCATAACGCATACGGGACGAAAGATGCCCTCGCAATACCGTCGCGGGATACGACGATAAAACAGAGGATAACGACCAACAGGGATAGAATGACCGCCAAGCTGTAATACATGGCGTGCCATCCGAAAAATAGCGGCGTCCACATCCAGTTCAAAATCATTTGGCTAACCCAAATCCTGCCCGGCGCGCGCTTGAAGTCGCCGCTAAGCCAGGTGCGCCATCCTGCAATGGCTATCAAGATGTAAAGGATGGTCCATGCCGGACCAAAGACCCAGTTTGGAGGATTGAAGACCGGTTTATTCAGTGAGTCATACCACTCTCCAGGTCTCACCGTTAAACCAATGAGAAGTCCTACGCCAATAACCAAAACAAGGAATAAGCTAAGGATTGTTGGGCTGTTGCGAAATCTTGATGGCATCGTTTAGTTCTCTTTGGAGTGGTGAAGAGCAGCCGTGGCTTGACAGCGGGCGTTTTATTGCGCCGGAAACTCAAGCTTGCGCACGTCATAGCCAAGTTCGCTCGCCTTTCTGATCATGCGCTGCAGTTTGCTTTTTGTGGGTACTGTCCTCGAATAAATCCAAAGGTCGGACATCGACGGGTTCGCGCTGATGAACCAGGATTTGTCCGGAGATTTGTATAAGACCCAGTAGTTGAATGTGATGAACCATGGATATTGAACGCGCATTTTTGCGTTCGTCGTACCGAAATCCACGATCCTCCCAGTCCCTTTGATGGTTTTTAGCCGGCCTTTGGGCGTATCGACACGACAACCGTCCTCCACCATAATTTCATCTGCAGATTTGCCTGCGCGATACGTCGAGTAGCCCGCAACACAGCCGTCGGTGAGAAACATCGGCCTCCTGCCAATCTCCAGCCAAGTGCCTCGATAATGATCAGCGCCCACTTTAACCACGTTAGGTTCGCCGTATGCCAGGCTGGCTCCCCAAAGCATGAACGCTAACGCCAGCAGTATCTGACTTGCCCAATTGAGACGACGCCGCATAGACACCTCCGTTGATTTGTGCAGAGCGATCTTAATATCTTGAATCGGTTACTACCGACGCGAAGTTCCAGCATATCGAAGCGTCACGAAGGTCATCAGGCTTGCGACTGCGAATGTGTTGAGATTGAGAATGATTTCCAAGTCGGTTTTGCTCCAGACATGCAGCGGCGCGCCGATATCTGTCCGCGACACCACAAAAGCGACGAAGACAAGGGCAGCCAATCCTCGCTGCCACCATTTCTCGTCTTCGCGGAAGGATAACGCCGCCAGCAGCATACAAGCGGCGAGAAACAGCTCGGTCCCGGAGTTTTGTCCAAAGAGCTTTGTTTCGAACAGGGTGTCGAGTGTACCGACGAGTGGAAGCGCCACTCTTGCCGCCAACGACTTCCGCCGAGCCAGGAACGGGATTCCCAGGAAGATAGGTGCGACCGCGAGCGTCCAGAGTGAGGCCGACACCCCGTTACCGACAAGATACCAGATGTAAAGTGGGTAGAAGGGCTTGTTGATGATAATGACCCAGGCAACCGTAACAGTCGCCTCGGTCAACGGATCCATTTGTGACGGGCCTGCGATCATGCGCTCGGCGCCATCAAATAGTGACCAACTCCCCAGACGTCGCCACCGTCATGACCAAACAGGCCAGCCGTCGAGAGGAAAAACAACCGCCAGCGTCGTTGCCATAGCGAGGCGTCCGGACCGTAAACATTTCTAAAGATCGGCCCAATGCGATCCACGCTCCGGTCGAAGTTGGCGAGCCAGTCGAGCGCCGTGCGGCGATAATGGATACCGGACCAGCGCCATTCGTCAGCAACCTGAAACAGATCGCCAAACCGGTGTGGCAGGTCGTGAGACGGCATGATGCCGCCGGTGAAGAAGTGCTGCGCGATCCAATCAGCGGGATCGTCGCGATCGAAGCGATACGATCTGGTTCTGTGGGTAAAGACGTGCAGGAAAAGCCTGCCGTCCGGTTTGACCCAGCTGCTGATGCGCTGGAGTAGGGCGCGCCAATTCGACATATGCTCGAACATCTCTACAGATACGACGCGGTCATAGCGGCCGCCAATTGTGAAATCGTTCATGTCGGCCGTAATGACATTGAGATTGTTCAGCCCGCGCATCTTTGCGAGGCCAAGGATGTAGGCGCGCTGCGAGGCCGAATTCGATACTGACACGATTCGTGCATTGGGGAATTGTAGTGCAAGATAAAGCGAGAGCGAGCCCCAGCCGCAACCGAGCTCTAGAATGCTCATGCCGTCTTCGATCGCCGCATGTTTGACAGTCTCGGCGAGCGCCAGGGCTTCTGCCCCCGCTAACGTCGTTTCGGCCGTTGGATAGAGGCAGCAGGAATATTTACGAACTGGGCCGAGTGCATGCGTGAAGAACTCAGACGGGAGCTCGTAATGCTGACGATTGGCTTCGTCCGTGTGGGTGGCGATTGGAAAGCTTTCCATTGCCTTTACAAAAATCTGTTCAGCGCCGTTGGTCGTCGTCATTAATCGCCGTTTCATCCTGGCGCAAAGCAGTTCGATACCCGCAAGTGCGATACAGTCGTTTAATGGCGCGCGTTCAGCGGCGTTGATGGCCAAGGCCAACATGTTCATCAAGGCTCTCCACGAAGCTGTGATACGGATTTGCGAGGGCCAGGGAAAAAGGCGTTAACGCGGTTTTGCACGGCCCGAAACTTGTCGCCACGCGAACGCAGCATGTACTCCTCGAGTGGCGGGATACCGGAGACATGCACCAGCAACCAATACATCATGATTGGCGCCAACAGTGAAAGCCAGCTCGCTATAGTCAGGTCGAGCGCAAAAAGCGGAAAGCAGCACCAGAAGAGCCATTCGAAAAAATAGTTGGGGTGTCGTGAATAGCGCCATATCCCCACTTCGCAGATTTCCGTCGTTGCTCGCGGTGATTTGCGAAACCGCGCCAATTGGGCGTCCGCTAGTGTCTCGCCGCAGAGCGCGACGAGGCCGACAATGATCGCAACGACGTCCTGAGGGCGAAAGAAGTCTGCGGCATTGCCCGCCGCTAGATAGATAGCCAGCACGAGAATGAAGGCAGCCACCGCCTGTACCTGCAAGAAGATGAACAGCCGCCGGGCGGCTTTCTCGCCCCATTCTTCGAGGAGTTTTGCGTAGCGCGGATCCTCTTTGGATCCATGTGTGCGCGCCCCTATATGGCTAGCGAGCCGCAGTGACCATAGAGCGACGAGGAATAGTACAATCATCCGACGATCGAAGGCGCCATAGGCAAAAACCGTGGCGAAAATACCTCCGACCCCGACTGCCAGAGACCATATCGTGTCGATCCAGCCGCTAAGGCCGGTCGCGCGCTGCACGGCCCAGGCGAAAGCCATTGCCAACGACATCAATACAGCAATGATGACCAAGGGGTAGGCTTCCATCGTCTCACCTGAAAATTTCTGACCTTGCTAGCCTTACGGTGTTCAAGACGTGTCGGTTTGCTTGCTCCTTGCAAAAAAATCGAAAAAATGAGTGCCTCTGACGGCCAAGCAAAATTCTATCCGCAGGGGTGGGCAACTCAGAATTAGACATAACAAGAGGGATTTGATGGATTTGAGAGCTGGCTCGGGAAATTTGAACAGCCAGGATAAGTGAAATTTCTGCCTGAATTTGGCTTAGATGCCGGAAACGGGAGAGAGCATGACGAGACGACCGCGCCGGAACCACAGCCCGGCTGTCAAGGCGAAGGTGGCGCTTTCCGCCATCAGGGGCGAACAGGCGAAGCTTCTCGGCTTCAGCCGTGGTAGTGTCAATTATTCGACGCGTCCTGTGTCCGAAGGCGATCTGGCTTTGATGCGGCGGATCGACGAACTGCATCTCGACTTTCCATTTGCCGGAAGCCGGATGTTGCAGGGGCAGGTCAGGCGGAAGGGCTTCAGACCGGGCGGCTTCACGTCGCCACGCGGCGGCGATGCTGGACAGCGGACCGCGAGGATGTCATTGGTGTGGCGGGATCATTAGTACGGGTTGGCGCAAAAGCGTTCAGTCAAATCGACGGCAATCGGCGAAGCTCGGGCTTTCCCTGGCTAGATCTCAACGTCGATCGGCGCGGTGACGATCGTGCGAAGTCCCGGACTGTTATCTTCTTCGTCAATGCTGCCCTTCAGACGATCGACAATTGCCGCTATCATTCGCTGTCCAAACCCCGACTGCAGCATAAACTGCTTGCCCACACCCCTATCTGAAATAATAAGCCGCACAGCGCCGCGATATTGCTCCAGCTGCACAGAAACGGGACCTGGCTCTCCCTGATAAGCGTATTTCTGTGCGTTGATCACAAGTTCGGTGAGAATGAGCCCAACGCTTACGGCTCGATCAGCGGTAATAAGGATGGGGGCGAGATCTAGATCGAATTGCCTTCTCCATGCTTCGTCCATCGTTTTTTGCATCTCGTAGATGAGATCTTCTAAATAGCGCGAAAGGTCGATCACTTCGACGCTGTCGCCTCTATATAGACGACGATGAACCAGAGCCACGGCGTTGAGACGCCTATCAGCCTCGTCAAGTTGCAGTTTGACGGCCTCGTCACCAGATGCTCTCCCCTGCAGGCGCAAGAAGGATGCTACAAGCTGTAGGCTGTTCTGGACGCGGTGGTTAACTTCCTTAAGCAAGAAGTCCTTCTGCTTCAGAAGGCTTTCATTCTCTTTGAGGGTTGTGGCCAATTCGCAATTAAGATTCCGGATGCGAAGATTGTTGCGATGCTCCCACATAAACTTGACAATGCGGCTCGCGGCTTCTACTTCCGCGTGCGTCCAAGGGCGGGCTTTGTTGCGCACTTGCTCCGACCAAGCCTCAAAGGACGAGCGCGGGTTGAGCACCATGTCAGGCGTTAAAGGGACGTTCTTATGCGGGTTACCCGCCCACTGAAGCACTTGCAGATGTTCAGCGCGGAACCACATCAGGACCGTCGGAGTTTCTGTCGCCATCGTCACCGACAGCAAGCCGCTTGCTTTATCCGCATATGCTGCCGCCGCCGGAAACCTACTAGAAAGACTTGCAGTCGCGAGCGGCTCCGCGGCGGCGAGTGGCCCGGCAAAATCGGCGATAGCCCGCAGGGCACTGCTATCTGGTGTTTGCCCAAAGGCAAACAAATCCTCTCCTTGGATTGCAGCGAAGCCGTCCGCATCAAGCAATCGGGCCAGCTCGCAATCAGACTGTTCGAAGAATTCCTTGAGCGACCGGTCGTCTCCCAGTCTTGCAAGGACCGTCTCCTCCTGGGACCTCAGCCTGACCCGCTCGCGATAGAGCTCCGCGTCATCCTTTGCACGAATCTGGCGAGAAAGCGCACCTGCAACTGCTTGGCACACCACTCTTATGTCGAGAGGAATTTCGCGTGGCTGGTGGTGGTGGCAAGCCACAAGACCCCACAAGACGCCGTTCCTGACAATTGAAATCGAGGCCGATGCAGCTACGCCCATATTTTTCAGATACTGTACATGGACAGGCGACACGCTGCGTAAAATTGAGTCGCTAAGGTCCAGCGCTTTCAGATCTGTCGAGGTTGACCGGATCAATTGCGGGACATAAGCCACGTCGGGGATGACCCGGATCCTGTTGCGGATATACAATGCGCGGGCCTGCTTTGGAATATCCGACGCTGGAAAGTGATGGTTCATGAAGCTTGGCAATACACCGTCAAGACTCTCGCCAACTACTACGCCCGCGTCGTCGTCTATAAATTGGTAGATCATCACGCGGCTATAGCCAGTCAACTTGCGGAACGTGTCTGCTGCCACGCGGCATAGCGCCTGAACGCTTGGGGCTCGTTCAAAAACACCTACGGCAGCATCAAGTTCGAACATGAAAGGGACGCTCAGAATCGCCTCAGTTTCTGCAACGTCAAGTTCCACAACCAGATTGCTCGCCGAGCGATACGCGACGGCATTTAACCATTTTGTTTGACCTTTGACGCGGCCGAGGATGACAACACCATTTTCGTCCGCGGTTGCCGATTTTGCGACACAGTCCGCACCGATCAGGTCAGCTAGTTTTCGGCCCTCCCAGTCCTTGGCAAGCATACCTTCTATATCGCCTGCTGCGCCAATAATAATATTGGTATCAGCATCTGCCACAAGCATGACACCGTGCGGCTGAATAGTCCCAGGACTGTGAATGGGCTCTATATCGCACGAGGCAACCTGGGATGGCTTCAAAGAAAAATGGCTCATCTAAATCCGCGCCCGCAACATTGAGGACTGGCTAACATGACCAAATCCGATCGTCATTAAAAAAAGACATAGACCCGGCAGGGACGAAAGGAACAAAAGAGAGGCAGACTCATTCCTTGGCTAGCCTCAAAGACGGGTTGAGCATGACGCACCGCGACCAAAGAAACGCCAATGCGATGAACGCAGGAGAGCAGCTCCTAGCAAAGCACGTGAGAGAAGACCCTTTCGCGGCCGCCTTTAAGGCGACCCGCATGCCGATGATCATCACGGACCCGAACCAGGAAGATAATCCGATCATCTTTTGCAATGTCGCTTTTGAGACGATGACAGGATATACGAGCGGCGAAGTGATCGGTTGCAATTGCCGTCTTCTGCAAGGACCGGATACAGACCGGGAGACTGTGAAGAAAGTCCGCAACGCCATTGCCGAGGGTCGGGATATCGCGGTGGACATTCTCAACTACCGAAAAGATGGCAGCACGTTCTGGAACGCTCTCTTCATCAGCCCTGTCCGCAATGACCAGGACAGGATCGTCTATCACTTCGCATCGCAACTCGATTTCACCAGGGTCAAGAGCCGGGAAGCCGACCTGGCCTTGGCGCGACACCAAGCCGAGGAAGAAGTCGCGCGTCACACTGCCGAGCTTCACGCGGCGCTAAGGGCGAAGACGGTTCTGGTGCACGAGGTTGATCACCGGGTGAAGAACAATCTTATGACCGTGGCGTCGATCGTTAAGTTGCAGGCAAGGCTGACTGCGGATAAGCGCCAACGGCTAGCGCTGATGTCTGTTCTAAACCGGATTGAAGCGCTGAGCACCGTCCAGAGAAAGCTCTTCACTTCGGAAGACGTATCCCGTTTCGACGTTGCGGATTTCGCACGGGAACTAGTGACGGATCTCGTTACCGCTTTAAGGCGTGACGACATCACGCTGACTCTGGATCTTTTGCCAGTTTTCGCTCCAGCGGCGAAAGCGTCGCCACTATCTTTGATTGTCAACGAACTTATCGGCGACGCCGTTCGTCGAGGTCTGGAGGACGGTGGCGGGAATGTTCACGTGGTCGTGAAGGAGATGAATGGCCTCTTGCTGATTAGAGTGGAGGATACGTCCGCACCAGTCGAACCTAGCAGCGAAAGCGCCGAATTCAGTCGCCGTCTCTTGGAGGCTTCGGCAAGACAACTGAACGCCAAGATAGATCGAAAGATAGAAGGTAGGCGGACCACAGTCGATGTCACACTGCTCGTCGAGCCGAATTGGGAGATACGCCATTGAAGGTCATGATTGTCGAAGATGAGATGCTACTGGCGATGGAACTGGAAAGCGAAGTAGAGGCCTTGGGCCACGAGATTGTCGGAATTGCGTCCAGCAGCACTGAGGCCGCTGAGCTGCTTAGTGGAGCGAATCCAGACTTTGCCTTCGTGGATATCCATTTAATGGATGGACCGACGGGCATCGAAGTCGGAAAGGCACTAGCAGCAAGAGGCGTTTCTTACGTGTTCGTTAGTGGCAATATCAAGAAAATTCCGGAAGACTTCGCGGGTGCGATTGGAGCCATAGAGAAGCCGTACACCGTAGATGGAATGCGCAACGCGCTTGAGTATCTTTCGGCGGTCATTGCCGGCGATAAAAATATTGCTCCCCCGGCGAGCCTTATGTTGGCGCCGCCTGGTCTGAAAACACCGCGATTACGCGGTGCAAGTTTTTCCGCTGCATAGAATTACATTGCCAGCCGACTGGGAAAATCAGCCTCCGTGGTATTTTCGTAATTGCATCAAGTAGTTCTCGAAACCAGCAACTGCTAGGATTGAACCTTGAGGGATCTCTGTAAGGGTTGGCGGAGCACTCGACAACAGGCTCGTTGGTCAATCGTCTATCAGCTCTGCCTGAATGTTTAACTGTTTAACGCCCTATCGAATTGTTCCCTAAACATCGCGATCACGCCGTATCGAATTGAATTTCCTCAGGAGAAGGAGGTCTTTCCTTTTCAAAGCATCGCAGAGCAATCGCAAAGACCGAATTGGCCGACGCTGCCGCTTCCTCAATGTCGAAGTCGCAAGCGTTATCCAGCAGCAAGAGGAAGGATTGCCAAGCGCTACTGTGGGACATCCGCCAGAGATGTCGCGCACCGTATGCTTCATGCAGTCCGAGCAAAGCAGCCCGCTGGCGCAGGATGCGGGCCCCGAGGGTCGAGCCTTCGAGCACGTATAGTTCGCCGAGCAATGCGTTTGAGTTTTTTGGATAACACGCTATCTCGTTTGGTCTCGTCGGCACGAGGCCGAGATCGGCGGCGTCCTGTGCAATTACATCAGAGACGGGGGTTGGACGCCATCGCCATTTCGAAGGCCAGGCGACGTCGCGAAGTCTACAGTCCATCAGCCGACGGAACGACCAAAGACCCGCTATGTACCATCGATACTCGTCCAACGTCGCAAACTTTCCCACGGCATGATCAAGTCGCTCATGTGCGTCGCGGGTTTTTTCTCTAAGTTCAAAGCGCCTTCCTATGAAAGTCATTCGATGTGCACTCATTCAAATCTCAAAAGACGGGCGGTATTCCTTCAATCCCTTCCAGAGAAGCCCGTTGCCGCTTAGGCTTCTGAGGTCATTATAGTCGATATTGATACAATTATAAGATCGTCTCTTCTCGCCACCGCGAAGTCGCGCGGCCCCCAAGCAGGCAGTGGCCTTTCTGCGTCAAGTGGCCATGGCCTTTCACGTGAGAGAATTCGGACCGTGGCCACGAACTTCGCTGATATTACAGTGCTTTTTCAGAAAAACATACGCTGTCGCAAAACGTAACCATGCCAGGCGGAGGTCCGAGCGATATTTTCGAAGGCGTTGATGCCTGGGCAAAAGCCATGAGGGATGTCGTCACAACGCCACCTCGGCACGAACACTGGTTAAAAATGGACGCACAGACATTTCGTTAGTAATCCATTTTCTCCTGCCGACGTATTAACTGTATGCCTATACAAGCGTATTCTAGATCGAGCTCTGATGACACGCCGCGGGCCGCCTCCCAAGGTCTGCGGGGGACATTTTTGCTGTCAAGGCCAGCGCTTTTGGCTCAGAATACGGATCAAATGGACCGGAAATTGATCAACTCTTTGATGGTACGGGTCGCGACTGGCCGGGACAAGCAGGCTTTCGAGGCGATCTACAAGCATTTCGTACCAAGGCTCAGGTCGTTTATGGCGCGGACGTCCAAGGACCCGGCGGTTGTCGAGGAGTACGTCCAAGAGGCTATGGTAAACGTATGGCGTAAGGCGCATCTGTTTGATGCGGGGCGAGGCGATGCGTCGACATGGATGTTTGCGATTGTGCGCAACGTCAGAATTGACGCGTTGAGGCGAGGGCCCAAACCGGATTTCGATCCAGCAGACCCGATCTTGACGCCGGGCGAGATTGAGCCAGCGGACGTCCTCATTGCTCGAACTGAAGAGGCGGAAGCCCTTGCAAGCGCGATGAGTGAGTTGAAAACGGATTATTTGGAAGTGCTTAAACTGTCGTATTTCGAGGGAATGACGCACGGCGCGATCGCGTCGAAGCTTGGGATACCTCTGGGAACTGTCAAATCGCGGATCCGCTTGGCTTGCAACAGGCTGCGCGAAGCGTTGAGGGACCTGCAATGATCCGCCATCACCTGAACGAGGATCTTATTGGCGGACTTGCGGCGGGCAACCTCGAAGCGGGCTGGGCTCTTGGTGCTGCAACTCATTTGACGATGTGCCAATCCTGCCGCGCCCTTTTTTATGGGTATGAGCACATTGGGGGGTACTTCCTGGAAAGCGAAGTGGTAGATGACAACCTCGCCGATGGCTGGACCGACATGAAAAAACGAATTACCGCTTCCGAGCTGGATGAAGAGCCCCCCAGACGGCGTCCTCGACATCCGGCTTTCGATTTCATTCCCGAGCCGCTCGCTTCATATGTCGAGATGTCTGGAGGATTGAAGTGGCGTCCACTGGCACGCGGGGCTGCCCAGATGATCATACCTACAGAGGATAGGTCCACGACCGTACGTTTACTCAAGATTCCGGCAGGGCAAGCTGTACCGGAACACTCGCACGGCGGAACCGAACTAACACTCGTGCTGGATGGAAGTTTTACTGATGAAGTTTCTACCTTCGGTCCGGGTGACGTCGAGATTGCCGATGGGATGCTCACTCACATTCCGAAAGCGACGACTGCGAAAGACTGCATTTGCCTCGCCGTTACGGATGCTCCGTTGAGGTTCAAGAGCGTGTCGATGCGTATCCTCCAAAAGATTTTCCGCATCTGACCTTTCGGTAGGCTGCCCTCGTAAGCTCTGCGGAACGAGATCACCATCGGTTCAAGGACCTAGGAAAGAAAACTTGTTCATTCCCGAAGCCGGAGAGGGACGAAGGCTTATTTGCGTTGTCCGCTGACGACCTTTTCAGCTGGAGCGGCGCATAAATGACGGGTGAATGGGAGCGGGCGACGGAAATGCGCGAGAACAGATAGCCCAATTTGGCGTCGATACCTGCGCGACGATCCTCGGCTCCTCGAGAGAAGGCCGGAGACAAAGATAAACCGCACACGCTCCGACGGGTCTAATCCGGAATCGCATTCTATCCCAAGCGGGGTTGCTGCAGGTCAGCGGAAACAAGATAACCATAAGGGGCTGCGTGCTTGCCGGCATGACTCGCAAGGCAGTGAAATGGGACCGCTTCGAGTGTACACATTGATCAAAACCTTTCGAGACAGACGTCATTCGACGTTATCACCAAACGATCTCAGACCCGTCATAGGCTAGAAAACGTCCATTCGAAATTGTCGATGCCAGATCCAGTGTCTGCAATATCATTCGCGCGGCCTCCGGCGGCGAAAACCTGGCATAGCCGCTTGCAAAGCGCTCAGAGAGCGGCGTTGCCACAGTGCCCGGATGGATTCCCAACACGATGGAGTTAGGACGCGTCCGCCCAAATTCGATCGATGCTGTTCGGACGATCTGATTGAGTGCGGCTTTGGAAGCTCTATAGGAAATCCAGCCGCCAAGATAGTTATCGCCAATTGATCCGACACGCGCCGACAGGATGCCGATAAGAGCGCGATCCCTTCGCGGTATCAAAGGAAAAAAATGCTTCAAAAGGAGGGCGGGACCGATGGCGTTGACCGCAAACTGTTTTGCCATGCTCAGTTGGTCCAACTGCCGGATCGATTTTTCCGGCCCAGCTCCGTCGATGGTCAACGCTCCCGTAGCGCAAATGAAAAGGTGAATTTCTCTATCTTTCAACCGAGCAGCAGATTTCTCGATGGTATGTTCGTCGGTTACGTCAAGTCCGTCGAACGTCCGGGAAAGTGCGACAACAGAGCCCACTCTCGAGTCGTTTTCAATGGTATCCACGAGAGCGGCGCCGATGCCGCCGGAGGCGCCGACGACCAGGGCGTTGTAGCGATCTGGCAGCGATTGCATGATCTCCATCAGCTCGTTCCAATGTCTGGTTTGCGTTCATGAACGAATATGGTTTCCAATACGAACAGTCCTGTCGTCGCCGTGCCTCACCATGCCTGACAAGTCTTCATTGACCACACTCAGAAATGTCGCCTTTGATAGCCGGCCGGCGGCGAACACGGATAGGTCGACCGGCCGTCGTTGGAAGTACGATGGCTGCTTCCTATTACATGCGAAAACCGGGCAAATTTCTCCTTCGCTTAGGTCATACGCGGTTTTTGCGAAAAAGATCATCCAGTCTACCGAATCATCTGTGCGGAATGGGGAAGACGTTCGCTCAGCGAGAAGACGGTACCCCCGATTGAGGCCCTGAGATCGATCGGCTCGTTCCGAGTTTAGCCGCGACGGGGCGCTGCGCAAGACGGAGAACGCTTGGGTATTGCCCGCGTCGAATAATTGCGCCGCCTGCCATATCATCGCGCGAATTGTGCGACTGCCGGCAATTAGGTCGCCTCACCCGGCCAATGGCCTAGTGAGCTAGCTGGTTGGACAGAAAAGCCTTCAGCCGCTCGCTCTTGGGATTTCCGAAAACCTCCAGCGGATGACCCTCCTCGCCGATCACACCGTTGTGCAGAAATACGACCCTGTTTCCGACCCCTCTAGCAAACGCGATTTCATGGGTAACGACGATCATCGTCCGGCCTTCGTCTGCAAGTGCTCTCATGACCCTAAGGACTTCGCCTACCAGTTCCGGATCGAGTGCGGATGTCGGTTCGTCGAACAGCATAACTTCCGGCTCCATCGCAAGCGCTCTCGCAATGGCGACCCGCTGTTGCTCCCCTCCAGACAGCGACGAGGGATAGGCCTCTCGTCTGTGCCAAACGCCGACCTTTTCAAGGTAGCTTTGCGCCTTTTCGGCCGCCACGCTCTTCGATACCCCTTGAACCTTCATTGGCCCAAGCATGACATTCTCCAGGGCTGTCATGTGGCTCCACAGGTTGAATTGCTGGAAGACCATGGCGATCGACGCTCGAAGGCGAGCGAGTTGACTTCGATCGACGGCCGACAGGTTGCCAGTTCGATCCCGAACGACGGGAAGTGCGTCCCCGTTCCAAATGAGCTCGCCTTCAGTCGGGCGCTCGAGCATGTTCAGACAGCGCAGAAAAGTGCTTTTCCCCGAACCGGAGGAGCCGATCATCGAGATAACATCGCCTCGGTTTGCGGTGAGCGAAATCCCCTTGAGAACTTCAACTGTTCCAAAACGTTTTTTGATATTGTTTGCCTGCAGCACCGGCGTCATCGAATGTTCCTTCGTCATGGGCTTAGCAACAAGCCAGTTCTAAACGGGTCTCGGCCCGCGATCTTGCCAAGGCGTTTGCCTACCTCCGCAATCCGTGTGTCTGCCCGGGCGTAGAAGATGCCGGAAGTTGCCGCCTCTATTTGATTTATTCGGCCCGTCAAAGGATCGATAATGTCGGCGACGATGTCGCCTCGATTGATGAACTGTCCTAGCTGACACCGATATGAAAGCAGCCCGGCTGCCGGAGAGATGAGAGCTTGTGAGCCGGAAAGCGGTGTAGGTTCGCAGAGCATCTCAGGAGGCTTCTGCATTTCGCCTTGCACCACGCCAATTGCGATCAGGAACTGAATAATCCCGTCGGCATCTTGCGCCGCAAGGTCAATTTGAACGTCTGATCGCCCCCGTAGCTCGATCGTAGTTGCGACGCAGCCAACCGGGACAGCATGACGGCCGTAAAGTTGGCGCAATGCGACCCACGGCTGGGAGACGGCCTCGTCGAAGGGATTGTCACCAGAAACCTCGGCCACGAGCACGGCTCGCGCCTTTAGAAATGCTGACAGCGCCTCAAGTGCTTCAATGAACTCCGGTTGGGTATAAATGTGGACCTCGGCTTCCCCATCGCAGTGAAGGTCGAGTACGTAGTCCGCATCGACAGATATCTGCAGAATCCTTTTGCGAAGCAAATCAGACGGTGTATCGGCCGGCCAAGCGTCCACTTCCTGGCGAAGGGCTTCGCGGATGATCGTGACGTTCTCCTTGGGATCTTCTCCGAGGAGGCAATCGAGCCTGCTGACGACGCCAAGGGTAAGGTCCGGATAATGTCGGTTGAAGTTTCGGCCGTCGTAGACGTCAAATCGGCCTTCTTGCTGTCCGAGGCCGAACTGCGAGAAACCTATGGGATTGGCAACAGGCACCACCGTCACCCGACCGCTGATTTTGCCAGTCTGTTCCAAAGGCAGCAGTTTTTCGCATGTCATCCTCGAGACGAGCATTCCTGGACCTTCGTCCGCATGTAGCCCGCCCTGGATATAGACATGCGGACGGGCGTTCGGATCGCCAAACGTGAAGGACTTCAGGAGATGAGCCGTCCCAATTCCGCGCCCCTTAATCTGATATTCGGTTTCAAGCATGAACTTCACGATCCAATTTCGGATGTTTTGAGTCACAATTGTTCTTGAGTGAAGACGAGAGGTGGCGCAGATAGCGCTGCTCCAGCATCCTGAATGCCCGTGCAAGGACAATGGTCAGAAACAGATAAATCAAGGCCGCAACACCAAAAGACTCCGCAATGACGAGGTAGTTTGTGTAGACGTCCCGCGCGACGCGCATGACTTCTACTATAGTGACTGTGCTCGCCAACGCCGTAGCGTGCATCATCATGATGACCTCGTTGCCATATTGGGGCAGAGCCCGCCGCCAGGCTGCGGGCCATATCACGCTGGTGAAGACGGCCAAGCGGTCAAGGCCGATCGATCGCGCTGCTTCGACTTCGCCGGCTGGTACGGCTCGAATGGCACCGGAAAATATTTCGACTGTGTAAGCGGTGGTGTTCAAGCTCAATGCGAACCAGGCGCAAAACCACGGCGAGCGGAGAACGGGCCACAGTGCGCTTTCTCGAAGAACGGCGAACTGCGCCAGCCCATAGTAGACGATGAAGAGCTGCACCAGAAGCGGCGTGCCGCGGATGATGTAAGTGAACAGCCATACTGGTCTTGATATCCAAAACGAATTGGAGGCGCGGGCGACTGCGAGCGGCACTGACAGGGCAAATCCCGTCAGCGTCACCAGCGCGAGAAGAACCATTGTAATCTTGAGGCCAGACAGGAATGCAGGCAATGATTCCAGGACTACGGACCAAGTTATCATGTGGTACCCAATGTCTTGACGCCCCTCGAGAATCGGCGCTCAATGAGTTGGAAAATAACGACGGAAATCGTGGTTACGGATAAATAGATCAATCCGATCAGCGCATAGAAAGTGAACGGCTCTCTTGTGGCGGCGGAGGCCAGATCGGCTCGGTGCACCATATCGTCGAGACCGATGATCGACACAAGGGCGGTTGCCTTGAGCATCACCAACCAGTTGTTCGTCAATCCAGGTATCGCGTGTCGCATCATCTGGGGCAAGAGAATGAACCGCAGGACCTGCCTTCGGTGAAGGCCGCACGAAAATGCCGCCTCGATCTGTCCCGGTGGAACGCTTAAAATAGCCCCGCGAAACGTCTCTGTCAGGTAAGCCCCGAAAATGAACCCTAAAGTCGAAGTCCCGGCCAAAAACGGATCGACATCCACGTAGCCCCAGCCGACCCGTTCACCGAACCTGTTGAGCATAATTTGTCCGCCATAGAACACGACAAGCATCACCAGGAGGTCGGGAAGCGCACGTACGACCGTCGTATAAGCCGTCGCGGCTCTCCTTGCCAAACCGCCGCCATAAACCTTCGCCACCGCCCCGACGAGGCCAAGAGCTGAGGCAACAACCAAGGATGCGAAAGCGACGGAGAGCGTGACCTTAAGCCCCGACAGAATCATGGGCAGGTAACCGTAAAACAATATCTTGAACCCCCATGAGGCAGCTCCAGCGCCTTTTGCCTGCGCTGAAGCCGAACGCACTTACTTTCTGGCGGACTGCGGCGTGACGTCAAAGTCGAAATACTTCGCAGAGATCTGCTTGTAAGTGCCGTTCTTCATCACGTTTGTTAGCGCCTCGTCGACCTTGGCCCTCAAACTGTCGTCGGATTTCCTGAGTGCTATTCCCACACCGCCGTCGGTACCCTCATCGAGGAATAGAGTATCCCCGACCTGTGAGAATCCTTTTCCTTCAGGCTTTTTCAAGAACGACTCGGCTGAGACGACAGACGATCCGAATGCGATGTCTCCGCGACCTGCGGCAAGTTCGAGGTAGACTGCTGGTTCCTTGTCTACTGCCAGGACATTGCTGTCGGGGTAGTTCTTCGCCAAATATTCTGCCCGTGGCGAATTTCTGAGGACGATGATCGTTTTGCCCTTGAGGTCCTCAGGCTTCCAAGACTTGAAAGCTCCGTCTTTCGCGACCCATCGCGAGGGGACGTCATAGTATGGCTTCGAGAAGGTCACGACCTTCTTGCGCTTCTCGTTTATGCTCATCGAGGCGACGATCATATCGAACTTGTTCGCGTTGAGGGCCGGGATCATGCCGTCCCATTCCTGCTGAACCATCGCGCACTTCGTTTTCATCTCCGCGCAGATCGCGTTGGCAATGTCGATGTCGAATCCGCTCAATGTCCCATCCGGGCTGACCTGGGAGAATGGGGGGTAGTTGCCTTCAACTCCCACTCTGACCGTCGCGTCCTCGGCACGAAGATTCGTTGCAAATAGTGTTAGTGCTATTGCCCCAGCAATTTTCAAACGCATAGTTTCCTCCTCAGCGTTAGTATGGTCTAAGAATGGCAACTTTTTTTCACGGTGTCAATTTATGAAAACAGATTCCCATAACCTGAAAGTCTGGTCAGCAGAGTCAGGCCGCCAGTTTTCGGCCTCGAAGCTGGGAAAGAAAATCTCGCGGTTGCTCAGGGAAGGGACTACGTCCCAGCGTCAACTCTCCGAGTTCACTCTCAGGGATCCCGTTTTCGTAGCCACCCGGGGCATTGAAGACCTGTCGCAAATCACCGGGGTATCGACATCGACCATAAGCAGATATGCTCGCGATCTAGGCCTACCCGGCTTTGCGGAATTTCGTGCCGCTGTGGGAGATATCATCGGGGCGCTTATCGCTCCTGTCAGCAAGCTCAATCAGACAATGAGCGACAACAACTCCCGCAAAGGGGCAGTCGAGAGAAGTCTGGCATCTGCTGCGGCGCTGGTTGGCCAGCTTCAAGAAGCCGAAACCGCGGAAAGGTTGCGAGCGGCGTCCACAAGGATCGCCTCCGCCAACCGAGTATACGTCATCGGTTTTGGATTGAGCGCTCACTTGGCGGCGATACTGACATTGGGTTTGCAGCCCTACCGAGAAAACGTCGTCAACATTGCGCAATACGGCGGCACGGAGTCGGCGGCGGCGCGGTTGGTGTCGTCAACGGCGGGAGATCTCGTACTAGCGATCTCATTCCCCCGATATTCGAAGGATGCTGTCGAGATGGTCCGGTTCGCCAAGGAGCGAGGCGCGCAGGTGATCGTCCTCACCGACTCCACCGCGGCTCCGATATCCGAGTACGCCGACGAGTTGCTGCTCGCGCCCGCTCAGCATCCGGTGATTTCCAGTAGCAGTGTACCGGGCCTGGTGCTGATCGAGGCGCTGGTTTCTGAGTTTCTCCTTTCGGATCCCGCAAACCTCAAGAAAGCCGAAAGACTTGCTAGTGCCATTTCCGCCTATCTGGCGGGCAGCGGCTGATCGACACCGGCCCGTCGCCGCCACCGTATCGCCGTTCGAGCGCAAACTAATGACGAACCTGAACGCGTGAAACCGGCTAAGGCTTGTCGAGGCCTACGTGGTTCCGGATTAGGTACAGGCGTGAGTCGTGATCCACTTGACCACGGCCATAGCCAGACAGAACCCCACTTTAACAAACTCAGCGATATCTACGGGGTGGAAACGCATTCTTCGCGCCGGAGAAATTTTCGAAAAATTTCTGCAATGGACTAAACTAACCCACCCCGACCTTCGTAGATCAGAGGAGACGCCGGCCTACCCTTGAAGAGCACAGAGGAATTTGATGTCGTATTGCGATCGAAACTTGCGTGGCGGGCGACTCAATATTGCCGTAGTGGGTTCAGGGATTTCAGGTCTGTCGGCGGCATGGCTGCTGTGTCAGCGTCATGACGTGACGATGTTTGAGGCGGCGGATCGGATTGGCGGCCACAGCAATACGGTAGAATTCGACAGCGCCAATGGCAAAGTTGCGGTCGACACCGGCTTCATCGTCTACAACGAAGTTACCTATCCCAATCTAACGGCCCTGTTCCGGACGCTCGATGTGCCCACAGCGGTCTCCAATATGTCGTTTGCGGTCTCCCTGAACGACGGTGCCTTTGAATATTCCGGTGGAACCGGCTTCGGCCTTCTTGCTCGTAAGGCAAATCTTGTCAGTCCGCGCTTCTGGTCGATAATGCGGGATCTCCTGCGCTTTTATCGCAATGCGCCGCGCGATCTGCCAACAATGGGCGGCATTTCCCTCGACGAATACTTGAACCGTAGCGGCTACGGCGCCGGTTTCCGTGATGATCACCTTTATCCGATGGCGGCTGCGATATGGTCGACTCCGACCATGCAGGTCGGTGCTTATCCGGCCGCCGGTTTTGTGAAATTCTGCTGCAATCATGGGCTCCTGCAGTTATGGGACCGCCCGACCTGGCGCACGGTTAAAGGTGGCAGCGGTCAATATGTGAAGCGCATGACGAGCGGCTTTGCGGAGCGTATCAGGCTCTCGACACCGATAACGGCGATCCGCCGTCAGGCCGGACGCGTCGAAGTCGATGATGCCCATGGTGGTCGCCACATCTTTGACGATGTCGTTGTTGCCACCCATGCCAATCAGGCACTTCGCATGCTCGTCGACGCGACCGATGGCGAGCGGCGCCTCCTTGGCGCGTTTCGCTACTCGCGCAACGAGGCGGTGCTGCATGGCGATGTCAGCCTGATGCCAAAGCGCCGCGCCGCCTGGTCGAGCTGGAACTATGCAGCGCACGCAGTCGATGAGCAAGCTCTGCCTTCGATCACCTACTGGATGAACAGGCTGCAGCCGCTAGGGAGTGCGCCACCCACTTTTGTGACGCTTAATCCCCGTCGCCCCCCGAGTGAGGAGGCAGTCATTCGCCGTGAGGTGTACGAGCATCCGGTGTTCGATCTCGCGACCGAACGGGCGCAGCACGAACTTTGGTCGCTACAGGGCATGCGCAATACCTGGTTTTGCGGCGCCTATTTTGGATCTGGCTTTCATGAAGACGGCATCCAGGCAGGCCTCGCTGTTGCCGAGGATCTCGGCGGAGTCCGCCGCCCGTGGCAGGTGGCACCGGAAAGCGCGCGAATCGTTCGCAAGCCTGTTGTCCAGATGCCGCCGGAGGTGGAGGCGCTTGCATGACGGTCACGATACACTCCTCCCTATTTCCGGGACGTGTGACGCATGCGCGGCTGAAGCCAAGGCAGCATAGGCTCGCCTATCGCATCTATTCGCTTCTGATTGACCTCGATGAGCTGGAGACACTCGACCGCCGGCTCAAGCTGTTTTCGCTTGATCACTTCAATCTGTTCTCGTTTTACCGCAAGGATCGCGGCGATCGGTCTGGATCCGATCTGAAGGCGCAGGTTGAGCACTCTATGCGGGCAGGAGGCATCGAACCGGACGGCGGTGCTGTCCGCCTCCTGACGATACCCCGATTGCTGGGATGGGCTTTCAATCCCGTCAGCGTGTTTTTCTGCTACGGCAGGGACAGCGAGTTGCGGGCGATCCTATGGGAGGTGGACAACACGTTCGGCGAGCGACACGGCTACCTGATACCGGTCGAAAAACACACCGGTGAAGAGATCGTCCAGCGCTGCCACAAGGCGTTCTACGTCTCACCCTTCATGGACATGGATCTTCGATACGAATTCAAAGTATTTGCTCCGACAGAGAAACTTTCGATCCGGATCGATACATTCGACCATGAAGGGCTGGTGATGACCGCCCGGCATCTGGCCAAACGGGTTGAACTCACTGACGCCTCTCTGTTGAAGGCGTTCCTCGCCATCCCTTTTCTGACGCTCAACGTTATCGGTGGCATTCATTGGGAGGCACTGAAGATCTGGATGAAGGGCATTCGCCTGCGCGTCCGCCCAACCCCGCCCGAAGAGCTCGTCTCGTTTGTCCATACCGCTTCCCATGACAGCAAACGATTGCCTCAGCAGGAGTTTCATGAGTCAGTTTGATGATTTTACCCAAATGCCGTTCTCATCACCGATTGAGCCTGTGCAACTCGGCCTCGGTGGCCGACTGACGGAGCGCATGATCCGCAACATTCGCTGCGGTCGCCTGAGGATCGTGCTGCCATCACGTGCGATTATCGAACATATTGGATCGGCGCACGGGCCGGAGGCGACGATCGTCATGCGGCGCTGGCGCGCCCTTCGACGTTTGATGACGGGTGGCGATATCGGCTTTGCGGAAGGCTTTCTCGCCGAGGACTGGACGACGCCGGACCTTGCGGCGGTCATTCGTCTTGCGGCTCGAAACAAGGATGCGCTATCTCCGGCTACCGAAGGCAATATCGTTGTGCGGCTCATCAATCGGATTGGCCATCTGCTTAACGCCAACACCAAGCGAGGTAGCCGGCGCAACATCGAAGCCCACTACGATCTTGGCAACGACTTCTATAAGGAATGGCTCGATTCCAGCATGCTCTATTCCTCGGCGATCTATGACGAGACGACGTCGACCCTCGAGGCCGCTCAGCAGAAAAAGCTGGACCGTATCCGGGAAAGGCTCGGGCTCAATGGTGGAGAAAGCGTACTGGAAATTGGTTGCGGCTGGGGAGCGCTCTCACTCGATCTCGCAAGGAAAGCGAACGCGGACGTCGTCGGCCTGACACTTTCACCGTCGCAATTGGCATGGGCCAAGCATGCCACTAGCTCAAGCGGACTTTCCGATAAGATCGATTTGAGGCTCCAGGACTATCGAGAGATTGATGGCACGTTCGATCGCATCGTCTCGATCGAAATGTTCGAGGCGGTCGGCGAAGCTTATTGGCCAAGGTTTTTCGACAGTGTGAAGCGCTGCATGAAAGATAATGGTCGGGCCGTGATGCAGATCATTTCCATCGAGGAGGCCCGGTATGAAGCTTATCGAGGCGGCATCGACTTCATCCAGAAGTTCGTTTTTCCAGGCGGTTTTCTGCCCTCGGACAAAGCGCTGCAGGCCGCGATCGCCGCAGCCGGCCTGAAGCTCATCGGGATCGAGCACTTCGGCAAATCCTACGCCCGAACGCTCGCGGATTGGAGAACACGATTTCACGCGCGCTGGCCTCGGATTGCAGCTCAAGGCTTCGACGAGCGCTTCAGGCGGCTCTGGCACTATTATCTTTGCTACTGCGAGGTCGGTTTCGACGAGGGGTGCATCAATGTCGGCCTTTACACGATCGAGCATGTATAAGCTCAGACGCATAAGGAGGTGGCAATGAAGCGTCTAATCGTGATGGTCGCAGTCGCGCTCTCCCTGGCTGCAGCAGCACAATGCGCCGATATCAACGGTCGATGGGCACGTGGTGATGGAAGCGCTAGGGTGAAGATTGGACCGTGTGGCGAGGATATTTGCGCTGTCAACACGTGGATCAAGCCGGGCACGCCCAAGGAGAAGGAAGGCGACAAATTGGTGATGTCGATCAAACCAGACGGAAAGGGCGCCTATTCCGGCACCGCCTTCGATCCGCAACGTGACATGAGTTACAGGCTGACCGTCACCGTCAGCGGCGACACGATGACGACGAAAGGCTGCGTCATGGCGGGCCTTCTCTGCAAGGCTATGGATTGGACGCGGATCAACTGAGCGCGTGTCGCCGAAGGAGCTCGTCGTGAGGACTTACACCGTCGCCTACCTCACCACGTTGATCGTGTTCGTGTCGATAGATTTCGTCCGGCTGAGCGCCATGGCAGATCGCCTCTATCGTCTAACCTTGGAAGATATGGGCAAGGGCAGCAACTATGCCTGTGAGGGCACCCCAACGATCTCGAAAACCCGGAACGTGCAGCCAACGTGCGGAAATCCGTCCAGGCAACATATTCTATGTCCTCGTCGACCAGGATATCGTCTTCCCCTATGCCTACAATGGCTAGTCAGTCTGACAAAATTTCCATGCGCGCTACTTCCGGCTCCCATTAGTGGCCGCTCGCCTCCCAAGGGCTTATCGATGTCGAATGCCTTCATCCCGGCAGGTATTCGGGAGCCTCACTTTCCTGGTGTCGCAGCTTCAATTCCACGGGGATGCACGCAGCCACGTCGTCACGCGGCTGCGGCGGCCTTCGGGGCCGTAATTGTGTGGCACGTTGGTGCCTATTACGCCGGAGGTGGAACTCAAGCGATCTTCCGTTTCAGCCATGTCGGCGGGGTCCCATGAAAGCCTCCGTCGAGAGCGTGCGAGCAACCGCATGTACGATCGGTTGAAAGCCCGGAAATTGCTTCTATGAGTGTCTTTTCAATAAGGTCGTGGAGACCTTCTTTATAGTAGATTTCGTTCATGCTGCCGGGTCCAAAGTGAACCACCGCTGGTGCCATGCCCGAACCAAAATTGATAACTGGTGCTATCGACGCGAAGCACAGTTCCGCTTCGCGCGCGAAGATAACCTCTGGCACAAGTGGCGTGCCGACTATGTCGCCCCCGTCGCGTTGATAGGAGCGAATTTCTGCGGGCGTTTCGAAACGAGGACCTTCGGTGCAAACAAAGGTCCCACGCTCGATGACGCGATTGCTGTACTTGTTTGCGGCCGCGATCAATTCCGTGCGAAGACGCGGGCAGAATGGCTCAGTGAAGTCGACGCGCACCCAGCAATCGCTCTCGTCGAACAAGGACTGGGCGCGCGACTTCGTCTTGTCGAGGAAGTCATCGGAAATGACGATATCGCCGGGCCGAATTGCCGGATTGACGGACCCGATGGCGTTCTGGGAAATGATGGCCTCGACGCCAAGTTCGCGAAACGCCCATATGTTCGCATGAAAATTTATCTTGTGACTGGGTACCGTCAGCTTTTCGCCATACCGCAGAATGACTGCCGTCTCGCGCCCGCCAATGGTTCCGAGCAGGACTTCGGCCTCACCCCAAGGGGTCGAAACGGATTCAGACCGACGATTTTGAAGAAGGTTTTCGGAGGCAGCGCTCGTAAGCAGTCCAACTGGTGCTCTATTCATACTCGATTCCCTCAATTGCATTGATAATGGTGATGGATCGTCGACCGCACCGCGGCTTCGTCGATCCTTGTTAATTTGCCTTCGTCGAACACGGTTTCCCCCGCGATCATCACTTTGCGAACGTGCTGCGGACCGGCGTGGTAGACGATGTCAGAAAGAGCTCTCTCGTAGGTCATTCCCAACGGATGCTCCAAGGCGAGGACGACCAGATCGGCTTGCTTTCCAGGCTCCAGACTGCCGATCTCGCGATCCCATCCGAGGACCCGGGCTCCCTCGATGGTAGCCATCGAGAAGGCGTCGGCAGCGCCGAGGATCGAAGCATCAAGAGTTGTCGCGCGCTGGAGAAGGACCGACAGCTTCATCTCCTGAAAGATGTCCAGGCTGTTGTTCGAAAGGGTGCTATCGGTACCCAGTCCGACGGGCACGCCGCGCCGCCGCAGCGCCGGGATGGGTGCCACACCGCTCGCAAGCTTTGCATTGCTCGCGGGGTTATGAGCCACGCCAGCTCCGGTCGCAGCCAGGATGTCCATGTCGGCGTCATCGAGCCATACACAATGGGCGAGAATAGAGGCCCCATCGAGCACGCCGAGATCGTTGAGCCAGGCGACGGGTGAGCGACCATAGCGCTCCGCAATCAAATCGTTTTCAGCGCGGTTCTCCGCCACATGTATCGTGAAGGGAAGTCCGAGCGCCTCGGCCTCGTGCTTGACGGTCCTCAAAAGCTCTGGCGTGCAGCTGTACGGGGAATGGGCCCCGAGGTAGAAGCGGCACAACCCGTTACCAGCATTGTCCGAAATCGCTTGCCGTGTCTCTTCAAGCGCAAGCGGCCAATTGGGGCGGCCGTTGGGTCGAAGTTCGGGCGAGTTTGCAAGAGCACCGCTTAACGACCTCATGCCAATTTCGCTCGCCACCGATGCGAAGACACCTGCACCGTACCGTGTACAGTCACATGCGGTCGTAATGCCTGCGCGTATCATGTCCATCGCAGCGAGGGTTGAGCCCCGCCGGTTGTCGTCGACTGTCAGGGATGCGGTATGCGGAGCAAGTGCCTTTGCCCATTGCAAAAGGTCGCCATCGTCACAGCAGCCGCGGTGAGTGGAAAGCCCACCATGCGCATGGGTGTTGACGAGGCCGGGGATGACCACTTTCCCGTTTTGATCTTCTCTTGTTGCCCCAATCGCTACGTCCGGCAAGTCGCTCGATGGGCCGATCCATTTGATGGTGGTGCCCTCGATGAGGATCGCGCCGTCTGCGTAAAATCCACCAGGCAGGCCAGTGCAGATAAACGCATTGAACAGCAGCTTCATCTATCCGACCTCCATTTCATATAGTCTGTCGTCGATCGTGATCCGGATCTCTTCATGCAGACGGCCGGGGAGTACGACGGCTCCGTCGTGGATGCGGAAGGGAGCATCGTGACCAGGGACAATGATATCGGCCATACCGACGATGCGCTGAATGCTCGCGGATGCGGCCTTTGCGTCAAACGCGCCAGCCGATACGCTGGTGGCAACTTCACCACGATGCTTCAAGGCATCCTGCGCCAGGACAACGCATTCGCCGTCGATCTGCAGGACAAGCGCGATATGACCGCCAGTGTGTCCCGGCGTTCTGATCATTCGAACTCCCGGCAGGATATCCAGCTCTCCGGAAACCACGGAGAGTTGCGGTCTGCGCAATAGTCCTTCCACCAGATACTTGGGAACAGCCCTGTCGTGCGCCCAATGCCTATCGAAGTAACTGAGTTCTGCCTCATGGATAACGATGTCGGCGTCCGGGAAGCACTCAGCGTTGGCGATGTGATCAAAGTGCAGGTGAGACACAATGACGGTACGAATGTCGCGCGTGTCGACCCCGCGTTTGGCTAGTCCTTCAAGAATGCCAGGCCGATCACCCGCGCCGCCGGTGTCGAACAACGCATATCCTGCCCTGGTCTTCAGCAAGACCGTCGTGCTCCAGCCGAGGAAGCCTCGGCCGCATTTGCCTGGAAAGCCTGAAAGAAGAATGTCGTATTGTGTTGTCATCAGGTTTCCACCTGCCGCAGGCGAGGATCGAGGAGGTCGCGGAGCCGATCGCCAATGAGATTGATACCGACGACGGTGAGGAAAATCGCAAAGCCCGGAATGGTCGCAACCCACCACGCATTGCCGATGTAGTTCCGGCCCTCGGAAATCATCGTGCCCCAGGTTGGGGTTTCAGGTGGGACACCAAGTCCCAGGAAGCTCAAGGACGATTCAAACAGGATCATCTTCGCGACAAGCAAGCTCGATATGACAATGATGGAGGACATCACATTCGGCAGAAGGTGCCTGATAAGGATCATCGGAGTTGATATCCCCATCGTTTGTGCTGCCTGAATGAACTCCCTTTCCCGCAAGACCAGGCATTCAGCCCTGACAACTCGGGCGTATTGCACCCAATTGGTGATGCCGAGAATGGCCACGATATTCCAGAGGCTGGGACCAACGACCGCTGCGACAGCAAGGGCCAATACCAGAAAGGGAATGGCAAGTTGTATATCGGTAGCGGCCATGATCACGCGCCCGGAACGGCGATCATCATATCCAGCCATCAGCCCTAGCGTGACACCGATCGCACCAGAGATGACGACTGACGTCACGCCGACAATTAGCGAAACGCGAGCTCCGGCAACAACACGGCTGAGAACATCGCGGCCAAGGGCGTCAGTACCGAATAAGTGCATTCCATCGCCGTTTGACCAGAGGGGAGGTTTTAAACGCTGGAGAATTTCCTGCGCATCAGGGTCGAAGGGCATGAGCCAGTGGCCGAAAACGGCGAGGAAGACGACGAGCAGCACGATGGCAAGCCCGAAGGCGGCAAGCGCGCTTCTTACGTAGCGTCTCAGAAATGCGGTCATTTGCTTTTCCTCAGACGGGGATCAAGGAAGCCATAAGAGAGGTCAACCAGAAGGTTTATCGAGACGATCGCGGTGGCCATGACGAGGACAAAGGCCTGTACGACCGTGAAGTCGCGGTTTGAGATTGCCTGGATCGCAAGACGACCGATGCCGGGATAGGCAAATACCTCTTCGGTAATGACGGCACCGCCCAATAACGCTCCCACCTGAAGACCAATCACGGTGAGGGTAGGGATCGCGGCATTGCGAAGGGCGTGCTTCAGGACGATGCGCCGTTCGCTGACGCCTTTGCCCCGTGCTGTGCGAATATAGTCAGATTGCAAGACTTCGATCATGGACGAGCGTAGCAGCCGGGTGATGATCGCCGTCGAGTATGTCGCCAGCACAACTGCGGGCATGATCAGATGCCTAACGCCACCACGACCCGACGGTGGCAGGATGTGGAATGTCTCCGAAAATAGCAGGATCAACATGATCGCCAGCCAAAAAGCAGGAAAGCTCTGGCCAATGAGCGACACCAGCAGGCTAGCACGGTCAGCGATCGAACCCCGCCAGGCGGCTGCCACGATCGCCAATGGAATGGAGACGACAAGGGACAGCCCCAGCGCCATTCCGCTGAGTTCCAGCGTGGCAGGGACCCGGTCCAGAACCAGTTGCATGGCCGGCTGCTCGTAACGCAGTGACATGCCAAAATCACCACGGAGCGCGCGGCCCAGAAAGTCCAGGTACTGTGCGCCCAATGAGCGATCGAACCCCATCAGGTGACGGAAGCGTGCGATTTCCTCCGCCGAAGCTTCCGGGGGAAGAAAGAGTGCCGAGGGATCGCCGCCAATTCTGATCAGGAAAAAGACGGCGACCGAAACCCCGAAGATTACGGCGATCGCGTATAGTATTCGCGACAACAAGAAAGCGCTCACAACAGGTGATTCCCTTGTGCTTGGTGGGCTGCCATGGCTGGTTCTTTTCCAGCCATGGCAGTTTTCACTATTGGAAGCTGGCCTTGCGCAGGTCGATGATGCTGTCGGTGCGCGGCTTCCAGTTCAAGTTTGCACTGAGTCCATAAATCAGCGGCGGCTGGATCATGGGCAGGTGTGGTGCTTCATCCTTGATGATCACGGCGGCCTTCTCGTAGATCGACTTGCGCTCCTCAGGATTGATTGTCGAGGCGCCCTGATCCAACAAAGCGTCCAGCTCGGGATTGCTGAAGTAGCTTTGATACTGGCCGGTCTTGAGGAGCGGATCCCAAACGAGGTTGGGGTCGCGTCCGCTCCAACCCGGGAACGTAATGCCCTCTCGGCCCTTTTTCTCGGAGATCTGACCCCAGACACCCGGCTCGAGATATTTGATCTCGGCCTTGATCCCGACCTTGGCGAGGAATCCAGCTGTTGCTTCCACGATCTCTGCGTCTTTGAGGAAGCGTCCCTTTCGCGTCATCAGCGGGATCGTGAAACCATCCGGGTAGCCGGCTTCGGCAAGCAGTTGCTTGGCCTTGTCCGGATCGTAGGGATAGGGCTTCCAGTCGGGATTGTAGGCGAAGCCATTGGCGGGCAGTGTCAGCGCGATGCGATTTCCCATGCCATTCAGGAGCGCCTGCTGGATCGCATCGACGTCAACCGCATAGTTGATTGCCTGCCGAACCCTCTTGTCCTTGAGAGGGGTATCGCGTGTTGTGTCGAAAGCGAGAAAATATAGAAAGTCGCTTGCGACGGTCTCAACCTTGGTATCGCCGCTGGAGAGTGACGGGACATCCTCGGGAGGGATATCGGCAGCAAGACCGACCCCACCACTTGTGAGTTCAGCTATACGGGTGCGGGTTTCCTTTATGGGACGGAAAACCACTTTGGCGATCTTTGGCTTGCCACCCCAATAGTCCGGATTCGCCTCGAGTTCGACCTCTTCGTCCTTCAGCCATTTGACAAATTTATAGGGGCCGGTTCCGACGGGGGTCGTCGCGAGGGCGTCGCCGCCATTCTCCTGGGTGTGTTTGGGCGGCACGATAAGCGCTCAAAAGAAGCCTCGTAGAGCG
>Ga0209051_1000665_pt1 | contig 38573 bp, 37 predicted proteins | sample AraplaCvi_mMS_r2_2_FD_184286 | JGI IMG/M metagenome (GOLD analysis project Ga0209051, IMG submission 184286) | Arabidopsis root microbial communities from North Carolina, USA - plate scrape MF_Cvi_mMS_r2 (SPAdes) (version 2) | ecosystem: Host-associated > Plants > Roots > Endosphere | place...
GCACCGCAGGTTGCCCCGTAGCGCAGCGCAGGGGTCCCAGACAGTGGGGTCGCCTTTTCTTTGCTTACTTTCTTTTGGCGAAGCAAAAGAAAGTGAGGCGGCCGCCGGGCGGAATCCCGGCCCCGGAACCCAAAAACACCCGCCCCCCAAAACCCCTCATCCACCTCCACCAAACCCCTCCCCCCTTATCCAGAATAAGCATTCAACCGCCCGGAAACCCGCATGGGCATTGAGGAATAAGCTTATCCGCATAAGGCACGAACCAAAAAATAGTTTGCTTCCATAAGGCGCGCTTTCAGAATCTCGGCTTCTTGCTGGGGCGCCCCGTTGTACGTGCGGCACCGCACTTCTTCAAGACACACGCACGATGTACCAATACACAGAATTCGATCGCCAGTTCGTCCATCAGCGGGCTGCCCAGTTCAGAGACCAGCTCGAACGCTGGCAAAAGGGCCGCCTGCACGAAGACGAATTCCGTCCCCTGCGCCTGCAAAACGGCTGGTATGTGCAGCGCTACGCGCCGATGCTGCGCGTGGCCGTGCCGTACGGCGAGCTTTCGAGCCGCCAGCTGCGCGTGCTGGCCAAGATCGCCCGCGAGTACGACGAGCCCGAAGCCGAGGTCTACCGCAAGGCCATCGAGACGCAGGGCCTGCTCGGCAGCCACAAGCTCCCCACGCACTACGCCCACTTCTCGACCCGCCAGAACGTCCAGTACAACTGGATTCCGCTGTCGAAGTCGGCCGACGTGATGGACCTGCTGGCTTCGGTCGACATGCACGGCATCCAGACCAGCGGCAACTGCATCCGCAACATCACGAGCGACGAGCGTGCCGGCATCGCGATCGACGAGATCGCGGATCCGCGCCCCTACGCCGAAATCATGCGCCAGTGGAGCACGCTGCACCCTGAATTCGCCTTCCTGCCGCGCAAGTTCAAGATCGCGATCACCGGCGCCGCCGAAGACCGCGCCGCCACCGGCTGGCACGACGTGGGCCTGAAGCTCGTGAAGAACGAGGCGGGCGAGATCGGCTTCCGCGTGCAGGTGGGGGGCGGCATGGGCCGCACGCCCATCATCGGCACCGTGCTGCGCGAGTTCCTGCCGTGGCAGCAGATCATGAATTACCTCGAAGCGGTGATCCGGGTCTACAACCGCTATGGCCGCCGCGACAACATCTACAAGGCGCGCATCAAGATCCTGGTGAAGGCCGAAGGCCAGCGCTACATCGACGATGTCGAGGCCGAGTACAAGCAGATCATCGAGCACGACGGTGCGCCGCACACCATCACGCAGGAAGAGTTCGACCGCGTGGCCGCCTCCTTCGTGCCGCCGACGCTCGCCACCCGCGTGCTGCAAAGCGCCGAGAAGACCGATGCCGAGCTGCGTGCCCACGCCGCCGACGACGTGATGTTCGCGCGCTGGCTGGCCCGCAACGTGGCCGCGCACAAAAACCCCGCGCTGCGCGCCGTCACGCTCTCTTTCAAGCGCCTGAAGCAGGCGCCCGGCGATGCATCGGCCGCCCAGCTCGACACGCTCGCCGAACTGGCCGACCGCTTCTCGGCCGGTGAAGCCCGCGTCACGCACGACCAGAACATCGTGCTGCCCTGGGTGCATGCCGAAGACCTGCACGCGCTGTGGCTCGCCGCCCGCGCGGCCGGCTTTGCGAGCGCCAACGTGCACCTGCTGACCGACATGATCGCCTGCCCCGGCGGCGACTTCTGCGCGCTGGCCAATGCACGCTCCATTCCCATCGCCGAAGCCATCACCGAGCGCTACCAGGACCTCGACGAGCTCGACGACCTGGGCGAGATCGACCTGCACATCAGCGGCTGCATCAACTCCTGCGGCCACCACCACAGCGGCCATATCGGCATCCTGGGCGTCGACAAGGACGGCAAGGAGTGGTACCAGGTCACCCTTGGCGGCTCCGACGGCTCGGCCCTCAGCGGCGCGCCGCAGGCCGGCAAGGTGGTCGGGCCCTCGTTCTCGGCGGCCGAAGTGCCGGGCGTGATCGAGGCCGTGCTCACCACCTACCGCGACACCCGCGAAGGCGGCGAGACCTTCATCGACACCCTGCGTCGCGTCGGCCACGACCCGTTCAAGGCCGCGGCCAACGGTGCGCGCTTCAAGGTGGAGGAAACGGCATGAAAAAGACCTTGCACATTCTTTCCGCCGAAGAGCACATCGACGACGGCGACCCGAAGGTCCTGCAGCTGCCGAACGATGCAGATCCGCTCGCCATCGAGGTGTGCCTGGAAGACATCGAGCGCATCGACCTGAACTTTCCGAAGTTCACCGATGGCCGCGCCTACAGCCAGGCCTTTCTGCTGCGCCGCCGGCTCGGCTTCAAGGGCGACATCCGCGCCACCGGCGACGTGCTGATCGACCAGCTGGTGCAGATGGAACGCACCGGCTTCTCCAGCGCCGTGCTGAAGGAAGGCGTGGACGCCACCGATGCACAGCGCCAGTTCGACCGCTTCTCGGCCTTCTACCAGGGCGATGCGGTGCAGCCCGCGCCGCACTTCGCGGCCGGCACCTGAGCCCGCATGGGAACCATCGACATGAGCATCGCCACCACGGACATCGATTTCGCACGCATCAACGCCGAGCTCGGCCGCAACGCCGAGGGCCTGGTGGACTGGGCCATCGGCCTGGGCCAGCGCGCGATCGTCACCACCAATTTCCGCCCGTTCGAGGCCGTGATCCTGCACATGGTCACGCGCGCCAGGCGCGACGTTCCCGTGGTCTGGATGGACAACGGCTACAACACCGAGGCCACCTACCGCTTTGCCGACGAGGTGACCAAGCAACTGGGCCTGGATCTGCACATCTACCTGCCGCGCCGCTCGCGTGCGCATCGTGAAGCGGTGGAAGGCCCGACCCCGGCGCTCGACGATCCGCGCCATGCCGCCTTCACGGAAGAGGTGAAGCTGGAGCCCTTTGCCCGCGCACTGCGCGAGACGGCGCCGAAAGTCTGGTTCACCGCGCTGCGGGCCACCGACACGGCCGTGCGCGCGCAGATGGACCCGGTCAGCGTCAACCCCGACGGCCTGATCAAGGTCGCGCCGCTCCTGCACTGGTCGTCCAAGGACCTGTACGCGTACTGCGAGGCGCACGGCCTGCCCAACAACTTCGACTACGTGGACCCGACCAAGGGCGAAGACAACCGCGAGTGCGGACTGCACCTCTCTCACTGAGAGTCCGCGCCGCACCGATCCTCCGCATTCAGCACCCCACCCCGATGAACGCCCGCACCGAAACCGAACTGCTGCTGCCGCCCATGCACTCTCCCGCGCGCCTGTCCAACACCCACCTCGATGCGCTGGAAGAGGAAACCGTCTTCATCCTGCGCGAAGTGGCGGCCGCCTTCGAGCGCCCCACGCTGCTGTTCTCGGGCGGCAAGGATTCGCTGGTGCTGCTCAAGTGCGCCGAAAAGGCCTTCGGCGCCGGCCGAATTCCCTACCCGCTCCTGATGATCGACACCGGCCACAACTTCCCCGAAGTGACGGCCTACCGCGACCAGCGCGCTGAGGAACTGGGCGCCGATTTGATCGTGCGCAGCGTCGAGGACTCGATGGCGCGCGGCACCGTGCGGCTGGCGCACCCCGGTGAATCGCGCAATGCGCACCAGTCGGTCACGCTGCTCGAAGCCATCGAGGAATTCCGCTTCGACGCGCTGATCGGCGGCGCGCGCCGCGACGAGGAAAAGGCGCGCGCCAAGGAGCGCATTTTTTCGCACCGCGACAGCTTTGGCCAATGGCAGCCCAAGGACCAGCGCCCCGAGCTGTGGACGCTGTTCAACACCCGCCTCGCCCCGGGCGAGCACTTCCGCGTGTTCCCGATCTCGAACTGGACCGAGCTCGATGTCTGGCAATACATCGAGCGCGAGCATGTGGGCCTGCCATCGATCTACTACACGCACAAGCGCGAGGTGGTCGAGCGCCGCGGCCTGCTGGTGCCGGTGACCGACCTCACCCCGGCGCGCGACGGCGAAACCGTGCAGGTACGCGACGTGCGCTTTCGCACCGTGGGCGACATCACGACCACCTGCCCGGTCGAGAGCCTGGCGGCCGATGCGGGCGATGTGGTGCTCGAAACGCTGTCGGTCGACGTCAGCGAGCGGGGAGCGACGCGGATGGACGACATGACTTCGGAAGCTTCGATGGAGAAGCGCAAGAAAGACGGGTATTTCTGATGAGCACGACAACGGCAACCCTCGACAACACCGCCCTTCACGGCGACACCGGCACCGCCCTGCGCTTCATCACCTGCGGTTCGGTCGACGACGGCAAGAGCACGCTGATCGGCCGCCTGCTGGTCGACAGCAAGACCGTGCTGCAGGACCAGCTCGCCGGCGTGCAGCGCGGCGGCGAAACCGACCTGGCGCTCCTGACCGACGGCCTCTCGGCCGAGCGCGAACAGGGCATCACGATCGACGTGGCCTACCGCTACTTCTCGACCGCCAGGCGCAAGTTCATCATCGGCGACGCGCCGGGCCATGAGCAGTACACCCGCAACATGGTCACGGCCGCCTCGGCCGCCGATGCCGCCGTGGTGCTGGTCGATGCCACCAAGCTGGCCTGGGCCGCCGAGGTGGAAGACGGCACCGTGGTCAAGCGCGAACTGCTGCCGCAGACGCGCCGCCACACGCTGCTCGCCCACCTGCTGCGCGTGCAGTCGATCGTGTTCGCGGTCAACAAGCTCGACGCCATCGATGACGCGGGCCTCGCCTTCGAACGCATCTCGACCGCGCTGAATGCCTTTGCCGAAGCGGCCGGCGTGCAGGTCGCGGCCATCGTGCCGATCTCCGCCCTGAAGGGCTGGAACGTGGCCACGCGCCACGCCGACTGGGTCGGCTACGAGGGCCCGAGCCTGCTCGAGCTGCTCGAAGAGCTGCCGGTCACCGTGCAGGACGAGGCCGTGCCTTTCGCCTTCCCGGTGCAGTGGGTCGAGAAGTTCTCGTCCTCGGCCGACACCTCGCAGGGCCGCCGCGTGTTCTGGGGCCGCGTCGCCTCGGGCCACGTCGAGCCCGGCCAGCGCGTGACCGTGCTGCCGAGCAACCAGACCGCCACGGTCGCGCAGGTGCTGAGCCACACGCGCCAGCCCAAGGTGGTGCATGCAGGCCACAGCGCCGGCATCGTGCTCGACCGCGAAGTCGATGTGTCGCGTGGCGACTGGCTGCTGGCGCCCGGCGCCTTCGAGCCGGTGCGCGAAATCACCGCCACCGTGGCCTGGCTCGACGACGAGCCGCTGGTCGCGGGCCGCGTGTACTGGGCGCTGCAGGGCCACCGCTGGGTCAAGGCCAAGGTGGCGCGCATCGTCGACCGCGTGAACATCACCACGCTCGAATCGGAGCCCGCGACGCAGCTGGAGGCCAATTCCATCGGCGACGTGGTGCTGTCGCTGCAGCAGCCGCTGGCCGTGCTGCCCTTCACGCAATCGCGTGCCTTGGGCTCCCTGGTGCTGGTCGATACGGCCTCCCACAAGACCTCCGCTGCCGTGCTCGTGCAGCCCGCCGCCGCAAAGGCCTAAAATCTGGGGTTTTCCCCGACCTCACACTGACGTTAGAAGACAAATGACCCACGTCGTCTCCGAAGCCTGCATCCGCTGCAAATACACCGACTGCGTGGACGTATGCCCCGTGGATTGCTTCCGCGAAGGCCCCAACATGCTGGTGATCGATCCGGACGAGTGCATCGACTGCGCAGTCTGCATCCCCGAATGCCCGGTCAATGCAATCTATGCCGAGGAAGACCTTCCGGCCAACCAGATCGCCTTCATCAAGCTCAACGCAGAGCTCTCGCTGGCCGACGGCTGGAAGAGCATCACCAAGCGCAAGCCCGCGCTGCCCGACGCCGAAGAGTGGAAAGACAAGACCGACAAGATCGGGGAGTTGGTGCGCTGAGCACGCAAGCCGCTCCGATCGAGACCGACGCCCTCATCATCGGCGCCGGCCCGGTCGGGCTGTTCCAGGCCTTCCAGCTCGGCCTGCTCGAGATCTCCTGCCACATCGTCGATGCGCTGCCCGCCGCGGGCGGCCAGTGCGTGGCGCTCTACGGCGGCAAGCCGATCTACGACATTCCCGGCACGCCCGTCACCAGCGGAAGCGAACTCGCGCAGTCGCTGCTGAAACAGGTCGAGCCCTTCAAGCCCCGGTTCCATTTCGGCGAGCAGGTGGCCACGCTCGAAAGGCAGGCCGACGAGCGGCTGCTGCTGACCACGTCGGCCGGCACGGCCTTTCTCGCCAGGACGGTGTTCATCGCGGCCGGCGTTGGCGCCTTCGTGCCCAAGCGCATCGCGATCGAAGGCATTGCGCAGTTCGAAGGCCGCTCGCTTTTCTATCACCCCGATTCGCTGGACCGCTTTGCCGGACAGGCGGTGGTGGTGAATGGCGGCGACGACGTGGCGCTGGAAACCGCCGTCGCGCTCACGGCCATTGCAAGGCAGGTCACGCTGGTCCACCGCCGCGACGGCTTCCAGGCCGGCGAGGCGCTCGTCGCTTCGATGCGCGCGCTGGTGGCCGAGGGCAAGCTGGCCTTCAAGGTCGGCCAGCCCACCGCCTTCGACGGCAGGCAACTGCAGATCACCACGCCCGATGCGGCCACGGTCGACCTGCCGCTCGACGCGCTGATCGCCTGCCTGGGCATCTCCCCGCGCCTCGGCCCCATTGCCGATTGGGGCCTGGAACTCGAGCGCAAGCAGGTGCCGGTCGACACCGAGAAGTACGAAACCCGCGAACGCGGCGTGTTCGCGGTGGGCGACATCAACACCTATCCGGGCAAGAAGAAGCTCATCGTCTGCGGCTTCCACGAGGCCACGCTGGCCGCCTGGGGCGCCACCGCCATCGTATTCCCGGGCAAGGCCGTGCCGCTGCAGTACACGACCACCAGCACGCGGCTGCACGAGCTGCTGGGCGTGGCTAGTTCGCGCTAGGCAGCAGCAGCGCGCGGTATTCGCCGATGAAGCTGCCGATGGCGGCGGCGAATCGGTCGATGTCCGCGTCGGTCAGCGGCAAAGACGGCACGATGAAGCCGCGCGGCGAGGCGTAGATGCCTTCGCCCAGCAGGTGAAAGAACAGCAGCTGCCGCAGCCGCCCGTCGACCGCCGCCAGGTCGTCCACGCACTGCACCTCCCCGCGCACGAAATGCGCGTTCATCAGAGAGCCGATGCCGGTGAACTGCATGGCCACGCCCTCCTTCGTGCACAGCGCATTGAGCCGCGCACGCATCGCCTCGCCGCGCTCGGCCAGCGCGCCGGCCGCTTCAGGGGTGAACAGCTTCGTGAGGCCCGCGTACCCGGCCGCCATGGTCATCACGTTGTTGTTGAAGGTGCCCGAATGGGAGAGCGATCCCGTGCGCGGATCGAACTGCGCCATCACGTCCGAACGCCCGCCGAAGGCGCCGAACGACATGCCGCCGCCGATGTACTTGCCGAGCGTGGTGAGATCGGAACGGATGCCGAGCCTGTTGGCCAGGCCCTGCGGCCCCAGGCGCGAGGTCATGACCTCGTCGAAGATCAGCAGCGCACCTACCTTCGCCGCGCCATCGCGAAGTGCTTGCAGGAAGTCGAGGCGCCCCGGAATGCAGCCGCTCGCGCCCTGCATCGGCTCGACCAGGATCGCGGCAATCTCCGGCCGGTGCTTCTCGATCTGCTCGCTCGCAGCCTGCGCATCGTTGTAGGGCAGCACCAGGAAGTCGAAGGGCACCGTGGTCGGCAGCGGCTTGGCGCCGAAGCCGAGCACGCCGCCGTGGTAGCCGCCCGAGAACACCACGATCTTTCGCCTTCCCGTGAAGTGCAGCGCGGCCATGAGCGCCATCAGGTTGGCCTCGGTGCCCGAGTTGGTGAAGCGCACCTGCTCGATCTGCGGAAAGCGCTCGCAGATGGTCTTCGCGAGCCGGCCTTCGAGCAGGTTGTGGCCCGTGAGGTTGATGCCGCCCTGCATCGCCTCGAGCACCGCATCGCGGATCTCGGGTGCCGAGTGGCCATAGACGCCGGCCGTGTACTCGGCGATGAAGTCGGCATAGCGGTGGCCGTCGGCATCCCAGAGCGCGGCGCCCTCGCCCTTGGCAATGGTGAGCGGAAACGGCGCGTAGAACAGCACCGAGCGGCTGTTGGCGCCCGGCATGTAGCGCGCCTGCGCCTCGAACTGGCGCAGGCTCGCGGGGTTGGCCTCGGTGAAGCGCTGGAAGGCCCGGGCAAGGGACTGGTCGATTGCAGGATCGCTCATGGGACACATCCTCGAAGTGGCGGCACGCGGGTTGCCATATCCGGACCATCATCCATGGTTTGGAGGCTGGGCGCGCAGGCTCGTACAATAGTTTCCGCTCTGCGCCACGGCGCGGAGCACCACGCTAGGGGTGTCGAACCGGAATCCGTTCCGGGGCTGACTGAGAGAGTCCCTTTGAACCTGACTGAGGTAATCCTCGCGCAGGGAAGCTGGTCCGGCGGCCTGTCGCGTTGTCTCGCGCGATGGCCCCACCGCCGGAGCCTCGCCCACCTGCCAAACCTTTTGCACTGGAGCAACTGGATGGCACACGACGACGAACCTTCTTCCGCCAACGAGGCGCTGGCGCCCCTGCCCGCGTCGCAGCGCGCGTTCGGCTGGCACGACCACGCATCGCTCTGGTTCAGCCTGGGCGTCGGGCTGCTGGTGATGCAGATCGGCGCCTACCTGGTGCCGGCGGTGGGCACGCGGGACGCGGCCATCGCGATCGTGCTGGGCTCGCTGCTCGGCGCGGGCCTGCTGGCCTGGACCGCACGGCTCGGCTGCGAGAGCGGCTTGGCGAGCGCCGGGCTGATGCACGCCACCTACGGCAGCGCCTTCGCGCGGCTGCCGGTGCTGCTCAACATCGTGCAGCTGGTGGGCTGGACCACCTTCGAGCTCGTGATCATGCGCGAGGGTACGCAGGCGATCGGCCAGCAGGCCTTCGGCCTGGCGCTCGGCGGACCGCTGGGCGGCGCCCTCACCACGCTGCTCTGGGGCGCGGTGCTGCTGGCGCTTCTGGCCGGCTCCATGGTCAAGCTGGTGCGGCGCTTCGTGAGCCGCTTCGGCCTGCCGCTGGTGGTGCTGTCGCTGCTCTGGCTGAGCTGGCAGTTCGCAACCCGCCTGCAAGCCAAGGGCCTCGACGCCTTCTGGGCCCGGCCGGGCGATGGCGGCATGGGCATGTTCGGCGCGCTCGACCTGGTGATTGCCATGCCGGTCTCATGGCTGCCGCTGGTGGCCGACTACGCGCGCCACGGCAAGCGCAGCGCGGGCGGCCTGGGCAGCGCCTTCAGCGGCACCTGGATCGGCTATGCGCTGGCCAACGTCTGGTGCTATGCGCTCGGCGTGATGGTGGTGAGCGTGGCGGAACCGGGCACAGGCCTGGTCACCGCCCTGCTGCTCGCCCAAGGCGGGCTGGTGGCGCTGGGCCTGATCCTGATCGACGAACTCGACAACGCCTACGGCGATGTGTATTCGGGCTCGGTGTCCACCCACAGCCTGCTGCCGCGCTGGAGCGTGCGGCGCTGGGGCCTCCTGCTCGCGGCGCTGTGCACCGCGCTCGCGCTGGTGCTGCCGATGCATACGCTCGAGCCGTTCCTGCTGATGCTGAGTTCGGTGTTCGTGCCGCTTTACGGCGTGATCCTGGGGCGGCTGGGTACGGGCCAGGCGGTTTCGTCGGTGGGCATGCGTCGGGTCGACCTGGGCGCGGCGCTGATCTGGATTGCGGGCATCGCGGCCTACCATGCGCTCGCCGGGTGGGCGCCGCAGTTCGGCTCGGCACTGCCGACGCTGGCCGCGACCTTCCTGCTGGCCTGGGCCAGCCGGCCCAAGGCTACGCCGACGACGGCAGGCGGTGCGTCGGCACTGGCGCAAAGCCGTGGTTGAGCGGACCGTGTCCCGCGCCGGTCTTCACATGCGCGCCGGCGGCCATCGCGCCGAGGATGTAGGCGCGCGCGCGCTCGACGGCCTCGGGCAATACGAGCCCCAGCGCCAGGTGCGCGGCAATGGCGGACGACAGCGTGCAGCCCGTGCCATGCAGGTTGCGGCTCGCGATGCGCTGCGAGGCCAGCCGCTTGCGCGTGCCGTCGGACTGCAGCAGCACGTCGACCACCTCGTCGCCCGGCAGGTGGCCGCCCTTGAGCAGCACGGCCTGCGCGCCGAGCGCCAGCAGTTCGCTGGCCGCATCGTCGAGCGCATCGATGCCGTCGATCGCATGGCCGATCAGCAAGGCTGCCTCGTCGAGGTTGGGCGTGACCACCACGGCGCGCGGGAACAGCTCGCGCACCAGCACCTGCACGGTTTCCGAAGCTATCAGCCGGTCGCCGCTGGTGGCGACCATCACCGGGTCCAGCACCACGTTGGGCAGCCGGTAGTGATCGATGGCCCAGGCCACCACCTCGACCACCTCGGGTGCATGCAGCATGCCGAGCTTGACCGCATCGACGCCGATGTCCTCGACCACCGCCTGGATCTGTGCCTTGAGGAAAGCCGGCGGCACGCCGTGGATGCCCGCGACGCCGAGCGTGTTCTGCGCGGTGAGCGCCGTGATGGCTGTCATGCCATAGCAGCCAAGCGCCGCGAAGGTCTTCAGGTCGGCCTGGATGCCGGCACCGCCGCCGCTGTCAGAGCCGGCGATCGAGAGCACGCGTGCGTAGCGCAGGGGCGCTTGGGGCGCGTCGGAAAGTGCTTGGGTCATGCTGAAAATTATCGGCGACCGGCCCTGCCTTTCTCCCTCCCCTCCCGGGGGAGGGCTGGGGTGGGGGCAAGCGGCGTGTCTACCGAGCGCTCTGCCCGCCCCCATCCCAACCTTCCCCCAGCGGGGGAAGGAGCAAGGCCATGAGCCTCCCATTCCAATCGGCCGCCATCCTCGGCGCGGGCCTCATGGGCCGGCTGCTCGCGGTCACGCTCGCGCAAGCCGGCTGCAAGGTCGAGCTGTTCGAGGCGGGCAGCCCCGAGGCCGAAGGCGCCGCCGCGCGCGTGGCGGCCGCCATGCTCGCGCCGCTGGCCGAATCGGCCGTCGCGCCGGTGCCGGTCGTGCGCATGGGGCAGTACGCGCTGGACCGCTGGCCCGCGCTGCTGGCGCCGCTGGCGCAGCCTGTGTTCTTCCAGCGCGAAGGCACGCTGGTGCTGTGGCACCGCCAGGACGCCGCCGAGGCCGCGCGGCTCGCGCGCGTACTGGCGCGCACCGGCACGCAGGTGTCCGAACTCGCGCCGATGCGCACGCTCGACGGCAGCGGGATTGCCGCGCTCGAGCCGTCGCTCGGCCAGCGCTTCGCACAGGGCTTGTTCCTTCCGGGCGAAGGCCAGCTCGACAACCGTGCGTTGCTGGCTTCGCTGCTTGCCACGCTGCAAGCCTGCCCAGGCGTGAAGCTGCATTGGCAGTCGCCACGCGAACCCGGCGATTTTTCTCCGGGCACGCCGGGCCAGCCCGACTGGGTGATCGACTGCCGCGGCCTCGGTGCCAAGCCGCAGTGGAACGCGCTGCGCGGCGTGCGCGGCGAGGTCATCCGCGTGCACGCGCCCGAGGTGGCGCTGCAGCGGCCCACGCGGCTGGTGCATCCGCGCTATCCGCTCTACATCGCACCCAAGCCGGGCAGCGTGTTCGTGATCGGCGCGACCGAGATCGAGTCGGACGACATGTCACCCGCCAGCGTGCGCTCCACGCTCGAACTGCTCAGCGCAGCCTACGCGGTGCACAGCGGCTTCGCCGAAGCCCGCATCCTCGAGATCGCGACCCAATGCCGGCCCACGCTGCCCGACAACCTGCCCGCCATCCGGCAGCCGCAACCGCGCGTGCTGCAGATCAACGGCCTGTACCGCCACGGTTTCATGATCGCGCCCGCGGTGCTCGATTCGGCCATGGAGCTGCTCGTGGACGGCCGCTCGGCACTGGCGCAGAAGCTCGGCCTGGAGACCTCCCAAGCATGACGATGAACGTCCTGATCAACGACAAGCCCTTCGCGCTGCCGGACGGCGCCACCGTGATCGACGCGCTGGCCGCACTCGATGCCGTGCCGCCGTTCGCGGTGGCCGTGAACCGCGAGTTCGTGCCGCGCTCGGCCCATGCGGCGCGCGGGCTGCAGCCTGACGACCGTATCGAAGTGATCCGCCCCGTGACCGGCGGCTGAGCCAGGCACCCCACAGAGATGGAGACAACACGCACCATGACAACGACCGCATCTTCCAATCCGGACAACGACCCGCTGGTCCTCTACGGCCAGACCTTCCAGAGCCGCCTGCTGCTGGGCACCGCGCGCTATCCCTCGCCGGACCTGCTCGAAGCCGCGGTGAAGCGCGCCAGGCCCGCCATGCTGACGGCCTCGCTGCGCCGCCAGTCCGCCAGCCCCGGCGCAAGCGACAGCGGCAACGGCTTCTGGGAGCTGCTGCGCCGGCTCGCAGTGCCCGTGCTGCCCAACACCGCCGGCTGCCACAGCGTGCAGGAAGTGATTGCCACCGCGCAGATGGCGCGCGAGCTGTTCGACACGCCCTGGATCAAGCTCGAACTCATCGGCGACGACTACACGCTGCAGCCCGACACGCTGAACCTCGTCGACGCCGCATCGCAGCTGATCCGCGACGGCTTCCAGGTGCTGCCCTATTGCACCGAGGACCTCGTGCTGTGCCAGCGGCTGGTCGACGTCGGCTGCCAGGCCGTGATGCCCTGGGCGGCACCCATCGGCACCGGCCGCGGGCCTGTCAATCCCTACGCGCTGCAGTTGCTGCGCGAGCGGCTCGACGTGCCGATGCTGGTCGATGCGGGCCTGGGCCTGCCATCGCATGCCTGCCAGGTCATGGAATGGGGCTACGACGGCGTGCTGCTCAACACCGCCGTGGCGCTGGCGCAGGACCCGGTGTCGATGGCCGGCGCATTTGCCGACGCCGTGCAGGCCGGCCGCGCGGCCCACCGCGCCGGTGCCATGGCCGCGCAGGACTCGGCGCAGCCCAGCACGCCGGTGCTCGGCACGCCCTTCTGGCATCACGCAGCATGAACGCTTCAACCGACTCCCACGCCGACTCCCACGCCGATTCCCGCGCCGTCTCCCACGCCATCGTCGCAGCCCACGGGCTGCGCTTCGGCGCCGCCACGGCCGCGGCCATTTCGGCGGGCCGCTTTTCCTCGGACGACCCGGTGTATCGCGGCGCGAAGCAAGCCTGCACGGCGCTCGGCTTCATCGAGATCGATGCCGAATGCCTGGCACGGGCGTGGCAGGCGCAGACGGTGCGCACCGGTGCGTTCGATGCGAACCAATGGCCCGAGACGCCCGCCGATTTCGGCCTGCGCGCGTTTCCGCCCACCGCGCGCGCCGACGCCTTCGCGCCCTGCCCCGAACGGCTCGGCCTCTACGCCGTGCTGCCCGATGCGCAATGGGTCGGCCGCATGGCGCGCGCCGGCGTTCCCACAGTGCAGCTGCGCTTCAAGTCCGACGACGCGGCAGCCACTGAACAAGAAGTGCACGCGGCCGTCGATGCCGTGCGCGGCACGGGCGCGCTGCTCTTCATCAACGACCACTGGCAGACGGCCATCGCCGCGGGTGCCTATGGCGTGCACCTGGGCCAGGAAGACCTCGACGCGCTCTCGCCCGAACAGGTGCGGCAGATCCGCGATGCGGGCCTGCGGCTGGGCGTCAGCACCCACGGCTATGCCGAGATGGTGCGCGCCGATGCGGTGAGCCCGAGCTACATCGCGATGGGCGCGGTGTATCCGACCACCCTCAAGAAGATGGCGACCGCGCCGCAGGGCGTGGCGCGTCTTGCGGCCTATGCGCGCCTGCTGCACGGCTATCCGCAGGTGGGCATCGGCGGCATCGATGCGGTGCGGCTGCCCGAGGTGCTGGCCACCGGCGTCGGCTCGGTCGCCGTGGTGCGCGCGCTCGTCGCCGCAGAAGATCCCGAGGCCACGGCCGCGCAATGGATGGCGGCCATGGGCGCCGCCTCCGCATGAATGAACCAATGACACAAAAGCAATCCCGATCCTGGCCGCTGTCGCCGATCTCTCATGCAGTGGGCATCGCCCTTCTTCTGGCGGCCGGCGGCGCGCAGGCCCAGCAGCCAACCGATCTGCCCGCCGTCACGGTGAACGAAAGCAGCGCAGCCCCGCAAGCCGAGTTGAGCGGCTTCGGCGACGTGCCGCTGCGCGAACTGCCGCTCTCGGCCACGGTGGTCGACAGCACGCAGCTTCGCGCGAGCGGTGCGCGCCGCCTCGCCGACCTCACACAGTTCGATTCCTCGGTGACCGACGCCTACAACTCGGCCGGCTACTGGGACTACCTCACGGTGCGCGGCTTCGTGCTGGACAACCGTTTCAACTACCGGCGCGAGGGCCTGCCGATCAGCGCCGAGACATCGATCCCGCTCGACAACAAGGAGCGCATCGAGATCCTGCGCGGCACCAGTGGAATCCAGGCCGGCACCAGCGCGCCGGGCGGCCTGGTCAACTACGTGGTCAAGCGGCCCACCGAGCAGGACCTGCGCACGCTGCGCATCGAAACCACCAGCCGCGGCAGCGTGCTCGGCGCGCTCGACCTGGGCGGGCGCTTCGGTGCGAACCGCGAGTTCGGCTATCGCCTCAACGTGGCGAACGAAAACCTCAAGCCGCTCGTGCACAACCTCGACGGCAACCGCAACCTGTTCTCGCTGGCTGGCGACTGGCGCATCACGCGCGATTCGGTGCTCGAGTTCGAGATCGAGCGCAGCCACAAGACGCAGCCAAGCCAGAACGGCTTCAGCCTGCTGGGGAGCACGCTGCCCGCGCCGGTGGACCCCAAGATCAACCTCAACAACCAGCCGTGGTCGCAGCCTTCGGAGTTCAACGCGCTCACAGGCAGCGTGCGCTTCAGCCAGGCGCTCAATGCCGACTGGCGCTGGAGCGCGCAGATCGGCCAGCAAAGGCTCAAGACCAATGACCGGCTGGCCTATGCCTTCGGCTGCGGTGCCGAGGGCAATTACGACCGCTATTGCTCCGACGGCACCTTCGACTTCTACGACTTCCGCAGCGAGAACGAGCGGCGCACGCAAACGGCCGGCAGCCTGAATCTCAAGGGCAACGTGATGACCGGCAGCGTGCGGCACGAGCTCGGCTTCGGCCTGCTCGCGAGCCGCGTGCGCAACCGCTTCCAGGACCAGGCCTACAACTACGTCGGCACCGGCAACGTCTGGGCCACGGCCATCGTGCCGCCCGACCCCACGCTGACCGACGCCAACACCAACCGCGACGAGCGTTCCACCGAGCTCTCGGTGCAGGACGCGATCCGCTGGAACAGCCGTTTCACCACCTGGCTCGGCGTGCGCCACACGCGGCTGGACCGCGACAGCATCCGCACCGATGGCACGCGCCCCACCGGCTACAAGGACGGCATCACCACCCCATGGATCGCCGCCAGCTTCGCCATCCAGCCAGGTCTCCTGGCCTATGCGAGCTGGGGCAAGGGCGTCGAGTCGCAGGTGGTGCCGAACAAGAGCTCGCAATACACCAATGCCGGCGAGGCGCTGCCCGCGCTGACCTCGCGCCAATGGGAGCTCGGGCTCAAGGGCGGCAGCGACGCCTTCGCCTGGCAGCTCGCATGGTTCGACATCAAGCGCCCGATGACGAACCTCGATGCCTGCAACCGGCTCGGCACCACGCCCTGCGACGGACGCTACGACGGCAGCGCCGTGCACCGCGGACTCGAAGCGGGCGCGCAGTGGAACACGGGGCCCTGGCGCCTTGCGGGCAGCCTGACATTGATCGATGCCAAGCGCCGCGGAAGCACGGCCGAGCCCGTCACCAACGGCCAGTCGCCCACCAACGTGCCCAAGCAGGTGCTGCGCGCGCAGGCCGGCTACCGCGTGGCTTCGGTGCCGGGTCTCGAGCTGCTCGGACAGCTCTCGCATGAAGGCCGCCGCAACGTGCTGCCCGATGGTTCGATCGCGCTGCCCTCATGGACACGCGTCGATGCGGTGCTGCGCTACGACACGCGGTTGCGCGGCGTGAACACGAGCTGGAGCATCGCCATCGACAACCTGTTCGACCGCCGCTACTGGAAGGAATCGCCCTACCAGTTCGGCCACGTCTATCTCTTTCCAGGTGCGCCGCGCACGCTGCGCCTGGGGTTGAGCGTGTCGCTCTGAGCGCGGGCCCCAAAAATTTTCAGAAATTTATTGCGTCCGCATTGGTGCGCTCGAAAGGCCCAAAAAATCACGCTATAATCTGAGGCTTGTTCCTCGATAGCTCAGTCGGTAGAGCGCCGGACTGTTAATCCGTAGGTCCCTGGTTCGAGCCCAGGTCGAGGAGCCACTACAAGCCGCAAGGCCTCTGGATGCCCCGCTACTCACAAGGTAGCGGGGCATTTCCTTTTGGGGCGTCTTGTTTGGCAATCGCCAAATATCCAGTAGTCGCCGGGGCATGCCCCGCGAGGCTGGCCACAGCCCGTGGCCGCCGCATCCTCGGGGAGATCAACCCGTCGATCGCGCCCGCCACCGCCCGTGGCAACCCGGATGCAGGTGAAGCCGGCCACCCCGAGGCCGTGACCTTGGCTTCTTACTCCGCGATGCCCGATGCTTCGGCCTCCTTGGTGCTGAGCTCGCCCCGGTCGTACTGCATCAGCCACAGCTGAATCAGGTTCGCCGATAGCGTGTGTCCGATCGCCTCCCAAACCCCGCCCGATTGCCAGGGTTGCACAAGTCAGCACGTCCTGATAGCCCGTCTTCGTCATTACGGTCGCGGTCGATCACGGGTGATCGCCATCGAAGACGAAGAACCGGGGCGTTTCACTCATATGAAAAAGGACAAATGTCACTTTGCGCAGGCTTCTGGCACCCCTAACCTGCTTTTATCGCCAGGTTCCGGACTGCACTTCGAATTGTCTTGAACCCTCAGGATCATTTGCTGGGTACGGCGGCTGGGTTGATGTTTATCACTCAATGGCGCGAATTGTTGCGCAACACCCGACAAACGTGCGTCGCCTGGAACCAACGCACTCATCAGCAAAAGAGCCAACATGAACTACTTGAAAAAAGCAATCGCCAGGCTTAAACAAGCTTTGTCGACCCTCGCCAACATCAATCAGAGATTCGATGAGATAAAGATCAATCAAGGCATCATACTCTCCAGCCTGAATGATGGCAGGACAACCAAAAATCTTAAAGACTACGAGTTCAAGGTTTTTTCACAATGGGGTGAGGATGGAATCATCCAGCACCTGACAAAGTCAATAGAAATAAAAAATAAAACTTTCATTGAGTTTGGGGTGGAAGATTTTTTTGAGTCCAACTGCCGCTTCTTGCTAATGAAGGACGATTGGAAAGGCTTCGTAATCGACGGCTCTACGTCCAACATCCAGCGATTAAAAAACTCATACTTCTACTGGAAACACCACTTGAATTCAGTCGACAGATTCATTACAAAGGAAAATATTGAAGACATACTCGCAGCAAGCGGCTTCGAAGAAGATTTAGGGATACTGTCCATAGACCTGGACGGCAACGATTTTTTCATACTCGAAGCAATAAAAAGCTTCAAGCCACGCATACTTATTTGCGAATACAATCCTGTATTTGGGGCAAATAGAAAAATTACCATTCCCTACCAAGCCGACTTTTACAGGACCAATATCCATCATTCGAATCTGTATTGGGGCGCCTCACTCGCAGCCATGACTTATCTTGCAGACAAGAAAGGCTATGCACTGGTTGGGACAAACGCGGCTGGCAACAATGCTTTCTATGTTCGCAAAGATTTATTAAACGATAGGGTTGAAGTCTTGTCAGTTGAAGCCGCATATTCGCCATCCAACTACCGTGAAAGCAGAGATGAATACGGCAATCTTTCATATGTAACGGCAAACAAGCGACTTGACATGATCAAAGGATTGCCTGTTTATGAAGTTGAAAAACAGGCTGCTGAATCGCTCTAAGGATGCCCCAGGTTCAATGAGACCGAGCATTCGTGCTTCTGCGGGTGCTGGGGCCACTGCCGACTGCTAGGCCTCTGGACCCACTGCTCAAAAGGTAGCGGGCATTTCCTTTTGAGGCGCCTCACCCTATCTTCGGCAGCCCGAATCCGAAACCGAAGACAGAGCCGCTCTTCTTTCTGGCCTTCGCGGGCTCGGGCTCATCCTCGCGCGGCCCGGCATCAAGATCGTCGACCATCTTCTGCAACTCGAGCAGCCCGGCGGCCATCGCGGCCTTGTAGGTCTTCATGGACCTCGACTGCTGGCTGAGAACATGCCAGCCTTTGCCCTCGAACTCGATCAGGCGCCAGCGGTAGGCGCCCTCTTCCTCTTCGATCACAGTGACTGCAATCCGGCGGAGTGGCTGCATGGCGCGATGCTCGTCCGGATCCGCGCTTCGGCATGTCGGACAACCTCGACTGTCCGGTCGCATCAGATAAAAAAACGCCCAGCACACGGCTGGGCGGAATCCTCGGCGATGTCGCCAAGGGCCCCGCAAAACCAAGATTCGGGGGCAACTGCAAAAGTGGGTTCAAGCGCAATATTACTGTATATTCATACAGTATTGATGCGGAGGGTCGAGATACCCGTTCGAAGGTCAGGCGCTTTCCAGCAAGAAGACGCAGGAGAAATGAACATGAACCAAGCCGAACTTTTTTACCCCCAGGCTGCGGCTCCAACGCAAGAGGCCACGATCCGGCAGATCGATGCCTCGGAAGACCCGCCTTTCAGGTTCGAAGACATCGAGCCCGAACCCCGGGTTGCCTACACCGTGCGGCTTGCCGACTACCCGCACCCGGCAGCGGACGCCGTCAAGGTCTCGGAGCAGCGCTTCCGGCGCGAGCTCGACCGGCATCTCGGCGGCGACGTCATGCGTGCATTGCGCGCCTTCCACAATGCCAGCGAGTCCAGCGAAGCCGATCTCACGAGAGAAGAGATGGCGCTCGCCAGGCGATGGATGAAGGCCTACGACGCGGCCCGAACTGCCGGCTTTCGCGACCTTGGGGACACCGATGAAGCGTTCTTCGACGTGCGGCCAGTCTGAGTGAGCATCGGGCCTGTTGTGGTCGTGCACCCGGTCCGACGCCTGTAGGGTGATCCGCACGAATCTCATCAACGCAGGCTGAACACAAGCCGACACGGTTGGGCCATGATGTTCCCCATCGTGCCAGCGACACCCATTGAGTACCTGCTCGAACTCGAACATGCCAGGTTCCCGGTTCATGTCCGGGATCCGGAGTTGATCCAGGCCATCGCGACGCTCAAGGCCCTGGGCTGCGTCGAGGCGGACATCTCCCCGCCGCTCGATCTTCGCAGTTCGTTCAGGAACTACGAATCCGCGGTGGTCGTGAAGATCACATCGGAAGGAATCACGGAACTCGCACTGGCATACGGGTGACCGCCCCCTTCGCTCGCTTCAGGTTCTTCCAGCCTGGGACGAGTGGCTCATCCCTTCCTTCGAGTTCGCCTGCTCACCGACACGGTGGAACGGGCAGCACAAGCCCCATCGATGGAGTGCTACGTCCCTGCGGCAAAGCAAAAAAGAGGGTATATCCCAGAATACAAATTGGGCGCCGAACGGTAACGACGCGTACATTAGCGCCAACGTACTATCGCCTCGCGCCATGCACTTGAAATCTCTACTCATCACCGCGCTGCTGCTTGTTGCAGGCGGTCTGTTCTGGTGGTGGGCCTCCGGCGGCGGATTCATTGCCGTGATTGTTGCCATTGGCCTGGGCGCCGTGCTCTTCCTGGTCCTTCGAGGAAACCGGTCCGTCAAGGACGAACTCGACGCGCAGGCTCCCGACAAGGATCCGGGCAACAAGGAATCCTGAGCCGGGGCGCCGGCCTCAGCGCAGCGCAAACGCCAGCGTCACCGCGCCCAGGGCCAGCAGCGCGAGGCCCGCGATGAAGACCATCTCGCCCCAGGCCTCCAGCCGTACGCCCGAACTGCGCGAGCGCATCGAGATGAAAGACAGGAGTGCGCTGGCGAGGAAGACCAGTGCGTCGATGGCCAGCAGGCGGTCGATCAGCAGCCGCAGGTCGTCGCGCGGGCCCAGGTGGCCGATCGACATCACGGTCATGCACACCCCGATCATGGTGGCCGACGTGGGCAGGATGTGCGCCGAAAGGCCGCCCGCGGATGAAGCCATCTTTTGTCCTGGCGCGGGCTTCAGCCGATCCGCACCGGCACGAAGATCTTGTCCTCGCCGCGCTGGATCAGCAGCGCCACCGACTTGTCGGCCTTGGCCACCACCTCGCGCACCTGCTCCAGGCTCCTGGCGGGCGTGCCGTTGATGGCCAGCAGCACGTCGCCCGCCTGCACCCCGGCCATGGCGGACGGCCCCGCCACATCCTCGACGAGCAGCCCGTTCTCGATGGCGGCTTCGCGCTTTTCCTGCGGCTGCAGCGGCCGCAGCGCAAGGCCGAGCTTGCCCTGGCCCGCCGCGCTGTCGTTCTTGGCAACCTGCGCCGGCTTGTCGCTGGCATCGCCGAGCTTGGCCGAAAGCTCCTGCCGCTCGCCCTGGCGCCAGACTTCGAGCGTGACCTTCTTGCCCGGCGTCTGCTGCCCGATGACCGCAGGCAGGTCGCCCGACGAGACGATGGGCTGGCCGTCGACCTTGCGGATCACGTCGCCCGCCTTCAGGCCGGCCTTGTCGCCGGGGCCGCCCTTCTCGATGTTGGAGACCAGTGCACCCTCGGGCTTGTCGAGCTTGAAGGAATCGGCAAAGGCCTGGTTCACTTCCTGCACCGCCACGCCGAGCCGCGCATGCGTGGCCTTGCCGGTCGCGACGATCTGGTCCTTCACCTGTACCGCCACGTCGATCGGAATGGCAAAGGACACGCCCTGATAGCCGCCGCTGCGGCTGTAGATCTGCGAGTTGATGCCGACCACTTCGCCACGCGTGTTGAGCAGCGGGCCGCCGGAGTTGCCGGGGTTCACCGCCACGTCGGTCTGGATGAACGGCACGTAGCTGTCGTCGGGCAGCGAGCGGCCCTTGGCGCTCACCACGCCGGCCGTCACTGTGCTCTCGAAGCCGAAGGGCGAGCCGATGGCCAGCACCCATTCGCCGACCTTCAGGTCCTTGGTGTTGCCGAGCGCGAGCGTGGGCAGGTTCTTGGCGTCGATCTTGAGCACCGCGATGTCGGTCTTGGCATCGGCGCCGAGCACCTTCGCGCGGTATTCGCGCCGGTCGGTCAGCTTGACTGTGACCTCCTTGGCATCCTTCACGACGTGTGCGTTGGTCATGATGATGCCGTCGGGGCTCACGATGAAGCCCGAGCCCTGCGCCCGCACCGGCACTTCGCGCTGCTGGGCGCGCGGGCCCATCTGGCCCTGGAAGCGGCGGAAGAACTGGAACATCGGATCGTCCGGGTCGATGCCCTGCATCTCGGCTGCGGCCTGGTCCTCGGACGCCTTGGCGGTACCGGTCACGCTGATGTTGACCACCGCAGGGCCGTCGCGCGAGGTGATGGTGGAGAAGTCGGGCAGCGTCACCATGGCCGCGGGCGCCACGCTCGTGGCATTGGTGGTCGGCGCATTCACGGCGCGGGCACTGGTGTAGGCGCCGGCACCGACGGCACCGATCACCCCGGCGGTCGCCAGGGCAAGAACCAGGGCATGGGGAGAAGTCAGGCGGGTGTTCATTTCTAGCTTTCCTTTCAATGCGTCTGCACGCAAACACGATGGAAGGAATGTCGGCCCGCCGGCTTAAGCGCGGCTTAAACCGCGGACGGCGGTTCAGGCCTTGGCAGCAAAGCGCACCAGTACCCGCAAGCCGCCCAGCGTCGGCGAAGCCGCGAGCGCGACCGTGGCGCCGTGCATCTCGGCGATCGACTTCACGATCGCCAGCCCGAGGCCGCTGCCCGGCGCCTGCGGCTCGCCCGAGCGGTAGAAGCGGTCGAGCACGCGTTCGCGCTCGTCCTCGGGCAAGCCGGGGCCGCTGTCGTCCACGCTCAGCTCGACCGCCGTGCCCAGGCTTGCTATGCCGACGTCGACCCGTCCCTCTTCTGGCGTGTACTTGACGGCGTTGTCGATCAGGTTGCGCAGCAGCATGCGCAGCGCCTCGGGCTGGCCGTTCACCACGGCCGGGTCGGCATGCGAGATGCCGATGTCGATGCGCCGGGCCTGCGCGGCCGCGACTGCGTCCGAGATGGCCAGGCGCGCCACTTCGCTGAGGTCGACCGGTTCCGGCTTGGCCCCCGCAGCCATGCTGGCCTCGTGCCGGGCCAGGGCGAGCATCTGCTCGACCAGACGCGTCGCGCGGTCGATGCCTGCCACCAGCCGGCTCACCGCGAGTTCGCGCGACGCGGCATCGGAGGCGCGCTGCAGGCCTTGCACCTGCAGCTTGAGCGCGGCCAGCGGCGAGCGCAGCTCGTGCGCGGCATCGGCCACGAAGTGCTTCTGCGCATCGAAGGCGTGCCGCACCCGGTCGAACAGGAGGTTGAGCTCCTGCACCAGAGGACGCACCTCGTCGGGCAGGTTCTCCTCGCTCACGGGAGAAAGATCGTCGGCCTGCCTCGACGCGACCTGCCCCCGCACGCGCGCCACCGGCGCGAGCGACCGGCTCACCACCCACCACACCACCAGCATGAGCAGCGGCGCCATCAGCGCCACCGGCGCGATGGTGCGCAGGGCCAGTGCGCCGGCCATGTTGCGGCGTGCCGCCATGTCCTGCGCAACCTGGATCACCAGCCCGCTCGTCTGCATCGAGAACACGCGGTAGGTGGTGCCGCGCGCGCGCACGTCGGCAAAGCCCAGCACCGCCAGCTGCGGCAGCGCGGCCTGCTCGGCCGATTCGAAGATACGCACGCCGTCGGCGGTCCACACCTGCACCACGAAGTCGAAGTTCTGCTCGCCGCTGCCCAGGCCGCCCACGGCCGCGCTCGGCGGCAAGCCCGCGCGCAGCGACAGCGCCATCTGCTGCATGTGGTAGTCGAAGATCTCGTCGGCCTCCTTCAGCACCGTGCGATAGGCCACCAGCGCCTGCGCGCCGGCGGCCAGCACGATGGCCGCGAGCAAAAACCACAGCAGGCGCGCACGCAGCGATCCGGTCAGCGTGCGGATCATGCCTTCGGCACCATGTAGCCGACGCCTCGCACGTTGCGGATCAGCTCTGCGCCGAGTTTCTTGCGCAGGCCGTGCACGTAGACCTCGACCGCATTGCTGCTGATTTCATCCTTCCAGCTGTAGAGCTTTTCCTCGAGCTGGGCGCGCGACAGCACCATGCCGGGCCGCGCGATCAGCGGTTCGAGCACGGCCCATTCGCGCGCCGAAAGCACCACCGGCTGGCCATCCACCGCGACCTCGCGCGTGGCGGGGTTGATGCTCACGCCCATGTGCTCGTACACCGGCTCGGCGCGCCCCGCGGCGCGGCGCAGCAGGGCGCGGATGCGGGCCAGCAGCTCGTCGAGGTCGTAGGGCTTCAGCACGTAGTCGTCGGCCCCCGCATCGAGCCCTTCGATGCGCTGCTGCACCGAGTCGCGCGCGGTGGCAATCAGCACCGGCATGCGCTGCTTGCGGGCGCGCAGGCTGCGCAGCACCTCGAGCCCGTCGCGGCGCGGCACGCCCAGGTCGAGCAGCACGAGGTCGTACTGCTGGGTGCGCAGTGCGGACTCGGCCGCCTCGCCGTCCTTCACCCAATCCACCGCGTACTGCTCGGCGCGCAGCAGGTCGAGCACGGCCTCGCCGATCATCACGTCGTCTTCGAGAAGCAGGAGTCGCATGGTGTTGTCTTGTCCGTTTCGGGATTCGAGGCGGCGGCCGCGTGGAAGTTCATCTCACAGCAGCGACCGGACTTCGCGCGCCGCCTCGAAGAGCAGCGGCAGCATCTCGCGCTGGAGCGTCTCCTCCTGGTAGCGCGTGCCGGACAGCACCACGTTGAGCGCGGCCACCGTGCGGCCCTGCATGTCGCGCAGCGGCACCGCGAGCGCCTGCACGCCGAGCTCGTGCTCTTCGCTGGCAAAGCAGTAATCGTCCTTGCGCACGCGGGCGATCAGCTGTCGCAGGCCGCGCGCCTGGGTGGTGGTGTGCGGCGTGAGCCGCGCAAGGTGACGCCCCTTGAGCCACTGCGTGAACTGGGCCGGCGCCATGGCCGCGAGCAGCACCCGGCCTGTCGAGGTGGCATGGGCCGGCAAGCGGGCGCCCAAGTGCAGGCCATAGGCCAGCACGCGGGTCGGCGTGCCGTAGGCGCCGCTGCGCGCGATGATGACCGCCTCTTCGCCATCGAGCACCACGGCCGAGAACGATTCGCCGGTCTGCGCCGCCAGCCGGTTCAGCGTGGGCTGCAGCGCGCGCGGCAGGCGCGACGACGCCAGGTAGCTGCCCGAGAAGCGCAGCACCTTGGGCGCCATCCAGAAAAAGCTGCCGTCGGTCTCCAGGTAGCCCAGGTGGGCCAGCGTGAGCAGATGCCGGCGCGCGGCGGCACGCGTGAGGCCGGCGCGCTCGGCGGCCAGCGTGGCGTTGAGGCGCTGGCGCTCGGTGTCGAAGCTTTCGAGCACCGCCATTCCCTTGGCGATGCCCTCGATGAAGTCGGCCTTGGCGATGGTCATCTGGTTCAATGTGCGAAGTGTTGCGCGATGATCGCGCAGCCATTCGCATGATCGCACAGAGCCTTGCCGCACGCCGCGACATCCGGTCGCACACGTCCTACGCTCTCGGAAAACCATTGGAGACACGAACATGCGCACACAGGTCGCGATCATCGGCGCGGGCCCGGCAGGCCTGCTTCTCGGGCAGCTGCTTTTCAAGGCCGGCATCGACAACGTCATCGTCGAGCGCCAGAGCGGCGACTACGTGCTCGGGCGCATCCGCGCCGGCGTGCTCGAACAGGTCACCATGGACCTGCTGGCGCGCGCGGGCGTCGATGCGCGCGCCAAGGCCGAAGGGCTGCCGCACGAAGGCATCGAACTGCTGTTCAAGGGCGCCCGGCACCGCATCGACATGCACGGCCTGACAGACGGCAAGCAGGTCACGGTCTACGGCCAGACCGAAGTGACGCGCGACCTGATGGAAGCGCGTTCGGCCGAAGGCCTCGCCACCATCTACAGCGCCGCCAATGTCAGCCTGCACGGCTTCGATTCGCCGCGCCCGCGCGTGCGCTACGAGAAGGACGGGCAGACGCACGAGATCGAATGCGATTTCATCGCCGGCTGCGATGGCTACCACGGCGTGAGCCGCGCCAGCGTGCCGGCCGGCGCCATCCAGACCTACGAGAAGATCTACCCCTTCGGCTGGCTCGGCGTGCTGGCCGAGGTGCCGCCGGTGTCGCACGAACTGATCTACGCCAACACCGAGCGCGGCTTTGCGCTGTGCAGCATGCGCAGCGCCCATCGCAGCCGCTACTACGTGCAGGTGCCGGCCGACGAGAAGGTCCAGAGCTGGAGCGACGAGGCCTTCTGGAACGAGCTGCGCGCACGGCTCGACCCCGAAGCCCGCGAGCGGCTGGTGACCGGCCCCTCGCTCGAGAAAAGCATTGCGCCGCTGCGCAGCTTCGTGGCCGAACCGATGCGCTTCGGCACACTGTTCCTGGCCGGCGACGCCGCACACATCGTGCCGCCGACCGGCGCCAAGGGCCTCAACCTGGCAACGGCCGACGTGGGCTACCTCTCACGGGCGCTCGAGATCTTCTACGGCGAGAAATCGGCCTCCGCGCTCGACCGGTATTCCGACCTCTGCCTGCGCCGCGTCTGGAAGGCGGAACGCTTCTCGTGGTGGTTCACCTCGCTGATGCACCGCTTTCCCGAAACCGGCGCCTTCGGCCAGAAGATCCAGGAAGCCGAACTCGACTACCTCGTGCATTCGCACGCGGCCTCCACCGCGCTGGCGGAGAACTACGTGGGCCTGCCGCTCGAAGACTTCTAGCCGGCCGCTTCCAGCGTCTTCTTCATCGCCAGCTCGCCCTGCGCCATCATCGGCTCGATGTAGGCCGCGAGTTCGTCGGGCAGCACGTCGGTGATCCAGACGAAGCGCGAGCGGCCTTCACCCAGCGCGAACACCTGGGCCGATGCGTGGTGGTGGCTGGCCTTGCCGTCGGTGACGGTGTAGGCCAGCCGGCGGTTCGGCTCGTCGATGCCCACGAGCAGCTCGCGCGCCACCAGGCCGTTGGCAAAACTGACGATGCGCGCGCCCTCCCCGTCCAGTTTGCAGCCCGTGAGAAAGCCGGGCGCAAGGCGCGTGTGCACGGCGCCGAAGTCGCGCAACGCGTCCCAGATCCGCGCCGCATCGGCTTCCACGATGAATTCCTTGTAGATCGTTGCCATGGGTTGTGCGCGCCTTCAGGGGCAGACCGCCTCCACGTTGTTGCCGTCCGGGTCGATCAGGAAGGCCGCGTAGTAGGTCGGGCTGTAGTCGGTACGCGGGCCGGCGCCGCCATTGTCTGTGCCGCCAGCCTTCAAGCCCGCCTTGTGGAAGGCCTCGACAGCCTTGTGATCGGCCGCACGGAATGCGATGTGTGTTCCCGGTCCTTTGGCGCCCTCGGCCGCATAGAGCCAGAGCGCGGGCTCGCCGGCGGGACCTATGCCGGCATAGCTGTCGTCGTAGGAGCCCGGCACATGGCCGAGCGGCGCGAGCGCAGCCTCGTAGAAGCGCCGGCTCGCGGCAAGGTCTTTGACTTTCAGTCCGATGTGGTCGTACATGGCGATGACTTTCTGCTCGATGAATGAATCAGGCGGTCATCATTGAACAGGGCGGCCAAGCGGTCTTGGAAAATCTTGCGATCGCCCTTGGCAGCCTGGCGAAAGCCGCGCGGCGACACGCCGGCCGCGCGGTGGAAGGTGCGAACGAAGTTGCTCAGGTCGGCAAAGCCGACCTCGAAGGCCACGTCGGTCACGGGCCGGTCGTCGTCCACCAGCAGCCGCGCCGCGTGGCGCAGGCGCGAGCGGACCAGGTACTGGTGCGGCGTGACGCCGAGCACCTGCGAAAACAGGCGCAGGAAATGGAACGGACTCAGTCCCGCTTCGGAGGCCGCGGTTTCGAGGCCGATGTCGTCCTGCGAATTCGCGTCGATCCACATCGCTGCATCGACCGCACGGCGCCTGTCGCGTGCGGCGGCGGATGGCGGCGCGGGTTTGCCGCGCCCTTCCACCACCTCGACGAAACGGCTCGCGAACCACATGCCCAGCTCGTCGAGTCCCGCATCGCTGCGCCCCTCCGCCGCGGCCTGCGCAAGCTCGCCAAGCACCATCAGTTCGGGCAGCGGCGGAAGTCCTGCCGTGTGCCAGGCCCGCTGGTCGCCGCCGATCAGGTCGACGAAGCCCGGCGACAGATGGAACGCCAGGCATTCATCGCCACAGACATGGTGATCGTGGGTGCAGACGTACTCGTCGCCCGGACAGCCCACCAGCACGGACCCGGCCACCAGCTCGTAGGCGTTGCCGCGCGTGCGGTAGCCGAAGCTGCCCTTGCGTACGTACGAAACCGAATGCTCGGTGTGCATCTCGGTGAACGGCCGCGCGCCGGGCCGGGCGTCGCAGCGGTAGCTCGACACGCGGATCGCATCGGTCTGCAGTTCGGTGGTGACGAGCATGGTGCGTGCGCCCTTCGATCACCGGCCTGGAGACGCTCAGTCGACGGTGTGCATGGCCTGCCACACGCGCGCCGGGCTCAGCGGCATGTGCAGGTGCGGAGCGCTGGCCGCAAGACCGTTGCGCGCGAAGGCGTCGGCCACGGCGTTCACGATGGCCGGCGTGGCGCCAATGGTGCCCAGCTCGCCCACGCCCTTCACGCCGAGCGGATTGTTGGCGCACGGGGTCGACTCGTCCATTTCCATGTGGAACATGGCCTGGACGATGTCCGCGCGCGGCGCGGCGTAGTCCATGAGGCTGCCGGTGAGCGGCTGGCCGGTTTCGTTGTCGTACACCACCTGCTCGTAAAGCGCCTGGCCGATGCCTTGCACTGCACCGCCTTCGAGCTGGCCGCGAACGATCATCGGGTTGATCACGCGGCCCACGTCGTTGACCGAGCTGTAGGCCACCACGCTGATCTCGCCTGTGGGCGGATCGATTTCGATCTCGCAGACGTGGCAGCCGTTGGGCCAGGTCGGCCCGGCCACGGTGCTGGTCGAGTCGACGAAGATCTCGCGCCCGGGCTGCTTGCCCGCCAGCGCGAACAGGTCGAGTTCCAGGTCGGTGCCGGCCACGGTGAAGACGCCGCGGGTGTAGGTGATGTCGTCGATGGCGGCTTCGAACTCCTGGGCCGCGAGCGTGCGCGCCTTGTCGATGGTGCGCTCGGCGCCGATGCGAACCGCCGAGCCGCCGGTGAACAGGGAGCGCGAACCGGCGCTGCCGAAGCCGTCGCCGCGGTCGGTGTCGCCGAGCACCACGCGCACCTTCTCGATCGGCACGCCGAAGGCATCGACCGCCAGCTGCGCGAGCGAGGTGGCAATGCCCTGCCCCATGGCGTTGACGGCCGAGAACACCTCGATCACGCCATCGGCCTGCACCGAGACCGTGACACGCTCCTCGAACACGTTGCCGCCGGTCCATTCGAGAAAGGTGGCAATGCCCAGGCCGCGGTGCTTGCCGTTCCGCGCTGACTCGGCGGCGCGGGCCTCGAAGCCATGCCAGTCGGCCAATGCCAGTGCCTGGTCCATCACCGACTCGAACTTGCCGGTGTCGTAGGTCTGCGCCATCGGGTTCCTGTAGGGCATCTGCTCGGGGCGGATGAAGTTGCGGCGGCGCAGCGCGACGCGGTCGATGCCGGTCTGACGGGCGGCCTCGTCCATCAATCGCTCGATGGTGAAGATCGCCTCGGGACGGCCCGCGCCACGGTAGGCGCCGGTGGGCGCGGTGTTGGTGAGCACCGCCTTGAAATGGAAGTCGATGGTCTGGATGTCGTAGACGCTGGTCTGCACCCAGGGGCCGATCAGGAGCTGGATCGCCACGCCGGTGCCGGTGGCATAGGCGCCGACGTTGGCCAGCGTCTTGATGCGCAGCGCAAGGATCTTTCCGTCGGCGTCGAGTGCGAGTTCGGCCTTGGCTTCGATGTCGCGGCCGTGCGCGCTCGAAAGAAACTCTTCGCTGCGGTCGGCCACCCACTTCACGGGGCGCTTGACCTGCAGCGCGGCAAAGGCCACGGCGATGTCTTCGGGATAGGCGCCGGTCTTCATGCCGAAGCCGCCGCCCACGTCGCCCACCACCACGCGCACCTTTTCCTTCGCGAGGCCGATGGCGGCGCAGATCGAATCGCGCACGCCCGAAGGCATCTGGGTGCTCATGCGGATGGTCAGGCGGCCGGATTCGGCGTCGGGCGCCGCGAGCACCGAGCGCGGCTCGATGGTCAGCGCCACCACGCGCTGGTTGACCACGTCGAGCGCGACCACGTGCTTCGCCTTGGCAAAGGCGGCTGTTGCGGCGTCGCTGCTGCCATGGCGCATTTCGGCGGCGACGTTGCCGGTGGCTTCATCGCACAGCAGCGGCGCACTGTCGGCGGTGGCGCTTGCGAGGTCGACCACCATGGGAAGCGCCTCGTAGTCGACCACCACCGCCTCGGCGGCATCGCGTGCCTGCTGGACGGTTTCGGCCACCACCGCGGCCACGGCCTCGCCCACGAAGCGGGCTCTGCCATGCGCCAGGGCCAGGCGCGGCGGGCTGGCGCAGTCGCTGCCGTCGGCCCGCTTGAAGCCCACGGCGCCCGGCATCGGCTTGACGCCGGCCTCGGCCAGCTCGGCGCCGGTGATCACGCGCAGCACGCCGGGCATGGCGGCGGCGGCGGCCGTGTCGATCGACACGATGCGTGCATGCGGATAGGGCGACCGAAGAAAGACGAGATGCGTCTGGCCGGGGAGCGCAACGTCGTCGGTGTAGCGGCCTGCGCCGGACAGCAGGCTCTCGTCCTCGAGGCGGCGCACTGCCTGGCCGCTGCCGAAACGGGTGGGGATGGAATCAGTGGTCAACGTGGTCCTCTTGGGCAGGCCGGTACCGGGCAACGCTGGCCCGGCGGGTCCGTATGGAGTGCGAATGGGAAGCAGCACTATATGGGCTTCGGATAGTCTTGTGCGCTTCACGGGCGGCGCCTGTGGCGCGCGGGCTGCAATCGTTTGCCTTCCCGCTGCAGGATGGGCATTTTTCCGGCCTCGGCCGAAGCGCGGGCGAAGCCGTGTATACCTACGGCCATGCAACAACTGCCCTGGCTCGAACCCGGCGACGCGCTGCCCGACCCCGCCTCCGCCTGGGGCGAGCACGACCCCGTACCCGGCCTGCTCGCCGCCGGCGGCGCGCTCGACGTCGACACCCTGGTGCACGCCTACGGCCGCTGCGTGTTCCCCTGGTTCAGCGAAGACCAGCCGATTCTCTGGTGGAGCCCCGACCCCCGCATGGTGCTGCAGGTGGCCGAATTCAGGCTCCACAGGTCGCTGCGCAAGACCCTGGCCCGCTTCACGCAGACCGCCGGCTGCGAGGTGCGGATCGACCATGACTTCGCCTCGGTCATCGCGGCCTGCTCGCAATCGCCGCGCACCGGCCAATCGGGCACCTGGATCGTGCCGGACATGGTGCAGGCCTACATGGCGATGCACCGGGCCGGCCACGCGCACAGCGTGGAAACCTGGATCGACGGCAAGCTCGCGGGCGGCCTCTACTGCGTGGGGCTGGGGCGCGCGGTGTTCGGCGAATCAATGTTCACGCGCCGTCCGGACGCCTCCAAGATCGCGCTGGCCGCGCTGGTGTGCCTGTGCCGCCGCTTCCAGGTGAAGATGATCGACTGCCAGCAGAACACCTCCCATCTGGCCAGCCTGGGAGCCCGCGAAATATCGCGCAGCCGCTTCGTCGCGCACGTCGCGAGGGCCCGGGAACAACAGGGGCCACAGTGGCATTTCGAGCCCGTATACTGGGCAGAACTCCTTTCCGCGCGACCTTCCGGACCGACGTGACGCACCTCAAGGATCTTCCGCTTCACACGCTGCAGTTCTACGCGACGGCGCCCTACCCCTGCAGCTACCTGCCGGACCGCCAGGCCCGCTCGCAGGTGGCCACGCCCAGCCATCTGATCCACAACGACGCCTACTCCGACCTGGTGCTCAGCGGCTTCCGGCGCAGCGGCATGTTCACCTACCGGCCCTACTGCGACGGTTGCCGCGCCTGCATACCGCTGCGCGTGCTGGTCAACAGCTTCCACCCCAGCCGCAGCCAGCGCCGCGCCGTGAAGCAGCACCAGAACCTGCTGGCGCGCGTGCTCAAGCTGTGCTTCGTGCCAGAGCACTACAAGCTCTATCTGCGCTACCAGACCGGCCGCCACGCCGGCGGCGGCATGGACCACGACAGCATCGACCAGTACACCCAGTTCCTGCTGCAGAGCCGCGTCAACTCCAGGCTCGTCGAATTCCGCGAGGCACTGCCCGACGGCACGGCCGGCGCGCTCAAGATGGTGTCGATACTCGATGTGCTGAACGACGGCATTTCTGCGGTCTACACCTTCTACGAACCCGACAGCAGCGCAGGCTACGGCACCTACAGCGTGATGTGGCAGATCGAGCAGGCGCGCAAGCTCGGCCTGCCGCACGTCTATCTCGGCTACTGGATCGAAGGCAGCGCCAAGATGAACTACAAGGCGCGCTTTGTGCCGCACGAACTGCTGATCGACGGACGCTGGCAAGCACCATCTGATTTCACAAGGTAAAATGGCGCCCGGTCCACACCGCATCGCGCCATGAGAAAAAACCAATCCGACGTTCCTGCCGTTCCAGTCATCCAGGTGATCGAGCGCATGTTCGCGCTGATCGACGTGCTCGCCTCGCGCGAGGAGGCCATTTCGCTGAAGGAAATCAGCGAGAAGACGGGCCTGCACCCCTCCACCACCCACCGCATCCTCAACGACCTGGCGGTCGGCCGTTTTGTCGATCGGCCCGAGGCCGGCAGCTACCGGCTCGGCATGCGGCTGCTGGAACTCGGCAACCTGGTCAAGGGCCGGCTCAACGTGCGCGACGCCGCCCTGGGGCCGATGCGCGAGCTGCACAAGCTCACCCAGCAGCCCGTCAACCTCAGCATGCGCCAGGGCGACGAGATCGTCTACATCGAGCGCTCGTACAGCGAGCGTTCGGGCATGCAGGTGGTGCGCGCCATCGGCGGGCGGGCTGCCCTGCACCTGACCTCCACCGGCAAGCTGTTCCTGGCGGCCGATGATCCGCAGCGCGTGCGCAGCTACGCCACGCGAACCGGCCTGGCCGGCCACACGCGCAACAGCATCACGCAGTTGCCCGCACTCGAGCGCGAGCTGTCGAAGGCGCGCCAGTACGGCATTGCGCGCGACAACGAGGAGCTCGAACTGGGCGTGCGCTGCATGGCCGCCGGCATCTACGACGACCAGGGCAAACTGGTGGCGGGATTGTCGATTTCCGCGCCCGCAGACCGGCTCGACGAAGGATGGCTGCCCAAGCTGCAGGCCACGGCCAACGAAATCTCGGGGGCGCTTGGCTACAAGGATGCTGGAGCGGCGGCCTCGACGGGTTCCGCGGCGGCCAGCACAAGCGGCACTTCAGGCTCCGTGGCAGGCTGACGACCCCGCCAGCGGGCCGCGCCGCGGCCCTGCTGCCTGCCAACGCGCCCTGCTCAGGGCGGCCAGCCGATCAACCGGCGACCTGGTAGGCCGACGTGCTGCGCGATGCAGCTGGCGAGCCCGTCGAAGCGTGCGTGGCCTCGACCCAGCGGCGAACGCGTTCCGCATCGGCAATGCGGCTGAACTTGCCGGCCGAATCCAGGAACACCATGATCAGCTTGCGCCCCGCCACCTTGGCCTGCATCACGAGGCACTGGCCGGCTTCGGAGATGTAGCCCGTCTTCTGCACGCCAATTTCCCAATCCGGGCTCTTCACGAGACGGTTGGTCGTGTTGAACTGCAGCACGCGGTTGCCCACCTCGACCTGGTATTCAGGCGAGGTCGACAGCGAGCGCACCGTGGCGTCGGAATAGGCGGCATTGACGAGCAGGGCGAGGTCCTGCGCGCTCGACTGGTTGCGGCTCGACAGGCCGGTGGGTTCCACGTAGCGCGTGTCCTTCATGCCGAGCATCTTTGCCTTGGCGTTCATGATGCTCACGAAGGTTGCGAGGCCGCCGGGATAGGTGCGGCCCAGTGCATGCGCCGCGCGGTTTTCGCTCGACATCAGGGCCAGGTGCAGGAGCTCGCCGCGCGACAGCGTGGTGCCGACCGTCAGGCGCGAACGGCTGCCCTTCTCGGTATCCACGTCGTCCTGGGTGATGGTGATCAGCTCGTCGTTCGGAAGATGCGCTTCGCTGATCAGGAGGCCGGTCATCAGCTTGGTGAGCGACGCGATCGGAAGCACCGCATGGTCGTTCTTGCTGAACAGCACTTCATGCGTGTCCTGGTCGATCACGAGCGCCACGCTCGATTTCAGGTCGAGTGCGTCATCGGTTCCGTGCAGGCCGGCCAGTTGCCCGAAGGACTGGCGTGCCGGCGTCTCGACGCGGACCACCGAACGGCGTTGCACGGCAACCACCGTCTTGCCGTTCTTCTGGCGAATGGAAGCCACCACGTTGCGGCCGCCACGGACGACCTTCTCGCTTCGATCGGCGACCTTGGCGCCACGCGGCGCCTTGGCAGAACGCTTGACTTCGACCGGCACCGGTCCTGCGGCCTTCTTGGCCACGGCGGTCTTGGCCGCGGTTGTTTTTTCCTTCTTGGCGGCCTGTGCACCGGACAGCAAAAACGCCGTGGCGCAGAGCGCGACGGCGACGAATTTGACTGCGGGCAAGAACCGCTGGCTGGAAACTCGGCGGGGGCGGGTTTCAGACATTATTAAATCTCCAGCGGCGAAAATGAGAACCGCAGTGTATCCAAATCAAAAAAGGCACGCAATATCAGTTACTTGCGACCTGTTCTTCAATCGAATAACAAGAACCGCCTGTCACCTAACCTTGTGCCGCCACTTTCTCAGCTTGGCTCTGTAACTTGTTGAGCGCACTCAAATAAGCCTTTGCCGACGCAACCACGATGTCCGGATCTGCCCCGACACCGTTGACCACCCGCCCCGCATTTTGTAACCGAATTGTAACCTCTCCTTGGCTTTCTGTCGAGCCACTTATCGCATTGACCGAGTAAAGCACCATTTCCGCGCCACTCTTGACGTGCGATTCGATGGCCTTGAGAGAAGCATCAACCGGGCCATTTCCGTCGGATTCACTGGTGACTTCCTTGCCCTGAACGGTGAAGACAACCTTGGCCTGGGGACGTTCGCCGGTTTCGCTGTGCTGCGAGAGCGAGACAAAAGCAAACTGTTCGTCAACGTTCGAGTGCTCTTCCGCGCTGACCAGCGCAAGGATGTCCTCGTCGAAAATTTCGGACTTGCGGTCGGCCAGTTCCTTGAAGTGCATGAAGGCCGTGTTGATGTCGGCCTCGCTGGCCATGGTCACACCCAGTTCCTGCAACCGCTGCTTGAATGCATTGCGGCCGCTGAGCTTGCCCAGCACGATCTTGTTGGCGGCCCAGCCCACGTCTTCGGCCCGCATGATCTCGTAGGTGTCGCGGGCCTTGAGCACGCCGTCCTGGTGAATGCCCGAGGCGTGCGCGAAGGCGTTCGCGCCCACCACGGCCTTGTTGGGCTGCACCACGAAGCCGGTGGTCTGGCTCACCATGCGGCTCGCGGCCACGATGTGCCGTGTGTCGATATTGATGTCGAGGCCGAAGTAGTCCCTGCGCGTCTTGACCGCCATCACCACTTCCTCGAGCGAGCAGTTGCCCGCACGCTCGCCCAGGCCGTTGATCGTGCACTCCACCTGGCGCGCACCGCCGATCTTCACGCCCGCCAGCGAGTTGGCCACCGCCATGCCGAGGTCGTTGTGGCAGTGCACCGACCAGATGGCCTTGTCGCTGTTGGGCACGCGCTCGCGCAGCATCTTGATGAAGTTGCCATAGAGCTCGGGAATGGCGTAGCCCACGGTGTCGGGCACGTTGATGGTGGTGGCGCCCTCGTTGATCACGGTCTCCAGCACGCGGCAGAGAAAGTCGGGATCGCTGCGGTAGCCGTCCTCGGGGCTGAACTCCACGTCGGACACGAGGTTGCGCGCAAAGCGCACGGCGAGCCTCGCCTGCTCGTGCACTTCGTCGGGCGACATGCGCAGCTTCTTTTCCATGTGCAGCGGCGAGGTCGCGATGAAGGTGTGGATGCGCCCGCGCGCCGCGCCCTTGAGCGCCTCGGCCGCGCGCGAGATGTCGCGGTCGTTGGCGCGCGACAGGCCGCACACCGTCGAATCCTTGATGGCGTTGGCAATGGCCCTGACGGCCTCGAAGTCGCCGTTCGAACTGGCTGGAAAGCCGGCTTCGATGACGTCGACCTTGAGCCGTTCGAGCTGCTTGGCGATGCGCATCTTCTCGTCGCGCGTCATCGAAGCGCCCGGCGACTGCTCGCCGTCGCGCAAGGTGGTGTCGAAAATAATGAGTTGGTCGGTCATCGTGGATCTCCTTGGTTCATTTACACCTTGCGCGTACGGCGGGGACGGCGTCAGGCGAGCTCAACCACCGATTGTGCGCTGTGCGCGCCGCGGGTCCGCGCGCGCTGCACGCCCGAGACGATGGCCTTCAGCGAAGCGGAGATCACGTTCGCGTCGATGCCCACGCCGAACAGCGTCTGGGCCTCGTCCACGCGCAGCTCGAGGTACGCTACCGACCTGGCATCGGCGCCCGCGCCGATGGCGTGCTGGTGGTAGTCCATCACGCGCACGGAATGGCCGGTGGCCTTGCTCAGCGCCTGCGTGAAGGCGTCGATCGGCCCGTTGCCGCGGCCTTCGATGGCGCGGATCTCGCCGTTCCAGGGCAGGTCGCCGCGCAGCACCACCGAGGCGCTGGCGCCCTCGCCTTCTTCCTCGATCACGCGGTGCTGCAGCGAATGCGCGGCCTCGAGGCCGTATTCGCGCACGAACAGTTCCCAGAGGTCGGCGGCGGTGAGTTCCTTGCCGGCCACGTCCATCACGCGCTGCACGGTCTGCATGAACTCCATCTGCAGGCGGCGCGGCATCTCGAGGCCGTACTCGCTCTCGAGCAGGTAGGCCATGCCGCCCTTGCCCGACTGGCTGTTGACGCGGATCACGGCCTCGTAGCTGCGGCCCACGTCCTTGGGGTCGATGGGCAGGTAGGGCATGTCCCAGATATCGCCGTCCTTGCGTGCCGCGAAGGCCTTCTTGATCGCATCCTGGTGCGAGCCGGAGAACGAGGTGTAGACGAGGTCGCCCACATACGGGTGGCGCGGATGCACCGGGATCTGGTTGCAGTGCTCGACCGTCGCGCGGATCTCGTCGATGTTCGAGAAGTCGAGTTCGGGCGAAACACCCTGGGTGTAGAGGTTGAGCGCGACGTTCACGAGGTCGAGATTACCGGTGCGCTCGCCGTTGCCGAACAGGCAGCCCTCGATGCGCTCGGCGCCTGCCATCAGCGCCAGTTCGCCGGCCGCCGTGCCGGTGCCGCGGTCATTGTGCGGGTGCACGCACAGCACGATCGAATCGCGGCGCGCAAGGTTGCGGTGCATCCACTCGATCATGTCGGCAAAGATGTTCGGCGTGGAATGCTCGACCGTGGTGGGCAGGTTGACGATGCACTTGCGCTCTGGCGTCGGCGCCCAGACCTGCGTCACGGCATCGACCACGCGCTTGGAGAACACGACATCCGTGCCCGAGAACATTTCGGGCGAATACTGGAAGGTCCACTGCGTGCCCGGCTGCTTGGCGGCGAATTCGTTGAACATGCGCGCATGGCTGCTCGCGAGTTCGACGATCTGGTCTTCGTCCATGCCGAGCACCACGCGGCGCATCACCGGCGCCACGGCGTTGTAGAGGTGGACGATGGCGCGCGGCGCGCCCTGCAGTGATTCGAAGGTGCGCGCAATGAGGTGGTCGCGCGCCTGCGTCAGCACCTGGATCGTCACGTCGTCGGGAATGCGGTCTTCCTCGATCAGCTTGCGCACGAAGTCGAACTCGACTTGCGAGGCGGAGGGAAAGCCGACCTCGATTTCCTTGAAGCCGATGGCCACGAGCGTCTCGAACATCCGCATCTTGCGGGCGATGTCCATCGGCTCGACCAGCGCCTGGTTGCCATCGCGCAGGTCGGTCGACAGCCAGATCGGGGCCTTGGTCAGCACGGCATCGGGCCAGGTGCGGTCCTTGAGGCCGATCGGGGCGAATGCGCGGTATTTGGCTTGAGGTTGCTTCAGCATGTCGATTTCTCTGTGATGGTTGGAATCAACCAGCAACCCCAAAAGACAAACGGCCCGTTGCTGGTGCGAACGGGCCGTGGTGAGGGATTTGCGCGTGCGCTACCGTCTCCGCCCGTGAGGGAGGGCTAGTAGGGCCAGCAGCGAAATCTTGGTCATGAGGGTTGTGAATGTAGCACAAGCCGGCTTCAGTTATGCAAGCCCCGCTCGTCGGGCTCTTCGGTCGAAGTGCTGATCACGCTCGCCTGCTGCCCCTTGGCCTTGCGCCAGGCGTAGACCACATAGCCGCTCAGGCCATAGGCCACGAACAGGCCGAAAAGCACCGTGGGCGGATGGATATTGATGACCGCGATGCCGAGCGCGATGAGCACGATCACCACGAAAGGCACGCTCTTCTTCATCTGGACGTCCTTGAAGCTGTAGAACGGCGCATTGGTGACCATCGAAAGCCCGGCATAGAGCGTGAACGCGAAGGTGATCCACGTGATCTGCGTCCACGAGAGATACAGCACCTCGCCGCCGCGCTTGCCCCACTCGGTCATGAGCCAGATGAAGCCGGCCACCAATGCGGCCGCGGCCGGCGACGGCAGCCCCTGGAACCAGCGCTTGTCGACCACGCCGGTATTGACGTTGAAGCGCGCCAGCCGCAGCGCCGCGCAGGCGCAGTACACGAAGGCCGCAATCCAGCCCCATCGGCCCAGGCCCTTGAGCGACCATTCGTAGGCGATGAGTGCAGGAGCGGCGCCGAACGACACCATGTCGGACAGCGAATCCATCTGCTCGCCGAACGCGCTCTGCGTGTTGGTCATGCGGGCCACCCGGCCGTCCAGGCTGTCGAGGATCATTGCCGCGAAGACGCCCAGCGCCGCAAGATCGAAGCGCGCGTTCATCGCCATCACGACCGAATAGAAACCGCCGAACAGCGCGGCGAGCGTGAACAGGTTCGGCAGTATGTAGATGCCCTTGCGGCGCTTGCGCGGCGGCACTTCGTCGGGAACCGTGTCGTCATGCATTGAATTTGCCTCCGTCCCTCGTGGGCACTGCGCGAACAGCCATCCATCCGATAGCTTCTTGATCTGTAAATCGCATGGGTTCGCAGTGTAGTTCAGGGGGATGGTTCGCCCCCTCATGAAAAAAGGCCACCCCGTCGGGTGGCCCTCGGAAAACGGGTGCCGCGGCACCCGCTTCATTGGCGGATCAGTTGCGGGTCTGGTCGACCAGCTTGTTCTTCTTGATCCACGGCATCATCGCGCGCAGCTTCTCGCCGACGACTTCGATCTGGTGCTCGGAGTTCAGGCGGCGGCGGCTGATCAGCGTGGGGGCGCCGGCAGCGTTTTCCAGCACGAAGCTCTTGGCGTATTCGCCGGTCTGGATGTCCTTGAGCACTTGCTTCATGACCTTCTTGGTCTCTTCGGTCACGACGCGCGGGCCGGTGACGTACTCGCCGTACTCGGCGTTGTTCGAGATCGAGTAGTTCATGTTGGCGATGCCGCCTTCATAGATCAGGTCGACGA
>Ga0209051_1000668_pt1 | contig 38496 bp, 33 predicted proteins | sample AraplaCvi_mMS_r2_2_FD_184286 | JGI IMG/M metagenome (GOLD analysis project Ga0209051, IMG submission 184286) | Arabidopsis root microbial communities from North Carolina, USA - plate scrape MF_Cvi_mMS_r2 (SPAdes) (version 2) | ecosystem: Host-associated > Plants > Roots > Endosphere | place...
ATACCGATGATCGGCATGCCGGCCTGCCGATCATCGGTATGGGGATCGGGTCAAATGACTGGACCGCGCAAGAAGGCGATGAACTCGACGCGACATCGATGTTTGTTCGCAGCCATGTCGAAAATGAGTGCACGGCAAGCCTGCTTGCCGAGCGCACGATCGGCGCGCCCGTCCCCGAGGGTGGACTGGCAATGATCATCATCGACGAAGATGTGCAGGCCGGTTTCCTCGTTCGCGGCATTCCTTATTCGGGCATGCAAGGACGCGCAGGCAGCATCGGAGAGATGCTGACCGGCCCCGATAATGTCCGGCTGAACACCGTGGCCGGCTTCGGCGCCCTGCGCGCGCTGGTCAGCAATGAGGAATTCAAGCGCCTCCTCGAAGGCGAGGAACCGTTTTCCCCACTGTTGACGCAGTGGATCCGCGAGGCAGCAAGCCACCTGCTCGACCCTATCATCGCGATTGCCGGCTTCCTGGCGCCGAGCGCTATCATGATTGGTGGCGACCTCCCGCGAAGCGTCATCGAGGCGCTGATCCACCAACTCTCAGTCGAACGCCGTGACACATCCAAACGGCCCTTCCTGACGCCATGGATTTCGCCAATGAAACCCGCAAGCTTCAGCGGCGGCGGCGTGGCGCTCGGAGCGGCACTGCTGCCCTTTCTCAACACATTGCTGCCGCCGGTCTCCGCCTGACACCGGGATGCCGGCTCAGGCCAGTGCCTCGTCTGCGTGGCTGATGTCCGAGGTAATCGCCTTATCAAGAACCTTCTGGATATTCGCCGCGCGGCGGAACGAAGGTTCCTGCGTCTTGCCTGCCCGGACGGCCTGCACGAACCGCTGATAGTTCGTCTCAACCGGATCGAAAGGAACGTCCCGCCAAGTCGCTGTGTGAACGTCTTCGCCGAGGCAAGCGCGCAGCGTTGACTTTCCGGTGTCGTAGATCATCTCGATCGAACCGGTCTCGCCATAGACCCTGAGACGCAGCTGATCCATTTGGCCAGCGGCGGTTCGTGTCGCCTGGATGGTGCCGATCGCCCCGGTCGTGAAGTCGACATTCATCGTAAAGCTGTCATTCGCATCGAGATCATATTCGCCGATCTTGTCGCCCGGGGCCTTGTTGAAGGTTTTCAGCCGCGCGAAGACATGGGCGACATCCAGTCCCGAGCCGTAGGAAGCGAAGTCGACGATATGGATGCCGATATCGCCAAGCGCCCCGTTCGACCCATGCTTCTTGCTGAGGCGCCACAGCCATTTACTCTCGGTTTTCCAGTCGCCCCAATGGCGCCCGACAAGCCAGCTCTGCAGATGCGATGCCTCGACATGCCGGACCTCACCGATTTCACCGGCCAGCACCATCTGGCGGCCCTTCTGCAGGGCAGGCGAATTACGATAGGTGAAGTTGACCATGCCGACTTTGCCCGCTTTTTCGACGGCGTCGGTCATTTCCATAGCCTTGATGGCATCGGTCGCCAGCGGCTTTTCGCAAAAGACATGTTTGCCCGCCGCAATCGCCTGAAGTGTTGTCGGGTGGTGAATGCGGTCGGGCGTGACGTTGGCAACGGCATCGAACTCGCCCCAGGCAAGGGCTTCCTCCAACGAGACGAAGTGATTGGGGATGCCGTGCTCCGAACAAAAGCTCGCCAGCCGCTCTGGCACGACGTCGACCCCGCCCACGACGCTAACGCCTTCGATCGCCTTGAAATTTGCAGCATGCTGGTTGGCCATCCCACCAGTGCCAAGAATGAGTAAGCGCATCTTATCCTCCGTAGATACAGGTTCGGCCACCTCACCTAGCCGCGGCGAAATCCTCACCACGCCATTGCAGATGTCCGAAATGGTTGAATTCTTTGCGATCAGGAAGGTGCTGCGATCGGCTAACTTGTGTTGAATGTCGCCGGCATCTCATTCCTCCCAAGCTGCGGCTTGACATCAAATCAAAGTAACTTAATCTAATTAATGCAGCATGGAAACGAGGAGAGGTCAACCGACCACCAGGCTGTATCCGTTTAAAAATGGGGAGGAGACCCATCATGAAGAGAGCGTTCATCAGCGCATTAGCGCTGAGCACAATGTTATTTTCAGTGCCTACCGCATTTGCCCAGGAACTCGCGACAAAAGACAGGATCGGCGCTGCTGATGCGCCCAAAACCCTGGTCGTCCGCCTCACGAACGACAGTCCCAACAACGCAGATCCCGCCATTGCCGAGGGTTATCAGAAGCTCTTCGTCGAGTTCATCAAGAAGCATCCCGACTGGAAGCTGCAGATGCAGTTCATGTCGGCCGACATCGGCACCGAACAGGCCAAAATGCTGGAACAGGCCAAGGCCGGCAATGCCCCGGATTGCGCTGCTGTCGACTCCTTCGTGCTCTCGCAGTTCATGGTCAACCATGTGCTCGCCGACTTCACGCCCTATTTCTCGAAGGACGAGATCGCCGACCTGTTTCCCTTCATCCGCAGTGGTATTACCGACAAGGACCAGACGATCCGTGCATGGTGGTGGGATACGGACCTTCGTGTACTCTACCGCAACAAGTCGATCGTTGCCGATGCACCCCAGACCTGGGATGACTTGAAGAAGGCTGGGCTTTCTTCCGTAGAGCAAGGCATGGAAGGCATCCTCTTCAACGCTGGCCGCTACGAGGGATCCACCTTCGATTGGCTGGCGAACTACTGGGCGCTCGGGGGCAAACTCGTCGACGATTCCGGCAAACCGATCTTCGGTGAGGGCGAGAACAAGGAGAAATTCCTGAAGGCCCTAAACTACTACAAGGATCTCGTCGATTCCGGTGCAGCGCCGAAGCGTGTGACAACCATCGGCAACTACGACGACCTCAACGCCGCCGCGGCGGCCGGAACCACCGCGCTCTTCATCGGTGGCAATTGGCAGTATGCCCAGTTGAAGGTCACGCTCGACGACGACGATTTCAAGAACTGGACCTTCTCGCCGATCCCCGGCCCGACCGCCGATCAGCGCTCCACGGGCACCGGCGGATGGACGATCGCCTCGTTCAGCAAGGACAAGGACAAGGTGGAGATGTGCGCCAACCTAGCCCGTGAGGTCTATATGGGACCGGCCAACGCGCTGCAGCAGCAGTTGCCGACGCGCAAGTCGCTGTTCGACAAGTATGAGGTCTTCGCCACCGAAGCCAACAAGACCTTTGCCGGGGCTCTCGTCGATGGTCAGGCTCGTCCGGGCGCCCCGATCTATCCGGAAATCTCCAACCAGATCCAGATCATGATGGGCGACGTGCTGTCCGGCACCAAGAAGCCGGAAGAGGCTCTAGATGCAGCGTTCAACGCGACGATGGAGGCTTACAAGCGTCTCTAACGATTGAGATCACGGCGGCGCCCATGGCGGGCGTCGCCGGTCGTGTCAAACCCGGACAGAGAAGCCCAATGAGCCCAATTGCCATCGAGGCTGCCAGCCCGCCTCACAGCAGACCGTTCATGCGCCGTTTTGCCGGGGCACCGTTGCCCTGGATCATGCCTGTGATCATCGTCATCGGCATCTTCTATCTCTACCCAGTGATCGATGTGTTCCGTCTGTCGTTCACCAATGCAACGCTGATCGGTGACAATCCGGTCTACACACTCGGCACAATATCGAACACACTAAGTTCACCACAGCTGCCCGACATCATGTGGGCAACCGTCATCTTCGTCGGTGGCAGCGTTATCGGTCAGCAGATATTGGGTCTTGCCGTGGCCGTCGTCGTCGTTCGCGGCGAAAAGCGTGGCCTGTTCGGCACAACCATCCTGCGAACCACGGCGCTCGTTGCCTGGGTCGTCCCGGGGATTGCCGGCGGCATCATCTGGCAGATGCTGTTTTCCGAGGCCCCCTACGGGGCGTTGAACAGCATCTTGCGGCTCATGCATCTACCTGTTGTCGCCTGGCTTTCCGATCCGGCAATCGCCCCGTGGTCGGCGCTGATCTCCAACATCTGGCGAGGCACGGCTTTCTCGATGGTGGTGATGTACGCCGCCCTCAAGTCGATCGACCCGTCACTCTACGAAGCGGCTGATGTCGACGGCGCAACCGGCTCGCAACAGTTCTTCTTCATCACCATCCCCCAGCTGCGTGCAGCCATGCTCGTCAACATGATCCTCATTACGATCATGACGCTCAACACCTTCGATGCGATCATCACGCTGACGGGCGGCGGACCCGGGCGCGCGACCGAGGTTATCTCGCTTTATGTGTTCAATATCGTCTTCCGCAACTACGACCTTTCCGGCGGAAGCGTGCTCTCCGTGGTGATGCTGATCATCAGCCTCGGACTCGCCTTTATCTACGCGTCGTTCCTGCCCAAGGAGGACGAGCAATGAGCAGGCGTACCGGCACACGTTTCGGCGATTTCCTGAGCTACCTCTTTATGCTGGCGATGTTCATCTTCTTCGCCGGCCCCCTCAGCTATCTCTTGTCGATGGCCTTGCGTGACAAACGCGAAATCTATCGTGGCGTGGCGCGCTATATCCCGCACAACCCGACCATCGACAATTTCGTGACCGTGCTCAACAACAGCTACTTCCCGCTTTATCTATGGAACGGCCTCAAGCTTGCCGCGCTAAGCGGTCTCGGCGTTCTGATCGTCGCCTTGCCGGCGGCTTACGCCTTCTCGCGCTTACAGTTCCGCGGCAAGGGCCTGTCGATGATGGGCCTTTTGCTCTTCCAGATGATCTCGCCGCTGGTGATCATGGTGCCTCTCTACCGCTACATGAACCGTCTCGGCTTGCTCGATACACATTTCGCGGTGACGATGGTCTATATTGCTCTCGGCGTGCCACTCGCGACGTGGCTGTTGAAAAGCACGATAGATGGCATTCCCCGCAGTCTGGACGAGGCTGCCATGATCGACGGATGTAACCGGTTTTCAGTCTTCTGGCGCATCGTCCTGCCGCTCTCGGCGCCGGGCATTGCATCCGTCTTCATCATCACCGTGATTGCAGGCTGGTCGCAGTTTCTCGTGCCCTTTCTTCTGCTCACACAGAATAATCTGATGCCGATCGGCGTTGGAATCTTTAACTTCCGTGGCATGCAAACCGACTCGTCCATCCAGCTGCTTGCGGCCGCCTGCCTGATCTCTGTCGTACCTGCGATCGTGGCGTTCCTTTCGCTCCAGCGGCTAATCCTCGGCGCCATGACGAGCGGCGCGGTGAAGGGGTAAGGCGGTTTGCGTGTCCGCTGATAGAGGATCCTGACCATGAACCAGACGACCGACATTAGACCGTCTCCCGACCTGACGGGCGCCAATGTCGGGGATGCGGGCGAGCACAACAGAGCCGTTGTACTGCGTTGCATCCATCGGCAAGCACCGATCTCACGCGCCGAGATCGCCAGACAGACTGGCTTTACCAAGCCGGCGATCGCCCGGATCGTTGATCGCCTGCTCGACGAGGGACTGATCATCGAGGCTCGCCGCCGGCATGGGCTGAGGGGCCAACCGGCAATCGAGCTCGAAATCAATCCTGACGCCTTCTTCGCGATCGGCATCAACATCGATCGCGATCATCTGACGATCGTCGCTATTGATGCCGTCGGCAACATACGCGCCCGGGTCCATCACGAGAAACGCTACGTGCGCCCGGCCGAATTCATGCAGTTGACGGCCGATGCCATATCGCATTTCCAGCGAAGCCGACTGATCGACGACGCACATCTGGCCGGAATTGGCCTTGCGATGCCCGACTGGCTCGGCGAAATCTCCTTCCTCGGCATGCCTGACGACTATTCGGATTGGATGGAATTCGACGTACGCGCAGCACTCGAAAACCTGACACAGCATCCGGTCTTCATCGAAAACGAGACCAATGCAGCAGCACTTGCCGAGCTTGACTACGGTCTCGGGGCGGAAAGCCGCAGCTTCTTTTATATCGCCATCAATGCCTGTCTCGGCGGCGGCCTCGTGCTGGACGGCAACGGTCATCGCGGCGCCATGGCTCTGAGCGGCGAAATCGGCTGGCTGCCGATTGCCGACAACCGGGACAAGGCCGCACAAAAAGTCGACCTCCTCGGCGAGAGGGTTACGCTTTTCTTCCTCTACAAATTCCTGGCGGAACACGGCATCCGCGCGAACGTACCCCAAGACCTCCTGGCACTCGACGCGCAAGGCAGAGCGCTGGTTTCGAAGTGGCTGAAGGAAATGAGCGCGCATCTTGCTGTTGCGGTCAAGCACATCGGAATGATCGTCGACCCTGACGCCATCATCATCGGAGGTCGGCTGCCGATCCGCATGATCGACGAGTTGCTGCGCTATGTTCACCAACATCTGGCGGCAGGGGACACCACTTTGCCTTCGCTGCATCGCGCGTCACTCGGCGAGGACGCGTCGGCGCTCGGTGCTGCAGCGATGCCAATGGGGGCAGCCCTGATGTTGGCTTCGGCCGACGCCGTTCAACGCACGCGTTCGCCCCTCAAATTCATGGATCGCCTGAACAACTGACGCAGCCGGCAATGGCACTGGGAGGATTTTGATGAGGATTGGCTTTTATACGTCGACATTCAACGACCGGCCGCTCGAAGAAGTGGTGGAGTTCGCTGCCTCCGCCGGTTTCGATGCAATCGAAATCGATGTCGGCGGTCACCTCAAGACGCCGGAGAGAGTGCGGGCAGCCGTAGCACTCGCTCGGGACCGCAATCTGTTCGTCTGTTGGCTACCACGGCAAAGGCTGGTGGCAATACAAGCTGCCAGGCAAGGGCCTGCTCGACTGGCCGCGTTTTCTGCGTCAGGCCCATACTAACGGTTTCGACGGCACCCTTTCGATCGAGCACGAGGATGCCGCCTACGGATGGCCGGGCAAGGATCTCGAAGCACGAAAAGACGGCGAACGCCTTGGCCTCGCCTACCTCAGAAGCGTCTTGAAAGAGCTTTGAGAGCGACCCTGGAGGACGGAAATGGCCCATGTTAGAGTGAACAATGCGCGCAAGGATTATGGTGCGTTCAAAGCCATCAAGGGTGTTTCAGTCGATATCCGCGATGGCGAGTTCGTCGTGCTCGTCGGCCCATCCGGCTGCGGCAAGTCCACCCTGCTCAGAATGATCGCCGGTCTGGAAGACATCAGCTCGGGCGAGATCCAGATCGGCAAGCATATTGTCAACGAGCTGGCGCCAAAAGATCGCGACATTGCCATGGTGTTTCAGAATTACGCCCTTTACCCGCATATGACGGTCGCCAAGAATATGGGCTTCTCGTTGCGGCTGAAGCGCATGCCGAAGACCGAGATCGATCAGCGTGTCGGCAACGCCGCCAAGATCCTGGGCCTTGAAGCTCTTCTCGAGCGCTATCCGAAGCAATTGTCCGGCGGCCAGCGGCAGCGCGTCGCCATGGGCCGGGCGATCGTTCGAGATCCCGCCGTCTTCCTTTTCGACGAGCCTCTATCGAACCTTGATGCCAAGCTCCGCGTACAGATGCGATCCGAGATCAAAGAGCTGCATCAGCGGCTGCAGACCACGACGATCTATGTCACGCACGATCAGATCGAGGCGATGACAATGGCCGACAAGATCGTAGTGATGAAGGACGGTCTGATCGAACAGTCGGGCTCGCCGCTCGACCTCTACGATCGCCCGAACAACCTCTTCGTCGCAGGTTTCATCGGCTCTCCCGCCATGAATTTCGTCCAGGGAAGCATGACGAATGAAGGCTTCCGGACGACAGACGGGCTCGTCCTGCCGAGCGAGCGGCGCCCGCCCGGCGCCGTCACCTACGGCATTCGCCCCGAGCACTTCAGGCTCGACCCTGATGGCATTGAAGTGAAGACGGTCGTCGTCGAGCCAACAGGGTCCGAGACGTTGGTGATTGCGCGTCTCGGCATTCAGACGATCAGCTGCGTGTTTCGGGAGCGGATCAGAGCGGCCCCTGGCGATGTGCTGCGAATTGCTCCCCTCCATGAGACCGTCCACTTGTTTGACGAGGGTGAACAGCGCATCACTGCAGGCGAACCCGCGTTGATCTCATAAGCATGACAAAACATCGATAACACACCCAACCTCGCCTGCCGCGTTGTCGCCGGAGCCGTCACCTTTCGGGATAGCTCCCTGCCCCGCTTCGCCATCTTGCTATATCCCCTGCCGCGTGGTCTGTGAGACCTTCAGCGTGGTGACCGGCAGGTATCCCTGCCGGTATTCTACTGGTTCTCTTACACAGGCTTTGAGGCCATCCTGCATACGGGTTAGATGCCCCTTCCCCTTGCGTTTGAAAAAATCAAATACCTCTGGGTCCAGTTTCAGGTGGACGGAATGGGGCGCGGACAACCGCCATCACATCCGCCCATATGTCCGGACAAAGATCCCCACCCCAGGGGGTGAAGAAGGGTTGGCGCGTTTCCCCGCTTCATTCATTTTTCGTATGTCGTCGAGTGATGCCCGTTTGATACTGGTCTCTTTCAAGCTGACCTACTTTCCATGCAGTGATTAGACGTGTCGCCGTCCCTCGCGGCGTGTGGACGACAACAAAGCAGTCATCTTCCACCATCCCGACGGAAAGAAAGGCTCTTCAAATCATCGGACCTCTTGCCTCGTTTTGTAAGGACAGTGCTTTCGCGGATCAGCGCGGCGTAGACCATATCTGCCTTGACGGCCCGCAGATCAATGGTCCGAGCACTCGCTTGGTCAGCTCGACGAGACGGCGTTACGAGCTGCAGCCAGATTGTCAAATACAGCTGCACCGAGAAACATGGTGTCGCTGGCAAGAACAAAGAAGCTGATCCCTGCCTGGCGCCATCTGCCGACATCGGCGGGCGACGGGCGGAAGATGCCCACGGCGCGACCCGCGTTCAAAGCCGCTGACGCGATCGTCTTGATCGCACGGTCCAGCTTGTCCTGGCCGGCCGGGCCCATGGCATCGATAGAGACCGATAAATCTCCAGGACCGATGAAGATCAGATCCAAGCCTTCAACGGCAACGATCTCCTCGATGTTGGCCAATCCCTCGGCGGTCTCGACCTGGATCGCCAGTACAAGCATGTCGTTGGCCTTCGCCAGATAGTCCGGAATACGGTAGCCGTAACCCGCAGCACGTCCGGGGCCAACGCCTCGGCTACCGATCGGAGGGTAGCGAGTGGCCGACACCGCCGCCCTGGCCTGCTCGGCGGTCGAGACCCGGGGAACGAGCACGCCGCCCGCACCGGCATCGAGGACAGCAGCGATTGCCTCAGGCGCGTGGCCGGGCACACGCACCATCGCCGTTACCGAATGCACACCAGCCGCACGCACGAGATCCTCGATACGCTCTCGCCCGATCTGTGCGTGCTCCCAATCAATACAGATGAAATCGGGGCTCGACTGCGCCATCACTTCGACGGCCACCGGATGCGGGATCGCCGAGAACGTGCCGACGAGTAGTGCCCGATCGAGACATTTGGCACGAAAATCATTCATCTCAGCATCTCCGTTCGAGGGCCCATGGTACGCGTAGAAAAAGGTTTAGACATAAAGCAATTTGCTCTCAAGCCGAAAACATGGTCAAGCTGGCAGCCAAGCAGCGCGAAAGTGCGTGACCCGGAGGGAGGGGTATTGTGAAGCGGCATCCACTGAAAGGCACAAATCGCCTCAAGCTCGGCGTCTTCTCGGCAAACGCCGATGGCGGTCTTGCGATCACGGACGTTCCGGAGCGCTGGAAGGCTGGCTGGACCGACAACCTGACGGCCGCCCAGATTGCCGATCGCGCCGGGCTCGAATTCTTCCTGCCGATCGCCCGCTGGAGGGGGTTTGGCGGCAAGAACAAAGTCCGCGAATGGTCCTTCGAGACATTCACCTGGGCAGCCGCCCTTGCGGCGTCCACGGAACAGATTGGGCTGTTCATGACCGTGCACGTGCCGCTTGTCCATCCGCTCTACGCCGCAAAGGCACTGGCGACGGTTGATCACGTCAGCAATGGCCGAGCCGGACTGAACATCGTCTGTGGGTGGAACCCCAAGGAATTTGCCATGTTCGGCACATCGCTGGTCGAAAAGGGATATGATCAGGCCGACGAATGGCTTCAGGTGCTGGAGCATGCCTATGCGTCGGATACACCGTTCGACTATGACGGCACCTATTACAAGCTGAAGGAGGCCATCAGTCGTCCGGCCAGCCTGCAGACGCCACGTCCGGTCACGATGAACGCAGCGTTCGGCGGACCAGGCCGGGATTTTGCCGCCAGAAGCTGCGACTACCTGTTCACCACATTTTCGGAGATCAGCGAAGCAGGAAAACATGTGGCCGACATCCGCGACCGCGCCCAGCAGCACCACCGCGAGGTCGGCGTCTATACCGTGTGCCACGTCGTCTGCCGGGAGACACAGACCGAGGCAGATGACTACTATCATCGCTATGCTGTCGAGATGGCCGATCATGAGGCGGTCGATACCCACATGGCCGGAAAGAAGGAATTCTCGCAATCGCATGACCGCGAGGCTTACGATCGCTATCGCCAGCGCTTTGCCGGCGGTGCCGGCAGCTATCCGCTGGTCGGAACACCGGAGCGCATCGCCGAAGAGATGATCGCCATCTCACAGCAGGGCTACGCCGGTATCGCGCTTTCATTCGTCAACTATACGCAGGAGCTACCCTTCTTCTGCGATCGCGTCCTCCCGCTTCTGAGAGGAGCCGGCTACAGACAGTGACCGATCGGAGGCGCTTGAAGACCGGCTCAACGCGCGGATAGGATCGACCTCTCCGGCTCGAAACTCCATCGCAGGAAGAATAGGATAGTACGAATGGCCCTTGGCCCTGTTTCATCGCGGACGACGATCCAGGAGGCAGTTTACCAACAGCTGCGCAACGCCCTCATGGTTGGCCGATTTGATCCCGGACAGACGCTGACGATTGCCTCGCTCGCGGAAACGTTCGGCACCAGCAACATGCCGGTTCGTGAAGCGTTGCGCCGGCTGGCAGCCGAAAATGCTGTCGAGGTTGCGCCGAACGGTTCGGCGCGAATTCCGCCGGTGACCGCTGCCCGGCTGGATGATCTTGCCCGCGCTCGGATCGCCGTCGAGGGCCTGGCGACAGAACTCGGTGGTCCACGCCTGACAGCCGCCGATATCGCGCTGCTTGAATCGATCGTCGAGCAGCAGCATGCGACAGCCCGTGAGAACGTCTACGAGCTCATCGAGATGAACCAGCGGTTCCATTTCACCATCTACCGGGCCTCGGGATCCGAGGTCCTGTTGCAGCTGATCGATACGCTCTGGCTCCGTCTCGGACCCTATATGCGGCTGCTGTCGGGCGTGGTAGCGCCGCTGATCGACAAGGGTGAGCTCGACCCGGCCGGTCTGCACGATGTCATCATAAAGGCGATCAAGGCTCGGGACTTTGCCGCGGCCCGCGAGGCTGTCGGCAACGACATCCGGCACACGCACGAGACGCTGCGAAGCTATTGCGATGGCAAGGGCGGCTGGACCGCTTCCTGACGGTTGACATGTGGAGCTCCGAAATTAGTTGAACTCTAAAATTGTTTGTGATCAAATGATCAAAACAGGCCGCAGTGACGAAGACGGCCATGCGGAACAGTCAATTGCAGGAGCAATTATGAGCCTATCGGCATCCCCATTGAATGTTACTGGCCAGAATGGCTTCCCGGTCGACGAAGTCCGCGCCATGTTCCCGGCCATACAGAAGGCCGGTGACTTCATTTTCCTCGACAATGCCGGTGGCGCACAGGTCCCACAGGCCGTCGTTGACGCGGTAGCAACCCATCTTGTCGACTTCAACGTCCAGCGGATGGCCAATTACCGGCACAGCCAGGGCGTAGACCGCAATCTCGACGAGGCACGCGAAACTGTAGCACTCCTCGTCAACGCCTATCGCCCGGAAGAAATCTCCTTCGGCCTCAACGCGACCTCCTTCATCCGGCTTGTCAGCCTCGGCATTGCCAAGATGCTCGGCGAACGCAACGAGATCGTCGTCACCGACATGGACCACGACGCCAACATCGCCACCTGGCTTGCGCTTGAGGCGGACGGAGCCAAGGTCGTCTGGTGGCGGATGCGCGACGACGGCACTCTGCATGTCGAGGATCTGAAGCCGCTCCTCAACGACAAGACCCGTCTCGTCGCATGCACGGTCACGGCCCATTCAATCGGTACTATCGTCGACGTTGAAGCCGTGGGGGAACTCGCACATGCCGCCGGCGCGGAGGTGTTTCTCGATTGCGTCCATTACGGTCCGCACGGCCTCATTGATGTACAGGCGTGGGATTGCGACTATCTGGTCTGTTCCGGATACAAGAATTTCTCCCCGCATATGGGCTTCCTCTGGGGACGCTACGACGCGCTCTGCAGGCTTCCGACGTTCAAGGAAGACTTCATCCCCGATGTGCCCCCCTACAAGATCGAAGTCGGGACGTTCACCTACGAGAACGTCGCGGGCATGAATGCTGCCGTGAAATACCTGGAGGCGCTCGGTCGCCGCTTCCTCCCCGGTGCCGGTCATTCGCGCCGCGAGGCACTGGCGGCAGCGATGGGCGCGATCCGCGACTACGAATTGACGCTGTCTCGCGACATGATCGCCGTTCTTAAAAAGCACGGCGCAGTCATCTACGGGGTGTCTGACGAAGCGCGGCTTTCAGAGCGCGTTCCAACCATCTGCTTCAACATTCCAGGTGTCACGCCACAGCAGATCGCAGCGGAGATGGGAGAGGCCGGCATCGGCTTGCGTGATGGTCACATGTTTGCGCCCCGACTGATGAAACGGCTTGGCTTGTCGATGGAGCACGGCGCCGTTCGCGTCTCGCTCGTTCACTACAACAAGCCAGAGGAAATCGCCCGGTTCGACAGGGTGCTTGGCGAGATTCTTGCAAAACGAAAAGCCTAGCGGCGGGTAGCCGCTCGCGGCAAAACCGTCTCGGGCGCTACGAGACCTTTGAAACTTAAAATTTCCCTTGAATTGCGCCCGACTTCGAATAACGTTCTCCCGCCAGGCGCTGGCCTTGCTTCAAGCAGCAGTCGCTCGGCCAGACATATAAGGACTGATCCTTGTCTTTTTCGGCATCACCACTTCCCGCTGAAGCAAAGGCACGCCACGCCTTCGATGGCATTCGCGCGCAAATCCGCGACCTCAGAACGGAAAACATCGCTGCCCTGGCGATGCGGGCCCGCGAACTCGGCGATGTCATCCCGCTCTGGTACGGCGAAGGTGATCTGGTGACGCCGGCCTTCATCCGCGAGGCCGCCAAGGCGGCGCTGGACGACGGGCAGACCTTCTACATTCCGAACATGCGCGGACTCGACGCCCTGAACCAGGCCCTCACCCGCTATCAGTCCGAGCTGCACGGCCGGCCGATCGCAATCGAACGGACGACCGTGGCACCGAGCGGCATGCAGGCGCTCTACATCGCGCTGCAGCTTCTCGTCGATATCGGAACCAATGTCGTCTACGTCGCGCCGCAATGGCCGAACATCCATAATGCGATCCATCTGATCGGCGGCGAGCCCCGCCCCGTTTCGCTCGACTTCGATAGTGATTGGCGCCTCGACCTCGACAAGCTGTTTGCCGCCTGCGATGCCCGCACGCGGGCCATCTTCCTGTCGACCCCGTCCAATCCCACTGGCTGGACGGCAAGCGCCGACGAGATGCAGGCGCTCCTCGAGTTCAGCCGGCGCACCGGCATCTGGATCATATCCGACGAAGTCTACGGTCGCCTCTATTTCGAGGGCAACGTTGCGCCTTCGATCCTCCAGATAGCCGACGACACCGATCGTGTGATCTCGATCAACAGCTTCTCCAAGGCCTGGGCGATGACCGGCTGGCGGATCGGCTGGCTGTCTCATCCGTCCGGCATCGCCGATCAGCTTGCGGCGATGACGCAGTATATGAACAGCGGTACCGCGGGCATGATCCAGGCTGGCGCCGTTGCCGCCCTGACCAAAGGTGAACCGCTCGTGGCGGAAATCCGCAACAAGGCCAAGGCTGGCCTCGACCTTGCCTACGAACGGCTCGCGAGGATCCCTGGCATGATCCTCCCCGAAAAGCCGCGGGGTGGCATGTATGCCTTCTTTGCCCTTAAGGGCCGCGCCGACGCGCGCGAGGCCTGTGCCGACATTCTTGAAAAGGCCCGCGTCGGCCTGGCGCCGGGCCATCTCTTCGGCAATTCCTCCGCGGCATTCCTGCGCATGTGCGTCTTCCGCGACATCGAACAGATAAGGATTGCGCTCGATCGCATGGTCGACGCGATGAAATGACGCTCCGCCGCAGGGCGGAACGGGATACACCGGCGCCGGCAAAAACCCGGCGCAGGCCAATAAACCAGAGGGAGATAAAAATGAGCCTGACCCGTCGTAACCTGCTGGCCCTTGCGGCCGCCATCGGCCTTGCCGCTGGAGCCTCCACGGCCTATGCCGCCGATGTCCTCAATGTCGGTTCCTACCCGAGCAATCCGCCCTTCGAATACAAGAACGACAGCGGCGCCTTCGAAGGCTTCGAGGTCGATATCGTCACCGAAGCTGCCAAGCGTGTTGGCCTGAAGCCGGAAATCGCCGACTACGGCTTCCAGGCACTGTTTGCAGGCACGACCTCGAAGCGCATCGACGTGGCGATCTCCTCGATCACCATTACCCCTGATCGTCTGAAATCTCAGTCCTTCACCCAGCCTTACTACGACTCCGACATGGGTGTGGCCACCAAGGCAGACAGCGCCATCAAGGGGCTTTCCGACCTCAAGGGAAAGACAATCGGCGTGCTCTCCGGCTCGACCGGCGACAAGTGGGTCAAGGATAATACGGCAGCCAACGGCTTTGCCGACGTCAAGGGCTACAATGCCCAGCAGGAAATGTTCCTTGACCTCGGGGCTGGCCGTGTCGACGCTGTTGTCAGCGACATCCCGGGCATGGAGTATCTCTTCGTCAAGATGAAGGGCTTTGCCATCAAGGATCGCATCAAGACCGGCGAACAGTACGGCCTGATGATGTCCAAGGATCATCCTCTGCTCGAGAAGATCAATGGCGCCATCACCGAAATGAAGAAGGACGGCACGCTCGCCAAGATCCACAAGAAGTGGTTTGGCAGCGACGCACCGGCCGGCTCGTCAACGATCACCGAACTGCCGATCCCGAAGGCATAAGCTCGCAACCGAGTTTGGATTTGTCATGCCGGCCCCGTGGCCGGCGTGATGCCTACCCCGTACCTGCAAGGAATGCCCATGTCGCTGGTCGAGACCTTCTTCAACTCCGATGTCCTGATGTCCAGCCTGCCGGCACTTCTTCGCGGTCTCTGGAACACGCTCCTCCTCGGTCTTCTCGCGATCGCCGTCGGCGTTCCGGCCGGCCTCATCGTAAGCCTGATCCGCCTCTATGCGCCAAAGCCGCTGCGCCTGCTGACGACGATCTACATCGACGTCTTCCGCGCGGTTCCGGTGCTTGTGGTCCTTATCCTGATCTATTACGCGCTGCCGTTCCTCGGCATCCGCCTCTCCTCCTGGGCCTCCGCGGTTCTGGCCTTTTCGATCGTCATGGCAGCCTATTCGGCGGAAATCTTCCGCTCCGGCATCGAAAGCGTCCCACGCGGGCAGTTCGAGGCGGCGGCCGCTCTCGGCATTCCCTTCGTGGTGACATTGCGCAAAGTCATTCTGCCGCAGGCGCTGCGCATCGTTATCCCTCCGACCACCAGCAACTGCGTTTCGATGTTCAAGGACACGTCGCTCGCCTCCACGGTGGCGCTTCCGGAGCTCCTCAAGGAAGCAACAGACGCACAGGCGCTCTATGCAAACCCGACGCCGCTGATCGGTGCTGCGCTGGTCTACATCCTTTTCCTGTGGCCGATGGTGCGCCTGGTCAGCCTGCTGGAGAAACGCTTCAAGGCCGAGAAGACCCGCTAAGCCCCCGCAAACGCCCGGCTAATCGAAGTCGGCATCGGAAAGATGGTTGCTGACGGAAGCCTTGACGGCGCCGATCCTCGACCAGAGCGCCTTGACATCAGCAGGGTCGACATCGGCCATCATATCGCGCAGCCAGCTCTCGTGCGCCGCTGCCATCGTGGTGAAAAGCTCATCGCCCTTGGGCGTCAACTTGGCGACCGTGACGCGGCGATCGTCGTCCGGGGTCTCACGAACGACCAAGCCATCGGCCTCAAGCCGCTCCACGAGCCCGGTGACGTTTCCGTTCGTTACCATGGTGCGCCTGGACAGTTCACCAAGGCGCAGTCCGCCATGCTCACGATAGAGCTGGGCCATCAAATCGAACTGCGGAAGGGTTGCCTTGAATTCGTTTCGAAGGCGACGTCGAACCTCCTGCGAGATCAGCTTCGTTGTGGAAAGCATCCGCAGCCAGAGCCGAAGCTCCTGCTTTTCATGGGCGCCCTGGACAATTGTCTCCAGGTCGACGGTATCGACCTCCGCGTCTGCCATATCACTCCGCCCGAACCATCTGGATAAGTCCCGTTGGTCTAGGCATCAATATTTGAAATGTCAAAGGAATTGATTTGGCGGTCGCCGTTACGACCGGGAAAGCATTTTTGCAAGCATGAAGCCCGATCCCGCTCCCGTTCCTGCGCCCGGCCAGGTCGAGGCGCCACACATATAGAGCGACTTCACAGGCGTCGCGTAGCGCGAATATCCGGCAACGGGTCGGAAGATGAAATTCTGGTCGAGATGATGGCTCCCTGACAGGTTGTCGCCGCCGATCAGGTTCGGGTTCTCACGCTCCAGGTCAGTCGGCGAGAAGATCGCACGCCCGAGCACCTTCGAACGCAGACCCGGCGCATAGCGCTCGAGAAGATCGAGAACACGCTCACCATAGGCTTCCTTTGCCTCATCCCAGGTTCGGGCGCTGATTTCTCCTGCGGCGTCACCATGGAAATTCGCCGGCAAAACACGCACCTGCACCCAAAGAACATGCTTGCCGTGCGGCGCCCGGGTCGGATCGATTGCCGTTGGCTGGCCGACGACGAGGGCGGGCTCCGTCGGAAGCAACCCGGCCGCTGCCTCTGCATAGACCCGCGACATCATTTCGAGGTCGGGTGCGACGTGCACATAGGCAAAACGCTTGAGCTCCTCCCCCGCCCGCCAATCGGGCAACCCTTCGAGCGCGAGGTGGATCATCATCGTGCCTGGCCCCTCGCGGAATTTTCCAACCTTGCGATCGAACTCGGCGCGCGCCGGGTCTGACGCAACGAGCCGGCCGAACAGGTTCTTGGGATGAACATTGGCGATGACAGCCCTCCGCGCCTCGAGGGTTCGCCCGTCGGCCAGGACCACGCCGGTCGCCCGTCCCGACGAAACGCTGATGCTGTCGACCGGTGCATCAAGGATCAGTTCTCCGCCTTTTTCCTTGAGAACTCCTATCATCGCTGTGATGATCGTATCGGCGCCGCCCTTGCCGATCACCATGCCGAAAGCCTGGTTTGCCATCGATTCAAGATAGGGGAACAGCGCCCCGCCGGCGACATCGGGGGAGAAATCGAGATGCAAGCCCCACGCCGCCATCATCGTCTTGAGCTTGGAATGGGTGAAGCGTCCATCCAGAAAATCTCGGGGCGAGGCGAAAAGAAGCCTGAGCGTATCGTAGAGCCAGCCGGTTCCCTTCTGCCTCCATGCCTTCCAGACAACCTTTAATGCCGCCAACGATGGCATTGGCGTTGCGAGAAGAGCGAAAATATGGGGTGCATCCGATCCGAATTCGGCCAGCATCGCGCGCCAGCCGAGAGCGTCCTCCGGCGAAAGAGCCGCAATACCCGCACTGGTCTTGTCGAGATCGGAACTGACGCCAAGAAAGGTGTCGTCACGAAACACTGTCGCGAAGCAATCGGCCGCAGGCACGAAGGCAAGGCCGTGTGCAATAAGCGCGTCCTTGTGTTCAGCAAAAAAACCCGAACCGGCAAACATCGACAGGTTCATGGCGGCAACGTCGTGACGGAAGCCGGGAACGGTCATTTCGCGGGTTTTCACAGCGCCGCCCGGCTCTTTCTTGGCCTCGACGACCGCTACTTTCCATCCCTTCGCCGCCAAATGGACGGCCGCAGCAAGACCATTGTGACCGGCGCCCACCACCACTGCATCGTAGCTCATGCTTGAACCCCTCGTTCATTTTGTTTTTTATTCGCACATGCATACATCTTCGAGGAACCTGTTCAAGGGCCTGGAAGCCTCGAGGTCACCAACGACGTCCTGGCGAGACGTCTGATTGCCATTGAATGTCATATATTCAGGTGAAGTCACTGCGGTTTTAGCCCCATTGACGTGTCGGCACCTCGGGACCTTCTCGCCGCATCCAGATACTTGCAATATCATATTTCGTGACATACGCTCCCGTTATCCAGCCATCACGGGCAACAGACAAGAAGCCTCAAAAGCCCTTTGCACCGTCGCGCTGGCATCTCGCCAAGGGGAACCATGAAATGTCGTCTACAACTCTTTCGAACCTCGCAACTGCTCTAATTTCCGGCGCCGTGAAGGTCGTCGATCTCACCGCGCCTCTCGGGCCAGATACCCCCGTTCTTTATCTGCCGCCGCAATTCGGCAAGAACACCCCGAACGTCAAGGTCCACACCATTTCTGCCTATGACCAGGACGGTCCGTTCTGGGCTTGGAACTGGCTTGAACTTGGCGAGCACACCGGAACGCATTTCGATGCGCCCTGTCACTGGATCACCGGCAAGGACAATCCTAACAATACGACCGACACCATTGCGCCGCAGAACTTCGTCGCGCCCGTCAACGTAATCGACCGCTCCAAGGAAGCTGCCGCCAACCCCGACTATCTGCTCACTGTAGAGAGCATAAAGGAATGGGAAGCCGAGCACGGCGAGATCGAAGCGGGCAGCTGGGTGCTGTTGCGCACCGACTGGTACAAGCGCAACGGCTCGACCGAGACGTTCCTGAATGCCGATGAGAATGGACCGCATTCCCCAGGCCCGACGGCAGAGGCCATCGAATACCTTTTGACCAAGAACATCATCGGCTGGGGTCAGGAAACGATCGGCACCGATGCAGGCTCGGCCGGCGGGATGAACCCGCCCTTCCCCGCGCACAACCTGATGCACAAGGCCAACCGCTACGGACTTGCAAGCCTTTGCCAGCTCGACCAGTTGCCGCCAAAAGGTGCGGTCCTGATCGCTGCTCCGCTGAAGCTCGTCAAGGGCACCGGTTCACCCGTGCGCGCGCTGGCGCTTGTCACGACGTAAGCTCGTGCGGGCCGGAGCCAAACTCCGGCCCGTTTTACATTTCTGGCTGCGCCGGGGCGACGCAATGGCTGAATACGACTACATCATCGTCGGGAGTGGCATCAACGCGCTGGTGGCAGCCGCGATGCTCGGAAAGAAGGGCCGCAAGGTCCTCGTTGTCGAGCGGAACGAAAAGATCGGCGGCTGCCTGCGCAGCGAGGAAGTAACCGAGCCCGGCTTTGTCCACGACCTGATGGCGACGACGATGGTGCTGTTTGTGACCTCGCCCGCCTATGGGGTGCTCGGCAAGGATCTTGAAGCCCGCGGTCTGGAATTCGCACACGCGGATCTGCCGACCGGCGTCCTGCGGCCGGATGGTTCGCATGTCATCTTCTCCATGGACCGGCAACGCAACGTCGCGACATTCGACAAGCTCCACGCCGGTGACGGCATGGTCTTCTCGAGCGAGATGAACAAGCTCGGTGCAGACGCGCCTTTCCTGTTTTCACTTCTCGGTGGCGCGCTGTGGTCTGGCACGACGCTGAAGGCCGTCGCAAAGCAGGGCTGGGGACGCGGTCTTCGCCAACTCGCCGCTTGGTTCGGTGATGCGCTGGTGCCTGCCCGCGGCTATCTTGAAACCACCTATAGATCCGAGGACATTCATGCCCTGTGGGCTCCATGGGTGCTGCATTGCGGGTTGGGACCGGAAGCCGCATATTCCGCCGAAATGCTGAAGGTCATCGGCTTTGCCATCGAACTCGCGGGCTGCCCCATCGCCAAGGGAGGAGCAGTGTCCTTGCTCAACGCGTTCGAAGCATTAATTTCTGATTGTGGGGGCAAGATCCGAACGGAGGCCGACGTCACGGAGATAACGGCAACGGCTTCTGGCCAGGCTGGCGGCGTCAGGCTTGCCAGTGGCGAGATCCTTACGGCGAACCGGGGCGTCATCTGCTCGACCACGCCGAACCAGCTCTATGGGCGACTCACCAACGGTTGGCCCCAACCCCTGCCGGCCGAGACGGCTGAAAGCGTCGCCCGCTTCCGCTACGGAAAGGGCAACATGCAGATCCACTATGCGCTGGCTGCACCGCCGAGGTGGAAGGCCAACCCGGAACTCGGGAAGGTCGCACTTCTTCATCTGACGCCCGGCCTCGATGGGGTGTCGCGCGCTGCCAACGAATGCGAGCGTGGCCTGCTCCCTGCAGTGCCGACGATCTGCGTGGGCCAGCCTGCATCCTTCGATCCAAGCCGTGCACCAAACGGAAAATCGATCCTCTGGCTGCAACTGCCCGAGGCGCCGCGCTTCATCAAGGGCGATGCGGCGGGCGAGATCGCGATCGCACCGGACGGCTTATGGACGCAAGCCATCCGCGAGCACTACGCCGATCGCATCGAGGAGATCCTGTCGCAACACATTGAGGATTTCCAATCGATCAAGCTCGCGCGCAGGGCTTATTCTCCCGCTGATCTGGAGGCGATGAACATGAACCTCGTCGGCGGCGATCCCTATGGCGGCTACTGCGGAATAGACCAGTTTTTCCTCTGGCGCCCGTTTAAGTCTTCTGTTAACCACCGCACCCACATTCCGGGCCTTTATCATATCGGCGCATCTACGCATCCGGGCCCAGGCCTTTCGGGCGGCTCCGGATTTTTGCTGGCATCTTCACTCACCTGACGCAGGACAAGGAAACGCGGATCCATGGAAGAACGGTTTTCAGGCACGGTTCTTCGACGCAAGGAAGAAGGATACGAGACGCGTCCGGCGATGGGCGAGATCGGCCTCAACCATTTCGCCCCCTACCTGATGAATCGGCTGATGGCGCGCTGGAATGCCAATCTGGCCGAAGAACTCAAGGAACAGGACATCACGACCGCCAAGATGCGCACGCTCGCGGTCTTGAGCGTTGCGTCTTCGGTGACGATCAATGAACTTTCTGTCTTTGCGGTAACCGAACAGTCGACCATGAGCCGGACGCTCGATTCACTCGAGGAACAGGGCTACATCAGGCGCCAGCCGCGGGCAGAGGACATGCGCATCCGAGACGTCTCGATCACGGAAGAAGGCCGTGCGGCCTTCGAAAAGCTTTGGCCGAGCATGTACGACCTCTTCCTGCAAATGTTCGACGGAGTGGATGAAGTCGAATACCGCGCTTTCCTGTCGACGCTGCACAAGGTGCTGCACAATATCCGCAAGCATGAGATCTGAGACCGCGGCCCATCAGAGCGTCGCAACCGTCTTTAACGCTCCATCGAGTGCGATCCCGTTCTCGTCAAGCAATGCTGCCTGCCGCAGCCGCCGCATCCATGCCGCTGCATCCTGGCGTCCCTTCAACAGCGGCAGAGCCGACATCACCCGGTCGAACTTGGACAGACCGCGGGTATGGGTGTCAGAGTAGCCTTTCACCAAACGCCGGTTGTTGAGGACCTCGACGGCAAGGTCATAATCGTCTGGAAGCAGCCTTTGCGCCGACGTGAGCCAACTTTCTCTATGCTCGATCTCTCGCATGTTGCGCAGCGTGCCACGGCGTGTGCCGCGCAGGGCTGACACCGCATAGAGACAAAGGAACCAGAACAGCGTGCCCGTCTTAACGCGCCGACCCCTGTTGACGAAGCGATCGAGGCGATTGAAGACGGCCGGCCGACTTTCGATCCAAAGGCCGATCCGTTTCGGCAAGGTGCCGCAAACCTCGTCCATGCGCGGATGCATGTATTCTGTCATGTAGACGATCTGGTCGTCTCTGGCGCCGACTTCCTTGCGGACGCGCTCGAAGCGCGAAGCGCGGACCTTGAGGTCGGCCACGCGTATGACATCGTCATAGGCCATTGCCACGGCCACATATTTTGCCGCCTGGCAGGTGAAGGCGTAGTGCTTGCCCGTACCGCCCGCCGCCCGGTCGTTGACCAGAAGCGCGCCGACACGGTTCAGATACTCGTCGGCATAGGCCGGATCCTGAAAGTCGGTCAGCTTCTTGACACCGGCGAAAAGCAACGCGTGAGCCGGCTCGGGAAACTCGCCGCGTATCCTGTCCAGCAGAGCATCGAGCGTCGCATGCCCGGCGCTTGACGGCAAAGGATCAAGCCGCTTGTGCGGCCGGTCGGAAACCGGATCGCGCGGTTTTTCCACGGTGCGTTGATAAGCGGCGTTGAAGGCGCGCAGGCTGGGCTCGATGCCCTTGCCCCCCGTCCTGATCATAGCTTCGAAAGCATCCTTGGGAAAGGGCAGCACACCAGCCGCCGCCAGAGCACCGAACATTGCGGCGGAGATCACGCTGCCATTCTTGACGGCCAGCGTTTCCATGTCGAAGGCAATGGTCTTCCTGGCTGCAAAATCTGTCGCATCTACGACGACGACGGGATTGCCGATGCCATCGCCGGGCTTTTCCTTTTCACCGACGGCGAAGGCGCGATGGGTCGAAGCGATCAGGGTTGTCCTGTCAGGCGTGACCAGGCCGCGAAGCACCGAGCGCCCGGCTTCCATCAGTTCGGCGGCAAGCACGACATCGACATCGCCGGGCGTCGGCATCAACGCGAAGATCGGCTCATGGCCATCGCGCGCCGGCAGCAGTTCCAGATAATAGATCGTCGCGCCGGTTCGCTGTGCGACGCCCGGAACGGAGGTTGTTTGAGCCATCCAGCCCTGGGTTTCGGCAAGTCCGACTACCCAGTCGGCCAAAACGCCGCCGCCCTGGCCGCCCATGGCAAGGATTGCCAGCGAGATCGGCTTATCGGTCGAAAGGCGAGTGTTCATGGGGCGTTGCTCGTTCATAGCGGGCCTTGCTCCACAAAGGCGATGCGGCTGGAAGCGCGACGCGTCTGAAGCCAGCCGATGACGACATTGCGCATGCGGGCAGCGAACCGATCCCAACCCGTCGGGTTGTGGATAATGTCGGCGCGATAGAATGACGGACAAAGGACAGCCGCCTCCGACACCTCGCCGCAGTTGCCGCAACCGACGCAGTTGTTGTCGATTGCTGCCACCGGGTCATCCTTCAGCGGATCGTCGGTGTGCTTGACCGACAGGGACGGACAGCCGGAAAGACGGATGCAGGCGTGGTCGCCGGTGCAGACGTCCTCGTCAACGCCAAAGCGCTCCTTGACCATGCGCTGGCCGTCCTTGACGGCCTTGGCAAATTGCGGCTTCACACGACGCTGCTTGTTCAGCATGCATTCGGATGAGGCGACGATGATCTTTGGGCCGGGCTCTTTCGTCGTCAGTGCCTCGCGCAGCGTATCGCGCATTTTGGCAACGTCATAGGTCCGGTCGATCTGCCTGACCCATGTGGCACCGATCCCCTTGACGGCGTTGACAATGGAGTTGTTGGTCTTTCGACGCGGATTGAGCGCGCGCGAGGACATCACGTCCTGCCCACCGGTCGCGGCCGAATAGTAATTGTCGACAACCAGAATGACGCCATCCTGCTTGTTGAACACGGCATTGCCGACCGAGGTCGCAAGACCGTTGTGCCAGAAGCCGCCATCCCCCATGACCGAGATCGACCGCTTCTCCGCATCGACATTGAAAGCGGAGGCCGAGGCTGGCCCAAGGCCGTAGCCCATCGTCGTGCCGCCGATATTGAAGGGTGGCAGGATCGAGAAGAGATGACAGCCGATGTCGGCCGAGACATGGTGCTCGCCGAGTTCCTGCTCCACAAGTTTCATGGCCGCAAAGATCGGCCGTTCGGGACAGCCGATGCAGAAGCCAGGCGGACGCGGGGGCACCACTTCTGCAAGCGCCTTGACCTTCGGATCGTTGAGGACCGGCGTCGGGTCGGGCAGCGGTGGCTGGTTACCGAGCAGCACGCGCTGATGCGTTTCGATAAAATCCCTGATGCCTTTCATCAGCACCGGCGGGGTGTATTCGCCGCCAAGCGGCAGGACGTCCTTGCCGGATACTTTTGTCTGGATGTCGCGGCGGCGCAGAACGGTGTTCAGCGACTGTTCGATATATTCCGGCGCGCCCTCCTCGACCATAAGTACTGCCCTCTTGCCAGCACAGAAGTCGGCAATCTGATCATCGACCAGGGGATAGGCAACGTTCAGGACATAGAGCGGCACGGAGCAGTTGCCATAGACATCGGCAAGCCCGAGTTGCTGAAGCGCGCGCATGACGCCGTTGTACATCCCGCCAAGAAGAATGATGCCGATGTCGCCTTCGGAAGGGCCGAAGTATTCGTTGAGTTCGTTCTTCTTGATATATTCGACTGCAGCCGGCCAGCGCTTGCCGAGCTTTTCCTTCTCATGCAGGAAGGACGCCGGCGGCAGGACAATGCGATTGACGTCGCGCACCGGATTTTCCAAGGCCTGTTTCAGCGTGAACTCAGGCCGCTTGTTGTCCTTGGCCTCGAACTGGCCGTGAACGTGGCAGCTGCGGATGCCGACCTGCAGCATAACGGGCGTGTTGGAGGCTTCCGACAGCTCGAACCCTTTCTCCACCGACTGCACGATGGAGGGCAGGTTGGGACGCGGATTGAGGAGCCACATCTGCGACTTCATCGCATAGGCGTGGCTGCGCTCCTGCATGATCGAGGAGCCCTCGCCGTAATCCTCGCCGATGATGATCAGCGCGCCACCCGTCACGCCGCCGGACGCAAGATTGGACAGCGCATCCGAGGCGACGTTTGTGCCGGCTGTCGACTTCCATGTGACGGCGCCGCGCAGCGGATACATGACGGAAGCCGAAAGCATGGCAGCGGCCGCAGCTTCGGACGCCGAGGTCTCGAAATGGACGCCCAGATCCTCCATCACGTCCTTGGCATCGGCAAGCACGTCCATCAGGTGCGAGATGGGCGAACCCTGATAGCCGCCGACATAGGACACACCGGATTGCAGGAGAGCTTTTGTGATTGCAAGGATGCCTTCGCCGCGGAAGATTTCACCTTCCCCCAGCTTCAGATCCTCGACTTCACGCGCAAACGAGCGTTCGGCCATGGCATTCCCCTTCGTCCATTCGGACTGCTTCTGTATTCATTTGCAAAAGCATATTTCGGCGCGCGCGGCCCTGTCAATCGGCAAATGCCTTCTTTGCTTGAAGGCGTTACACGCCCGCGTCGGCATGACCAATCGCCACCTGCCGAAAATTATATGCTCAAGCATATTATTGATCACCGAAGCGGATTTTTCAAGCTTCAACAAAGCGCTTGCCGGTTTCTGCGACTTATTTTAAGGTTGAAGCATTCCGATAATAAATCGCCAGCGGCCGGCAGGTAAGAAAACCCTCCTCCCGCTTCACAAGGGGAACGGAGTGACTATGACGACGCTTACTCGGCGCGAGGCCTTGAGCCTGGGCGCAGCAACCTTCATTACCGGGATTCTCGCAGGTCGAAATATCGTTCTGGCTGCCGAAAACGGCACGCTGACGATAGCCTTCAACGTCAATCTGCCATCCTTCGACCCCACCACCGGCCCGTCGGCGGTCAATCCGGCCATCCAGGCCATCTATCGCTCGATCTTCGACCAGTTTATCGGCCAGGGACCGGACCTGAAGTTCCAGCCCGGGCTTCTGACGGACTGGGGATGGAATGAGGACAAGACCAAGGTCTGGATGGATGTCCGCGAAGGCGTCACATGGCACGACGGCACGCCGTTTACGCCGGAGGACGTCGTCTGGTCGCTGACGCGCGCGGCCGACCAGAAGGGCGGAAATCCGATTTCCTTCATCTGGTCGACGGCCGGCAACTACAAGATCGAGGGCCATCGCATCACCGGCGATGTGCTGCGCTTCGAGCCGACCTACTTCAAGTGGATGGCGTTTCTGACCGGCTACGTCCTGCCCAAAGCCTATTATGAAAAAGTCGGTGCAGAAGGCTTCGAGAAGAAGCCGATCGGCACCGGCCCCTACATGGTCGACGCTTACGAGGGCAACGCCTTTCTCCGCCTCAAGGCAAACCCGCACTACTTCGGCGGCAAGCCCGCCTTCGATACCGTCGTCTTCAAGTTCGTACCCGATACGACCAGCCGCGTTGCAGAAATCGAATCCGGCTCTTCCGATATCACGCTCGAAATTCCCTATGAGGATTTCGATCGCCTGAAAAAGAAGTCGGGGCTTTCGGGCACCGCGACCCCGATCTCCGATATCGGCATGATCTTCATCAACAACATCGACGTGATGCTGGACAAGAACGTGCGTTTGGCCGCCCACCACGCAATCGACAAGAAGGCGATCGTTGCGCGCTTGCTGCGTGGTTACGGCGTGCCGATCGACACGCTGGAGGCGCCCGAATATGATGCCTTCGATCCGTCGATCGTCGTCGGCTACGATGCCGGGAAGGCAAAGGCTTTACTCGCCGCATCCGGCTACTCGTCAGAAAAACCGGTCAAGTTCAAGATCCAGACGACGCGCGGGTTCAAGCCCAAGGATTACGAGATGATCCAGGCGATTGTCGGCATGTGGCGCAAGGTCGGCATCGAAGCCGACATCGAGGTCTACGAAATCGCCAAGCACTACGAACTGCGCGCTGCCGACGCGCTGGCGCCGGCTGCCTTTTACAACTGGGGCAACGCGATCGGTGACCCAACCACGTCGACGGGCTTTGCGATGTTCGGCCCCTCGCCGCATTCAGTCTGGAATACCGACGATCTGGACAACATGATCGGCCCGCTCTGGGGCGAGAAGGATGAGGCAAAGCGCATCGCCGGGTGGAAGGCCGTCAGCAAGTATATTGCCGAACAGGGCTATGTGATCCCGCTTCTCCAATACGCCCAGCCGATCGTCTACAAGGAAAGCCTCAAGGTTGTCCCGAACGTATCGGGCGCCCTGCAGCCGACCCTCGTGGCAAAGGCGTAAAGCATGCTCCCCACCGGATGATAAATCCGGCTTCGGGCGGGTCAGTTGGCCCGTCCGCATTCCCAAAGGGCATCCTTTGCAGGCGCTGCCGGCCACGTGTTGGCTAAATCCGGCGTCCTGCGAGAAAAATGAGCTGATGATAGCGCTTTCTATCTTCAACCGCGTCGTCATGGCCGCCGTCACTTTGTTCGGCGTCGCCCTGATCGTCTTTGTCCTGTTGCGCGTGGTGCCTGGCGATCCGATCGCCATGATGATTTCGCCGGGCGCAAGTGCTGCCGACATTGCCGCTTTGCGCGCCCATTACGGCCTGGACGCGAGCCTGCCGGTCCAGTTCGGCTTGTGGCTGAAGGCCATGCTTGGCGGCGACTTCGGCACGTCGATATCTCTCAAGCGCAGCGTGCTCGACCTGCTTGGCGAACGCCTGCCGGCAACCCTCGAACTTGCCGTCGCCGCCCTCTTCCTTGCGGTTGCATCGGGGGTTGCGGTCGCGGTCGTCGGCACGCTCATGCGGCGCGGCCCGCTCGAACCGGTTGTCGACGCACTGAACGGAGTTTTTCTGGCCGTTCCAGATTTCGTCTGGGCCCTGGCACTCGTTTTGATGCTCGGGGTCTTCTATCCGCTGTTTCCGCTTTCGGGTCGCATCGACCCAACGATCGACATGCCGTTCGCGACACCGTTCTATCTGATCGAGAGCCTTGTGCGGTTACACTTTGCAGTTTTTTGCGATGTCGTCGCACATATGGTCATGCCGGTCCTGGCGCTTGGGCTCCCGCTTGCCGCGATCATCGCCCGCGTCCTTAAGGCGGCATTATCCGAAGCAATGGTGCAGGATTACATTCTGCTCGCGCGGCTAAAAGGCATGTCGGAGCTTCGCCTCGTGGTGCAGGAGGCGCTACGCAACGCGATCGGCCCAACCATCGCGCTCACGGGTGTCCAATTCACCTTTCTCATCGGCGGCACAGTCATCGTCGAGCGGATTTTCTCATACCCCGGCATCGGCAATATGGCGATTGACGCCGTCATCAACCGCGACCTGCCCTTGATCCAGGGTCTGGTACTCGTCTTCGGGGTGCTGTTCATTCTGGTCAACCTGCTTGTCGACCTTCTGGTTGCCGCATTCAATCCGAGGCTGCGTCATGGTTGATATTGCTTCTTACCCCATACAAACGGCGGCCAAACGGCGACGGCGCGCACTCATGGCCCAACCGAAGGTCGTCCTTGGCGGCGCGTTCATCCTCATTCTCGTCCTGCTTGTAGTCGGCGCGCCCTGGATTGCACCCAAGGATCCGCTCGAACAGGACCTCATGCTTGGCACCCTGCCTCCGGCCTGGATCGACGGTGCGGAGCCCGGCTACTGGCTCGGCACCGACGATCTCGGCCGCGACGTGCTCTCGCGCCTGATCTTCGGGACCCGCATTGCGCTGCTCGTCGCCTTTGTCGCAGCAACGCTTGCAGCACTGATCGGCACGTTGCTCGGCCTCATTGCCGGTTGGTACGGCGGCTGGGCGGACCGGGTCATTTCTCGCCTTGTCGACATATGGATGGCATTCCCACCCGTCCTCTTGTCGATCCTTCTTGTCGCTGTTCTCGGCGCCGGCGTTCACTCGGTGATCGCCGCCATCGTCATCATTGACTGGACGCGGTTTTGTCGTGTCGTCCGGTCCGAGACGAAGTCCCAGGCGCAGATGGATTATGTAACGGCTGCGCAAACCATAGGCTTTTCCCGCGCACGCATCCTTTTTTCGGAAATACTGCCGAACGTCGCGCCGGTCCTCATCGCCCTGGTGAGCCTGGAGATGGGCATTGCGGTGATCGTCGAAGCAATCCTGTCCTTTGTCGGCCTTTCCGTTTCCTCGGACACACCGACATGGGGCGGCATGATCGCTGCCGGCAGGCAGATGATCTATCAAGGCTGGTGGGTCATGGTCGCGCCGCTGATCGCGCTGTTTGCCACAGTCCTCGCGTTCAACCAGCTGGGCGATGGCCTTCGCCGTGCCCTTGATCCGGTGATGGGCCGATGAGCAATCTTCCTCTCCTTTCCATAAACGGCCTGACAGCTGTTTCCGATCGTGACGGCGGCGCTCCCATCCTAAGGGATGTGTCGCTCAAAGTGATGCGTGGTGAAGTGCTCGGCCTCGTCGGTGAAAGCGGCGCCGGAAAATCCACGATCGCAAAAGCCTTGCTCGGCATCCTGCCACGCACCATTCGTGTCACCGGCGGTTCCGTTCTGTTTGAGGATCGCGATCTGTTGACCCTTCCTTCGAGGACATTGCGGCAGATCATCGGAAACGAGATCGCGCTCATTCCGCAGGATCCGCAAACGGCGCTCAACCCGGGCCGGCGCATCGAAGCGCAGCTGACAGATGGCCTTAGAATGAAACGTGGAATGTCAGTGCGGCAAGCGCATGCAAGGGCCATCGCGCTGCTGGAGGAGGTGCATATCCGCGATCCCTTGCGTGTGCTGAAGGCTTATCCGCATGAACTTTCCGGTGGCATGCGCCAGCGCGTGCTGATCGCCGCCGCCTTTTCACTGGAGCCCAAGCTCGTGGTTGCCGACGAGCCCACGACGGCACTCGACGTGACCGTGCAAAAGCAGATATTGCGTCTGATCCGGGGCATGCAGGACAAGCATGGAACGGCTGTGATCTTCGTAACGCACGACCTCGGCGTTGTCGCACAGATCTGCGATCGTGTGACACTGCTTTATTCGGGCAAGGTAGTCGAAGCCGGATCGTGTGCTGACGTTCTCGAGCGACCGGCTCACGCTTACACAGCGGCCCTGCTTGCGGCGAGCCCGCGCTATGACCGTCCGGACGCCGGGCTGACGCCTGTCCCGCAGGCCGTGTTCGATCAGCTGCGGCGGGAAATCGGAACGGATGCGAGGCCAAATGCCTGACAAGCTTTTGACCGCATCCGGCATCGAAGTCACATACGGCGCGACCCGCGGACTGCTCGGAAAGCCGGGCGGCGGCCACAAGGTGCTGCATGGCGTCGACATCGACATCAGGCGTGGAGAAACAGTCGGCATCGTCGGTGAATCCGGTTCGGGCAAGACGACGCTTGGCCGCGCACTGCTTCGCCTCGTCAATGTTTCGGCCGGCACCATTCATTTCGACGGGAAAGACATAACGGACATTCCCGACGCGGCACTACGGCCACTGCGAAGGCGCATGCAGATGATCTTTCAGGATCCGATGGCTTCGCTGAACCCTCGCCACACGATCCGGCGCATTCTCGTGGAGCCCCTGCTCCTGCATCGTCTCGCAGACGATGCCAGGAGCGCAGAGCGCCGGATCGCCGCGATCTTCGAGCGCTTCATGTTGCCGACCGCCTGCCTTGAGCGCAATCCGCATGAGCTGTCGGGCGGCCAGCGCCAGCGTGTCGGCATTGCGCGAGCGGCACTGCTCGAACCCGACTTCGTTCTGGCCGACGAAGTCGTTTCCGGGCTCGACGTCTCAACCCAGGCCCAGGTCCTCAACCTGATGAAGGAACTCTCGCGAGATCTCGGTCTGTCCATGGCCTTCATCAGCCATGATCTGTCCGTGATCCGTGCAGTCTGCGACAGGGTCTACGTGATGCGGCACGGCACCGTGGTCGAGCACGGTTTGTGCGATCGTGTCTTCACTGCCCCCGAAAACGCCTACACGCGCGCCTTGCTTGACGCCATTCCCCTGCCCCGTATTGAGCCCGGTTGGCTCGACCGCGTTGCCGAGGTTTAGTGCGTCCAGTCAGTCAGGGATGGGAGCGGCGATGCGTGGCAGCGACGCGCGCAACCTGTTCGTAGATACCCGTCAAAAGCTCCAGTGTCCGCGTTGCCTCTTCCAGCTTGTGCGGAAAATTGGGCACCGATTTGATGGCCGCAATCAACAGTGACGCACGGATGTCCGCATACTGGTCAGTAACCGCACGACCGTTCTCCGTCACCTGATAGGTGACGCCCGATCGACCACTGCCCTGGCGTACGACCAGCCCCGCACCAATCAGCTTTCGCAGGCTGTACTGGATGTTTGGAATGTCCTCGCGGTTGGCAAGTCGCGCGAGATCCTTGATCGTCTTCGGGCGGTCGTTCATCCGGATGATGTGCAGCATGGCATTCTCGGGACCGCTTGCGGCAATATCGACAACCGACGCGAGGCACTCCGTTTGCCAGCGCCCGAACGCCTCGTAGGCGCGCATCAGCGCGTACTCGATCTCGGCGACATCCACCTCGACGGCTGTGCGCGCCAGATGCCAGCTGCGGTCCACCGCATCAGGCTGTTTTTCATGCGGTTCCTTGCGCTGCATCTCTTCGATCTCCGAAAGCCAAGACATAGCCTCCACCCAAAACCGCGTCCATCAGCATTTGTCGATTGACAGCGATAAATTTTATCATAGAGTTTGTATCATAAATTATAACAAATAATACGAGGTGAACGCATGACCAATGAGCGCAACTCCATGTTCGACGACCAGCAGTTCCTCCTCGGGACCTTCGCGACCAACTGTTCCGGCGGCATGTCGGTAACAAAGGTTCCCGAACGCTGGGTGAACTCCTGGGACAACAACCTGCAACTTGCCCACCTCCTCGACGAGGCCGGCATCGACTTCATGCTCCCGATCGCACGCTGGATCGGGTATGGCGGTGATACAAACTTTCACGGCAACGTACTCGAAACGATGACCTGGGCGGCCGCACTTCTGGCGCGGACACGCGATATCAATGTCTTTGCGACCATCCATACGGCAGCCAACCTGCCGGCGGTCGTCGCCAAGCAGATCGCCACCATCGACCAGATCAGCCGCGGCCGGATCGGACTGAATATCGTTGCGGGCTGGAACCAGCCGGAATATCAGGCGCTCGGTCTCGACCTTCCAGCCGGTCACGCCGAGCGTTACGGCTATGCGCAGGAGTGGTTTGATGTCGTCAAGGCACTGTGGAGCCGCGATGAGGCTTTCGACTGGAACGGGCAGCACTTCAAGCTCACTAACATTCTGGGAGACCCACGCCCATCCGGCCATGTCCCGATCCTGAACGCGGCGGGCTCCGGTGAAGGCCGCAACTTCGCGGTCCGCAACGCCGATTTCCTGTTCACGCCGGCAATCGATCTCGCCCGCTCGGTCGACGAGATCACCGCACTGAAGGCGCAGGCTGCTGCCGTTGGCCGCCCTGTCGGCGTTCTGACTTTTTCACACGTCGTCTGCCGCCCGACGGAGAAGGAGGCACGTGACTATCTTCGTCATTTCGGGCAGGACAATGCTGACTGGGACGCCGTCGACAATCTGGTGCGCCTGCAGTTTGCGCATGCCCAGTCCTTCCCGCATGACCTTTTGGCGCTGATCCGGGACCGGATGGCCGCAGGCCATGGCGGCTTCCCGCTCGTCGGGACGCCAGAGCAGATCGCAGACGGCATCCTTTCGCTGCATAAGGCCGGCTTCCGGGGCACGACGCTCTCGTTCGTGGACTATCTGGCGGAGTTCCCGTACTTCCGCGACACGGTCCTGCCGATCCTGGCCTCAGAGGGCATTCGCCATCCAGCCAAGGCATTCGATATTGCTGTCTAACCATGGCGGGGCGCTCAAATCGTTTTCGGCACTGTCGCCGTAACGTCTCCAACCGCCGCGAACGGAACGCTCCAGCATCTGAACCGGCGCATGCTACGGAAAACCAATTCCGGTTTGAGCAGGCGCACACACCACGCATTCTGGGAGGATTGTCATGCTGCTTCAGGAAAGCCAGGGCGGGCTTCAACCGTCAACGGATATGTTCCGGGCCGCCATGCGCCATCTTCCCGGCAATGTCGCCGTTATCACTGTTGGAACGGGTAGCCAGCGCTCCGGCCTCGTCGTCACCTCTGCCGTTTCGCTGGCCGCCGACCCGCCACTGGTCATGGCCTGCGTCAACCGGTCGTCTTCCAGCTGGCCGCTTTTTCGCCGGTTCGGCCATTTCGGCGTCAATTCGCTTGCGGGCCACCAGCAGGACATTGCCGAACGCTTCTCCGGCCGCCACGGCTGCAAAGGCACACAGCGTTACGCCAACGCCGAGTGGACCACGCTTTCGACCGGGGCCCCGTTGCTGGTCGATGCCACCGTTAGCCTCGATTGCACGTTGGAGGAAATGATCGACCGGGCGACGCACTCCATCATTATAGGCCGGGTGAATGCCATTCGCGTCAATGAAGGCCAGGATGCGTTGATCTATTGGCATGGTGGATATCGTACGCTCGAGCGATAGGCACGAGCCCACCGTTTGCAGGATTCCATTGATTAACGCTTGACGCCTCGCTCTGCCTCTATATATTTTAAACTTCAAATAACTTGATCGCCGGCGCATGCGCGGCGTGACTGGGAAGGAATGAAGATGCGCATCGTCTGTATCGGAGGTGGTCCAGCGGGGCTCTATTTCGGCCTTTTGATGAAGAAGCTTCACCCTGAGCATTCCATTCGTGTCGTCGAGCGCAACCGGCCCTACGATACCTTCGGCTGGGGGGTCGTGTTCTCGGATGCCACCATGGCCGCGATGCAGGAATGGGATCGGGAAAGTGCCGCTGAAATCCAGGATGCGTTCAACCACTGGGACGACATCGAGGTCTGGTTCAAGGGCACCCGCCAGCGCACGTCCGGCCACGGCTTCGTCGGCATCGGCCGCAAGAAGCTGCTCAACATTCTCCAGAGGCGCTGCGAGGATCTCGGCGTCGAGTTGATCTTCGAAACGGACGCCAGCTCCGATCTCGACTTCCCCGACGCCGAGCTGGTGATCGGTTCAGATGGGCTGAACTCGAAGATTCGCAACCACTATCCTGACGTGTTCCAGCCCGACATGATCACGCGGCCGAACCGGTACATCTGGCTCGGCACCAACAAACTCTATGACGCCTTCACTTTCGACTTCCGCAAGACGGACCACGGCTGGTTCCAGGCGCATATCTACAAGTTCGATGACCAGACCTCGACCTTCATCATCGAGACGACCGAGGAGGCCTACCTGGCCCACGGTCTCGACAAGATGGATCAGGACGGCTCGATCGCGTTTTGCGAAGACCTGTTCCGCGAGGTGCTCGACGGCGCAGCGCTGATGACCAATTCACGCCATCTGCGTGGCTCTGCCTGGCTAAACTTCAATCGCCTGATCTGCGGCAAGTGGAGTCATTTCAATGGCAACTCGCATGTCGTGCTGATGGGCGATGCGGCTCATACCGCACATTTCGCGATCGGCTCCGGCACGAAGCTCGCAATCGACGATGCGATCGAGCTTACAAGGCAGTTCCAGATTCACGGACACGGCAAGGATGCGATCCCGGCCGTCCTCGAAACCTACGAGGAGATTCGCCGTGTCGACGTCGCGCGCATCCAGAATGCGGCGCGCAACGCCATGGAATGGTTCGAGGTCGTGGGTCGCCGCTACGCCGATACGCTTGAGCCGCAGCAGTTCATGTATTCCATGCTGACCCGCTCGCAACGCATCAGCCATGAGAACCTGCGCCTGCGCGACAAAACCTGGCTCGAAGGCTACGAGCGCTGGTTTGCGAAGAAATCGGGCGTCGCTGTCGGAAACGACAGGTGCCTGCCACCGATGTTCACGCCCTATCAACTGCGCGGAACCACGCTCATCAATCGTATCGTGGTTTCGCCGATGGCCATGTATTCGGCACAGGATGGATTGCTGAACGATTTTCATATCGTCCACCTTGGCTCGCGGGCGCTCGGCGGTGCCGGACTGGTGTTTGCGGAAATGACCTGTGTCTCGCCCGACGCCCGCATCACGCCTGGTTGCCTCGGGCTCTGGAACGAGGAGCAAGCCGCGCAATGGCGCCGCCTGGTCGATTTCGTTCACACCAACAGCGCCGCCAAGGTCGGAATCCAGATCGGCCACGCCGGCCGCAAGGGTTCGACCAGGCTCGCCTGGGACGGCATCGACCAACCCGTCAGCGAAGGCGGCTGGCCGCTGATCTCGGCCTCCGCCGTGCCCTATCTCAAGAACAGCCAGGTCCCGAAGGCGATGGATCGCGCCGACATGGACCGCGTCAAGGCAGACCATGTCCGTGCTGTGGAACTTGCGGTTACGACCGGCGCCGACTGGCTCGAACTGCACTGCGCCCACGGCTACCTGTTATCCAGCTTCCTCTCGCCGGTCACCAACCTGCGCGATGACGAGTATGGCGGCAGCCACGAAAATCGCGCCCGCTACCCGCTCGAGATCTTCCGGGCAATGCGCGCAGCCTGGCCCGAGGACAAGCCGATGTCCGTGCGACTGTCCTGCCATGACTGGATGGACGGCGGGAACACGCCCGAGGATGCGGCGATCTTCGCGCAGATGTTCAAGGATGCCGGCGCTGACCTCATCGATTGCTCCTCGGGTCAGGTGTCAAAAAGCGAGCAGCCGGTCTACGGCCGCCTCTTCCAGACCCCGTTCTCCGACAAGATCCGCAACGAGGTCGGCATCCCGACAATCGCCGTCGGCGCGATCTCGGAGGCCGATCACGCCAACTCCATCATTGCGGCCGGTCGCGCCGATCTATGCGCCGTTGCCCGTCCGCACCTTGCCGACCCTGCCTGGTCATTGCATGAAGCAGCCAAGATCGGTCTGACCTCGATAGCGTGGCCGAAGCAATATCAGGCCGGCAAATATCAATACGAGGCCAACCTCGCCCGCGCCGCCACGGCGGCGCCGGCCAAATAGGCGCGTTATGATGACCACGTCAGGCAAACTCTCGGGCCGCCACGCCCTCGTCACCGGCGCCGGGTCCGGTATCGGAGCGGCGATCGCCCGTGCCCTTGCTTCGGACGGGGCGCATGTGACGCTCGCCGGCAGAAGGCGCGAGCCGCTGCAGGCTCTCGCCGATGAAATCGGAACCGAAGGTGTGCATGTCGTCGATGGGTTCGATGTGACAAATGCGCCAGCAATCGCCAGGGGCCTGGGGAGCGCCCGCAAGGCATTCGGTCCGGTAGACATTCTCGTCAACAATGCCGGCCAGGCCCCGAGCGCCGCCTTCGAAAAGACCAGCCTCGACATGTGGAATGAGGTGCTCGCCGTCGATCTGACCGGCGTCTTCCTCGTGACCCAGGCGGTGCTGCCGGACCTCAAGGCACGGGGCGACGGGGCACGCATCATCAATATCGCCTCGACCGCGGGGCTGACCGGGTATGGATATGTCTCCGCTTATGTCGCGGCCAAACATGGCGTCGTTGGCCTGACCCGGTCGCTGGCGCTCGAACTTGCAAGGACGGGAATTACCGTCAATGCCGTCTGCCCGGGCTTCACCGACACACCGATCATCGCGCGATCGATCGAAACGATCATCGAAAAAACCGGACGCAGCGCCGAACAGGCGCTCGCCGAATTCACGAAATCCAATCCGCAAGGCCGGCTCGTCAAGCCCGAGGAGGTCGCGGACGCGGTGCTGTGGCTTGCAGCCCCCGCCAGCGCATCGATCAACGGACAGGCCATCGCAGTGGCCGGTGGGGAGGTTTTGGCGGGATGAGCGACAACGATATGACCATGCAGGGACACCTGCGCTCCTTCAGGGACCATCAACCAAGCCATTTCCTCTGGGACGTCAGCGAGGACGGACGCGTTGCGACGATCACGCTCAACCGGCCGGATCGGAAGAACCCGTTGACCTTCGACAGCTATGCCGAGTTGCGCGACGTGTTTCGCGATCTCGCCTATGCATCGGACGTGCGGGCGATCGTGCTATCCGGAGCTGGCGGCAATTTCTCGTCTGGCGGGGACGTGTTCGAGATCATCGAGCCGTTGACGCGCATGGCTATGCCCGAGCTCCTTGCGTTTACGCGCATGACGGGCGATCTCGTCAAGGCGATGCGCAAATGCCCACAGCCGATCGTCGCCGCTGTCGACGGCATCTGTGCAGGCGCTGGCGCAATTCTCGCGATGGCGTCAGATCTCAGGCTGGCGACTCCTGAAGCAAAGACTGCCTTCCTCTTTACCCGCGTCGGGCTTGCAGGGGCAGACATGGGCGCATGCGGGATCCTCCCCCGTATCATCGGCCAGGGCCGCGCCGCCGAATTGCTTTACACCGGGCGTTCCATGTCCGCCGCCGAAGGCAATGCCTGGGGCTTCTACAATGCCCTTCATCCAAGCAGCGATCTCTCCGCCGAGGCACACAAGCTAGCAGCCTCGCTGGCGAACGGACCCTGGTTCGCACATGGCATGACCAAAACCATGTTGAACCAGGAATGGGCGATGGGCATCGACGAGATGGTCGAGTCCGAAGCGCAGGCACAGGCCATCTGCATGGCGACACAGGATTTTCGCCGCGCCTTTGAAGCGTTTGCCGCCAAGCGCAAGCCAGCCTTCGAGGGAAACTAGACTATGACCGTTCCCGCGACATTGACTGGTCCATCCCGGGATCATCTCGACTGGCCGTTCTTCGACAACAGCCATCGCGAATTCGCAACACAGCTGGACGCATTCGCCAAGTCCGATGCGATGACGATGATCGACCACACCGATGTCGATGCCGCATGCCGCAGGCTCGTCCGGGCGTTGGGCGACGCGGGAATTTTGAAGGTGGCAACGGGCGCTTCCGAAACCGACCCGCTGATCGATTCACGCCTGGTCTGCCTGGCGCGCGAAACCCTTGCCTGGCATGACGGATTGGCGGACTTCGCCTTCGCGATGCAGGGGCTCGGGACCGGAGCGATCGGCCTCAGCGGTTCGGTCGCCCTTCGTGCCGCCGTCATGCCGAAAGTGCGCAGCGGCGAATGGCTGGCCGCCTTTGCGCTGTCTGAAAAGGACGCCGGATCAGATGTTGCCGCCATGGCCTGTGCGGCGCGCGCCGACGGCGACCACTACATTCTCGATGGTGAAAAGACCTGGATCTCCAACGGTGGCATCGCCGATGTCTATACCGTCTTCGCCCGTACCGGCGAGGCGCCGGGTACGCGCGGCATTTCAGCCTTCGTCGTCCTCGCCGATGACCCAGGCTTTTCGATCGCCGAGCGCATCGATGTCATTGCCCCGCACCCGCTCGCAACAATCCGCTTCGAGAGCTGCCGTATCCCCGCATCGCGGCGGCTCGGCGATCCGGGCGAAGGTTTCAAGATCGCCATGCGCACTCTCGATATCTTCCGGGCTTCGGTCGCCGCCGCCGCCGTGGGCTTTGGCCGGCGCGCCCTTGACGAAGCGCTTTCGCATGCGAGAGAGCGGCAGATGTTCGGTGCAAAGCTGGCCGATCTCCAGCTGACCCAAGCAGCCCTCGGCGACATGGCAACGGGGATCGACGCCGCGACGTTGCTGACCTACAGGGCTGCGTGGCGACGCGATGTGCAGAAGCTGTCGACGACGCAGGAAGCCGCAATGGCGAAGATGACGGCAACGGAAACGGCGCAGACCGTCATCGATCGCGCAGTTCAGCTGTTCGGCGGCCGCGGTGTCCGGACCGGCGAGATTACCGAAAAACTCTATCGGGAGATCCGCGCGCTTCGCATCTACGAAGGCGCAACCGAGGTGCAGAAGCTCATAATCGCGCGCGAACTCCTGAAGACCAAATGATGAGAGACATAATGCTACATACACGCGAGATCTTCGACTGGGCCGATCCGTTCCGGCTTGCCGAGCAGCTGACGGACGAGGAGCGCATGGTGCAGGAGACTGCGCATGCCTATGCGCAGGAGAAGCTCTTGCCGCGCGTGCTCGAGGCCT
>Ga0209051_1000670_pt1 | contig 38433 bp, 39 predicted proteins | sample AraplaCvi_mMS_r2_2_FD_184286 | JGI IMG/M metagenome (GOLD analysis project Ga0209051, IMG submission 184286) | Arabidopsis root microbial communities from North Carolina, USA - plate scrape MF_Cvi_mMS_r2 (SPAdes) (version 2) | ecosystem: Host-associated > Plants > Roots > Endosphere | place...
GGCCCACCGTCCGACGGTGGTACGCCGCGACATGCGCATCGGGTTGACGACGAACGTGACCACCAGCAGCAGCAGCTCCATGCCGATCAGTGGCCATCGGGGCAGCACCGTGTACTGCAGCGGGATCGAGTGCTGGATGACGACGACCGCCACGATCGCGATCAGAACGGGCCAGCGGTTCTCGGGGTCGCCGGGACGAAGCCAGGACGGGACGCGGTGTTCGGCACCTGAGGCCAGGCGTTCGGCCCGGTTGACGAAGGCCGCGACTTCCTTCGGCGGCTCGTAGGCGTCTTGCTCTTCGGGGCCCATCAGGACAGTGTGTCGGCCACCATGGAGGAATGACCGACGACACGACCAACACGTCTCGACACGTCAGCCAGTGGGTCGACGCGGATTCCGACGAGGTCTACGCCTACGCGGCCGATCCCGCCAACCTCCCGCGCTGGGCGGCGGGCCTGGCCGATCCCAAGCTGGCGGGGGTCGAGGTGGAGTTCGCCGCGCACAACGAGTTCGGCGTGCTGGATCACGTGGTGACGCTGCCGTCTGGGGAGCGCTTCTACAACCCGATGCGGGTGATTCCCGCGGCGATCGGCGAGCGGGGATGCGAGGTGGTGTTCACGCTGCGTCGGCTCTCGGGTGTCACCGACGCCGAGTTCGACGCCGACGGGGCCGCGGTGGCGGCCGACCTGGCGACGCTTCGTGCGCTGGTCGAGCGGTCGGGCTAGGCGTCCGACGAACGGAACAGGGCCTGGCCGACCCAGACGGCTACCGCGGCGGCGGCGCCGCTCAGGACGGCGGGAGCGGCGCTCGCCGTCATCACGCCGACCACAACGAACACCAAGGCCCCGACCGCCAGGGCCAGCACCTTGTAGGTCGGCCACGGCACACCCGCGATGCGAACTTCCGTAGGCGTGGTCATTTCTCCACGATAGCTCGTAACCTAGATTTCGGGAAGCCGAAACCTCGAATCGGGCGCGTCGGTCTACAAACCCGTTTTCGCTGCCCGGCGGGCTAGTGGCACCATTGATCGGTGTCCGCCGAACTGAGTCAGACTTCTCGCCGTCCCGCGCCGCTCGGCGCCTCGGACATCGACGAGGCCGCTGACCGAATTTCGGCGGTCGTCAGCCTCACCCCGCTGCAATTCAGTGACAGGCTGTCCGCGATCACGGGCCTCCAGGTGTACCTCAAGCGCGAGGATCTCCAAGCAGTCCGCAGCTACAAGCTGCGCGGCGCCTTCAACTTGCTGATGCAGTTGACCCCGGCCGAGCTGGCGGCCGGCGTGGTCTGCGCGTCCGCGGGCAACCACGCTCAAGGCTTTGCGCTGGCCTGCCGGTCGATGGGCGTCCACGGTCGGGTGTACGTGCCAGGCAAGACACCGAAGCAAAAACGCGACCGCATCCGGTATCACGGCGGCGAGTTCATCGAGCTGATCGTCGGCGGCGCCACGTTCGACATCGCCCTCGCCGCCGCGCTCGCCGACGTCGAGCGCACCGGGGCAACCATCGTTCCTCCGTATGACGACCTTCGCACCATGGCGGGCCAGGGCACGATCGCCGTCGAGATCCTCCAGCAGCTCGAGGCGGAACCCGATCTCGTCATCGTTCCGGTCGGCGGCGGCGGCTGCATCGGCGGAATCACCACCTATCTCGCCGAGCGCACGATGAAGACCTCGGTGCTCGGCGTCGAGCCCGCGGGTGCGGCTGCGATGGTCGCGGCCCTGGCCACGGGTGAGCCAGTCACCCTGGAGCACGTCGACCAGTTCGTCGACGGTGCCGCCGTTGCCCGCGCCGGCGCGCTGCCGTACGCGGTGCTCTCCGCCGCTGGCGACATGGTTTCGATCACGGCGGTCGACGAGGGTGCCGTGTGTACCGCGATGCTCGACCTGTACCAAAACGAGGGCATCATCGCCGAGCCCGCGGGCGCCCTGTCGGTGGCGGCGCTGATGGAAGCCTGCACCGAGGGCACCGTCGAACCGGGTTCGACGGTGGTGTGCCTGATCTCCGGCGGCAACAACGACGTGTCCCGGTACAACGAGGTGCTGGAGCGTTCTCTGGTACACCTCGGGCTCAAGCACTACTTCCTGGTTGACTTTCCACAGGAGCCCGGCGCGCTGCGCCGCTTCCTGGACGAAGTGCTCGGCCCCGGCGACGACGTCACGCTGTTCGAATACGTCAAGCGCAACAACCGCGAGACCGGTGAGGCCCTCGTCGGCGTCGAACTGACTTCGGCGGCGGACTTCGACGGTCTGATGGAGCGCATGCGCCGGTCCGACATGCACGTCGAGGCGTTGGAACCCGGCTCCCCGGCATACCGCTACCTGACCTGACGGGCCGGCTCCACCGCGACGAGCCGTTCGTCGTTGGCCATGAAGAAGGGTTCGACGGGCACCCCGAACTCGGCCGCGGCGCGGCTCAGCAGTGCAGACCACTGCCTGTCGTCGGCCGTGGGGCCGCCGCGTCCGGGACGGGTCAGCAGGAAGGCGACCGCGAGCTGGTCCTCGGCCTCGGCCACGACGCCGTGCAGTGCCGTCATCAGGTCCCGCGCCAGTCCGGGGCTGGCCCTCTTCGCGACCGGAACTTCGCTGAGCGCCTTGATGATTCGTCGGTCTGGCCCGACGAAGACGAAGCGCAGGAGCCGCTCGCCGAAGCCGAGTGGTTCCATGAGCGCTCGCCAGCGCTGGCGCAGGTCTGCTGGTGAGCCGATGGGATCGGTGGCCGTCTCGACGGGCGGGGTCGGAAGGAAGTCGTAAATCGTCATTCCCGCATGGTCGACGATTCCCGGCGACGGTGACGAAGTAGTCCACAACCGCCGACGCTGTGGACTACTGCGTGACGGTCCGCAGGATCGTGAACGACTGACCCGGCAATTCGGTCCCGTCGCCGACGGTCGGATCGGTCGAGGCCACGACGACCTCACCGGTGACGGGGACCGTAACTGCCTCCTCGCCCAGGTTGCACGCGATGGTGAACGCGCCGCGGCGCAGCGCAATCCACCGCTGCTCCTCGTCGTAGTCCACGGTCATGTGGTCCAGCCACGGGTCGGCCAGGTCGGGCTCGTCGTGGCGCAGGGCGATCAGTGCCCGGTAGAGCTCGAGGAGTCGCGCGTGGTCACCGGAGTCGACCTCGTCCCACTTGAGCTTGGACCGCTCGAACGTCTCGATGTCCTGCGGATCGGGGATCTCGTCGGCGTCCCAGCCGTGTGCGGCGAACTCCGCCTTGCGGCCCTCGGCGGTCGCCCGCGCCAACTCCGGCTCGGGGTGCGAGGTGAAGAACTGGAACGGGCTCGACGACGCCCACTCCTCTCCCATGAACAGCATCGCGGTGTAGGGCGAGGTCAGGACGAGGGCGGCCTTGACGGCGAGCTGTCCGAACGTCAGGTTCTGCGACGGCCGGTCACCGACCGCTCGGTTGCCCACCTGGTCGTGGTCGGAGGTGTAGGCCAGCAGCCGGGTGGCGGGGATGGTCGCGGTGTCCAGTGGGCGGCCGTGGCGCCGGTGCCGGAACGACGAGTACGTGCCCGCGTGGAAGTAGCCGTGCTTCAGGGTGTTCGCCAGTGACTCCAGGGAGCCGAAGTCGGAGTAGTACCCCTGCCGCTCGCCCGACACCGCGGTGTGGATGGCGTGGTGGATGTCGTCGTCCCACTGCGCGGTCATGCCGTACCCACCGCGGTCGCGCGGGGTGATGAGCCGCGGATCGTTGAGGTCGCTCTCGGCGATCAACGACAGCGGCCGCCCCAATTGCTCGGCGAGGGAGTCGGTTTCGGCCGACATCTCCTCGAGGATGTGGATCGCGGTGTGGTCGGCCAACGCGTGCACCGCGTCGAGCCGCAGACCGTCGGCGTGAAAGTCCCTCATCCAGCGCAGGGCACAGTCGAGGATGTAGCGGCGCACCTCGTCCGCGCCCGCCTCGGAGACGTTGACGCCCTGGCCCCAGCCGGTGTTCGCTTCGGTCAGGTAGGGCCCGTACTTGGGAAGGTAGTTGCCGGACGGTCCGAGGTGGTTGAAGACCGCGTCGATCAGGATGCCGAGACCGCGGGCGTGGCAGGCGTCGACGAGTCGCACCAAACCGTCGGGCCCACCGTAACTCTCCTGCACGCTGTACCACAGCACGCCGTCGTAACCCCAGCCGCGCGTACCGCTGAAGGAGTTGACGGGCATGAGCTCGACGAAGTCGACGCCGAGTTCGACGAGGTAGTCCAGCTTCTCGATCGTCGAGTCGAAGGTGCCGTCGGGGGTGAACGTGCCGACGTGCAGTTCGTAGATGACGGCGCCCTCGATGGACTTGCCCGACCAACCGGAGTCGGTCCACGCCACCGTCGTCGGGTTCCACAGCTGTGACCGCTCGTGAACGCCGTCGGGCTGCCGTGGGGATCTCGGGTCCGGCAAGACGGTCTCGTCGTCGTCGAGGACGAAGCCGTACCGGGCGTCGACGTGCGCGTCGACCGTCGCCCGCCACCACCCGTCCTCGGATCGCGTCATCGGGTGCAGGGTGCCGTCGACGTCGAGGCGGACGAGTTCGGGCAGTGGTGCCCAAACGGCGAATTCGTGATCAGGCACGGGTGCGCTCCAACAGGGTGGCGGGGAGGTCGGTGAACAGTTCGGTGGCGCTGACCCGGCCGCTGAAGGAGCGGCCGGTGAGGCGGTCGACCCAGTCACCGTCGGGCAGTGGCAACGACGTGTCGCCCCAACCGGTTTCGGCCAGGCCGACGGTCCACCGCTGGACGGCGACGAGCACGTCGTCACCGCGGAGGAAGGAGATCAGATGCTGGGCGGCCGCACCCTCGGCGAGCACCGGCTTATAGCCGCCGGACAGGTACGACTCCGGGTGGTCGGCGCGCGAATGCAGGGCGGTGGTGACGATGCGGAGCTTCGGGTCACCGGCCTCGGCCAACACCTTCCGGCGTGCCGCGTAGTCCACGGCGCGCCGGTTGTCGGGGTCGACGAGGCTGTCGTCCCACAGCTCGGTGCCCTGATACACGTCGGGGATGCCGGGCACCGTGAGCGACAGCAGTTTCTGCACGTTCGAGTCGCTTCGGGCGTGGTCGTCCAATTGTCCGACCAGACTGGCCATTTCGATGCCGACGGGCCCGTCGACCACCTGGTCCAGCCAGTCGTGCACCGCGGTCTCGAACGCTTCGTTCGGCTCGTTCCAGGTGGTGTGCAGCGCCGCTTCCCTGATCGCCTTCTCCGCGTAGGCATGCAGTCGGGATCTCAGGTCGTCGGTCACCGGGCCGTCCACCGGCCACGTGCCGAACGCGATCTGCAACAGGAAGCGTCCGGTGTCGGGGTCCGGTGGGGGAGCGGCGAGCACCCACTTGGCGACCAGTTCGGTCCACAGTGACGGCACTTGCGACAGCACGCCGATGCGAGCGCGGACGTCCTCGCTGCGCTTGGTGTCGTGGGTCGACAGCGTCACCATCGCCGACGGCCAATACAGAGCCCGCAGTGCGGTCGCGTGGTGGAATTCCGCTGCGCTGACGCCGAACCGCTCGGGTTCGCCGCCGACTTCGTTGAGCGACACCAGCCGGGCGTCACGATAGAAGAGGCAGTCCTCCACCGACTTCGCGGTGACGGCACCGCACAGCTGCTGAATCCTGGTGGCCGGTTCGAGGTGCTCGAGGGCCGCGGCGACCAGCGTCAGTGGTTCGCCCAAAGTCGGGTCGGCGGCTGCGGTTTCGGCGATGGCCGTCGGCATGACCGCGGTCAGCCCACGGTAGTCGGACCGGTAGACGCCGACGTGGGAGAGCAACGCGGCGACGGCGTCGGGAATCCGGGGGTGGTCGGTGCCGACCGCGGCGACGATGGCGCGGTGCACCCTGGCGAGCTCGCTGGCCAGGGTGCCGGTGGCGGTGTCGACTTTGAGCCCGCGGATCACGGGCTCAAGCGGTTCTGCGTCGGGGGCGCCGGACGGGTCGACGAGCACTCCGCCGATCTCGCGCAGCGCGTCGTAGCCGGTGGTGCCTGCAACGGGCAACGTCGGCTCGAGCGCTTCGTCGGGGGCCAGGATCTTCTCGATGACGATCCACGCGTCGGGGCCCGTGAGTTCCCGCAGCCATTCGAGATAGCCTGCGGGGTCGGACAATCCGTCGGGATGGTCGATGCGCAGACCGTCAACCAGACCTTCGGTGAACCACCGCTTGACCTCGACGTGGGTGGCGTCGAATACCGCCTTGTCCTCCTGCCGCAACGCGGCCAGGGAGGTAATGGAGAAGAACCGCCGGTAGCCGCAGACGTTGTGCTTCCAGCCGATCAGCTTGTAGTGCTGGCGCTCGTACACCTCGGCCGGTGAGCCGTCGCCGGTACCAGGGGCGATGGGCCAGGTGCGGTCGCCGAGCCGCAACACGTCGCCGTCCACGGCGAGGCCGTCGAGGTCACCGTCGTCGCCTAGCACGGGAAGGACGATCTTGCCTGCCGGGTCCAGCGTCCAGTCGACGTCGAAGTAGGAGGCGTACGCGGAGTCACGGCCGTGGGTGAGAATGTCCCACCACCAGGCGTTCTGGGTGGGGTCGTCGACGCCGACGTGGTTCGGGACGATGTCGACCACTAGCCCCATCCCGCGGGCGTGCACCGCCTCCGACAGCTTCGCCAGTCCCTCGGCGCCGCCGAGTTCCTCGGAGACCGTCGTGGGGTCGGTGACGTCGTAGCCGTGGGTGGATCCCACGCTTGGCGTCAGGATTGGCGACAGATACAGGTGTGAAACGCCAAGGTCCTGAAGGTAATCCAGCTGTTCGAGCGCGTCGGCGAAGGTGAACGCCTCGCCGCTGGCGGCTCCGCGCATCTGCAGGCGGTAGGTGGAGAGAAGGGTCATGGTGGTCACGCCGTCTTTCGTAGCGCAATGATGGACCGGGCTGCGACGGTGAAGGTTTCGCCGGCCTTCACCACGAGATCGCTGCTCCCGGTAGGGGTCGCCGAGTCCACCTCGGCGGTCCACTCGGCGGCGTAGTCGCCTTCGGCGGCGACGAATTCCACGGGATCCTCGTGCGCGTTGAAGCACAGCAGGAAGGAGTCGTCGACCACCCGTTCACCGCGGGCGTTGGGCGCGGGTATCGCGTCACCGTTGAGGAACACGGCCACGCACTGGAAGCCGGAGTTCCAGTCCTCCGGCGTCATCGGCACGCCGCCCGCGGTCAGCCACGCGATGTCGCGAATCTCTTCGTCACCGCTGCGAATCAGCTTGCCGTCGAAGAACCGTCGCCGACGAAACACCGGATGGTTCTTGCGCAGGGTGGTCACGGTGCGAGCGAAGGTCATCAGGTCGGCGTTGGTCTCGCACAACGACCAGTCCATCCAGGCGATCTCGGAGTCCTGGCAGTACACGTTGTTGTTGCCGTGCTGCGTGCGCCCTATCTCGTCGCCGTGACTGATCATCGGAGTGCCCTGGCTGACCATCAGCGTGGCCAGGACGTTGCGCATCTGCTTGCCGCGCAACTCCAGGATCGCCGGGTCGTCGGTGGGGCCTTCGACGCCGCAGTTCCACGACCGGTTGTGGCTCTCGCCGTCGCGGTTGTCCTCGCCGTTGGCTTCGTTGTGCTTCTCGTTGTACGACACCAGGTCCGCCAGCGTGAAGCCGTCGTGAGCGGTGACGAAGTTGATGCTCGCGCTCGGGCGCCGGCCGGTGGCCTCGTAGAGGTCCGACGAGCCGGTGAGTCGCGAGGCGAATTCGTTGAGGGTTGCGGGTTCTCCCCGCCAATAGTCACGCACAGTGTCGCGGTATTGCCCGTTCCACTCCGTCCACAAACCAGGGAAGTTCCCGACCTGGTATCCGCCCTCGCCGATGTCCCACGGTTCGGCGATCAGCTTGACCTGACTGATCACCGGATCCTGCTGCACCAGGTCGAAGAACGCCGAGAGGCGGTCGACGTCGTAGAACTCCCTGGCCAGCGTCGACGCGAGGTCGAACCGGAAGCCGTCGACGTGCATGTCGAGCACCCAGTACCGCAGCGAGTCCATGATGAGCTGCAGCGAGTGGGGGTGGCGGACGTTGAGGCTGTTGCCCGTGCCGGTGAAGTCCTTGTAGTGCCTGAGGTCACCGTCGAGCAGCCGGTAGTAGCCGGCGTTGTCGATGCCCCTGAAGTTGATAGTCGGGCCCAGGTGGTTGCCCTCGGCGGTGTGGTTGTAGACCACGTCGAGGATCACCTCGATGCCCGCGGCGTGGAAGGACCGGACCATGTTCTTGAATTCGGCGACGGCCCCGCCCGCGCTCTGATTGGACGCATACTGGTGATGCGGCGCGAAGAAGCCGAAGGTGTTGTAGCCCCAGTAGTTTCGCAGACCGAGCTGGAGCAGCCGGTGGTCGTGCATGAACTGGTGCACGGGCATCAGTTCGATCGCCGTGACGTTGAGCGACTTGAGGTGTTCGATGATCACGGGGTGGCTCAGCCCGGCGTAGGTGCCGCGTTGATCCTCGGGGATTCCCGGGTGGGTCTGCGTCATTCCCTTGACGTGCGCCTCGTAGATCACCGTTTCGTGGTACGGCGTGCCGGGTGCGCGATCCGAGCCCCAGTTGAAGAACGGGTTGATGACGACGCTCGTCATCGTGTGGCCGAGTGAGTCGACGCGTGGCGGGGTGCCGCCGGTGGCGAGGTCGTCGGCTTCCAGGTCGTAGGAGAACAGCGCCTGGGTGAAGTCGAAGTCGCCGTGGAACGACTTGCCGTACGGGTCGAGGAGCAGCTTCGAGGAGTCGCAGCGTTGTCCGGCAGCGGGATCCCATGGACCGTGCACCCGGAAGCCGTACCGCTGCCCGGGTGTGACGGCGGGAAGGTAGGCGTGCCAGACGTAGCCGTCGACCTCGTCGAGGTTGATCCGCTCCTCGCTACCGTCCTTGCCGATCAGGCACAGCTCGACCTTCTCGGCGACTTCGGAGAACAGCGAGAAGTTGGTGCCCGCACCGTCGTAGGTGGCGCCGAGGGGGTACGCGGTACCCGGCCACACCGAGGAGACCACCGGTCACCACCAGCCGGTGGCGATGGCGATCTGACGGCCCAGTTCTGCGGTCATGGTGCGCATGTAGGTGGCGGAGATGTGATGAGAATCGTGGTATACCAACACATTTCCCTCCACAGCTCGGCAGTAGTCCTGGCGACACACCGCATTGCTCATGTCGAGCGGCTTGAGCATAGGGAACCGCGCGAGGTAGTCGAGAGTGGGGTTGTGGTCGGACAGTACCTCGGAGCGTTTGATGCCGCAGGAGATGGCGTCGCCGCCGTCGGCAAGACAGTCGGCGGGGAAGAAGGGCTTTCCGTCCTTGACCAGCCACGGGGTGTCCCGCATGGCGAGGACGGGAATGCCGGCGTCGGAGAGTTCCTGCCAGATGCCGAGGTAGAAGCTCGGCATGACGTCGCCGTCCTTGATGTTCCACGGCCGGGTCGAGGTGGTGAAGACGTAGTCGGGGTGATCGGAGATCAGCTTCGGCATGACCTTCTCGTTCCACTCGCGACAGTTCGGGTAGGCCCGGTTGTCGCCCATCACGAGCGGGTTCTCCTCGGTGGTCAGCGGACAGCCCATCTTGAGGTAGGTGACGACCTTGAAGTGGTGCATGCGGCCAAGCAGGTCCAACGCGGTGATCCAGTGTTCGGCGTGTGACCCGCCGGCGACGGCAATGGTCCTCGTCGCGGATGGGTCGCCGTAGGTGCAGTTGATGACGTCGACTCCTGCGAAGTCACTAATGCAGCCCTGCGTGGTGGAGACCGGCAGATCGTCCTTCGCTTCGAGGACGGTGGGGCGCATCGGCAGCTTCGGCACCCTGGCGTTGTTGATCAGCGCCCGCGCGCCCGGGTAGTCGCGTGACGAAAGGCCGGACAGCTCCTTGCCGTTGGCGCGCTGGATGGTCATGTGCTCGCGCCAGGTGAACGACGTCGCGGTCAGCGCGACGCCGAGCAGCGTCACGATCGAACCGAGCACGATCGTGGGGCGCCGCAGCCTGGTCCGCAGCGGGATGACGGCGGCCCGTTTGGGCTGGGCCGCGGCGGCCGACCCCCGCAGCCGCAGGGGCTCCTCGACGTACTTCGTCGTCAGCCAGGCCAACACGCCCGAGACCAGCAGGACGATCGCGCCGTCGAGGAAGTCGGCGCGGGTGTCGCCCGAGTAGGCCAGCCAGAAGATCAGCAGCGGCCAGTGCCACAGGTACAGGGAGTAGGCCATTGACCCGAGCGAGACGAACGGCTTGGTCGCGAGCAGTCGGCTGACGGCGGGCAACCGGCCGCCGACCGACGACAGGTGCGGGTCGGCCATCCGGTTGGCTCCGCTGAGGATGAACAGGATGGTCGCGCCGACGGGCACCAGCGCCCACGGCCCTGGGAACTCCTTGACGCCGTCGATCAGCGCGCCGCACGACAGGATTGCCGCGAGTGCGACGACGGCGATAGTCGAGCGCAGCCACATCGGCCACTTCACGTAGGGCACCAGCGCCCCGACCAGTGCGCCCAGCAGCAGTTCCCAGCCCCTGGCGAAGCTGTCGTAGTACGCCCTGGACTGATCGGCGTCGTGGGCGACGACCGCGTAGACGAACGACGCGATCGTCAGCGCGACGAGTACGACGATGAGCGCAGTCCTGGTGTGGGAGCGCAGGAGTCGACGGAAGGCGACGGCGAAGCCGAACACCAGGGCGAGGAACGCGATGTAGAACTGGCCCTGCACCGACATCGACCAGATGTGCTGCAGCGGGCTGACGGCCTCGCCGGCTCGCAGGTAGTTCGAGGCCGTGTTGGCCAACTCCCAGTTCTGGTAGTAGCCGAGGCTGGCGAGGCTTTGATCGGCGAAGGTCTCCCAGCGGGTCTCCGGCTGGATGAGGATCGTCAGCACGGCCGAGGCGGCCAGGACCACCACCAGCGCGGGCAGCAGGCGACGGATCAGCCGTTTGACCTCGGGGACGGGTGACAGCGACGAGCCGGGAGTCAGCGCGGTGCGCAGCAGCCGACCGCCGAAGAAGAACCCGGACAGCGCCAGGAACACGTCGACGCCGCCCGAGACCCTGCCGAACCAGATGTGGAAGACCGCGACGAGCGCGATGGCGACGCCGCGCAGCCCGTCGAGGTCGTGCCGGTAGAAACCGGACGCCCTGCTGCCCATCACGGCGCGCTGGGCTGAGCCGGATTCGGTGTCAGGCGCCGTCCGGGCTGGAGAGAGGGTCAACATGGTCGTCGGACAATCTACCCAACGCACGGCGATACGGCCGTTTTGTCAGGACCGCTCGTCCTGGGGGATGGTGGTTCCATGCCGCCGCTGACGCCCGACGAGATCAGCGCCATAGACGCCGCGCACGTGTGGCATCCGTACAGCAGGATCGCAGCCGACGCGACCCCGCCGGTGGTCGCCGTCGGGGCCAAGGGCACGTCGATCACGGTCGTCGACGACGGACGGCGCGTGGACCTGATCGACGCGATGAGCTCGTGGTGGACCGCGATCCACGGGCACGGTCACCCCGTGCTCGACGAGGCGATCACCCGCCAGCTGGCGACGATGAACCACGTGATGTTCGGCGGGTTGACCCACGAGCCCGCCGCCCGCCTTGCCCAGTTGTTGGTCGAGATCACCCCCGAGGGCCTGGACACGGTGTTCTTCAGCGATTCCGGGTCGGTGGCCGTCGAGGTGGCGGCGAAGATGGCCCTGCAGTTTCAGCGCAGTCGCGGCAAGCCGGGCAAGCATCGGCTGATGACGTGGCGTGGTGGGTATCACGGCGACACGTTCACGCCGATGAGCGTGTGCGACCCCGACGGCGGCATGCACTCGATCTGGTCCGACGTGTTGGTGTCACAGATCTTCGCGCCGCAGGTGCCTGGGGAATACGACCCTGCCTATGGCGCAGCGTTCGAGGAGTTGCTGGCCGCTCGAGCCGACGAGGTGGCCGCGGTCGTCGTCGAACCGGTGGTGCAGGGCGCGGGTGGGATGCGGTTTCACGATCCGCGCCATCTGAGTGATCTGCGGGCCGCCTGCACCAGGCACGACGTGCTGCTGATCTTCGACGAGATCGCGACCGGTTTCGGCAGGACGGGTGAACTGTTCGCCGCCGACCATGCGGGTGTCGTGCCGGACGTGATGTGCGTCGGCAAGGCGTTGACCGGGGGATATCTGACGCTGGCGGCCACGCTGTGCACCGGTGAGGTCGCCGCGACCATCAGCAACGGCGATCCGGGTGCGTTGATGCACGGGCCGACGTTCATGGCCAACGCCCTGGCGTGCGCGGTGTCGGTGGCGTCGGTGGAGTTACTTCTCAGCCAGGACTGGCGAGCCCGCGTCGGCGAGATCGAGGCCGGGCTCCGGTCCGGGCTGGCGCCTGCGCGCGAGCTCGCCGGGGTGGCCGACGTACGGGTGCTCGGCGCGATCGGAGTGATCGAGATGCAGCAGCCGGTCGACATGGCGGTGGCCACCGCGGCGGCCGTGCGCCACGGCGTGTGGCTGCGCCCGTTCCGCAATCTGGTGTACGCGATGCCGCCGTACGTGTGCACGCCCGACGAGGTGGCGACGATCTGCTCGGCGATGGTGGGTGTGGCGCGTGCGCTAACCTGAACGGCGTTCAGGTGGCTGTGAAAGTTGGAAGGGTCCAGGCGTGACGCGTGCAATGATCTCCCCGCTGGCCTGGCTCGACGACGTCGAACGGCAGCGTCGCGCGGCCGGTCTGCGCCGCTCGCTGCGCGTCCGGCAGGCCGAGGACGCCGGCCTCGACTTGGCCTCCAACGACTACCTCGGGTTGTCGCACCATCCTCGCGTCGTCGCCGGTGGCGTTCGAGCGCTGCAGACCTGGGGCGCTGGCTCGACGGGCTCACGCTTGGTGACCGGCAACACCTCGCTGCACGAGCAGTTCGAGACGTCGTTGGCCGAGTTCGTCGGCGCCGAGTCCGCCTTGGTCTTCTCCTCCGGCTACACCGCCAACCTCGGGGCCGTGGTGTCGCTGTCCGGCCCCGGCTCGGTGGTGGTGTCCGATGCGCTGACCCATGCCTCCCTCGTCGACGCCTGCCGGTTGTCGAGGGCTCGCGTCGTGGTCACGCCGCACCGTGACGTCGACGCCGTCGACGCCGCCCTTCGGGACAGGGCCGAGGACCGCGCCGTCGTGGTGACCGACTCGGTGTTCAGTGCCGACGGCGTGCTGGCGCCGCTGCGGGACCTGCACGACGTCTGCCGCCGCCACGGCGCGCTGCTGATCGTCGACGAGGCACACGGGCTCGGAGTGCGCGGCGACGGTGGACGCGGACTGGTCGCCGAGGTGGGGCTGGCAGGCGCGCCCGACGTGGTCGTGACGACGACGCTGTCCAAGGCGCTCGGCAGCCAGGGTGGGGTCGTGCTGGGTCCGGCCGCGGTTCGCGCCCATCTGGTGGACGCCGCGCGCCCGTTCATCTTCGACACCGGCCTCGCGCCTGCTGCTGTCGGAGCGGCGCTGGCCGCTCTCGAAGTCTTGGTCGACGAACCGTGGCGGGCCGGCGCGGTGCTCGGCCATGCCGCCACGCTGGCAGCGGTCTGCGGCGTGACCGACGTACCGGAGTCGGCGGTCGTGTCGGTGGTCCTCGGCGAGCCCGAGGTGGCGCTGGCCGCCGCCACGGCGTGTCTGGACCGCGGGTTGCGCGTCGGTTGCTTCCGTCCGCCTTCGGTGCCGGTCGGCACGTCGCGGCTGCGGCTGACGGCGCGGGCGTCGCTGTCCTCCGACGAGATCGAGCTGGCGTGTCGCGTGCTGGTCGACGTGCTGGCCGGTGTGTCGTCGGAAGCCCGCGGATGAGCACGCTGATCGTCACCGGCACCGACACCGGTGTCGGCAAGACCGTCGTGACGGCGGCGCTGGCGTGCCACGCCCGACTGGCCGGCATGGACGTCGCGGTGTGCAAGCCCGTCCAGACCGGGGTCGCCGACGGAGACGACGATCTCAGAGAGGTGGGCCTGCTCTCCGGCGTCGAGGTCCTCGTCCCCGGATGGCGCTACCCCGAGCCGCTGGCCCCGGTTGCCGCGGCGGAGCGGGCGGGAAAGCCGCTGCCGACGAGGGCGGAGTTGGTCGACCTGGTCGAGGGCGTCGTCCGACCCGGTCGCCTGGTCGTGGTGGAAGGTGCGGGTGGCCTCTTGGTGGAGCTCGGTGAGGGGGGAGTGACGCTGCGGGACCTGGCGATCGATCTCGACGCGACGGTGCTCGTCGTGGCGCGGGCCGGCCTCGGCACGCTGAACCACGCCGCTCTCACGGTGGAAGCCCTTGCGGTAGCGGGCGTTCCATGTGCCGGCCTGGTCGTCGGCGCGTGGCCGACCGAGCCTGACGTCGTCGAGGCGTCCAACCTCGTCGCGCTCGGCCGCATCGCCGAGGTCCGCGCGGCACTGCCGAGTGGAGCGGGTGCGCTGGCGCCTCGCGACTTCGCCGAGCTCAGCGCGGGCGCGTTCGCGACCGAGTGGGTGCGGGGCCTCTAGGACATGGCCCATTCCGTCGAGTTGCTGTTCGACTCCGACGCCGAGGACGCCATCCGACGTCAGTGGGCGGCGCTGGTCGAGGCGGGGTTGCCGAGCCAGGCACACCACCGGTCGCCGACCAATCGGCCGCACGTGACGCTGACCGTGGCCGAGCGAATCGACGCGGGCGTCGACGAGGATCTGCGTGCGCCGGCCGGGCTGCTGCCGCTGGCCTGTCGAATCGGCGCCCCGGTGGTGTTCGGGCGCAAGTCCCTGGTGCTGGCGCGGCTGATCGTGCCGGACGCCGGGTTGCTGCGGATGCAGGAGTCGGTGGACGCGATCTGCGGTCCGCACATGCCGTCAGGGCCGTTTCCGCATGCGCGTCCCGGGCAATGGACGCCGCACGTGACGTTGGCCCGCCGGTTGGCCCCCGGCGACCTCGCGGCAGCGCTGGACGCCGTCTACGCGGACACGGCCGACGGTACCTTCGCCGGGTTACGGCGCTGGGACGGCGACGCCAGGGTCGACACCCTGATCACCTGACCCGGAGGCATGCGCGGCCATCCCGTCGACCAGCAGGCGAAGCCCAAAGGCGAAGCGTCCGTTGGGATCGGTCGCCATCACCGACTGGTTCTCCTGCAGTGCGCCCGCGGCGTCCCATTGCAACCTGGACTGCTCGTCGGCAGTGAAGCCCAGCACGTAGTAGAGCACCGACCTGGCCGCCAGGTCGGCGTGCGACGAATCGATACCGGCCTCGGCCGCGGCGACCACTAGCCGGTCGAGGAGCTCGGCCATCAGCTCGGACTTGCCCGCGGCAAAACTGGCCGACACCAACTCGGCGCCGTCGGTGGTGGACAGCAGCGCGTTGCGCAGACCCGTGCAGATCAGGTGGACCCGTTGGGCCCAGGGACCGTCTTGGGCCGTCGCCGCGGAGGCGAGGATGCGGTCGGCGACCGCGCCAAGCAGGGCCTGCTTGTCGGCGAAGTGCCAGTAGAGCGCGCCGGGGGTGACGCCGAGCTCGCGAGCCAGCCGCCGCATGGTGAGGTCGGCGATTCCGTAGTCGTCGAGGAGCTGGGCGGCCTTGTCGACCACATCTGAGCGGGCGTGGCGTCGGACCTGTTGCACCCCTGTAGCCTAAACACCGTTCAGGTTCATGGTGCAGGAGGAGTACGTAGTGACGCAGTTGGCTTCAGAGGTGGGCGCGGACGTGTTGAGTCTGGCTCGAGAGCAAGTGCTCGAACGCGGCGAGGGCCTCACCCAGGAGCAGGTGCTCGCGGTGCTCCAGCTGCCCGACGACCGGCTCGAGGATCTGCTCGCGTTGGCACACGACGTGCGCATGAAGTGGTGCGGACCCGACGTCGAGGTCGAGGGCATCATCAGCCTCAAGACCGGCGGTTGCCCCGAGGACTGCCACTTCTGTTCACAGTCGGGCCTGTTCGCCTCGCCCGTGCGCAGCGCGTGGCTCGACATTCCCAGCCTGGTGGAGGCGGCCAAGCAGACCGCGAAGTCCGGAGCCACCGAGTTCTGCATCGTTGCCGCCGTCCGTGGTCCCGACGAGCGCCTGCTCGCTCAGGTCGCCGCAGGCATCGAAGCCATCCGCAACGAGGTCGACATCCAGATCGCGTGCTCGCTTGGCATGCTGACCCAGGAGCAGGTCGACCAGCTCGCCGCGATGGGCGTGCACCGCTACAACCACAACCTCGAGACGGCACGGTCGTACTTCACCAACGTCGTCACCACCCACACGTGGGAAGAGCGCTGGGGCACCCTCGAGATGGTGCGCGCGGCAGGCATGGAGGTCTGCTGCGGCGGCATCCTCGGCATGGGTGAGTCGCTCGAGCAGCGGGCGGAGTTCGCCGCCAACCTGGCCGAGCTCAACCCGCACGAGGTGCCGTTGAACTTCCTGAACCCGCGTCCCGGCACCCCGTTCGGTGATCTGGAGGTGCTGCCTGCCTCTGATGCGCTGCGGGCCGTCGCCGCGTTCCGGCTGGCGATGCCACGCACGATGCTGCGCTTCGCAGGCGGCCGTGAGATCACCCTCGGCGACCTCGGCGCCAAGCAGGGCATCCTCGGTGGCATCAACGCCGTCATCGTCGGCAACTACCTGACCACCCTTGGCCGTCCCGCGGAGTCCGATCTCGAGCTGCTCAACGACCTGCAGATGCCGATCAAGGCACTCAACGCGACGCTGTAGACGGCGAGTCGGCGATGTCCACCAAGTTCAACGTCTACACCGGCGAGCCCGAGGGTGGCAGCACGCCCGCGGCCGCCCAACTCGGTCTCGAACCGCCGAGATTCTGCTCCGATTGCGGCCGACGGATGATCGTCCAGGTGCGCCCCGACGGATGGTCCGCGAAGTGCTCACGTCACGGCGAGCTGGACTCCAAGGACCTGGAGACGCAGCGGTGAGCACGAACACCGTTGCGCCACCCCGACTTTCGCACCTCCAGGCCGCGATCCGGGTGGTGCTTGCCCTGGTCGCTGCCGGCATCGTCATCGGGGTGGCGTGGGCGTTTCTGGCGCCGCCGATCAACCTGGTGATCGCCTTGACCAAGGCCGGCGACCGGGTACGGGGTTACGTGGGCGACGAGTCCGACCTGCTGTTCCTCGGCGCCTTCGTCATGACCGGGTTGCTGTTCGTGATGGCCGTGACGGCCGCGGTCGCGGCGTGGCAGTGGCGGCCGCATCGTGGACCGATGATGGTCGGGGCGCTGTCGGTCGGTTCACTCGCGGCGGCGGGTGCGGCCGCCGGTGTCGGTGCGGTGGTGGCCCGTTGGCGCCACGGTGTGGTCGACGTGGCGGCGGCCCCGGTCACGCCCGAGCATCGCGTCTTCTACGTCCACGAAGCGCCTGCGGTCTTCTTCGGCCACGGCCCGTTTCAGATCGCGGCGTCGCTCATCGTTCCCGCGGGCGTGGCCGCACTGGTCTACGCGATCTGTGCGCTGTCGACCAAACGTGACGACCTGGGTGGATGGCCGCCCGTCGAGATGGCGTACCTGGTCGCTCCGGCCGACCGTCCGGCTACCGGTCCAGCTCCGACAGCGGTAGCCGATCCACCTTCCGACCCGTGGCCACCCTTGCCGAAATGAGGCCGAGCCGGAGCATTCCCCGGTAGGTGGACGGGTTCAGCATCGTCGGCCACTTGGTCCTGGCCCGCCTGCTGCTCGACGGCCGTCCGGCGAACCGGTCCCGCAACCAGCGCAGCGTCATCGGAGCCGACAGCGGGTGCAGCAGCATGTGCTCGCTGAGCATGTCGCGGTGGTAGGTGACGTCCGCGCCGCCGCTGCTGTACGTCTCGGTCAGCTCGTCGATGTCGTCGACTGACACGATGCGGTCGTGCACGGCCTGCACGACGAGCACCGGGATGCTCGGCGCGGCGGTGCCGAGTTTGATGCTGTCGAAGACGTGTTGCACCTCCGGGGTGCGCAGGATGTTCTCCAGCGGCTCGTCGACCATGTTGCCCATGTCCTTGCGAATCAGCTTGACGACGGCTTGGGCGGTGGTCATCTGCTGGATGTCGGTCAGCATGGCCTTGCCCTCGACGGTGACGTGCTCGTTGATCACGCGGTCGAGTCCCGGGTAGACGTGGGAGAGGGCGGCGACGACCAGGGCGGGCAGGCCGGAGAAGAAACTGCCGTTGAGTCGGCGGAAGGTGTGGCCGAGGTCGCCGACGGGTGAACCGAGGACGGCGCCGACGAGGTTGAGTTCGGGGGCGTAGGTCGCGTGGACCTCGGTGGCCCACGCGGTGGCCAGGCCGCCGCCGGAATAGCCCCACAGCCCCATGGGGGCCTCGGGGGACAGGTTGAGGGCCTCGGTGTTCAGCGCGGCCCGCAGTCCGTCGAGCACGTGGTAGCCGGGTTCATACGGTGCGCCCCAGATGCCGAGCGGCCCCTCGTGGTCGGGGATGGACACCGCCCACCCCTCGGCGAGGGCCGCGGATACCAGCAGGAACTCCACCTGCGCGAGTGCTCCGGTGGCCTTGGCGCCGCGCCGCAGGGCGTAGGACGGGAAACAGCTGCTTGCCACGGCGTCGATCGCGCATTGGTAGGAGAGAATCGGTCCCTTGCTGCCCGCGGGTCGGTCGGCGGGCACCACGACCGTCGTCGCGACGGCCTGCGCGAGACCGTTGAGGTCCGTCGAGCGGTAGAGCAGCTGGGTGGCGGCTAGTTTCTGGGGGATCAGGCCGAGAAAGGCCAGTTCGACGTCGCGGGACCGCAGGACGGTGCCGGCCTTGGCGTGCTCGAATCCCGCAGGTGGGAGGTAGAACGGGTCGGCTTCGGGCCGCAGGGGAACGGTCTTGCGCCGTAGCTCTTCGTGAGCCGGGCGTCCGATCCACTCGGCACCGGTCGAGACGGCAGCACTGCCTGAGTCCATCGGGCCATTGTGGGTCACGTGGTCGCCAAAGCCAATTAAGGCGTGTTTGCCATGTCGGCGCCGTCACGTCGGGGGGCGCAACGCGGCGAACTCGTCGGTGACGCGGTACTGCGCTTCGGTGAAGCGGTACATGGCGGCGGGTCTGCCGCCACTTCGGCCCGACTTTGCGGTCGTTCCGGTCGGGACGATGACGCCGCGCCGCGCGAGGACGCGCTGCAAATTGGTGGCGTCGACCTGGTAGCCCAGCGCAGCGTCGTAGACGTCCTTCAAGGTAGAAAGCGCGAATTCCCTTGGCGCCAAGGCGAACCCGATGTTGGTGTAGGACAGCTTGGCGATCAGTCTGGCGTGGGCGTGGGTGATCATCGGACGGTGGTCGAACGCCATCGGCGGCAACGCGTTCACCGGGTGCCAGCGGGTGTCGGACGGCAGCTCGGGGGTCGCGGGGGAGGGCACCAAGCCGAGGAACGTCGAGGCGATGGTGCGCGGCCCCGGCACTCTGTGCGGGTCGGAGAACACCGCGAGTTGTTCCAGGTGGGTCAGTTCGCGCAGGTCGACCTTCTCGGCGAGTTGACGACGAACCGAACTCGTCATGTCTTCGTCGTGTCGGAGCTGACCGCCTGGCAGCGACCACGCGCCGCGCTCGGGTTCCATGGCTCGCTCCCACAGCAACACGCTGAGCTGCGGGTTTCGGGTTGCGAGCTGTCGAACCTGAAACACGACGGCCAGCACCTCGTGCGCAGTGCTAATATTGGGCATGTTTTCGATCATAAGTCGAAAACCCCGTCAGGATCAAAGGAGCGGCCATGGCGGTATTGGATCTCACCGCGCAGATCACGAACGGTCCCGCCGGGTACGGCGGCGTCGTCGCCGACGAGGCCTGGGCGGCCGAGGTGCGACGCCTCGCCGACCTGCGGGGCGCCACCCTTCTCGCGCACAACTATCAGCTGCCCGCGATCCAGGACGTGGCCGACCACGTCGGGGACTCGCTGGCGCTGTCCAGGATCGCCGCCGAGGTGGCCGAGGACACCATCGTGTTCTGCGGGGTGCACTTCATGGCGGAGACCGCCAAGATCCTCAGTCCCGACAAGACGGTGCTGATCCCGGATCAGCGGGCCGGCTGCTCGTTGGCCGATTCGATCACCGCCGACGACCTTCGGGCCTGGAAGGACGAGTTCCCCGACGCGGTCGTGGTGTCGTACGTCAACACCACCGCAGCCGTGAAGGCGCTGACCGACATCTGCTGCACCTCGTCCAATGCGGTCGAGGTGGTGGCCTCCATCCCCGAGGACCGCGAGGTGCTCTTCTGCCCCGACCAGTTCCTCGGCGCGCACGTCCGTCGAGTCACCGGCCGCACGAACCTGCACGTGTGGGCCGGTGAGTGCCACGTGCACGCCGGCATCAACGGCGACGAACTCGCCGCGCAGGCCAAGGCCCACCCGGACGCCGAACTGTACGTCCACCCCGAGTGCGGCTGCGCCACCTCCGCGCTGTACCTGGCCGGAGAAGGCGCCGTCCCCGACGACCGCGTGAAGATCCTGTCCACGGGAGGCATGCTCGACGCCGCCCGCAAGACCAGCGCTCGGCAGGTCCTGGTGGCCACCGAGATCGGCATGTTGCACCAATTGCGCCGTGCCGCACCGGAAGTCGACTTCCAGGCCGTGAACGACCGGGCGTCCTGCACGTACATGAAGATGATCACCCCCGCCGCGTTGCTGCGATGCCTGGTGGAGGGCGCCGACGAGGTGCACGTCGACCCGGAGGTGGCCGCTGCGGGCCGCCGCAGCGTGCAGCGCATGATCGAGATCGGGCAACCCGGCGGCGGAGAGTGACCGGCTGCGGAGGTTCGGGACACTGGCAGCAGCGGGCCGACGTCGTCGTCGTCGGGACCGGTGTGGCCGGGTTGGCCGCGGCCCTCGCCGCGCGCCGTAGGGGCAGCCGGGTCGTGGTGCTCAGCAAGGCATCTCGAGCCGAGGGCGCGACCGCGACGTTCTACGCCCAGGGCGGGATCGCCGTCGTGGTGCCGCGGACCGACGACAGCGTCGAGGCGCACGTCGCCGACACCATCGCCGCGGGCGGAGGGCTGTGCGACCCCGAAGCGGTGACGTCCGTCGTCACCGACGGATACTCCGCGGTCGCAGAACTCGTCGACTTCGGTGCACGGTTCGACGAGTCGGCGCCGGGCCGGTGGTCGCTGACTCGCGAAGGCGGGCACTCCCGTCGCCGCATCGTCCACGCCGGCGGGGACGCGACGGGGGCAGAGGTCCAGCGCGCCCTCGACCACGCCGCCAGCACCCTGGACATCCGGCTGAATCACGTTGCGCTGCAGATTCTTCACGATGGCGACGCCGTCACCGGGGTTCTCGTCCTCGGCGACGACGGCCTCGGCGTGATCCACGCCCCTTCGGTCATTCTCGCCACTGGGGGCCTCGGCCACCTGTACTCGGCGACGACCAATCCGCCAGCGTCCACGGGCGACGGCATCGCCCTTGCACTGTGGGCCGGCCTGCCCGTCGGCGACGTCGAATTCATCCAGTTCCACCCCACCATGCTGTTCACCGGGAACGCGGGGGGTCGGCGACCGCTGATCACCGAGGCCCTTCGCGGTGAAGGCGCGTTGCTCGTCGACGCCCGCGGCGATTCGGTGACGGCGGGGGTCCACCCGATGGGCGACCTCGCGCCGCGCGACGTGGTGGCCGCGGCAGTGGACGAACGCCTGTCCCTGACCGGTGACCCGTGCGTCTACCTCGACGCGCGCGGCGTCCCGGACTTCGCCCGCCGATTCCCCACCGTCAACGCCTCCTGCCTCGCCGTCGGCGTCGACGCCACCTCGGCGTTGATCCCGGTGGTACCCGGGGCGCACTACAGCTGTGGAGGCGTCGTCACCGACGTGTACGGGCGTACCGAATTGGCGGGACTCTTCGCGGCTGGCGAGGTGGCCCGCACCGGGATGCACGGCGCCAATCGGTTGGCGTCGAACAGCCTGCTCGAAGGCCTTGTCGTCGGCCGTCGGGCCGGTGCGACAGCCGCCGTCCACGCCGCGGACGCGGGGTCGCCCCGCGCCGCCGTCGAACCCGTCACGAGGGTGGCGTCGGACCGGGCGGAACTGCAACGCGCCATGACGCGCAACGCCTCGGTCGTGCGCAACGCCGAGGGGCTGAGCCGGGTCGCCGAGCTGATCGACACCGCCCAACCTCGAAACATGAACTCACGCAACGCCTTCGAGGACGCCGCACTGACCGCCACCGCGTCGGTGGTCGTCGCGGCCGCGCTGGCTCGGCGAGAGTCGCGGGGATGCCACCACCGCGCCGACCATCCCGACACCGACCCGGCGCGTGCGGTGAGCGCCAACGTCCGACTCGACGCCGAGGTGTGCTGCTGATGACTCTGACCGACGACGAGCGCGCCGAAGCACTGGCAGCCGTCGAACGCGGCCTCGCCGAGGACCTCCGCTACGGGCCGGACGTGACCTCGCTGGCGACCGTCGCCGCCGACGCCACCACGAAGGCCGCCATGGTGAGCAGGCAAAGCGGAGTCGCCGCGGGCGTCGACGTCGCACTGCTGGTCCTCGACCAGGTGATCGGCCCGGGGGAGTACGGGGTGCTGTCCCGCGTCGCCGACGGAACGCGTCTGGAACCCGGCGACGCCATGCTGGTGCTCGAGGCGCCGACGCGGGGCCTGCTGACCGCCGAACGCACCATGCTGAACCTGGTGTGCCACCTGTCCGGCATCGCCAGCACCACCGCGGCGTGGGTCGAGGCAGTCGAGGGCACCGGCGCCAAGATTCGCGACACCCGCAAGACGCTTCCCGGACTCCGCGTGCTCCAGAAGTACGCGGTGCGGGTCGGAGGCGGCGTCAACCACCGGATGGGCCTTGGGGATGCGGCGCTGATCAAGGACAACCACGTCGCGGCCGCGGGTTCGGTGGTGGCGGCGTTGCATGCCGTCCGCGAGATGGCCCCCGACGTGCCCGTCGAGGTCGAGGTCGACTCGCTCGAACAGCTCGACCAGATCCTCGGCGAGGATCTCGGCGTCACGCCGCTCGTACTGCTGGACAACTTCCCCGTGTGGATGACGCAGATGGCGGTGCAGCGGCGCGCGGCCTCCGCCCCTGGGGTTTTGCTGGAGTCGTCGGGCAATCTCTCGCTCGACAACGCCGCCGCCTATGCCGGGACCGGCGTCGACTTCCTCGCCGTCGGCGCGCTCACCCATTCGGTCCGGGTTCTCGACGTCGGCCTTGATCTGTAGCCAGCCAGCTAGGCTGCAGCCATGTCGACCAGCGAGCAACCCCCCACGCAGCGCGTCATCCCGATCGTCGCCCTGGTCCTTGCGGTGATCGCAGTCGGACTGTCGGCGTGGGCGGTGTTGCGGCCCGCGTCGAGTGGCCCCGCCGAGCCGACCTACACCGCCGCCGAGCAGTCCGACGCGAAGACCGCGATCTGCGCCGCAACCGATCTGGTGCGCAGGGGCGTGTCGCTCAACACCAACCTCCAGATCCCCGGCGGCGAAGCCGACGTCACCGGATCCCTCGCCGTCGCAGCCAATGCGCGGGTGTCGCTCTCCGACGGTGGTCAGTACCTGATCAGCCGCCTGGACCCCGCGACGCCGACCGAGCTGGCCGGCGCCGTCAAGGAATTTGCCAACACGCTTCTCGACATTGGCGCCGCCGCCACGGCGGGATCGCCGAACACCGATCCGGATCAAGCGGCCCGGCTGCGCACCGCCGACGCCCAGAACAACGCCGTCATCGAACGCTGCAAGTAGCTCGTCAGCCGGCGGTGCCCTTGCCGTCGGCGCCGTCGTCACCCTTGGCCGCCGATCCGGTCGTCGAGGTGGCGCTTCCGCCTGCGCCGCCCTTGCCACCCTTGCCCGCCGTGGTGTCGCCACCCCGTCCGCCGTCTCCACCGCGTGCTCCCGTGGTGCCGGTAGCCGCGCCGCCTGCTCCACCGCTGCCGCCCGTTCCGGTGCGTCCCGACGCACCACCTGCGCCACCGCTGCCGCCGGCGGCGAATCCGACGGCGCTGTTGGCCTCGCCGCCGCGGCCACCCGCGCCACCGTCGCCAGTGAGGCCGCCCCGTCCGCCTGCGCCACCCGCGCCGCCACTCGCGGTGCCGCTGACAGTGCCGCTGGCACCGGCGCTGTAGGCCACGCCACCGTCCCCTCCGGCGCCGCCGGTTCCGGCGATGAGTCCGCCGTTACCACCGTTGCCGCCCCGGCCTGCGTCGGCGGGCCCGAAGGCGACGACGCTGAACGATCCCGTGCCGCCCTTGCCCCCATTGCCGAACAGGCCCGCGTTGCCGCCGTTGCCGCCAAAGCCGCCACGGGCTCCAGGTGCCCCGTCGCCACCGTTGCCGAGCAGCAGCCCGCCGTTGCCGCCGGCCTGACCCGGCAGCAATCCGGGTCCGCCGTTGCCGACGAGCAGTCCACCGTTCTGGCCTGGCCCACCGTTGGAGACGAAGACCGCGTAGACCGACCCCACGACGTCGCCAAATGCCTGGTTGGGGGCAGTCGGCTGGCCCGCCGCAGCCCGTGCCGCGTCCCCGACGTCGGTCGCCGCCGGGCCAGCGAGGACCGTTGGGGCGAACTTGTTGGGTGCTGCGGGCGCCGTGTCGCGGCGACGGAAGTCGACCGCAGGAGATGGGGCCGCTGGCGGCTGGGAGGCGGCGGCCAGTAGCGCGGCGGGTTGCGGAGTCAGCCGCGGAGTCGGGATGCTTGCCAAAACTGCTGGCGGCTGGAACGGCGGAGCGGCGACGGGTCGGCTCGACACCGTCGCGACATGGGGTCCGTCGGACGACACCGTCCCCGTGGCCGCCGTTGCCGACGTGGTGGCCGCAAGCATTCCCGTCGCAATCACGGCCGTGAACAAGGACTTTCGCGGAGCAGTGGTCATTGCTGAAGATCTCCCGGATCGATTTTGGCCGTGGCGGCTAGACGCCTGTACCACGGGACGCGCGGCGGATAAACATATGTTTACCAACGGCGATGACCATTTGCCAAAATCAGACTACTGCGTCAATTTCCAATCGTCGTCACGCCGTGGCGGAGCGGCGCATCAGCGACAGCACCACGGCGGCCGTGGCGAACAACCCCGAGAACACTCGGTTGAGAATGGTCTGTTGGCGCGGGGTGTGGAGCCACTCCACCAGCCGCACCGCGAGGCCCGTGTAGAGACCCATCACGACCAGGTCGACGGCCACCATCGTCGCGCCGATCACCAGATATTGCGGCAGCAGCGGCGCCGTCGGGACCACGAACTGAGGCAGGACCGCCAGAAAGAACACCAGGCTCTTGGGGTTGGTGGCGTTGACGAGGAAGCCGCGCGTCAGTAACCCGAGCCGCGCGCCGTCGACCGTCGTCCCGATCTTGGCACGCAGGTCGGTGGTCACCGACCGCCATTGCCGCACCGCGAGATACACCAGATAGAGCACGCCGATCCACTTGACCACGTTGAACGCGACGATCGAGCTGGCCACCGCGGCGCCGAGACCGACGGCGACCAGCGCCAGTTGAAGCATCAGCCCGACCTCCATGCCGGCGATGCTCCAGTAGCCGCGCCGCACGCCGTGGGACATGCCGGTGGCCATCGCCTGGATCGCACCCGCGCCGGGGGAGATCGCGATCAGGATCGCTGCGACGACGAATGCGAGCCAGATGTCGAGTGCCATGTCGCGAAGTGTCGCAGGAGAGCCGTGGTCAGCTCAATGGAGTTTCAGGCGATGTCGGCGACGAAGGTGCCTTGCCGCTTGGCAAGCATCTGCGGAATCCGCGGGAGTGTCGCGTCGACGGTGCCAACGGGAAGCACCCGCGGGTTCACCAGGTGCAGGTCCTTGCGGCCGACGTGGATGTCCGCCTCACCCGCGGCGAGCACGTTCTTGACCCAGTTGGTCTTCCCGTGGACCAGTCCGATCGCCAGCACGTCGCCCTTGCGATAGGCGGTCACGATCGTCTCGTATTTCTTTCCAGAGGTGCGGCCGCGATGCGTGATCACCGCGAATCCCGGCATCCGCTTCGACAACGGGCGGAGCAGCGGGTTGACGTACTTGATCTGAAAGCGCTCGAGCCAGACCGGCATGATCATCGGCACGCCAGGCGCGTGGTTCGGGTGGTCTCTTCGCGAGGTGGACGGCGACATGGCGGCTCCCGGGTCGTGATACTTCTTGCCTTGGAGAGTAAACCGCCCGCAACCACGACGAAGCGGGAGCCGACCGATGGTCGGCTCCCGCCCCGTCCCGCATTGCTGCCGTGTCAGTCGGAGCTGCCACCCGACGAGTCAGCACTGCTCTGGCTCGCACCGCTGGGCGACCCTGTGCCGGTTTGGCCGCCAGCGCCGGGGCTGCCGCCGAATCCGGCGTTGCCGCCCGCACCGCCTGGGCCACCGGTGCCCACGCCGGGCGCAGCACCCGTCACAGTGCCCTTGCCACCGTTGCCGCCGTTGCCACCCGGGGAGAAGAAGCCCGCGTTGCCGCCTGAACCACCGGTGCCACCGTTGGCGTTGTTGCCTCCGCCGCCGGTCGACGTGCCGTTGCCGCCGTTGCCGCCGGAACCGCCGCCGCCAAGCGGGTTGGTGTGACCGCCGTTGCCGCCGTCGCCGCCGTTACCCGTGCCGTTGAGGCCCGTGGCGTTGCCCGCGCCGCCCTGGCCGCCGGATCCGCCATTGCCGGCGAATGCCCCGCCGCCCGTTCCGCCGGTGCCGCCCGTGGCGATCCCCGAGATGCCGGAGCTCGTCGCACTGCCGCCGGTTCCGCCGGTGCCACCGTTGCCGATCGTTCCGGATCCGGCGGCGCCGCCGTTGCCGCCCGCCGTCGAGCCGGTGGTGCCCGTGGCCGTGCCACCCGCACCACCTGAGCCGCCGGAACCGACGATGCCCGACTGACCGCCGCTACCACCGTTTCCTGCGGTAGCCCCACCCAAGAGATTGGTGGCGTCGCCGCCGCCACCGCCCATACCGCCGGAACCTGCGAAGAAGCCGCCGTTGCCCGCGTTGCCGCCGGCACCGCCCGGTCCGGAGCCGATGCTCGCGCCGCCGTTGCCACCGTTGCCGCCGTTGCCGATGCCGATGCCCGCGCTGCCGCCCTGCCCGCCCGCGCCAGGACCGGCGGTGATGACACCGAGCACGTCGACGCCGTCCGCACCGTTGCCTCCGCTACCGGCATTGCCTGCGAACAGACCGCCGTTGCCGCCCCGCCCGCCGTTGGCGGAGATTCCGAGAAGGCTCACGTCGATCAGGCCGGCGCCACCCCGACCGCCGTTGCCGAACAGGCCGCCGTTGCCACCGGCCCCACCGCCGATGGCTCCGTTGCCGCCGCTGCCGAAGAAGAAGCCGCCGTTGCCGCCACGCTGACCAGGAATCAGCCCGTCGGCACCGTCGCCTGCGAACAGGCCGCCGCTGTCACCCGGGAACAGGCCGTCACCGATGAGGCCAAACGTCAGCAACTTGAGCCCTGGGATGTCCGGGAAGACGCCGCCGCCACCGTTGGGGGGCGTCGGCGACGCGCTGTTACCGATCAGCAGGCCGTTGCCGCCGTTGCCGATTGCGAGCCCGAGCGACGAGACCTCTGGGCACGCGAACAGCTGGCCGCAGTCGTTCGTCGTGCTTGCTGCAGCAGCTGGCGCGGCAGATGCCGCGCCGACGCCGGTGGCCCCGGCGACCCCGAACATGGCGGCCGCCATTGCACCGCCGACGACGGCCACGCCCGCCGCGCTTTGGGCCCTTTTCTTGGTCTGAGCTCGTCTAGCCGTGACCGACGCGCGATGCCTGCCAGCCGTGTTAACTGTGGTCATTCCCTACATCCCCTTCAACGCAGCCGGAATACACGTTCCGGCAGTTGCCATTCCGCGCCCGTTGACGCGTTTTCAACAGCGCCGAGGGCTGTTACCCAACGCCCTCACCGCGATTTGACCGCGGACCCCCTTGCCCCCAAGCCCATTCCGACTGCGGCCATACTGCTCAAGCCGACGACAAGCTAACAGTTGCCTAGGTGATGGCGTCAACGGTTTTCGGCGATTCTCCGAAAACGTAATTTTTGTTTGCTGTGCATTCTCTGTATGCCGTTCAAGATCATTACGTCCGTATTTCATGATCGATATTGAAACGACGGACCAACGGTTCACTGAAAGATGGAAATGCCCATGAATGCGTACGTCCGTCGTTATGATTCGCGCCATGCCGGAGACCTCAAACACTGCGCCGACGCCCATTGCCCGACGAGTAGCTGGCCCTAGCCACGGCTCACCTGCCAATGGAGTTCGACCGGCGCTGGCGATCGTCGGGGGTGTGGCTCTGCTGGCATTGGGGCTGGCCATCTGGGCGCTGCTGCGGCCGACGTCCGCGGCCCCATCCGATACGGCGACGACGCCCACCTATACCGACGCGCAGCAAGCTGCCGCCAAGTCGAAGATCTGCGCGGCGCACAGCTTGGTTCGCGTGGGCGTCAACGTGAACACCAATCTGCAGCCGCCGGGTGGTCCGGACGACACGGTGGGGGCATTGGCCGCCGCGGCGAATGCCCGAGTGGCGCTCGGCGGCGGAGGACAGTACCTGTTGGCCAACCTGGATCCGGCGACGCCGCAGCCCGTGGCCGATGCGGTACGACCGTTTGCGCTCAAGCTCATGGACATCGGCGCGGCGGCGACGGCTGGGATCTCCAACACCGATCCGGAACAAGCCGCGCGCCTGCAGCAGGCCGACGCGATGAACACCGAGATCGCCAACCTATGTAAGTAGCCCGCCGGCGAGAGGCGATTTTCAAAGCACTGGACCCATCAGGGACAATTGGTGCAATGGTCACCTATCAGATGTCCCGCATCGACCTGCGGGGCGATCAGCTCTCCGCCGCCCGACTTCGCGCCGTGTTGCCACGGGGCGGCGTCGACGTCGACGCGGTGGTGCCGAAGGTGCGTCCCATCGTCGACGCGGTCGTCGACCGTGGCGCCGAGGCCGCCCTCGAATACGGTGAATCCTTCGACGGGGTGCGCCCCGAGACGGTCCGGGTGCCCTTGGCCGCACTCGACGCGGCGCTCGCCGAACTCGCCCCTCACATCCGCACCGCCCTCGATGTCGCGATCGAGCGGACCAGGGCAGTGCACGCCGATCAGCGGCGTACCGACGGCACGACGACGTTGGCACCGGGCGCCACGGTCACCGAGCGCTGGGTTCCGGTCGAGCGGGTCGGTCTCTACGTTCCCGGCGGCAACGCGGTCTACCCGTCGAGTGTCGTGATGAACGTCGTGCCCGCCCAAATCGCCGGGGTGGACTCCCTGGTCGTCGCGAGCCCGCCGCAGGCCGAATTCGGCGGCCTGCCGCACCCGACCATCCTCGCCGCCGCGCGTCTGCTCGGGGTCGACGAGGTGTGGGCCGTCGGCGGTGCGCAGGGCGTGGCGCTGCTGGCCCACGGCGGCACCGACACCGACGGCGCCGAGTTGGCGCCGGTCGACATGATCACCGGCCCCGGCAACATCTACGTGACCGCCGCCAAGCGCATCTGCCGCTCGCAGGTCGGCATCGACTCCGAGGCGGGGCCGACGGAGATCGCGATTCTCGCCGACCACTCCGCCGATCCCGTGCACGTCGCCGCCGACTTGATCAGCCAGGCCGAGCACGACGAGATGGCCGCCTCCGTCCTGGTCACCACGAGCACTGAATTGGCCGACGCCACCGACGCCGAACTTGCCAGGCAGTTGCAGACCACCGTGCACCGTGAGCGCGTCACCGCCGCCCTCTCGGGGCGTCAGTCCGCGATCGTGCTGGTCGACGATTTGGAGGCGGGGCTTCGGACCGTCAACGCCTACGCCGCAGAGCACCTGGAGATTCAGACCGTCGACGCGTCGGCGGTCGCGGCCAAGGTCCGCTCGGCCGGCGCCGTCTTCGTCGGGCCGTGGTCACCGGTCAGCCTCGGTGACTACTGCGCCGGGTCCAACCACGTCCTGCCCACGGCGGGCTGTGCCCGGCACTCCAGCGGCTTGTCGGTGCAGACGTTCCTGCGTGGCATCCACGTCGTCGACTACACGGAGGCGGCGCTGAAGGACGTGGCGGGTTACGTCGTCACCCTCGCCAACGCCGAGAATCTGCCCGCGCACGGCGAGGCCGTCCGACGGAGGTTCGAGAAGTGACCGGAGCCATGTCCAAGATCAGCCTGGCCGACCTGCCGCTGCGGGACAACTTGCGCGGCAAGTCCCCGTATGGCGCACCGCAGCTGTCGGTTCCGGTGCGCCTCAACACGAACGAGAATCCGCATCCGCCGACCCAGGCGCTCGTCGACGACGTCGCGGCCTCGGTGCGCGACGCCGCGGCCGAACTGCACCGCTATCCCGACCGCGACGCCGTGGCGCTGCGCACCGACCTGGCCGAGTACCTGGTGGCCCAGACCGGTGTCGCGCTGTCGACGGACAATCTGTGGGCTGCCAACGGCTCCAACGAAATTCTGCAACAGCTGCTTCAGGCGTTCGGCGGCCCCGGCCGCACCGCACTCGGCTTCGTCCCTTCGTACTCGATGCACCCGATCATCTCCGACGGCACCCAGACCGACTGGTTGGAGGCGAGTCGCTCCGCCGACTTCGGCCTCGACGTCGACGTGGCCGTCGCGGCGATCGTCGAGCGGCGTCCCGACGTCGTCTTCCTCGCAAGTCCCAACAATCCGTCGGGCCAGAGCGTCACGCTCGTGGATCTGCGTCGCCTGCTAGAGGTGGCGTCGGGGGTCGTCATCGTCGACGAGGCGTACGGCGAGTTCTCGTCGCAGCCCAGCGCCGTGGAGTTGCTCGCGGAGTTCCCGGCAAAGCTGATCGTGACCCGCACGATGAGCAAGGCCTTCGCGTTCGCCGGGGGCCGCCTCGGGTACCTCGTCGCCGATCCCGCCGTGATCGACGCGCTGCTGCTGGTTCGGCTGCCCTATCACCTGTCCTCGATCACGCAGGCGGCCGCGCGCGCGGCGCTGCGGCACGCCGACGACACGCTCGGCAGCGTGGCACGGTTGATCGCCGAACGCGAGCGTGTCTCGGAAGCGTTGACGGGCATGGGCTTTCGAGTCATCCCCAGTGACGCCAACTTCATCCTCTTCGGCGACTTCGCCGATGCGCCGAGAGCGTGGGAGCGGTACCTGGAGGCGGGAGTGCTCATCAGGGACGTCGGCATCCCCGGTTTCCTGCGCGCCACCACCGGCCTGGTCGACGAGAACGACGCCCTGCTCGACACCAGCCGCAGCCTGGCCGGATCCGAACTCACCACATCCGTAGGAGCCCCATGACACGCCGCGCCCGCGTGGAACGCAAGACCAAGGAATCCGACATCGTCGTCGAGCTGAACCTCGACGGCACCGGCATCGTCGACGTCGACACCGGGGTTCCGTTCTTCGACCACATGCTGACTTCGTTGGGCACCCACGCCAGCTTCGACCTGCAGGTGCACGCGACGGGCGACGTGGACATCGAGGCGCACCACACCGTGGAGGACTCCGCCATCGTGCTCGGCCAGGCCCTCGGGGAGGCACTGGGCGAAAAGAAGGGCATCCGCCGCTTCGGTGACGCCTTCATCCCCATGGACGAGACGCTGGCGCATGCGTCGGTCGACGTGTCGGGCCGGCCGTACTGCGTGCACACCGGCGAGCCGGATTACATGGTGCACAGCACCATTGCCGGTAGCTCCGTGCCGTACCACACCGTCATCAACCGGCACGTCTTCGAGTCGCTGGCGATGCACGGCCGGATCGCGTTGCACGTTCGCACGCTGTACGGCAGGGATCCGCACCACATCACCGAAGCGCAGTTCAAGGCGGTCGCCCGCGCGCTTCGGCAGGCCGTCGAGCCCGATCCGCGGGTGTCCGGCGTGCCGTCGACGAAGGGGAGTTTGTGACGACGAAAGTCGTTGTCCTCGACTATGGTTCGGGCAACCTCCGCTCCGCTCAGCGCGCCCTGGAACGGACCGGTGCCGAGGTCGAGGTGACGGCCGATCCCGCCGTGGCGGCTGCCGCCGACGGTTTGGTGGTCCCCGGTGTCGGCGCGTACGAGGCGTGCATGAGGGGTCTGCGCGAGGTCAACGGTGACGCGATCGTCGCCGACCGGTTGGCCAAGGGCCATCCGGTGCTCGGCATCTGCGTCGGCATGCAGATTCTGTTCAGCCGCGGCGTCGAGTTCGGCGTGGAGAGCGTCGGCTGCGGTCAGTGGCCCGGCTCGGTCACCCGGCTGGACGCTCCCGTGGTGCCGCACATGGGGTGGAACGTCGTGGACGCGGCCCCTGGCAGCACGCTCTTCAAGGGCGTGGACGCCGACACCCGGTTCTACTTCGTGCATTCCTATGCCGCCCAGAACTGGGAGGGCAACGAGAGTGCGTTGCTGACGTGGGCGACGCACCACGTACCCTTCCTGGCTGCAGTGGAGGACGGCGCGCTGTGCGCCACACAGTTTCATCCGGAGAAGAGTGGCGACGCGGGCGCGACGCTGCTCGCCAATTGGGTCGAGGGGCTCTAGTGACTGATGCACCGTTGATACTTCTGCCTGCGGTCGACGTGGTCGACGGCAAGGCGGTTCGCTTGGTGCAGGGCGTGGCGGGGAGTGAGACCGACTACGGCTCCGCGCTCGACGCGGCGATGCAGTGGCAGACCGACGGCGCCGAGTGGATTCACCTCGTCGACCTCGACGCGGCGTTCGGCCGGGGTTCCAACCGCGAGCTGCTCGCGGAGGTCATCGCGAAGCTGGACGTAGCGGTCGAGCTCTCCGGCGGCATCCGGGACGACGATTCGCTGACCGCCGCGCTCGACGCCGGTTGCGCGCGAGTCAATCTCGGTACCGCCGCCCTGGAGAATCCGCAGTGGTGCGCGAAGGTGATGGCCGAGCACGGTGACAAGGTCGCCGTCGGCCTCGACGTCAAGCTCGAGAACGGGCAGTACCGGCTTCGTGGGCGCGGGTGGGAGACCGACGGCGGCGATCTGTGGCCGGTGCTCGAACGGCTCGACACCGAGGGGTGTTCGCGGTTCGTCGTCACCGACGTCACCAAGGACGGCACCCTCAACGGTCCCAATCTGGAACTGTTGGCCGGTGTCGCCGAGCGCACCAATGCGCCCGTCATCGCCTCCGGCGGCGTGTCGAGCCTCGACGATCTGCGGGCCATCGCGACGTTGACCGGCGTGGGCGTCGAGGGCGCCATCGTCGGAAAGGCGCTCTACGCGGGGCGGTTCACGCTTCCCGAAGCGCTCGCCGCGGTGAGTCGGTAGCCCGGAATGGCGTTGGACGACACTGATCTGCGGAGGCTGGTCGCCGAGGCTTCCGTCATCCTCGACGCTGCGGCCGAGCCCTTCGTCGCCGGCCACCGCGCCCAATCCGCCGTGCAGAAGAAGGGCAACGACTTCGCCACCGAGGTCGACCTCGCGATCGAGCGCCAGGTCGTCAAGGCACTGGAGGAGGCCACCGGCATCGGCGTGCACGGCGAGGAGTTTGGGGGCGCACCGATCGACTCTCACCTGGTGTGGGTGCTCGATCCGATCGACGGAACGTTCAACTACGCGGCCGGGCTGCCGACGGCGGCGATCCTGCTCGGTCTGCTGCAGGACGGCGTGCCTGTCGCCGGGCTCACCTGGCTGCCGTTCAGCGACGTCCGCTACACGGCCGTCGTTGGAGAGCCCCTGTACGCCAACGGAATTGCCCAACCCGCGCTGAAGACCGCCGACCTGAGCGAGTCCATCGTGGGCGTCGGCACGTTCAACGTCGACTCGCGCGGCACCTTCCCCGGCCGGTACCGGGTCGCAATCCTCGAGCAGTTGAGCCGCAGGTGTTCGCGCATCCGGATGCACGGGTCGACGGGAATCGACCTGGCGTACACGGGTGCGGGTGTGTTGGGCGGTGCCATCAGCTTCGGTCACCACGTGTGGGACCACGCGGCGGGAGTGGCCCTGGTCCGGGCGGCCGGTGGCGTGGTCACCGATCTCGACGGCGAGGACTGGACGCCGACGTCGCGTTCGGCGTTGGCGGGGGTACCGAGCGTGCACGCGCAGATCTTGGAGATCGCGGCCGCGGTCGGGTCACCGGGGGAGTACTGAACATGGACGTCGCAGTCCGCGTCATCCCGTGCCTGGACGTCGACGCCGGTCGCGTCGTCAAGGGCGTCAACTTCGAAAACCTCAGGGATGCAGGCGATCCCGTGGAGCTCGCCGCGGTGTACGACGCGGAGGGCGCCGACGAGCTGACCTTCCTCGACGTCACGGCGTCCTCCGCCGGACGCTCGACGATGCTCGACGTCGTCCGGCGCACCGCCGAGCAGGTGTTCATTCCGCTGACGGTGGGCGGCGGCGTACGCTCCGTCGCCGACGTCGACGTGCTCCTGAGGGCAGGCGCGGACAAGGTGTCGGTCAACACCGCCGCCCTCGCACGCCCCGAGTTGCTGGCCGAACTGTCCCGGCAGTTCGGGTCGCAGTGCATCGTGCTCTCCGTCGACGCCCGCACCGTGCCGGAGGGGTCGCAGCCGACGCCGTCGGGCTGGGAGGTCACCACCCACGGGGGGCGACGCGGCACCGGCGTCGACGCCGTCGAGTGGGCCCGTCGCGGTGCCGAGCTCGGCGTCGGCGAGATCCTGCTCAACTCGATGGACGCCGACGGCACCAAGGCGGGGTTCGACCTCGCCATGCTGCGTGCGGTGCGGGCGGCGGTGACCGTTCCGGTGATCGCCAGCGGCGGCGCGGGCGCGGTGGACCACTTTGCACCAGCGGTCGAGGCCGGCGCGGATGCGGTGTTGGCGGCCACCATCTTTCACTTCAAGGAGCTCACCATCGGCCAGGTGAAGGCGGCGATGGCGGCGGAAGGGATCGTCGTGCGATGAGCGCTTGCGCGAAGAGCAGAGGACACAGATGAGTCTGGATGTTTCAATCGCCACCCGACTCAAGCGAGACGCGAACGGCCTGTTCGCGGCGGTCGCCCAGCAGCGGGGCACCGGTGAGGTGCTGATGGTGGCGTGGATGGACGACGCCGCATTGGCCAACACCCTCGCAACCCGCAAGGCGACCTACTATTCGCGCTCCCGCGGCGAGCAATGGGTCAAGGGCGAGACCTCAGGCCACACCCAGTACGTGCACTCGGTGCGCCTGGACTGTGACGGCGACACGGTGCTGTTGGAGGTCGACCAGGTCGGCGCGGCGTGCCACACCGGCGAGCACACCTGCTTCGACGCCGACCAACTCCTGGCTCCGGAGAGCTAGCCGCGGTCGTCGGGGCGGGTCATGTGGAACATGGCCTCGGGGGTGATCTCGGCGTAGGAGGTCGGCCCGCCGGCGCGCAGGATGGGATGTGCTGCCGCAGTGTCGTACACCCCGTCGACCAGGAGGTGCCTGTCGATGTGCACGGCGACGACCTGCCCGAGCACCAGCCAGGTGGGAATCGTCTCGTCCGCGAGATCGCGAAGCTGAATCAGCTGTGTCAGTTGGCATTCGAAGTTGACCGGGCTCTCCAGTACGCGGGGCGGCGTCACACACGTCGACGGCACCGGCGTCAGACCGCCGTCGACGAACTCGTTCGAGGAGGCGGACTCCGAGGTCTGGTTCATCTGTTCGGCCAGTGCCGCGGTGGCGAGGTTCCAGACGAACTCACCGGTGGCGTCGACGTTGGTGACGGTGTCCTTCCACCCGATCGACGAGAACCCGATGATCGGCGGCCGGTAGCTGAACGCGTTGAAGAAGCTGTAGGGCGCGAGGTTGGGCACGCCGTCGGCACTCTGCGACGAGATCCACCCGATGGGCCGCGGCCCGATGATGGAGTTGAGCGGGTCGTGCGGCAGACCCGTTCCGTCCGCGACTCGGTAGTAGTGGGCGTCGTGTCCGGCCACCGGGGTCAGACCTCCATCCGAGTTGCCTTGGCCCGCGCGGTCCACCGGCCGTCGTGGTAGCCGACCTGAACGGGATGCGAGAACGCCGCCGTGACGTTCTCGGTGGTGACCGTCTCGAGCGCCGTCCCGCTGGCCACGGTTCGGCCGTCGGCGATGAGGAGTGCGTGGGTCGTGGTCGTCGGGAGCTCCTCGAGGTGATGGGTCACCAGGATGGACGCCACGTCGGGGTGCGCTTGACCCAGGGAGTCCACCGTTTCGAGCAGCTGCTCGCGCGCGGCGACGTCCAGACCGGTCGACGGCTCGTCGAGCAGAAGCAGGCGCGGCCCCGAGATCAGCGCCCGCGCAATCAAAGTCCGTCCCCGCTCACCCTGGGACAGGGTCGGCCAGGTGCCGTCGACGATGCGGGTCAGGCCGACCGTCTCGACCATTGCCTCGGCGCGCTCGACTTCGTCGGCGGTGGGCGTCCAGCGCAGCGGCAGGTCGTTGGTCCCGGTGATCCCGGTGAGCACCACTTCGCGGACGGTTCGTGGGTGCTGCAGCCGATGGCGCGGATTGACGTGTCCGATGGAGCGTCGCAGCACGGCCAGATCGGTCCGTCCCATCTGCTCGCCGAGCACGCGGACGCTCCCGGTGCTGGGGAAGGTGATGGCGCCGCAGAAACCGAGCAGCGTGCTCTTGCCAGCGCCGTTCGGGCCGAGCAGTGCCCAATGCTCGCCCTCGTTGACGGTCAGCGAGATGCCGTCGATGATCTGCTTTCCGTCGCGGCGAAAGGTCACATCGTCAAGTTGCAGAACGGGTTTCACCGGGAACGCAACACCTCGAGCGCCTTGTCCGCGTGGGTGTCCATGCTGACTTCGCTGGCGATCACCTCGAGGACGGTGCGGTCGGTGTCGATCACGAACGTGGTTCGCTTCACCGGCATGAACTTGCCGAGCAGGCCGCGCTTCACGCCGAACTGCGTCGCCACGGCGCCGTCGGAGTCCGACAGCAGCGGGTAGTCGAACTTCTGCTCTTGCGCGAACTTCGCCTGCTTGTCGACTGCGTCGGTGGAGATGCCGACGCGATTCGCGCCGACCGAGGCGAATTCCGACGCCAGGTCGCGGAAGTGGCACGCTTCCTTGGTGCAGCCCGGCGTCATCGCCGCCGGATAGAAGAACAGCACGACCGGACCGTCGGCCAACAGGCTGGTCAAACTGCGAACGGTGCCGGTCTGATCGGGAAGTTCGAACTCGGCAACCTCGTCACCACGCTTCATGGCCGCCTACGCTACGCCCGCGTTCTCGGAGCCGTCTGGGAGGATTGTCCCGTGCCCGCTCATGCCGACCTCGCCACCACCACCTCTCGCGAGGACTTCCGGGCGCTGGCCGCCGATCACCGCGTGGTCCCCGTGACCCGAAAGGTGCTGGCGGACAGCGAGACGCCGTTGTCCGCGTACCGCAAGCTCGCCGCCAACCGGCCCGGGACGTTCCTGCTGGAATCGGCCGAGAACGGCCGGTCCTGGTCACGGTGGTCGTTCATCGGCGCTGGCGCCCCGTCCGCCTTGACGGTGCACGGCGACCACGCGGTGTGGCTCGGCGTGACCCCGCAGGACGCTCCGACCGGCGGTGACCCGCTCGAGGCCCTCCGCGCCACCCTCGAGGTGCTCTCCACGGCGGCGCTGCCGGGACTCCCGCCGCTGTCCAGCGGACTCGTCGGATTCTTCGCCTACGACATGGTGCGGCGGCTGGAGCGGCTGCCCGCACTCGCGGTCGACGACTTGGCGCTGCCGGACATGCTGCTGCTGTTGGCCACCGACATCGCCGCCGTCGACCATCACGAGGGCACCATCACGCTGATCGCCAACGCGGTGAACTGGAACGGCACCGACGAGCGGGTGGACGAGGCCTATGACGACGCCGTGAAACGGCTCGACGTGATGACCGCCGCTCTCGGCGAACCGTTGCCGTCGGCGGTGGCGACGTTCAGAAGGCCAGTGCCGCAGCATCGGGCGCAACGCACCGTCGAGGAGTACTCGGCCATCGTCGAGAAGCTCGTCGGCGAGATCGAGGCGGGTGAGGCCTTTCAGGTGGTGCCGTCGCAGCGCTTCGAAATGGACACCACCGCCGATCCCATCGACGTGTACCGGATGCTGCGCGCGACGAACCCCAGCCCGTACATGTACCTGCTGAACGTCCCAGATGCCGCTGGTGAACTGGACTTCACGATCGTCGGGTCCAGCCCGGAGGCGCTGGTCACCGTCAAGGACGGCAAGGCGACGACCCACCCGATCGCAGGCACCCGCTGGCGGGGAGACACCGAGGAGGAGGACGTCCTGCTCGAGAAGGAACTGCTTGCCGACGACAAGGAGCGCGCCGAGCACCTGATGTTGGTCGATCTCGGCCGCAACGATCTGGGCCGGGTCTGCGTGCCAGGCACCGTCCGCGTCGAGGACTACAGCCACATCGAGCGGTACAGCCACGTGATGCACCTGGTGTCGACCGTGACGGGGCAACTCGCCGACGGCAAGACCGCGCTCGACGCCGTGACGGCTTGCTTCCCGGCTGGGACGCTGTCCGGCGCTCCGAAGGTGCGGGCGATGGAGCTGATCGAGGAAGTCGAGAAGACCCGCAGGGGTCTGTACGGCGGCGTCGTCGGATACCTGGACTTCGCAGGCAACGCCGACTTCGCGATCGCCATCAGGACGGCGCTGATGCGCAACGGCACCGCGTACGTCCAGGCCGGGGGAGGCGTGGTCGCCGACTCGAACGGCCCGTACGAGTTCAACGAGGCGGCCAGCAAGGCCCGTGCCGTGCTGAACGCGGTCGCGGCGGCGGAAACCCTCAAGACGCCATGACCCGCGTCGCCCAGCTTCTCCTGGTGGTCTCGGCGTTGGCGCTGTGGGTGGCGTCGCGGATGTCGTGGGTCGACGTCA
>Ga0209051_1000671_pt1 | contig 38414 bp, 30 predicted proteins | sample AraplaCvi_mMS_r2_2_FD_184286 | JGI IMG/M metagenome (GOLD analysis project Ga0209051, IMG submission 184286) | Arabidopsis root microbial communities from North Carolina, USA - plate scrape MF_Cvi_mMS_r2 (SPAdes) (version 2) | ecosystem: Host-associated > Plants > Roots > Endosphere | place...
ACACACGAAATCAGGATCTGAACAATGGCCACAGAAATCCGCGTTCCAACTCTCGGTGAATCCGTCAGCGAGGCAACCGTCGGCACCTGGTTCAAGAAGGTCGGCGACGCCATCAAGGCCGACGAGCCGATTCTCGAGCTTGAAACCGACAAGGTGACCATCGAAGTTCCGGCACCCGCTTCCGGCACGCTTTCGGAAATCGTTGTCGCCGCCGGCGAGACCGTCGGCCTCGGCGCACTGCTCGGCCAGATCGCCGAAGGTGCGGTCGCTGCGGCCGCACCGGCTGCTGCTGCACCGGCCGCCGCGCCTGCCCAGCCGGCCGCTGCTGCTCCCGCTCAGCCGGCGCCGGTTGCCGCTGCTGCCGCATCGGCGTCGAGCGCCTCCGTCTCCACCATGCCGCCGGCACCGGCGGCTTCGAAGATGCTTGCCGAAAGCAACCTTTCGGCCGATCAGATTGACGGCAGCGGCAAGCGCGGCCAGGTGCTGAAGGGTGATGTTATTGCTGCCGTCGCCAAGGGCATTTCCGCTCCGGCTGCGACACCCGCCGCCGCTCCTGCCGCTGCACGCGGCCCGTCGACGGTCGAGGATGCCTCGCGTGAAGAGCGCGTGAAGATGACGCGCCTGCGCCAGACGATCGCCAAGCGCCTGAAGGACGCGCAGAACACCGCCGCCATGCTCACCACCTATAACGAGGTGGACATGAAGGCGGTCATGGATCTGCGCAACAAGTACAAGGACATTTTCGAGAAGAAGCACGGGGTCAAGCTCGGCTTCATGGGCTTCTTCACCAAGGCCGTCACGCATGCGCTGAAGGAACTGCCGGCGGTTAATGCCGAGATCGACGGCACCGACGTCATCTACAAGAACTACTGCCATGTCGGCATGGCCGTCGGCACCGACAAGGGTCTCGTCGTTCCCGTCATCCGCGATGCCGACCAGATGTCGATCGCCGAAGTCGAGAAGGAACTCGGCCGTCTTGCCAAGGCAGCCCGTGACGGCTCGCTCTCGATGGCCGACATGCAGGGCGGCACCTTCACCATTACCAATGGCGGCGTTTACGGCTCGCTGATGTCGTCGCCGATCCTCAACGCGCCTCAGTCCGGCATTCTCGGCATGCACAAGATCCAGGAGCGGCCGGTGGCGATCGGCGGCCAGGTGGTCATCCGTCCGATGATGTATCTGGCGCTGTCCTACGATCACCGCATCGTTGACGGCAAGGAAGCGGTCACCTTCCTCGTGCGCGTCAAGGAGAGCCTGGAAGATCCGGAACGTCTGGTTCTCGATCTCTAAGGGAGCGCTTTCGATGCGGAACCGGATCATGCGAGCGGCGCGCCTTCTTCTCTGCGCTGCCGCCGCGCATGTCCCGGTCTCCGCGGCGGCGGCCGGCTTGGATATCGGCAAGGCAAGCAGCAATTTCGAGCTGGTGGCGCTCAGCGACGCCGAACTTTCCGGACGGTCGATAGGCGTGATCCATATGGGCAATGTCGAGCTGACCTCCGGGCGCATCGTCGCGGCCGATCCGCTCGCCCAGCCCGATCGTCCGGCGCTCGCAAGAACGGTTGCGCCGGGCGAATATCCGGTGACGCTCTACCAGGCCTTCGGGCGCATCGCTGCCGCCAGCATGCGGTTTGCCGAGGGCAAGCCTGATCATTGGGAGCTTGCCGTCCTGCCCGGCCAGGACGTCGCGACGCTGAAGGACGGCGAGATTTTCGGCTACCCGGTCGATGCCGGCCTCGGCTGTTACATGGATGCCGATACGCTTGAGCTGATCGGAGAGCGTGAAGCGCAGGCGCAGGCGCAAAAACCTGACGCCGATGTCAATTATTACGACGATGTGCTGGCTGCGGACCTTGATGCCAACAAGGGCCGTTATGCGTTGCACCGGCCGATTACCGGCAAGAAGGGCAATGTCGCGGTGTTCTGGAGCGGCTGGGGCGACGGTTTCTATCCGGTTTTCTGGGGGCTCGACCGGGATGGCCGGGCGCTGGTGCTGCTGACGGATTTCAACGTGGTCGAGAATGCCGACGGGCGGAAGGAACCGAAGCTGCAATGAGCGGGAGTGTCGGGATCACGGCGAGGCGGAAAGGCGTGGCTACAGTCGCCGCCGCTGCGTTTTGCGCCGTTCCGGTGTCCTTGCTCGGGGCGGAATGCAAGCAGGAACGGGCCGTTTATGTCGATCGCGATGGCGCCTATGAATTGCGCTTTTCACCGCTGAATTCCGCCTCGGCTGCCGCCAGCAACCAGTTTAAAGTCCATGCCCTCAAGACGCCGGTCGTGATGGAAGGCTATATCATGCCATCCGAAGATCCGGTGCGCGCCATCGGCATTCTGATGTTCAATTGCCCCGAGGGTGATGCGACCGGCGCCGATCTCGATGCCTGCACGGTCTGGCAGGGCGCCGTCTATGGCGTGGATGCCAAGGGGGAGATGGACAATCTGCAGCCGGAAGGGGCCGCGGCGGCCGAAAGGCTGGTGCTGCCCGGCCTTGGCCCTGCCATCCGGGAATCCAGCGCCTGGGGCGAGGGAAAGGCGTCGGTGGCGCCCTGGGATGTGCTGACATTCAAGGAGTGTGCGACATGAGCGATACCCCTGTTGTTCTGGTGACCGGTGGGAGCCGGGGCATTGGCGCCGCTGTTTGCCGTCTCGCTGCGCGCCAGGGCTGGCGTGTCGCGGTGAATTACGCGTCCAACCGCAAGGCCGCAGATGTGGTCGTGGCGTCGATCGTCGAGAATGGCGGCGAGGCGGTGGCGATCGAGGGCGATGTCGGCAAGGCTGCGGATATCGCTGCGATGTTTGCGGCGGTCGACGGCCATTTCGGCCGGCTGGACGGTCTCGTCAACAATGCCGGCATCGTCGACTATCCTCAGCGGATCGATGAGATGTCGGCAGAGCGGATCGAGCGCATGCTGCGCGTCAATGTGACCGGCTCGATGCTCTGCGCCGCAGCGGCCATACGCCGGATGTCGAGCCGGCACGGCGGACGGGGCGGGGCGATCGTCAACGTCTCGTCGATGGCGGCGATCCTCGGCGCGGCGACGCAATATGTCGATTATGCCGCCTCGAAGGCGGCGATCGATACGTTCACCGTCGGGCTTTCGCGCGAGCTCGCTGCCGAGGGCATTCGCGTGAATGCGGTCAGGCCCGGCATCATCGAAACCGACCTCCATGCTTCGGGCGGGCTGCCGGACCGGGCGCGCGAGATGGCGCCGTCGGTCCCGATGCAGCGGGCCGGCACGGCCGAGGAGGTGGCGGATGCGATCCTCTATCTTCTTTCCCCTTCGGCTTCCTATATAACCGGCGCGATCCTCAATGTGAGCGGCGGCCGCTAGAAGACAGGGCATAAAACAGCATGCAGTATATTCTCGAATTTCTCGGCCTGATGGCGGTTTTCTCGATCTTCATCGTCGTGCCGGGGGCCGATTTCGCCGTCATCCTGCGCCAGAGCATCGTGCATGGGCGCCGCGCCGCTGTTATGACCGGGCTCGGCATGGGCTTCTCGCTGCTCTTCCATATCAGCTACACCATCCTCGGCCTCGGCCTGATCGTGTCGAAATCGCTGATGCTGTTTGCGATGATCAAATGGGCGGGTGTCGCCTATCTGGTCTATCTCGGCATCAAGTCGTTCCGCGAGCCGGGCTTCAAGGTGCAGGAGATCGAAGTGACGGCCGAGGACCGCAAGCCGGTCTCGATGCTGAAATGCCTCGGCATGGGTTTCATCACCAATGCACTGAACCCGAAGCCGGTGCTGTTCTTCCTGTCGCTGTTTTCGACGCTGGTGCATCACGACACGCCGGCGCTGATCCAGTTCTCCTACGGCATCGGCATGGCGACGGCGCTGGTCGCCTGGTTTGCCGGTGTCTCCTATTTCTTCACGGTCAAGGCGATCCGTGACCGCTTCATCGCCAGCGGCAAATGGTTCAACCGCGTTACCGGAGCGGCGCTCGTCGGCTTCGGCTTCCGCCTCGCGCTGTCGCGCGCGGCCGACTAATTGAAAAATCCAAAGGGAAAGAAGCAATGTCTTACGATGTGATCATTATCGGAACCGGCCCGGGCGGCTATGTCTGCGCCGTCAAGGCAGCCCAGCTCGGCCTCAAGGTCGCCGTCGTCGAAAAGCGCGCGACCTATGGCGGCACCTGCCTGAACGTCGGCTGCATTCCGTCGAAGGCGCTGCTGCATGCCTCCGAAATGTTCCATCAGGCCGGCCACGGCATGAGCGCGCTCGGCATCGACATTGCGGCGCCGACGCTCAATCTCGGCAATATGATGGCTCACAAGGACGCCACGGTGAAGTCGAATGTCGACGGCGTCGCCTTCCTCTTCAAGAAGAACAAGATCGATGCTTTCCAGGGCAGCGGCAAGATCGTCTCTGCCGGCAAGGTCGCCATCACCGCCGAAGACGGCACGATGCAGGAGATCGAAGGCAAGAACATCGTCATCGCCACGGGCTCCGACGTCGCCGGCATCCCCGGCGTGCAGGTCGAGATCGATGAAAAGACCATCATCTCCTCCACCGGCGGCATTGCGCTGGAGAAGGTGCCGGAAACGCTGATCGTCGTCGGCGGCGGCGTCATCGGGCTCGAGCTCGGCTCGGTCTGGTCGCGCCTCGGCGCCAAGGTCACGGTCGTCGAATTTCTCGACACCATCCTCGGCGGCATGGACGGCGAAGTCTCCAAGCAGTTCCAGCGCATGCTCGCCAAGCAGGGCATCGATTTCCACCTCGGCGCCAAGGTCACCGGCGTCGAAAAGGGTGACAAGGGCGCCAAGGTCACGTTCGAGCCGGTCAAAGGCGGCGACAAGGTGACGCTCGATGCCGAAGTCGTGCTGATCGCCACCGGCCGCAAGCCCTATACGGCGGGGCTCGGTCTTGAGGAGGCTGGTGTTGCGCTCGACAATCGCGGCCGCGTCGAGATCGACGGCCACTTCAAGACCAACGTCGCCGGCATCTATGCGATCGGCGACGTGGTCAAGGGCCCGATGCTGGCGCACAAGGCGGAAGACGAAGGCGTGGCGCTGGCCGAAATCCTCGCCGGCCAGCATGGCCACGTCAATTATGACGTCATTCCGAGCGTCGTTTACACCCAGCCGGAGATCGCCTCGGTCGGCAAGACCGAGGAAGAGCTGAAAGCGGCGGGTATCGCCTATAAGGTCGGCAAGTTCCCGTTCACCGCGAACGGCCGTGCGCGCGCGATGCTGGCGACCGACGGTTTCGTCAAGATCCTCGCCGATAAGGAAACCGATCGGGTGCTCGGCGGCCATATCGTCGGCTTCGGTGCCGGCGAGATGATCCACGAGATCACCGTGCTGATGGAGTTCGGCGGCTCTTCGGAAGATCTCGGCCGCACCTGCCATGCGCATCCGACGATGTCGGAAGCGGTGAAGGAAGCCGCACTCGCGACCTTCTTCAAGCCGATCCATATGTAATCTTAAAGCGCGTCGCATCAAACTTGATTCATGCGACGCGCTTTAGCTCTTTGTTTTGATGCATGTCGTTATCCCGGAACCGCTGCTTCCGGGCGACATGCATTAGATAATCGTAACAAAGCATACAGCCGCTTGCCGCGAGGCAGGCGGCTGTTTTGGTTCTATTGCCTGCCGCCCGACAAGCTGGCCGCGACAGGCGCAGGGAGGTTCAGTCGAAAAAGCCCGCATCCTCTTCGCTCAGATATTTCCTGGCCCCTTCAGCGTCGATGTCGAGGCCCAGCCCTGGCGCTTCCAGGAGGTCCACCATGCTGTCCTTCACGATTTGCGGCGGCAATCCGATTACCAGATCCTCCCACCAGGGGTCGGAGGCGCTCGGGTACTCGAACGCGACGTAATTTGCCGGCAACGTGGCGCAGACATTGATCAGCGCGCCGAGGCCCAGCAGGCCGTTGGCAGTGCCGTGCGGTGCCATCAGGATCGAGTGCATATAGGCGTGCTCGGCGACCCATTTGAGCTCGGCAATGCCACCAATATCGGCTGGATCGGGGCCGATGACGCGTACCGCCTGCGTCTCGATCAGTTCCTTGAAATTGTGCCGCAGATAGATCTGCTCACCAGTGTGGATGGGCGTCGAGGTGGAGGTTGTCAGTTCCCGATAGGCCTGCGGATTGACCCACGGCACGTAGTCGCCAGTCAGCATGTCCTCGAGCCACATCAAATTGTACTTTTCGACCGCGCGGGCGAATTTGATCGCGTCGGGCAGCATCCAGCCGGGACCGCAGTCGAGCGCCAGGCTGACTTTGTCGCCGAGCACTTCCTTCATGGCGATCACGCAATCGAGCATGTGATTGAAACCGCGCTCGCTGATCACGCCCTGATCCATGGCGCCGTGATAGCCGGCCTTCTTCTGCGTTACGCCGTAGTGGAAATCTTCGATGGTGTCCTTCATGTTGGAGTGGAACGAGATTCCTTGCTTGACCATGAAGAAGTTCTGCGGCTGTTCCATCATCCACTTGACGTCGGCGGCGTAATCCTCCGGCCGGTCGCCCGTGCGTTTCCGGCGAACAGAGCCGTTATAGACGCGCACCTTGTCCCGCACCTTGCCGCCGAGCAGTTTGTAGACGGGCACACCGGCGGCCTTGCCGGCAATATCCCACAGCGCATGCTCAATCGCGCTCACCGCCGCGCCATAGGGCTTGAAAGAGCCGCGTTGGCGGATCTTCAGCATGACTCGCTCGACGTCGGTCGGGTCCTCGCCGATCAGCGCGTCGCGAAAATGCAGCACCCAGGGCTTCAGATAGGACTTGGTGAATTCGACTTCGCCCAAGCCGTAGAGGCCCTCGTCCGTGACGATGCGGACGATCGGGTGTTTGCCGATGACGGCACAGCGGAGATCGGTGATCTTCATCTTCGGTTCCTTTTCGCCTCAGCTCCAGGTGCGGTCCCAGGAATACTCATCGTCCCAGTGGTCGGTAGGCTGCCATATGGCGGCGACACCCGGCTGCAGATGCTGCGAGATCACCTCGTCGACGACGTCGTCAATCCCGAGGCCCGGTTTGTCCGGAACTGTGATGAAGCCGTTTTGCACCAGCGGCTTCGGAAGGCCGGTGACGATATCGTCCCACCAGTCGACATCGGCGGAATGGTATTCGAGCGCCATGAAATTTTCGGTCGCGGTCGCGACATGTGCCGCGGCCATTGCCGCGATCGGACTTTCCGCCATATGGATGGCCATGGCGACGCCGCGGTCCTGCGCCATATCGCCGATTTTCTTGGTCTCGAGGATGCCCCCGCTGGTGAGCAGGTCCGGGTGGATAACGGAGACGCCGCCGCTCTTGAGAAGAGGTTCGAAGCCCTCCTTGAGGTAGATGTCCTCGCCGGTGCAGATCGGCACCGTGGTGGCGTCCTGCAGTTGTCGGTATTGCTCGGTATACTGCCATGGGATCACATCCTCGAGCCAGGCCGGCACGTATTTTTCAATTCGCCTGGCAAGGCGAATGCCGTTCTGCATCGAGATATGGCCGATATGGTCGATCGCGAGCGGCACATCCATGCCGATGACCTCGCGAACCTCGGCGATGTATTGTTCTAGCAGGTCGAGGCCCTTGTCGGAAAAGTGAAGGCCGGTAAACGGGTGCTGGACGTTATGCAAATCGTAGGCAGCATTGCGGACGCGCCGCTCTTCAATAGTTTTCAGCGGCCCGCGATTGGGAGGATCGCGGTATCCTTCCAATGAGCCGGCAGGAAACACGACCGCACCGGGCACATCCGCGATCTGCATCAATCCCAAATCCATCTTGAGAAAGGTGAAGCCGAGCTCCATGCGCTGCTTGAGGCGCTTACCAGTCTCGGTGCCGCTCGGTACGGCGGCGTCGGTATCGCAGTAGACGCGCACTTTCTCCCGAAAACGGCCGCCGAGCATCTGATAGATCGGGACGCCATATGCCTTGCCGGCAAGATCCCACAACGCGATTTCAATCGCCGATACGCCGCCGCCTTGCCGGCCGTGCCCGCCGAACTGCTTGATCCGGCGAAACAGTCGGTCGATGTTGCATGGGTTCTCGCCAAGCAACCGGCTCTTCAGCATCAGCGCGTAGGTGGCGCTGGCGCCGTCGCGCACCTCGCCAAGCCCGACGATGCCTTGGTTGGTGTAAATCTTCAGCAGCACCGAGGTGAACGGCGCGCCGACGATTTCGGCGACCCGCATGTCGGTGATGCGAAGGTCGGACGGTTTGGAATGCGTGTTCACCCGATTGAGCGCCACGTCGGCTCCATCTGCCTCTGGCATGATTTATCCTCGTTTTGGTCGGGCGGGCTCGCTGCCGCGCGAGTTGGGCGGCGGAGAGCGTTGCTAATCCAGCTCTATCTCGTGGTTTTGAAGGTGGTCGCGGTTCATTTCGACGCCGAGACCAGGCTTGGGCGTAAGCTTGAGGCTGCCGTTCGAAACATCGAGCGGTCTGTCGATGAGGTGATCGTATTTGCCCAGGTTCCATTCCGACGTTTCGAGTTTGTAGAAATTGGGAACGGTCATCATCACCTGCGCTCCCGCAACCACGTTGATCGGGCCTGCGGCATCATGCGGCGAGACCGGGATATAGTAGGCTTCACAGAGCGCAGAAATCTTCTTGAGTTCGGTAATGCCGCCGGTCCAGGTGACATCAGGCATGATGTAGTCGGCGAGCCTGTTTTCGAGCACCGGCACGAAATCCCACTTCGTGTGGCCGCGCTCGCCCCACGAGATAGCGGCGCTGACCTTCTCACGAACCTGCCTCAGCGCGTTGAGGCTCTCCGGTGGACAAGGCTCTTCGAACCAGTCGATCTGACCAGCTTCCTCAAGGCTCCGGCAAAGGCGAATGGCGGTGGGAACGTCGAACCGGCCATGCGCATCGATGAGGATGTCGACATCGGGCCCCGCCGTTTCGCGGATGAGGGCCGTCAGTTCGGCGGCTTCGCGCTCATCCTTGCGGGTCATGCTGCCATCGAGGTAGCCGTCTCGCTGTTCGCGCGGCAGTCCATCGGCCGTGCGCCCCTGGTGAGGGAAAGGATCGAACTTGAGCGCCGTGTGGCCGGATTCGACGATGTCTCGGATTTCGCGGACCACAGCCTCATTGCTGGTAAATTTGGCCTGGTTGGGATGGGTGTAGAGCGTAATCTCATCGCGTACCGGCCCGCCCAACAGCTCGTAAATCGGTTTACCCAGGACTTTGCCCCGGATGTCCCAGAGGGCTATGTCGATGGCGCTCACGCATTCGACTGCGGCGCCGCGACTGCCCATGTAGGTGAAACTGCGGAATATCTTGTGCCACAGATACTCGATACGCGCCGGATCCTCGCCTGTCACAGCAGCACCGATCTGCCGCAGGATCGTGCAGAGGGCGCGATTGGCGAGCCTAGTCGTGGTGGTGATTTCTCCCCAGCCGCTCACCCCCTCATCGGTCGTCACTTCGACGAACAGAAACTCTCCCCAATAAGAAGCATCGGACTTGATCAGCCACGGCCGAACGCTGGTGATTTTCATCTCAACTGCCTTTGTCTGAAGTGGTCGGGATAACGATATTCCGGGCGATCTTTTTATCCTGCCCGAGCGGCGTTCCGCGCACGCATGTGTTCGAGGATGTGCCGGCCGGAGCCTTCGACATGGCGTGCAATGAGTTCGCCTGCCTCGTTCGCATTTCCCGCTTTGACATGCGCGATGAGCTCGCGATGCTCGCTCAGGATCGCGGCACGGCGGGCGAGCGTGAAGTTGAAACGCCGGCTCACGGCTCGAAGCACTTCGCGATGCTTCCACCAGAGCTCGGCGGCATGGCGGTTGTAGTGCCTTTGGTACATGACGGTGTGAAAGGTGGTGTCCAGCTCGCTATGCCTGAACGTGTCGGCGAAGTCGTTCTCTTCAATCAAGTCTTGGATGCGTTCGAGTTCAGCAATGTCCTCGACGGTGGCCATATTCACGAACCATCGCGTCAGTGCCGGCTCGATCAAGACTCCTATCTCGTAGATGTCCCGAACAAAATCCTGATCTATGGGCCGGACGCGGGCTCCGCGGTTGGGGACGAAGGTGACAAAGCCCTCCCCGCGCAACAGTTGCAGCGCCTCGCGCACGGGGTTGGTCGAGGTGCCGTGGCGCCGGGCGAGATCGGTAACCACAAGCCGTTCGTTGGCAGCAAGCCGCCCTTCGATGATGTCGTCCCTGATCAGCTGATAGAGCGAGGCACCTTCGCTGGAGGCCCCGATCGCGTCGATCCCTTCGGGTGGCTGCGCTCTAAAATCACTTGTTTCGGCCAAAGTTGTCCCCAATCAATACATGTACTCCTTCGATATCACGCAAGGTTTATGCAAACAATGTACGATTTCTCCAGTTGACAGGCAATCTATCATCTGAAAACGTATGATCTGTCCAAAGAGATACATTGGCCGAAAACGTCCCGCAGCCAATGAGCAAAGACCGCTCGCCTCGACGCAGAGCGGCACGGGGAGAACCTGGAGGATACCTATGACGAGGATTTCACTCGGTGGTGCCATCCTGCGCGGCACTGTTTCCACTGCTTTGATGGTATCGTTGCTGTCCGCGTCGGCGCTGGGAGCGCCGGTCGACCTGAGCAAGTGGTCGCCGGAATATGTGCGCTCCATTGCCGGCACGCAGGATTTTGACACGGCGGCCGATTGCGGCAAGGTCACCCCGCTCGACTATAAGGGGCGACTGACTTTCTGGTATCAGGGCGTGTTCGAGGGCGATCCCGATCTCCTGCGCCAGTATTACAAGGAGTTCTTCGAGACCTTCCGCAAAACCTATCCGAACATCCAGCTTGAGGAGCAAGCCCTCACCTATAACGACCTGCTGGATAAGTTCCGGACCGCGCTCCTTGGCAATGCAGCGCCCATGGCGGTCCGCCTGCAGATCCTGGGTGGCACCGAGTTCGCCTCGAAGGGCTATTTGCAGCCGCTCAAACCCGAGGACGTAGGCTATTCGACCGAGGATTTCTGGCCCGGCGCAATGAAGGCTGTAACCTGGGATGGGGTAACCTACGGCATCCCGACCAATAACGAGACGATGGCGTTCATTTGGAATGCCGACATCTTCAAGCGTGCAGGCCTCGATCCGGACAAGGCTCCGGCAACTTGGGACGACGTCGTCAAGGATTCCAAGCAGATCCACGACAAGCTCGGCATTGCCGGTTACGGCCTCGTGGCTCGCAAGAATGCCGGCAATACGCCGTACCGCTTTATGCCGCAGCTTTGGGCCTATGGCGGTGGCGTCTTCGACGAAGCGACCGCCAACCCGACCTATAAGGAGGTCGAGCTCAACAGTCCGCAGAGCAAGGCGGCATTGCAAGCCTCCTACGATATGTATGTTCGCGACAAGTCGGTTCCGGTTTCGGCGCTCACCAACCAGCAGGCCGACAACCAGCCACTTTTCCTCGCCGGCCAACTCGGGATGATGATCTCGCACCCGTCCGACTACAACGTCATGCTCGACCTGCAGAAAAAGGCGACGGATACCGACAAGGACAAGGCGCAGACGGTAATCGACAATATGCGCTACGGCCTGATTCCGACTGGCCCCGACGGCAAGCGTGCGGTCGTGTTCGGCGGCTCCAACATTCACATCCTGAAGCCCGAATATGTCGAGGGCGGCAAGGTAGACGAGCCGGCTGCAAAGGCGATCATCTGCATGTGGACGAGCCCGGAATGGTCGCTGAAGATGGCCTATGCCGGCTCGAACCCGGGAAACCTCAACGGCTTCAAGACCAAATGGATGAAGGAACGTCTGGATAATATCAAGTTCCTCGATGTCACGACCTCGATGCTGCCATACGGCATTCCGTTCCCGGCGCTGCCACAGTCCCCCGAGATCATGAACATCATCGTCCCGGATATGCTGCAGAATGCCCTGACCGGGGCCATGACCGTCGACCAAGCAGCCGACGACGCAGCCAAGAAGGTAAAAGACCTGATGGACGGCGGACTCTAGTCGAAGCCAGGCGATCTGACCGGCTGCCGACCGCAGCCGGTCTGTTCCAAAGAACAAGGGCGCGGCATAGTGACGATCTTGACTGGCAAGGCCGAGGCTCTCCGAAGACCGCAACCCGATAGGTCCGGCGTGCTGCGAAAGATTTGGGAGCATCGGGCCGACTACGCCTATGTGCTTCCTGCGATCGCGGTGATGCTCATCGTCATAGCCTACCCTATCTATTACACGATCGAGCTGTCGTTCTTTAACACACCGCCTGGCCTGCAGCTGCGGGACAAGATTTTCATCGGCTTCGACAACTACGTTTCCATCCTCACAAGTCCGGTGTTCTGGAAGGTCACCTCGAACACGCTTATCTGGACAGTGGGATCGACGTTCATCTCATTTGTCCTGGGGTTTGGCTGCGCCCTGGCGCTCCATCGTGACTTTGTCGGCCGTGGCATTCTGCGCGCCGTCCTGATCATTCCCTGGGTCATCAGCGCGGTCGCCGCGTCCTATATCTGGAAGTGGATCTACCATTCTGACTTCGGGATCATTGGCGCGGTGCTGGTCGGTCTTGGATGGGCCGACCGGCCGCCGAATTTCATCGACAGCGTAAGAACGGTGCTGCCCTCGCTGATCGTCGTCAATATCTGGCGAGAGTTTCCGTTTGCCATGATCATGATGATGGCTGGCCTGCAGACGGTTCCCGACCAGTTGTTGCGCGCCGCGAAAGTCGACGGAGCCAATGCATGGCAGCGGTTCTGGCATGTCACCTTTCCGCACTTGAGAAACGTCTCGACGGTGACGATCCTTCTGCTGGCAGTGGCCAACTTCAATTCTTTCATCATTCCCTGGATCATGACCGGCGGCGGGCCGTCGAACGCATCGCATATCTGGATCACCCACATTTATGAACTCGCCTTCGGCCGCCAGCGCTGGGGGGTGGCATCGGCCTATTCGGTGCTGCTGTTCCTGATCCTGATGTCGCTCGGCTACTTCTACGTTCGTGCGCTGAGCGGCAATGAGCAGAAGGGCGGAAGCGAATGAGCACGATTGCCGAGACTGCTCATCGAGGCCAGGCGCGTCGCCGTATGCGCATCGATGGATGGCGGTGGAGCGGACGCATCTTCCTTGTGTTCATGCTGCTTTACACTGCATTACCGATGATCTGGATGCTGATCACCTCGATCAAATCCGGCTTCGCGGCCATGCAGTTCCCGCCGCAGTGGTGGCCGGACCAACCCACCCTCGCCAGCTACCAGAAGCTGCTCGATCCGCAAAACAGCGTCGGCCAGGACTTCCTGCGCTTCTTCTGGAACAGCCTTTTCGTCTCCACAGCTACGACTATCCTTTCGGTGATCGTGGCGGTTCCAGCGGCCTACGCGTTTTCTCGTTTCACCTTCCCCGGCCGGAACCTTCTGTTCTTCGCCGTCTTGCTCCGCAACATGTTTCCGGCAGTAATCTTTCTCGTGCCGCTCTTCATCCTGATGCGCGCAATCGGGCTGGTAAACACGCATGGGTCGCTCGTCCTCACCTACCTCACATTCGGCCTGCCGCTGGCAATCTGGCTCCTCAAAGGCTTCTACGACAATATCCCGGTGCAGCTCGAGCAGGCGGCACGCATCGACGGGGCAACGCGGTTCCAGGCGTTTTTTTTGATCGTCATGCCGCTCTCGGCGCCAGGAATCATCGCCACGGCGATCTATTCCTTCATTGGCGCGTGGAACGAGTACATCTACGCCTACACCTTCCTCTCCAAGAACGAGCAGTTGACGCTGCCGGTCGGCATCCAGCGCTTCTTCTCGGAAAATACAACGGACTTTCCGGGCCTGATGGCGGCCAGCTTCATGATGAGCGTGCCCGTGGTGGTCCTGTTCCTCGTCCTGCAACGATATTTCGTACGGGCGCTTACGGAAGGCGCAGTCAAACACTAGGGGAGTTGCCGGTGGCCCACGTGGTCCTTCAAGATCTGGTCAAGACCTATGGCAGCTTCAAAGCTGTCAACAATGTTTCGCTGACGGTCAACGACGGCGAATTCGTCGCGCTCGTCGGCCCTTCAGGCTGCGGCAAGACCACCACACTCAATCTCGTGGCCGGGCTGATCCCCATCACATCCGGCGACATCGTCATCGGCGACCGCGTGGTCAACGACCTCGACCCCAAGGACCGCGACATCGCAATGGTGTTCCAGAACTACGCGCTCTATCCGCAGAAATCGGTCTACAAAAATCTGGCGTTCCCGCTGCAGATGCGCAAACTGCCAAGGGACGAGATCGACAAGAAGGTCAAGGAAGCAGCACGCGTGCTCGACATGACGCAGCTGCTCGAGCGCAAGCCGCGCGAACTTTCGGGCGGGCAACAGCAGCGTGTGGCGCTCGGCCGGGCCCTCGTTCGCGATCCGGCGGTATTCCTGATGGATGAACCACTCTCCAACCTCGATGCAAAGCTGCGCGTGCAGATGCGGTCGGAGATCAAGCGTTTCCACCAGGATCTCCAGGCGACAATCATCTACGTGACGCACGACCAGCTCGAAGCGGTCACCATGGCCGACCGGATGGCGGTGATGAACGGCGGCTACCTGCAGCAGTACGATTCCCCGGCGCAGGTCTTTGCCCATCCGGTGAACATGTTCGTCGCCAGCTTCGTCGGCAGCCCGGCGATGAGCCTTGTTCCGCTCGAGGCATCGACTGCAGGCGGCAACACCGTGTTGACCAGCGCGGAGGGCTGGCGCCTCGAGCTCTCGCCAACCAATGCCCGGAAGGTCGAAAGGGCAACAACCAGGAAAGTCGTGCTCGGCGCACGTCACTCGACGATCAAACTGCACAAGAGTGCGATGCCTGGAAGCATCCCCGCCAAAGCCTACACCGTGGAGCCGACCGGAGACGTCACCTTCGTACAGGCGTTCCTATCCGGCGCCATCGTCAATGTCAGCGTGCCGCCAACCGTTGCCGTCGCGCCCGACGAACAGATTTGGCTCGAGTTCGATCAGGAGCGAATGCATCTGTTCGACGGCGAAACAGAAATGGCCCTCAAGGCCAACTGAGGCCCAGCGGATGCGTGTGAAAAACGAGAGCGTAGATGACGACGAAGCTTAAGATCACGGCGATCAAGCCCTATCCGGTATGGGTCGGAACGCGCAACCAGATGCTGGTCAAGGTCGAGACCGACAGCGGCATCTTCGGCTGGGGCGAGAGCGGCTTGAGCGGTCGCGAGAAGGCCGTGACCGGCGCCGTCGAGCATTATCGCGAGTTTCTCATCGGCCGCGATCCGATGCAGATCGGTCGGATCTGGCAAGAGGTTTATCGCAGCCAATACTTCGAAGGCGGGCGTGTCCTGCAGGCAGCGATTTCAGCCATCGACATTGCCCTTCACGACATCAAGGGCAAAGCGCTTGGGGTGCCGGCCTACGAACTGCTGGGCGGCAAGCAGCGCGACCGCATTCCTACCTTCGCCTCGACCGGTGACGAGGCCGAGGGCGAGGTTGCCATCGAACGAGCCCGCGAACTACGCGCACAAGGGTGGCAGGCGATCCGTTTCTTCCCCATCGGGCAAAACAGCAAGGACATTTTCGAGCCGCGGGAGTCGATCGGCGCGACCGCAGCAATGCTGAACAAGGCGCGGGAGGCGCTGGGCGACGACGTCGTCCTCGGCATCGATTATCATCATCGGCTGTCGGTGGCAGAGGCGGCGAGCTTCTGTAACAAGCTCGGTCGTGGCGTGCTTGATTTCCTCGAGGAGCCGATACGAGACGAGGCACCCGAGGCCTACGAATCCCTGCGCACGATGACCGACATCCCGTTCGCCATCGGCGAAGAATTTGCCAGCAAGTGGCAATTCCTGCCTTACATCGAGCGTGGCATCCATCAGTTCAATCGGCTCGATGTCTGCAATGTCGGCGGGCTCACCGAAGCGATGAAGGTCGCAGGCTGGAGCGAGGCGCACTATGTGGACCTGATGCCGCACAATCCGCTCGGCCCGGTCTGCACGGCCGCAACCATCCATCTCGCCGCCGCGGTGCCGAATTTCGCATGGCTCGAGACAAGGGCGCCCGAAGCAAAGCTCGGCTTCGATAATTCCGACTTCTTCCCCGTGCAGCCACGGCTCGACGGTCCCGACTATCCGGTCAGCGATCTGCCGGGGCTCGGCGTCGAGGTCAACGAAGAGGCGATCAGGGCGGAGAGCTTTCGGTTCTGGGAAGCGCCGCATCTGAAGCGCCGCGATGGTTCTGTCACAAACTGGTAGTTTCACCCACCGGAGCCCAAGATGACGCATAAGCACGACATTCCGCGACCGCCCAGAGAGCTGATCGACGCACTGAAGGAAATCGGCGCCGCGACGGTCTCCGGCACGCTCGGCCACATGGGCTTCCGCAATCCGCACATGGTCGGTCCCGTGCCGCAGAATCGCGGGAAGTCGATCGTCGGGCCGGCCCTGACCCTTCAATTCATGCCGCAGCGGCCGGACCTCTTCACCGAGGGAGAATATGCAGATCCGGAGACGCAGTTGCACCGCCATGTGCTTTATCAGGTGCAGGAGGGCGATGTGGTCGTGGTCGACGCGCGCGGCGACATGAGCTCGGGCGTCTTCGGCGATATGATGTCGACCTATTTCAAAGGCAGAGGCGGTGCCGGCATCGTGATCGATGGGTGCATGCGGGATCGGCCGAATGTCGAAAAGCTGGATCTTCCTCTATGGCTGCGCGGCTGGACGCCCAACTATCATGTGCAGACCGGCATCTATCCCAACGCCGTCAACGTTCCGATTGCCTGCGGCGGTGTGACGGTCATCCCCGGGGACATCATTGTCGCCGACGATGACGGGGTGGTGATGCTTCCAGTCGCGATGGCGCCGAAGGTTATCGAAGAATCGCAAAAGCATCACGATTGGGAGGAGTTCTCGCGAGTGAAATTGATGGGAGGCGGGTCGTTGCAGCGCTACTATCCGCTGCATGACGACGCCCGCGAAGAGTACGAGAAGTGGCGCAAAACAAACCGCTTGGGAACAACTTAGCCATGAATTACCCTTAGTCTGGTGTTCTGAATCTCAGAGTAAACATTTGACGAAGGTCGAGAAAATGCAGCAGCCGTCCACCATGGCTTACAGTCTCAATCAACGCTTCCTGCATTGGGCGATCGCGCTTTTGATCTTCTTCAATCTGCTGTTTCCCGACGGCATGAATGTCTGGCATCGGCTCATGCGCAGAGGCGAGGTGCCGACGCCGGAGCAGATTGCCTCGGCGAATATCCATGCCTATGTCGGCATCGCCATTCTGCTGCTCGCCGTTCTCAGGCTCGGACTGCGTTTCGCCAACGGCGTGCCGGCCGAGGCGGCGGAGGAGCCGGCGATCTTTCGCCTTGCGGCGAAGCTTGCCCATGCCGGCCTCTACATCCTGATCTTCGCCATGCCGCTTACGGGCATCGCCGCCTACTATTTCGGCATCAATCCCGCCGGGTCGTTCCACGCGGATGTCCTGAAGATCATTCTCTGGGCGCTGATCGCGGCGCATGTCGCAGGTGCGCTCGTCCATCAGTTCTATTGGAAAACCAATGTGCTGCGGCGGATGACGCTCGGCTGAGCGCCTGCAATCAACCTCTTCGGCCAGAATATCATCGACAGCCAAATAACGAGCAGCATCCGCTACTCGTCGGCATCACCGCTATCAGCGCCGCCATAAATATCCAGGAGCAACTCTGGATTCGATCCCTCGCCGCGCAGTTCCTCAAGAACCTGCTCCAGAATGCGACCGTACTTCGCAAGAGGTCGTGCGCGATCTTTGTGTTTTAGATCGGCTATCGTCCTCTCCACGGCCCGAACCAACCTGTCAGCTATCGGGTCCTGCCCCTCTACCAGCGCGAACGGTTCGATTATTCTCCAGCGCAGAAGGCCAACAAGCAACATTGGCGCGTACTGGAATCGAGTGTAGGTCGACCCGAGGTTCTCATCGAACTCGCGGAGAACTCGCTTCGCCAATCGCTCGACATCTTTTCGCGTCAACAGCCGAGGAGCCGTTTCGGATCGCGAAAGCAGGAACGCCATGGCGGCGGTCTCTTTCTGCCACTTCCATAGGTCTATGGTTTTGCCCAGGACCTTGTGAATAGCCTGAAGCTCGAAATGTTGGTTGCAGGCGACACGCCCCAACCCTTGGTAAACGAGCTTCCAGTGCGGACCCTGTGTGAAGATCGGATGCCCCCGAACCTCTTTCTCCCAGGCTTCTAACAGCCAGCCCGAAACGTCGGGTGGGCATCGGCGGAATTGCCAGGTCAGGAAGCGAAAGGATTGCGTGCCAACATCTTCACCCTTCAGACCGCGACGGACCTCGTCCAAAGCTCTTTCTACCAATCGATCCAATCGCATGACAGCGACTGCATCGACACCAGACGGGATCACACCGTCACTCGAAATCGCGTATTTGCCACCGGGCCGAGCTGAAAGCCTGTTCGCAAGTGCGGTCCAATCGACGACAGCCCGGTCGACGTTCTTTTCAAGCAACGTAAAGAGCCCGTCCCCGCGAGGGCTGTCATTCCAAGCGTCGATGCCGCAGGCCAGTACAAGCCGTCCCGGTATTGTCGGTGCCGGCCTCTGAAACCCCTCGATCAGAGCGCTCCAGCTTTGATCGAGTTCAGTCGCGCCGTCCCAGTCGACCTGAAATTGGTGGCCAAACTTCTGAGAGTGAACGAGGATTCTTGCTCGACCAGATGCCGGACTCTGCTCTACCCAAAGCTCGACTGGAACTGTCTGATCGACTTTAACGCCGATGTTTACCTCTGCTTTGCGCGGAAAATCAGCGGTTTCTTTCCTAAGGAAAATGGAAAACCGATCCTGCCCTGCCTGGATAGCCAATCTCGCCGGTTTCGGGCTTCGATAGACCTCACCGGCTGGAAGGGTCTCATCGGAATCCACGAGATCGAAGTTTTCGACTGCCTCACGCCGTTGCACGATCGTCGAAATCTGCGGCAGGAAATCGAAATAGATGGGATCACGCTTACTAAGTCGCCGCGCGGCAGAAAGTGCACCGTCTGCGACTGAGTTGTCCGCGAGCAAAACAACATCTCGACCAACGCTCCGCACTACTGCCGAGTGCAGCGCGGTCCTTATCCCATCTCTCGTCAGAGTCTCTAACAAGATGACATCGCATTCAGCGAAATCATCCCGCAGATTCGGCAAATCAGAGATTCGCTTGTGATCGATCGCCTCAGGCGGCTCCAATACCTGCCAGTCGCCATTACCTTGCCGCAAGACCTCAGGCTCCGACCGGAATCCGAGAGCAAGGCGCCCATTCGAACGAGCCCATTCCAGGTGATCGGTTCGGTCGACCAATGACGCGCCACAAACTGCGACTTTGGCAATCGCCGCCAATCCCCGGTAACCCCAATCAGAACGTATCAATTTTCCTGTCGAGCGACGCTCTGGCGCTAAGACGGTTTCACCATGGCTACGCTCGCGGCGAATACGCAGTCTCTGCACGGTGACACCTTCTGCGGTGTGCGAAACCACACCGACGGTCTGGCCTTCCTCAACCGTTCCAGCTTCGACGGCGAACAAGGTCGCCAATACGGATCGCCAAACCAAAAGAGGCGTAGATACTTTTGCCTTGCGTAGAGCCGCCAATAGGCCCTCCTGAAGCAGCTCTCCGGTTTCCGCATGGTCATCGAGACTGGCGATCCCAAAGCTGGCACCAGATGATAGGCCCTTCAGAGCAGCAGTTAGATGCGGCACGGACGGATCAGCGTTCAGCAGATCGGCGACCCTCAGTCGCTTCTCCGCAGCCCCGATCACGCCCCAGCCTGCACCAAGACCGTGCGGAGAGATTGAAGCTTGCACACCGCCCACCAATCCCCCATCTGCCTTCGCACCAGTTTCGACCACGACACCGAAAATGCCACCCTCGATGACTGAGCTGGCAACTTGCTGCTCCTCACCGTCCGGCGAAATGATCCAATTCCTAGCAGCGCTATCACGCCAGCCGTTCAGATCGTACCCGCACAGTTTCCTCATGGAGCCGTCGCGTATATTTCGCTGCGTGCAAACGCACGGATAGCGTCCAGCCCTTGCCGCAGCCCCTCACCGGAGGCTTCCAAGGCGATCCCGTCGACTCGGGTGCGATTCCCTCGAGACAGGCAGGTTTCGAACTGGCCGTGAGACGGCGTTAAAATAAGTCCATTTCGCAAAATCTCTGTTTGGCCGAAGGGCTGGATCTCGACTAAACGCTCGTTCGCGCGTTCTACGGCATCGCTCAAATCGATGCGGGCCATCGTATGGGGTGTCCAAACCGCTACCCGACGCGGCATACCGCCTCTTTCAATATCAGAGATGCGAAGAGAAACGTGTGCTCGGGTAAGAGCAAGCATGCGTCCCGGCGCCTCAGGTCGAGACTGCACTTCGACGATCCGACCGGTGTTCTTCAGCCAAAACACAGCAATCGGTCGATCTTGCTCAAACCATCTGCCAAGGGATGCCTCCGAGCGCCAGACGATGGGCGATTGCGCAACAAGCTCAGCCTCTTCGAGTTCGCTGAGCGCGAGCACAACGGAGAGAACCGAGAAGTCAGTCCAGGTTTCGGCCTGCCACGCCCAGAGGTCGTCGAGAACTTTGTCCTCTTCAAGAAGGCGCCGCCACGCTTCGTAGATGGCGTTGTAGCTGAGGTCCTGCATCAAAACGTAATTCGGAACGACACCGGCATCCGCAATGCTTACGTCAAGGTCTGCCAGCATTTGGGCGAATGTCTTGCAGAAGCGGCCAAAGTGTTCGACTTGGGCGTATCGGCGGCTATACTTTCCTCGTGGATGTTCCTGCAACCATTCGCGGGCAACCTGAAATGCCAGCCTTGAATAAGCGTGTAGTACCCTGTTTTCCGGGGTATCGAAATTCTCTCGCCGAACTGTCGCAAGAATACGCTGGCTGGTACCGGCCCTCTCGGCAATCGTCCGTCCAGGCTGGCGCACGAGCCAGCGCATCGACGTCCGATCCATTTCCTGAACTCGATCAAGAGACGTAAGCTCTCTCGTTCGGCGAAGGACCCGCCTAATCCGTGGTTCCAAAGCCTTCAGGCGTGGGAGAACGTCTTGAGCTTGCCTGACGATCTCGGCCATTCGCGGGTCGTCTTCATTCTCCGCGCGCTCCCATGCATCACGCAAACGCGGCCAGACGTGCAATGGGTCCTCAAGAGCCTCGCCAAGCTCCTGAACCCGAGCCAAGACCTCATTCATACGACGGAGAAGTTCCCTGGCCTGCACGTCGTCAGGGGTCTCATGTTCCTTCACCCCGCGAGGGCGGACGGGAAATCCGATCCGGTCAGGGCGTTGCGCGCTGGAATTTTTCGGGTATGGGTGGAGGATAAGCTCCGTGGGTCCATCTTGGAAGCGAGCCGACATGAGCCGAGAGTGGCCGCTGCTCTTGGGTGCCTCGCCACGGACCTCGCTGACCAAACAATCATTAGGCCCGAACTTGCCGTCCGTGACCGCTATACGATCCCATGGCCTGCCGAGATGAAGCATCAGCGCGAAACCCCGTTCCACACGAACTGGCCAGATCCTTCCTTTGCAGAGCGGATGGAATCTTCGATGGCTTTCGCTAGGTGGTCGTCCCGCAGATTATCGCCGACGAAGCTCATCAGTTCCGAGAATGCATGGTCGTTGCCGTCCTCGACCTCGATGCCGCGAAGTTTTGGCAGGAGGCGCATCTCGACCTGATCCGCCAGCGGGACTCGAAGGTCTTGCGCCCGATCAAATGATGAATAGTTCCCCACATAGCCCATGATCGCACGACCAAGGCGATGACCGAAGGGCCGCTTGAACCCCTTCATTAGTCCGACCATTCGGTCGACGCTCTCCGTCACCAGATGATCGCTCTCGACGGTGTCAACCGGCTTAACCCAAGACCGCCACCGGGCTGCAGAAAGAGCTTCTGGTTCGGCGACAGTACCCCTTTGCGCCGTGGTGCGTATTGTCTTTGGCGCTGAGAAGCGGAGGACGTTTGCGCGGTCGACCACCTTATCTGAGAGCGACTGGGTGCTCTCATCCTCGTTCATCGTTCCCGCAAACAGTAGATTGTACCCAGGGAAGATGCGAGGCGCGTCGATTCCGCGCGGCATCGGAATTTCAAGCTCGATTTCGGCGTCCTTCCGAAGCGACTTGTCCGTCACTCGGTTTACCGGCGGGCGGCTTTCGAGACGGCTCAGGAAGTCGGAGAAGTAGTATTCGACACGGGCGAGGTTCATTTCATCCAGCAGGATCATCATCATCTGATCCAGGAATTGGCTCTTGGGGTTGTTCAGGATATCGAGGTGATAGAGTGCTCGGGCCATATCGGTGGGCCGGTACCTTTTCTCAATATAATTGTAGAAACCCACCAAATCTTGGGGGCTATCCCAACGAGGCTGGACCGGTACCTGAAGAAAACCGATGCCCATGCCCGCAGCGTACTGCCTGGGTAACTGGCTCTTACCTGTACCGGAGATACCCGCAAGAACGGCCATCTGTGTAGTGTCATTCGTTTTCATGGCGGTGTGGAAGGCGTAGACGATCCGGCGGTCGTAATGCAGCCCATTCTGCTCCAATCGCTGCAGAACCCGCTCAACAGCATCAGCTTCGTTCTCTGCTGCACGACTTTTCCAGTTCCGCATCTGCGCCAGCACCGGCGGCAGAGCCTTCAATTCCTTCAGCCGCTCTTCAACCGCTTCCTCTGTAGGCTGGCCATCTGCGGCGCTCACCTCTGCGACGTCATTCTCCATTCGCGCGACCTGAGCCAACAGCGAAGCACGGCGATCCTCAAGCGAGGTAGTCTCTCCTTCGACCGACCGCAGTCGTTCCTCGGCCGAAGCGACCTTTGCTGCTGTCTGCGTGAATTCCGAATGTGCAGTTGCGGTGGCATGTCGCTCGGCGTTCAAGTTCTCTTGAGCCTGTGCCAGTTGCGCAGTCGCAGCCTGCTGAAGCCCTTCGATCCGAGCAATATCGCGACCCAGTTCGTGGGAAAGGTTCTCCAGGCGTTGAACTCGCTCCTGAGCCTCACTGAGCTGAATGGCCTCTGATCGCATTTCGGCGATCTTCGTCTCAAGGGCTGCTTGTTCGCGCTTCATTTCATCGTTCAATGCAAACAACCGCTCGGCAGCAGCAAGACGGTCGTGAACAGCATCGAGGTCAGCGCGCGCGGACGCCAGTTCAGCATCTATGGTCTGCTTTTGTACGATCTCAGCATCAATTTCCTCACGAAGCGCCCGGATTTCGTCGCGACGTTCATCTTTCTGAAGCCATTCTGCGTTCAATTCATCGAGCTGGCGCTTGGTGGCGTCGTAGTCTGCTTGAACATCAGCAATGTTTGCCAAGGCCTTGCGGCGCTCGCCAAGCTCATTTTCGATATCGCTCAGCGCCATCCTTTTGTCAGCGATGGCGGTTTCCAGGGATTCCAAGGATCGCGTCGGTCCCGCAGCGGTCACCGCACGGTCATGGAGCACAGCGAAGGTGGTCTGAACAATAATCAGGGCTACGACGGCCAGTGCTGCAAAGAGCAGGATCAAAATATTTCCGGTCAACATATCGGCGGTCTCTGATTACGGCTTTGTAGTCTGGGGCTGAGCAACAGCAGATGCGTCGACAGCTGGCTGAGCTGGAGCCTCTTCCGTCCCTTTAGGCGTCTTGGCATCTGAAAGGCCTGCAATTTCCTGGACGAGAACACCCTTCCTGCCATTAAGGTTGGCCAGCTCGGCCCTGACAGTGTTTAGGTCGTTCTGCCGAAGTTCCAGCTCCTTGGCCATTTGTGCTTGGCGGTTCGAAAGGTCTGCAACGGCCTTCTCAATTGCGACTCTCTCTGCACTCGCGCGATCAAAATCTGCCTTGTCGACAGCGCTCTTGGCCTGCAAGGCCTGCAGATTGCTGACCTCCAGTTTTAAGCTATCCCGCTGTGTTCTGACCACCGCGACCTCTGCCTGGACATCACTTAACTGCGCCTTCGCAGTCGGTAGAGACTTCTCAGCTTCAGCTAACGCATCCTGCGCGGCTTTGAGCTTACCATCAGCCGCCGCAGCATCTGATCGAGCCCGGTCAGCAGATGCCGTCAAACTCGTGAGATCACCGTTCAACGAGGCTTTTCTGGATTCAAGGGCACTAACTTGATCGGCGAGATCAGCTCGGTTGCTGTCTTGACGGGACATGTCGGCATCGGTCTTCGCAGCTAAAATCTTCGCCTTCGACGCCTGATCCTGCAGCTTTACGATTGTCGCATCCAAATCCTGCGATGCGCGTTGCTTGTCGGCGATATCTTTCGTGACCTTTGTAATCTGCGCGGTCAGAGTGGCCTGGCGAGCGGTGAGATCGGCGACTTGGCGCTCTTTGTCGTCCAGTTCCTGAAGCTGCTCGTTCAGTTTGGCAATCTCTGCTTCCTTGTCGCGTTGGACCTTCTCGCTCGATGCAACCGCGTTGTCAGCGGCACTTTTTCGATCCTCGGCTTGTACAACGTCTGCATTCGACTGATCGACCTTTGCCTGATTGGCTGCGATGCGCTTTTCAATCTCGGCGTTCTGAGAGCGCAAGGTCGCAAGCGTCTCCTTGGCCTTAGCTGCTTCCGCGATGGTATCAGTAGCCGCTTTCGACTGCTCTTGCTTCGCTCTTAGCTTTTCAACCCCTTCAGTCAGCGACGCCGTTTGTTGCTTGATCTCGGCGTCGAGGCGATCTCGCTGTGCCGTTAGATCCGCGATAGTTTTGCGAATGCCGTCGGTTTCCACGCTTCGTTGCGAAACTTCCGAAAGGACGCTATCGCGTCGGCTCAGAGCCTCTGTCCGCTCGCTGTTGTAGCGCTGAATGTCTGAGCGTACGTTTCCATATTCGCGCTCAAGAGCATCGACCTGCACCAATGCGACGGAGATCGCGACCGTAGAGACTAACCCAAGCGTCAAAGCGATATACGAAAACCGCCGCGATCTAGGAAAGTTGTTTTGCGACGCGTTCAATGCAGCCCTCCAAATCCTGAGCTAGTTCATCCACCCAAAAGCGCTGGACTTTCCAGCCAAGGGATTTCAATTGATGGTCTCGCCAATGGTCGCCCAGTTTTCTTTTGCCATCGGTGTCGGCATGCCAATATCGACCATCAACTTCCAGGTCGAGCTTGACATCTCCGCTGCCGAACAGTGCAAAATCCAGGCGGCGACCGGCCACTTCATATTGAGCGATCGGATTCAAGCCGCGCTTCCTCAGCGCCGCGTCCACAATTCGCTCCCAATTGCTGTCGAAGATGCCCTCGCCCGCGCGACCCTTTGGTTCCGTTGCCGTGGCTGCGAGCTTTTGAAGGCTACGAATCTTGCCAGATCGAGCATAAGACAGATCGCCGAAGATATGGGCGACGGCCCGGGCGCGGCTGATGGCAACGTTGAGGCGGCGCCAGTCTTTTTGCACGAATGTGACTGCGCTGGTCGCACTCGAATGTCCGAGTGTGGGTGAGAAAAGGATAACGTCTCGCTCTTGGCCCTGGAAACTGTCAACCGTGCCGACCCGCAGTTCAGCCTTGTCACAGAGCTTCTCACTGACTTCCGCATGAATCGCTTGTTCCAGAGCGTATACTTGCGGCCGGAAGGGAGCGATGACTCCGATCGATCCGCTATAACCTTGATCGACGAGGAGCATACGGACATGCTGCGTTATCGCGGCGATCTCAGAATTGTTTACGTTTCCGATCATGGGCAACGTCGGCGCTGGCACATCGCTCCACGCAATACCGGGTTTCATGCCACTTGGTGATTTGAGCCTGTCCTGGTCGCCCGCGACCCGCAGCTGACCGCCATAAAAGTGTTCGTTGATGTAGCCCACAATGTCGGTAGCGGATCGGTATTGATCTCGAAGCATGACCTTCGCCGCTCCGGGCGTTAGGTCCGCCAGATCGAACAGCGATCTCCGACTTTGCGCGAACCGGCCCATCTTGGATACAGGCAGGTCCTGGGCCTGCATTAGGTTTCGATCATGCGCGATGCCCAACTGGCTGATGAAGGAAAGCTGGCGATTATCACCAACAACAACCGCGCGTCTTGCCCTAGCAAGGATCGGCAGGGCTGATGCGATATCGCATTGGCTTGCCTCATCGAAGATCGCGAGATCGAACAAGCTGTCGGACAGCGGCACTCGCCGTGCCGCGCCAAGGACTGAGACAAGCCAGAGAGGCCGGTGGCAAACAACATCACCGGCCAAATTCGATGACAGCGGCCCGGAGCTTTGAGTAAGCTCCAGGTTGGCAAGCTCCTCGCCTAGCCTCCGCCGATCGGCCTCAGTGAGGTTGACCTTCGACGCCAGAATCTTGGGAAGGAATTCACGAGCGACCTCCCCGATTTCCTGCGTAATCGCGACTGGATCACCTTTCAGTTCAATCGTAGCTAACTCCGAGCGGAGCTGTTTTAAGCGCTGCCTCAGCGTAGCGAGCGTTGCCTCTTCAGCGAAACGCTGGCTTTCTACGAATGACTTCGATCTAAGACCGATAGCTCGCAGTATTGCGTTGATCAACCCAACGAGGCCGCCTTTTTCGGGCACTACGATTGTCTGGACTTCCGGTTCAACGCTGCTCGCCGCCAGGGCCTCGATCCTCTCCAAAAGCTCCGCGATCGATCCGTGGATATGCGACAGCTCATCTATCTGGTCGAGTACCCGGTTTCGATTTTGCGCAAGGGTCGAGAGTTTGGACCGCAGAACCAAATCGGGTTCAGCCGCTCCTCTTGTCGGCTCGCTAACGAGTTCGTGGAGCACCTGATCGAACGATTGATCGATGTCGCGTGTTGGGTCGAGCGTCCTCACCAGGAACGAAGACTGCGGCGCGATGCTACCGAGCCTAGTCTCGACAGCATCGAGCGCTTGATGGTTTTTGGATGCAACGAGTACGCTTCCACCATCAGCAATCACAGAAGCGGCAATGGACACGATGGCTTGGCTCTTGCCGGTCCCCGGCGGACCGGTTACCACCGTGAGCGGCGCGGTAAGAGACTGCCTCACCGCATCAATTTGCTCTTTATTCAAGTCGCCGGTGTTGATGACCGGAGTGAGCCTAGTTGCAACAGGTGCGTCCAGGCCTAGGATCGGCGCCAGCGCAGTCGTCGCCAATTTTTCCCTCGGCCACGCCGCAATTGTATCGAGGTCACGCACGGCTCCGGCCGTGAAGGTGGTGTCGGTCGGCAGAAAGAGTGCGGCGATATCGTGGATGCCAACGATGTTGGGGTCCAGCTCAACTCGCATTTGCTGGCCTGAGATTCTTCCACGAAAAGTGCCCGAAACGGCCTCTTTCAAACGAGAGAGAAATTCATCCCGCCGGAAGCCCAATCCCTCGGCCCGCGTGAACACGTCGCGCAGCCCCGCCTCTTTCCAGTTGGCTGTTCTCGCCACGCCCTTAATCCAGTCAGGGTTCGCGACGATGTCATCCGTATCGATCGATACTTCTAGGTGCGTCGGACTGCGCTTCCACTCAGCACTGATGAGACCGACCGGCCAGACAACGGGTACGCCCTGCTTTTTCCCAACACCTAGCGGCCAGCCGACCGCCAGCGACTGTTCGTTCGCCTCACGTTTGAGGAGAGCTTGCCGAAAATCATCCGGCAACTCGTCGAGAGGTACCGAGATGGTGAGAATCTGCCCCTCTTCCGGCGTCAGAGGACCAAGGCCCGATATCAATTGCCATTGCACGGAGTGGCGATCCTCAACCTGAGTAATCGCACCTCTCGGGTCCGATCGCAATGCAGATCGATAGTATCGCAGCAATGCATTGGGATCGAAGGAAGCCGAGCTGTCTGCAACCTCGCCCTCGTTGACGGCCGACGCCGAAGTGCGAAAAATTGCGTGGACAGGCCTAAGTATATGGTCACCGTTTACGACACTATCGGAGGTAGCTGGAGAAACAGGCTGGGCACCGTTCTTTCTTGCTGTGGCAATCGGGCGCCATCTGCCGTCGCGCCCTTTTGCCACCCTTCCGGCTTCGCTAAGGGCAGACAATTCGGCGTAGATTTCCGTACGCTTGCGCGGGTCAAAATCGACATCAAGCAACGCAAATAGCTCGGTCGTTGTCCGACCTGTCGGAAACGCCGATATTGTTCGCAGTAGGACCGACATGAATTACGAATAACTCAGCCGAGCGCTCCCACCCGGCCGACCCTTTGAATTTCCCAAACGCAGTAAGCGATTGAGCCGCTTTTTGTGTCAACGGGTTGCAACTTGAAATACACACCCATTTTCGACCCAAAGGGCTTCAAGTTAGAAGATTTGCATGCACCGTGTTCATCAAGACACGAAAATTTACTCGTCTTTTGCCACTCAGTGCTGCTCCACCCGCTTTGCGCGGCGAACTTGAAGACCTCAGTCAACGCGGAATGCTAGGCGCATTGCGATGAAGACCTTGAGCTGCAGCAAACCGATCTTCTTCAGCAGCTGTATCTTCATCGCAAGGCGCTATCTCCGATAGGCCTGCCGGTTTTCTGTCAAACCAGAGGATCGAGACACTGACAACCTTATGAAAGCCGCATCTAGTTCACCGCGGTGACCGTAAACCCCTGCTGGCGCAGCAGTTCGATGACGCCGGCCTTGCCGGGCAGGTGCAGGGCGCCGACCGCCATGAAGACGTTGCCGCCGTCGAGAATGGGGGCGGCGCGCTCGGCCATCACCTTGTTGCGGTCGAGGATGACGCGCTGTTCGAAGGCGGCGTAGTTGCTGTCTTCGCCTTCCGTCTCCGGCGTCACGGTCTTCAGCATCGGCATGGTCAGGCCGATATCGCCGGAGAGATAGAGGTCGGTCATCGTCTCGACGACGTCGCTCATCTTGTCGCCGAGCTCCAGCGTCTCGATCAGCGACTTCAGATGGAATTCGATCGGCAGGTCGGCCATGGCCTGGATCTGCTCGGCAAGGGTCTCCAGCCCCTTGACCTGTTTTCCCTCGGCAGCCGCATCAGCGGCGATCTTCTGGTCGAGGAACTGCACGCCTTTGGCCTTTCGGGCGATTTCGCAGGCCGGCAGGGCGACGGCGCTCGAGATCATCCAGGGCCGCATGCGGGAGACGGCACCGAGCGGAATGCCGCGCTGCTTCAGGCCGGCTTCGAGGCGCTTGTAGTCCTCGGGGGAGAGCAGCTTGTCGATCGTCGTGCCGTCGGTGAACATCGTCAGTTCCGGCTTTGCAAGCAGGGCGGCGGTCGCCTTTCGCTCATCGAGGATCTCGTCGGATTCGATGATGATCGTATTGGCCGCGTCGTGGGCGGCCTGGGCTCGCGGCGGCAGGGCCAGGACGCGCGGATCGGTGACATGCATGCTGCCAAGCAGCCATGAAGGCTGAAGTCCTGCCTTTTCGATCTTCCAGAAGATGCCCTTGCCGTTTGGCGTCGCGTCGGCTTCCTTCAGCGCCTCGGCGTAGCGGGCGGGATCGTTCTGCTGCAGCTCGACCATCAGGTTGCGGCCGGTGCAGGCCGCGTCTTCGGCCGCCGCCGGCCTTGCCGCCAGGAAGGCCAAAAACAGGGCCGCAAGAAGCAGCATATGAAAGGCGGCAATCAGCCAGAGCAGCAGATTGCCGGATGCTGCGAGAAAAGTCCGGCGGCCGATGGATGTCGTCATGATGATGTTCCGGTCACATGCCTTGTGGTTTCAAGCTCTACGCCCGGCTTGCGCATAATCCTTTAAGAGAATGCGTTAACGAAAGCTTAGAGTCTTCCTTGCTCCGGCAGGATGTTTCGATCCGACCAGAAAAGGCTCTACGCGCGCGGATGAGCGCGATCATACACCTCAAGCAGCCGCGATGCATCGACGCCGGTATAGACCTGTGTCGTCGACAGGCTGGCATGGCCGAGCAGCTCCTGGATGGTGCGCAGATCGCCGCCGCCGGCAAGCAGGTGGGTGGCGAAGGAATGGCGCAGCGCATGGGGCGTCGCCGTCTCCGGCAAGCCGAAGGCGCTGCGCAGCTTCTGCATGGCGCGCTGGATGATCGCCGCCTGCAGCTTGCCGCCGCGGGCACCGCGAAACAGCGGCTCGCCGGGCTCGAGATGATAGGGGCAGAGCGTGCGGTATTTCTCGACCGCGTCGAAGACCACGGACAGCAGCGGCACCAGCCGCGTCTTGTTGCCCTTGCCGGTGATGCGCAGCGTTGTGGCGCCCTTTTTCAGGTCTGAGGGAATGAGATCGAGCGCTTCGGAGATGCGCAGGCCGCAGCCGTAGAGCAGCGTCATGACAGCCGCATCGCGGGCGGCGATCCAGGGTTCGTCATGAAGCTGGGCTTCGTTGCTGACGACGGTGATCGCCTGCGTGTCCGACAGCGGTTTCGGCAGCGATTTCGGCTGTTTCGGCGAACGGATCGCGCCGGCGCCGGCGGCATTGACCAGGCCCTTTTTTTCCAAATGGCGCAGCAGCGAACGAAGGCCGGCGAGATTGCGGCCGAGCGAGCGGGCGCCGGAGCCTTGCTTGCGCCGTGCGGCCAGGAAGGCGCGGAAATCGGCGGGACGCAGCTCCCTGATATCGCCAAGCGTCGCCGGGCCGGCGAGATGGCCGGTCAGGAAGGTCAGGAACTGGCGGGTGTCGCGCTCATAGGCATCGAGTGTATGCTCGGAAAGACGACGCTCGCGGGCGAGATTTTCGAGCCATGCGGCCCGTTCCGCCATCAGGCGCGGATCGGCGATAACAAGCAGTTCGTTCACGTCGCTGGCCTTGAATTTGCCTTCAAGTCCGCCAATTTGAAACAGGAACGGTTATGGAATTGCTAATGCCCGCCAAGCCTTTGTCATCCTTAGATCATATTCCACTGCGATAGCTTATAGCCCATAGACAGGATCTTTCATGGCACGGCGCGACTCCATGACGGCTTTCGGACAGCTCGCGGAAGCGATCGCTCTCGTTTCACAGGGAAAGCCCGGTCATATCGTCGATACGCTGATTGCCGAACGTGGCCAGAGGATCGTAAAACATCCGCTCTGGCCGGTCATGCGGCCGTTCCTCTACACGCTGCTGCGCTACAACAAGGCGATCGAATTCGCCAATGCCGTCGCCAAGATGCCGGGTTTCCAGTCGTTCGAATATCTCAGCGACGTGCTGAAACTCGATATCGGCATCACCAACGGCGAACGCATTCCCGATGCCGGCGGCTTCATTCTCGTCAGTAACCACCCCACCGGCATCGCCGACGGTGTCGCCGTGTTCGATCTCCTGAAGACGCGCCGGCGGGATATGATGTTCTTCGCCAATCGCGATGCGATCCGCGTCAATCCGCGGTTTGCCGAGATGATCATTCCCGTCGAATGGCGCGAGGAGCACAAGAGCAAGCTCAAGGCGCGCGAGACGCTGCAATTGACCAACCACGCGGTCAGGGAAGGCAAGGCGACGGTGCTCTTCCCGTCAGGCCGCATCGCCTATTGGGCCAACGGCCGGCTGAACGAACGCCCTTGGAAAACCTCGGCCGTCGGGCTGGCGCGCAAATACAATCTGCCGATCCTTCCCATCCACATGACGGCGCGCAATTCCGGCCTGTTCTACTGGCTGGCGAAGTGGTCGACCGAGCTCCGCGACATGACGGTCTTTCACGAGCTGTTGAACAAGCGCGGCGACCGTTTCGATTTCGTGATCGGCAACCTTATTCCGGCCGAACATCTGGACGGTGATCTCAACGATGTGACCAAGGCGCTGGAGAAACATACGGTGCACGATATGGCGGCGGATGGCGACGCGACCTTCGTGCCTGTCAGCCTCCCGGCTGCGGCAACGCCTCGCGAGCTTGCCGTTCCCGCAGTCTAATAGGTTTTGCCATGTCGGTCGACATCCGCGTGATCCGCGATCGATTGCCGCGGGAGATCGCCGACCTCGAAAGCGAGGCCCGGCGGGAGGGTCATCTCCATATCGCCCGCCTTATAGACGAATGGTCGGCCGGCGACATCAGGTTCGAGCGTGGCGGCGAGAGGCTGCTTGGCGCCTATGCCGGGGAGGCGCTTGCCGGCGTCGGGGGTGTGACCGTCGAACCCGCCCTATCGCAAGCGTTGCGGATGCGGCGTTTCTACGTCAGCCCCGAAATGCGCGGCCACGGCATCGGCCGGCTGCTGGCCTTGGCGCTGCTCAATCATGCGCGGGATTTCTGCAGTGTCGTCACCGTTCATCCGGGCAATCCCGCCGCAGCCAAATTCTGGGAGGCTCTCGGGTTCCGACCTCACGCGCCTGATGGCGATATGCTTTATGTCGAAATTGCCCGCATCCCCTCCGGTCGGGATGTTTCAGGCTCGTTCTTCACGTTTTAAGCTTCAGGCCCCGATCTCTTTGAGACGAATGGCCTGACGGGCCAGCAGCCGCTCGACATCGGCAATATCGGGTGCCGAGAGCTTGGCGCCCGGCTTGCGCAGAGTGGCGGATTTGATGACGCCGCGCTTGGCAAGCACATATTTGCGGGAGGCAAGCCCGATGCCCTGCTGCTGCTCATAGCGGGCGAGCGGCAGATAGGCGTCGAAGATCTCGTGGGCGCGATCCGGATTTCCGGCTGCATAGGCCGCGACGACGCCGACCATCATCTCAGGATAACAGAAGCCGGTCATGGCGCCATCGGCGCCCCGGCCCATCTCTTCAGGCAGAAAAAGCCCGCCATTGCCGCAGAGGATAGAGATGCGCCGCATGGCGCCGCTATCGCTGGCGGCGCGGAGCGCGGTGATTTTTGAAAGGCCCGGCCAGTCCTCGTGCTTGAGCATGACGCAATTTTGCACCTCGTTGACGATGCGCTCGATCACCTTGGGCGCAATCGTCACATTGGTGGTGAGCGGATAATCCTGGAGCACGAAGGGTGTCTCGCCGAGGGCCTCGCCGACCGACTGGTAAAAGGCGAAAGCCTGGTCGTCGGTCTTGACGGTCCAGGGCGGCGCGACCATGACGCCGGCCGCACCTTCGCCCATGACGGCTTCGGCAAGTTCGCGCATCGGAGCAAGTCCCGGCGCCGACACGCCGACAACGACGGGCAGCCGCCCGTCGAGGCGCTTCAGCACACGCTCGACCACCGTCCGCGATTCCTCGGCGGTCAGCTTCGGGGCCTCGCCGAGCTGGCCAAGCACCGTCAGGCCGGTAACGCCGGCGCCCTCGTAGAAATCGACCATGCTGTCGATGCTGCCGAGATCGAGCGCGCCGTCATCGGTGAACGGGGTTACGGCGATCACATAGACGCCCTTGGCATCTTCGGTCAGTCTCGCCATCGAGGCTCTCCAATTCAAGCGGCCGAAGAACAAAGGCTCCGGCATTTCGAACAATCCTTCCGGCAATCTATGCGGCCAATCGCTCGCCCGGCAAGCTTTTCGTAAGGGTGCCGGCGATCTCCGACGCCACACTCCTTGCCGACGCTCAGCTGTGTCTTTGCGGTTCCAATTGCATCGATTTGCGGGCATGGTCTCGCCCGATGAGCACAGATTCGTCCAATCTCTTTGGCGCGCTTTTCGACGCACCGCTCGCGAACCGAACGGTTCCCGTGCTGGTGCCGATGCCGGCGCCGAAACCCTATTCCTATTCGGTGCCTGAGGGCATGGCGGTCGAGCCCGGCTCGGTCGTGCAGGTGCCGCTCGGGCCGCGGCAGGTGATCGGCGTCGTCTGGGACGGCGGCGAGGATGGAGTGGACCCGAAGAAGCTCCGGCCGATCAGCCATGTCTTCGACTGCCCGCCGCTTACCCGGGAGATGCGCGATTTCATCGATTGGGTTGCGGCCTACACGCTCTCGCCGCCCGGCCTCGTCGCCCGTATGGCGCTGAGAGCCCCCAACGCCTTCGAGCCGGAGCCGATGGTGGAGGGGCTGAAATTCGTCGGCGGCGAACCGGAGCGGACGACGCCGGCGCGCGCCCGCGTGCTTGACACGGCTTCCGACGGTTTGTCCTGGACGCGCAGCGGCCTGGCGCATGCGGCGGGGGTCTCGACCAGCGTCGTCGACGGGCTGATCACGCTCGGCATTTTTGAGACGATATTCCTGCCGCCGCCGCCGGTCGTGGCGATACCGGATCCCGAATTTGCCGCCGCCCGCCTCGAAGGGCCGCAAAAAGAGGCGGCCGCGGAGATCGTTTCCGATGTCCGCAAGGGCGAATTTTCGGTGTCGCTGATCGACGGAGTGACCGGATCGGGCAAGACCGAGGTCTATTTCGAGGCGATCGCCGAGACGCTGAAACGCGGTAAGCAGGTGCTGATCCTGCTGCCGGAGATCGCGCTGACGGCCAGTTTCATGGAGCGCTTCCAGGATCGCTTCGGGGCAAAGCCGGCCGAATGGCATTCCGATCTGGCACCGCGCATGCGCGAAAAGGTCTGGCGCCAGGCGGTGACCGGCGAGGTCCGCGTCGTGGCCGGCGCCCGCTCGGCGCTCTTCCTGCCCTTCGAGGATCTCGGCTTGATCATCGTCGACGAGGAGCACGATCCCGCCTACAAGCAGGAGGACCGCGTCTTCTACAATGCCCGCGACATGGCCGTGGTGCGCGGCCGGATCGGCGATTTTCCCGTTGTCCTGGTGTCGGCGACGCCGTCGGTCGAAAGCCAGGTCAACGGACAGAGTGGGCGCTACAGCACCGTCCACCTGCCGACGCGTTTCGGCGACGCGGCGCTGCCGGACTTGCACCTCATCGATATGCGCCGCCACGCACCTGAGCGCGGCGGCTTCCTGTCGCCGGTCTTGATCCGGGCGATCGGCAAGACGGTGGAGAAACGCGAACAGGCGCTGCTCTTTCTCAACCGCCGCGGTTATGCGCCGCTGACGCTCTGCCGGGTCTGCGGCCATCGCTTCCAATGCCCGCAATGTTCGAGCTGGCTGGTCGAGCATCGCTTCCGCAAGCAGCTGCAATGCCATCAATGCGGCCATGCCGAGCGCACGCCGGAGGCATGCCCGGAATGCGGCACGCTCGACCACCTCGTTGCCTGCGGGCCGGGCGTCGAGCGTATCGCCGAGGAGGTAGAGCGGCATTTTCCGGAGGCGCGGACGATCGTTCTCTCCTCCGATATCATGGGCGGGGTGAAGCGGCTGCGGCTGGAGCTGGAGGCGATCGCCAAGGGCGAGGCCGATATCGTTATCGGCACCCAGCTCGTCGCCAAGGGACATAATTTTCCGCTGATGACGCTGGTCGGCATCGTCGACGCCGACCTCGGCCTTGCCAATGGCGATCCGCGCGCGGCCGAGCGCACCTTTCAGCTCCTGTCGCAGGTGACGGGCCGGGCCGGGCGCACCGGCCTCAAGAGCCATGGGCTGCTGCAGACTTACCAGCCGCAGCATCCCGTCATGCAGGCGATTGTCTCAGGCGATTCCGATGCCTTTTACGAGCGCGAGATCAGCGAACGCGAACGCGCTATATTGCCGCCCTTCGGCAGGCTCGCCTCGATCATCGTTTCGGCCGAAACCCGCCATGACGCCGAAAACCATGCGCGCGGCATGCGCAATGCAGCGCCGCAGGTATCCGGCATCTCGGTGCTCGGTCCGGCGGAAGCCCCGCTGGCGCTGGTGCGCGGGCGCCACCGCTTCCGCCTTTTGGTGCACGGCCGGCGCAACTCCGACATGCAGGGCTTTTTGCGGGCAATGCTGTCGCAATCGCCGAAGGAGCGCGGGTCTGTGCAGGTGCAGCTCGATATCGATCCGCAGAGTTTTCTCTAAAACGCCACGCCGCCATTTCCTCCCTTTCCGGCCCATGTCATAAAACACTGATTCTTCCGGGTGATTTGGGGCTGATGCATGGAGTTTTATTTTCCGACCGAGCTCGGCGAGCAACTCGCCTTTTGCTCCGCCGCCTTCACGGCGCTTGCCGGCTTCATCATGATGTTTGCACCGGGCCATAGCTTCCGTCTTCTCGGTCTGCAGGCACAGGAGGGGCGGCCGGAGGGGTATGGGGAGGGGCGCTCGATGGGCGGTTTCTATCTCGGCTTTGGCTTGTCGGCGATCATGCTCGCCCAGGACTGGATTTACATGGCGCTCGGCGCCTCCTTTGCGATGGCGGCCTTTGCCCGTATTATCTCGATCCTGTCCGATAAGGGGAGTAGTCTCGTCAACTATTTACTCCTGGTTGTGCAAATTGCCTTGGCGGCGCTGCCGCTGCTTTATGTATTCGGCTTCACCCAGACATGACTCTCGCGACCGGCTAACGGCTTCCCCGGCCGGCTTCCAGGCCGTTGCGCAATTTTGCGAACAGAAATTCATGTGAAAGGCGTATTCGGGCATTACGCGTGTTGCGAGTCCGAACATCCTATGTTAGACGGACCCCGAATTTCGGAAGAAGCAAGAGGCTTCTCTTGTGGTTTCTGGGGGAAATCAAAACGAATTCAAGATCATAGGTTCGGCGTCCGCCGAGAGCCGGATTTTGGGTTGAAATCAGGGAAATTTGTGCCAGTGGCAGACACGTCCCAGCTTACATCTGGTGTTGCCGAGCGCTATGCCTCGTCGCTTTTCGAACTGGCGCTCGAGCAGGGCGCCGTCGACAGCGTAACCGCCGATCTTGACCGTTTCCAGGCAATGCTGGATGAGAGCGCTGACCTGAAGCGCTTCGTCGCAAGCCCGGTTTTTTCCGCCGAGGACCAGCTGAAGGCGATCGTCGCCATTAGCGAGAAGGCCGGAATCGGCGGCTTCTTCGCCAATTTCCTGAAGGTCGTGGCGCGCAACCGCCGCCTGTTCGCCCTGCCGGGCATGATCAAGGCCTTCCGCATCATCGCCGCGAACCATCGCGGTGAAATCTCCGCCGAGGTCACCTCGGCGCATGCGCTTTCGCAAGCGCAGGAAACCGAATTGAAGGTGGCACTCAAGAGCGTTACCGGCAAAGACGTGACGATTGCCGTCACGGTTGATCCGTCAATTCTTGGTGGTCTGATCGTCAAGGTCGGGTCCCGCCAGATTGATACGTCTCTTCGTACCAAACTCTCCACTCTTAAGCTCGCATTGAAAGAGGTTGGCTGATGGATATCCGCGCCGCGGAAATTTCCGCAATTCTCAAAGACCAGATCAAAAATTTCGGCAAAGAGGCAGAGGTCTCGGAAGTCGGCCAGGTTCTCTCCGTCGGTGACGGTATCGCCCGCGTCTACGGTCTGGACAATGTCCAGGCCGGTGAAATGGTCGAGTTCCCGGGCGGCATCCGCGGCATGGCGCTGAATCTCGAATCCGATAATGTCGGCGTCGTCATCTTCGGCTCCGACCGCGACATCAAGGAAGGCGACACCGTCAAGCGGACCGGCGCCATCGTCGACGTCCCGGTCGGTCCGGAACTGCTCGGCCGCGTCGTCGACGCGCTCGGCAACCCGATCGACGGCAAGGGCCCGATCAACGCGACGCGCCGTTCGCGCGTCGACGTCAAGGCTCCCGGCATTATTCCGCGCAAGTCGGTTCATGAGCCGATGTCGACCGGCCTCAAGGCCATTGACGCGCTGATCCCGGTCGGCCGCGGCCAGCGCGAGCTGGTCATCGGCGACCGCCAGACCGGCAAGACCGCTATTCTTCTCGATGCCTTCCTCAACCAGAAGGCCATTCACGACAACGGCCCGGAAGGCGAGAAGCTTTACTGCGTCTACGTCGCCATCGGCCAGAAGCGCTCGACCGTTGCCCAGTTCGTCAAGGTGCTCGAAGAGCGCGGCGCGCTGAAGTATTCGATCATTGTCGCGGCGACCGCTTCCGATCCGGCGCCGATGCAGTATCTGGCTCCGTTTGCCGGCTGCGCGATGGGCGAATATTTCCGCGACAACGGCATGCATGCGCTGATCGGTTACGACGACCTGTCGAAGCAGGCCGTTTCCTACCGCCAGATGTCACTGCTGCTGCGCCGCCCGCCGGGCCGCGAAGCCTATCCGGGCGACGTTTTCTACCTCCACTCGCGGCTGCTCGAGCGCGCTGCGAAAATGAACGACGACCAGGGCGCCGGTTCGCTGACCGCTCTTCCGGTCATCGAAACGCAGGGCAACGACGTGTCGGCCTTCATTCCGACCAACGTCATCTCGATCACCGACGGCCAGATCTTCCTTGAAACCGACCTGTTCTACCAGGGTATCCGCCCGGCCGTGAACGTCGGTCTGTCGGTTTCCCGCGTCGGTTCGTCGGCGCAGATCAAGGCGATGAAGCAGGTTGCCGGTTCGATCAAGGGCGAGCTCGCCCAGTATCGCGAAATGGCCGCCTTCGCCCAGTTCGGTTCGGACCTCGATGCTGCGACACAGCGCCTGTTGAACCGCGGTGCACGCCTGACCGAACTTCTCAAGCAGCCGCAGTTCTCGCCGCTGAAGACGGAAGAGCAGGTCGCGGTGATCTTCGCTGGCGTCAACGGCTTTCTCGACAAGCTGCCGGTTGCTTCGGTCGGCAAGTTCGAACAGGGCTTCCTCTCTTATCTGCGTTCGGAGGGCTCCGCCATCCTCGACGCGATCCGCACGGAAAAGGCAATCAGCGATGATACCAGGGGCAAGCTCACTGCTGCTCTCGATAGCTTCGCAAAGTCTTTCGCGTAATCAGGCCCTAAGTTAGGACGGATCACGGATGCCTTCACTTAAGGATCTGAAAAACCGGATCGCCTCCGTCAAGGCGACGCAGAAGATCACCAAGGCGATGAAAATGGTCGCCGCGGCGAAGCTTCGGCGTGCGCAGGAGGCGGCCGAGGCCGCCCGGCCTTA